>Ga0058701_10000062_pt1 | contig 84633 bp, 98 predicted proteins | sample AgamicOrMae_FD_97039 | JGI IMG/M metagenome (GOLD analysis project Ga0058701, IMG submission 97039) | Agave microbial communities from Guanajuato, Mexico - Or.Ma.e | ecosystem: Host-associated > Plants > Phyllosphere > Phylloplane/Leaf | place: Guanajuato, Mexico | collected 2012-06-04
TGTGACAAATGTTCTCATTGCACTCGCTTGGCCCTCAAGCAGGCTCCTTTGTTTTCACTCCAGCCAATCTGGTGCACTCTCCACATTAGCCAGAGATTCAACTAATGCTGCAATCAATTAGTCATGTTACAGTGCAAATGTGGCCGGAGTTGTATGCCTCTTTGACAAAAGGTTGCTCCGCCACACTAGGTGAACTTTTTGCACTTCCGAGGCTAAGTGAGCCAACTCGCGCAACTATCATATCATAGCTTCGACCACTTCTAGTGTAGCCAGCCACCAGAGATTCACACACGAGCCTTATATCGACACTTATACTTCATACAGAATGATAGATAGACAGATAATGACCAAATACAGCCTCACCAGCACCCAGACACCTAATGTCTAGTTGTCATTGGAGGGATCAATCTGCTTCTCAGACCAGTGTCCACCAGTGCGATAGCCAGTTCGTGCGCTAGTGCAAGTTTGGTAGAAATATCACAGCTCTGTGAGCACTACAACGAGCATTAGTATGCATGATGCCCAGTTAGTAGGATGCAACATCTGCATGGCATGGAATCTCTCTGTGAGCTATAATAAGCATGAGCTCATTACTTGGATCATGCGCGAGGCCATAGTGAGTGTTTTTGGGCCCTTGGAGCGGCAGCTTGTGTGTATTTGGGGTGAAAAGATGGGTAGGCATCAGTGGGCAAGGCGGGGATGTTTATTGTGCAATGGTTGCGGCCCGTCGGTCGAGGGGGTGTTATCTCTATGTAACACCCCCAACGACAGAGGGCGTGATGAATGTAACTTACAGAGGAAACATCGATCTTGGTACGTCTAGTTTTCAACGTTCAAACGTTTTTATTGATACATTTCTGCGTCAAGTGTAGCGGAGGTTGGGGCAACGGAGGTGACGCGCCGAACGATCACATGATAGCTCCGTCCAGTTCCGGTGTAGCCAGCGATGATAAATTTACCCACGAATCATCTATTGTCACTGACTCTTGATGGAGAAGCAAGTTATAACACAGGGGCTGTGTTCCAAGTCTTTGTAAACGTTTCCACGCACTACGGGCTCGTCGGAGTGAGCCTGCCAACTATTCTCATTATTCGATTTGATCTCTCTCTGCCCTTCTCTTTGGTGAGTGAGAGAGAAAAGTAACATGAATTCATGGCATATGAATCGTTCGAAAGCAGTTCGATGCTATCTACCACCAAAGCTAGTCCTTGTGTATCTCTGATTGATGCTTTTACTCGATGATCGGTATGAATGTGGAAATCGATCTGTGTATTTTATAAATGCAACCAAGTTATAGATGATTTTATGAGATGTGGCATATCTCTCCAGAATGAATATAAGTTTGTCTTCATCATCCAAGTTATCGTAGATGATTGCGAGCCTCTCAGCTCCTTGAAGATTCCCAAAAACATAGCAGACCTGTGAATGGGTATCTCTGTTGCAGGAGCTTCAGGCGTGTGCTTGCAGTCTTTTCGGGTGGCCTCTAGAATAGTTGGGTGGTCGGAGCACAAGGAGGAAATAGAAGAAGCATGAAGAAGGCCCACTGGATTGTGTGTTGGCCCTTGTGTGACAGGAATTATTTATCTTGCAGCCGAACAGGCTGGCCAAGTTTGCGCAAGACTTTCCAAAGTTTTCCTAGTGGCCCCTAGTGTTTGCAGGCCCAGATTGTGCCCAATGGAGCTGCAGGAACGCTCACAACAGGCACTGGAAGCTTGTGGACGCAGTTAATCACAATATTACATGTCGCTGTTGGTGGTGGTTCTAATTGGCGGGCCACTCGAGGCGGCCAATAAACAACTGGCACAGCCGAAGAGAAGAACCAACAGGAGAGGAGTAACTTTTCCTCCATTGGGCATCAATTTTGGCCCCCCCATCTGCTGGCCTGAGTTATCTGCCAGCTGTATCGGTCCAAGTGGACGAGTAGTCGTCTGGTGGCCGCGCACACGAGCTGGCACAATAGGTTGAAATTTTTCCGAAGGCTAATCCCTCAATCTAACTAACTCTCCTGAGTCTATCTCTCAGTGCAGAGGGACGTGATCCTGGCGCCTGATGAGTCACACAGCAAGTGGTCCGCACTGTTGGCACCACCATTTCCAGCCACCATTTCCGGGCACCATTTCCAGCCACCTTCCTAGCCCCACGATCTCCTGCTTCCGTTCAACTTTGGAGCCCCCTCGTGTGCCCCTTTCTCTGCCTGCGTCCGTCTGTCTGTGCGTGTGTTAGTGTCGCCCTTGCAGAGGACTAGTGTCAAACATTGCACGAGCGAGAAACAATATTGGAGTTGATATTAATCGAATTATTTGTTTCCTCATTTTCTATTTGGACACACGCGCACACTTTGGCCAAGTGTCTCTGGCTGGGCCTGTGAGCGCCAGCCTTGCCAAAGCTTTGGAGCAGACTCCGGATTTGAACCGCTCAAAAGTTGCTCCTTCCGGCAAATCGGGGCTCAGCAAGCGAGCAATTTTGCCGCACACCCAAAGCATCGGCTCGCCGCTATTTGCAGAGATTTTCCCCCCTCCAAGCTCCTCCTCCTCCAAATGTGCGCCTCTAACTCATTGTCTCTCCCGGCCGGCAAACATTCTCTAGGTAAAAACCGGCCACTTCCGGTCCAATATTTGGACCGCGGCGAGTTTGTGTGTCTTGCGAGCAATTGTTGGTGTCTCGTCGAGGGAGGAGGAAAAATTTGTCCCACTGGTGAGCGAGCGGTTCTCCTCGCCAGCCGATTCGCCGGTCAGCCAAATTGGGCCAACTTTTCTGAGGCCCAGCCGAGCAAGCTCCAATCGGCTGGCCCAGTTGCCTCCAAGTGGCTGGCCCATCAATGAATGGATGAGCGCGCGGAACATGAGCAGCCGGAAGGGGCCATGAGTTATGCGATTTGATACAATGGTGGCGCGGAATTGAAATGAGCACCCGCACCTTTCGGAGAGCTCTGGGCGTGCCGCACCAGCCACAATGGCCGATGAGAAGGGGGAGCAAAATCAATTGGAGGCTCCCTCGAGCTCCCTCCAGGAGCGCCAGTTTCAGTGGGGCGCTGGTCACTGGATTGGTGGACGGCGATTGGAGGTGGAAAAAGTCGCCGAGGCACAAGAATGCCCAATGGACTGGAGCGGCCGACGGGGCGGCCATCGCACACTGTCGGCCGGCAATAGATCATCGGCGCGCGCCAAATCCCATTGATTGAGTGAGCGACTGCGAGAGGGTGGCACCTTTTGTGTGTCGTCGCTCATTGTGGGCCCCCAATTGGCACCTCGGACTCTGTTCCGCACCGGCTCACTCGCCTCTCGTGTGCAAGTTTCCTGCCCGAACTGACCGGCAGCTGACCGGCGGCTGAGCGGCGGCTGAGCGGCCGGCAGAGTGGCCGCCGAGCGAGGAGGAGAGATGAAAGATTCCATTACGTAATTACGCCAAATAGTTTCACGGGCTGGCCAGTGGATCTTGGAGGCAAGTGGTCACTTCCGGACCAGGTTTCAGTGCAAGTGGTTGGCGTCTGGGAACCACTTGCGAACAGGCAGAGGAAGCTGGAGGCGCCATTGGAAGAATTTTGATTGGTGCATTTTGGGAAACAAAAAGGGCCCACACAGGAGGACAAGTGCGCGCAGTTTGGAGTGTATGCAGCCGATGGGCTTCATTCCACACCATTGGCCGCCCACTGGACATTGGGCGGCGCCACAAACGAGTCTGTGGCCAGCCAGACGAAACGGACACTATGCCGAGTATGGAAATGGAGCCTTAGAGGCGCCCCCACTTCCTGCCCGCCGAAGAGCCGAGTTGCTTCCTGTTTGAGCCGCTCGAAGTCAGATGGCGCCAGTTTGCCCGCTGCTGCATGGGCGGCTCCACTTGAGACGGCTTTTGTGTGGCCTATGGTGCGACGTGCACCCATTAGACGAGAGCGACTAAACAAAGGGGCGAACAAAATGCCTAAGTGGCCAGATTGGCGCCGCTCGCTTGCCGCCTCTCCAGCCAGATCAGTGGGTCGTCTTAGATTAGCTCTCAATCAAAGTGGGCCCACGAGCTTGGAGAGGCGCAGAGATTCGCCTTGGGCTCTGGCTTTTGGGCGACTTGGGCAAGGCAGACAGTGTGACACGCGGCTGCAATGGAGGAGCAGAGCAAACATTGCAGCTGCCGGCTCTCTCAGCTATTGCCATTGGAAGTGGCAAAGTGGAGGAAAAGGAGCAAAATGCAAGCACAGTGGAGCCTTGAGCTTTGCTCATTTGGGCAGCATCGCGCTCAGTTATTGGCGAATTGCAATTCCAATATAATAATAATAATAACAAAAACAACAGTTTTCGGGCAATAAAAAGCGGCCCATTTGGGGCAGCAGGAAAGAGCTGAGCGGGGGGAGAAAATTAAAAGTGGGGCCAGACAGACGGACAGAGAAAGGGAGGCAGACAAAGAGACGCACAGACACACACTTAAAGAGATCGAGGCACAAGAGAAGAGACGAGAAGACCACTTTTTCCATGGGCGGCGCTTACTTTTGTCTGTCGGCGACACTTTTTCACACTTTCCCGCTCGCTCCTTTTCCATCTTGCCCCACTCCAGAGGTGCCCCTCCGAAGAATTGGGCCTTGGAGGCGGCCCAAACACTTGGGCGCGCGACACGGCCACTTGCTGACGCCGGCGGCCCACAATTGGCGCCCACTTTGGCCCGAGTCCCCTTCACTTTATCTCTTTTATTGCCTGCCCGCAGGCAGCCGGCCAGCGAGAGAGCAAGGGAAATAATCTGGATTTTCCTGGTGGCGAATCATTTTCTCGCCCCCAAAACAGGGGGACACTCCAGCCGCCATTGTTGTGCCCAATCAAACTCGACTCGAAACACCAACCAAGCGGCACCCAATTCCAAAGAGGCTCCCCCACTCGAGCGCCAGGGGTTAACAATGGGGCCCAATATCTGGCCCCATTGGAGTGGGGCGTTGGCTAACCGTTGCAGTGTTGCAGTGTTGCAGTGTTGCCGCCAGCAGAGAGAGCAATGTTGGAGTCAAAAGCCACTTTTAATTGCTCTTGTTGCCCGTTTTGTGGCCCCACAACAAGGGCCAATTGTGGGCCGGCGAGAGAATTGCGCGTGATATATGGGGCCAATTGGGCCAGTTGGCGCTTGTGCCAACTGGCATGATGCTTGCTTATAGATTTGTGTCCACCATTGGGAGCTGCTGAGAGAGTAGGAGGAGGCGCCAAAAGGCGCACCATCGTTGGAGCGGCAAAACCGCAGCCAATTGTTTTGGCTGCCCCCTCGCTCATCAAAAAGGGCTCTCTGTTTTGGTCCTTTTCGGTGTGGCGTCGCCGCCACAGAAAACATCACCAAGCAGCAGTGAGGCCAACACACAACAGCCTCTCTTTGGGCCAAGTGTGTTTGGGCCCAATGGTCGAGTGCAATAACTTCTTGCTCAATGGCGCGCCCGAGTGCAATTGATGCCGCCCAATGCACGTGCAAACTTTTCCTCATACAGTACAGTACAGGGCACTGTACACTGTACTGTGTGCCACACTCGCAGTGCACAGTTACTCAGCGACCCGTGAGCGTCGGGCCGCACAGTGCGGGCCCACCAGAGCGCGCCCACCTCTGATGTGCGGCCCGCTCGCTGCGGGCTCCATTCGCTCACTGTTGGCCCGCGCACACGCTCCCCCTTGTGCGAAGGGGAGTCCTCTGCCCGCCTCGTGCAACCACTCTCTTGGCCGCTCTCTCCACAGGGCCATAAGAGAGCCAATGTAGTGTGAAATTTTCAATTATTTCCCTTAGTTTGCTTTTCCAATAATAGCCAAGCCCCGCCGACAATTCTGTGGCCCTTCTCGCGCGTGTTGTTGTTGTTGTTTCTGTTGCAAGGGCTGCAACAAACAGAGAGAGGGAGAAAATTTGCATAATGAGCGCCGCCATTCGGGCCAGCCGGCCAGGCCCAGTTTATATATTTGCAACATCCGTTTCCTGAAACGCGGCAGCCCTTCGCTGGGTGGCCCAAAAGAGGCACCATTTCGCTCAGGCGCTCAGGCACGGGGGCGCCAAACAGAAGCGCTCCAAAGGGGCGCCAAATGCAACAACAACAGTGGCCAATAACTAATAACTGAACTCGGCGGCTTTCCAGCTCGGCCTGCTGGGTTCTGTTCACTTTTGTGGCTCGCTTGGCCACCCAAAGAAGGCCAAAGAAGACCTCACTGGAGGCCAAGCAGAGCAGTCCAGTTCGGGTGGCGCGCTCGAGTGGCAGCCCCGCGCGCCACTGGTTGGAGGGCGCTGCCTGCGGGCCGACCTTGTCTGTGGTGTCTGTTGTTGCGCCACGAAGAGCCACTCCAGTGGCGAGGGCCACTTTCACCCTTTGGGCAACAATAAATCATAGGCCGCCGGGCGACGAGCGGAATCAAGTGGCGCGCGAGCCTCGAGTTGCGGGCCGCCTTGGCTGCCTTGGGTGCGCGAGACGATGATCGATGGCGTGGGCGGCGGAAGGGGCGCCGGGAGAAGCGGGCAGGAAAGGGGCCAGGGGAAACAATGAAATGAATTTGTAGCCACGTTTGATGCGCTCGGCCGAGTCTGGGCGAGCCACTGTGAGGTCAGCTCGAAAGGGAAGTGTTCCCTTTGGATGGGAGCTGCAGATTGGGGCTGAGGGCGGGCCAAGAGTGTCCAATTTGGTGGAAAATCCCGTCCACTTGGAGGAGGCCAACTCCTCGGCTGGCCTGGTGGACACAGTCTGCGGCCAGATCTTTGGGGCCCAGACTTCTTGGGGCAATCCAAAGCAAAGCGGCTCGGGGTTGAGAGGAAAATTCATTACTTATTTTGCGAGCCGCTGAATAATGGGCGCTGAGTAACGAGTAGAGCGCCGCTTTGGGTGTCTGGCTCTTTCTTTTTCGCTTTGTTTTCCTTGCCAATTGTGCGCCCTCCCATGCACTCTCTTGTGTCGCTCTCTGCCATCCTCTGGCCTAAGTCTGCGCCCTTTTGTCTCCTGGCGCCACTTAAAAGCGGGGGCGCTGATGGACGGCGCCCAAAGCAGCCCAAGCAGAGCAGCCGAAGCAAAGCAACCGAGGCAAAGCAGCGGGCCACAGAGGGGACAGTGTAACAGGGCTTAGGATGGGCCGGCGAGATGGAAACATGGCCAGAAATGGAAACATGGCCAGACATGGAAGCATGGCCAGACATGGAAACATGGAGAGCCCAATTGGGAGGAGCACTGGCCAAATGGGGGAGGGAAAAACTCTCCCCTCTCGCCGCTCGTTGTCTGTCATTGTCCTTTGGGGGTGGTCGTGGCGCGCGCTTGAGAGGGGGGCACTTTGGGTGGGCGGCCAGTTGGGCATGGCGAAATGATGTTTGCTTGAAAGTTGGAAGTTGAATAAATTTTTCAATGAGTTGTCGTTAGGAAGTGGGCCCCTGTTCAGTGTTGAGGCAATGGGCGAGCGATGGGCCATCAGTGCTAGTCTCTAGTGCTAGTCTCTAGTGCTAGTGTCTAGTGCTTGTGCACCAGTTTTGCGCCAACCACTTTTGCGTCCACCACTTTTCCATTTGAACTCTCTTGCATTGCATTTCTGGCCCATTTCTGGCCCATTTCTGCCACCAACAGGCCGCAATCCATTGGCGCTCGATGTCAAGCAAATGGTTGTTGCTTTTTGGCCCCAAGCAAAAGTGGGCCCATTGGAGGCGGCCCAATCAGATTGGGCGCAACTTGGAGCTTCCTTTGGCCCCTCGGCCCTGCGCTCTCAGCCACCACATTGTGGCCCGGCGCGTGTTGGCCTATGACGAGGGCAGATTGCGCCATTGTGTTATGCCAGTGCATTGCCTCGTGTTGCATTGGCTCGTGTTGTGGCGGCAGTCTGCATTTAGAGACACTGATTGAATCAAAAGTGAAACTAATGAAAATGTTTCCAATCTGTTCACCCCACTTTTGCCCTTTCATGCTCATGGCCCACAATGGCCAGAAGCAGCTCTTGCACATTGCTCTTGTGCAGACAGAGGCGCGCAAACTAGAGGGCCAACTTTGGCCCATTTTCCGCCTCATGTTCATTCTAACAACAACTGGCAACTCCTCCCAGCTCGCACTCCTGCCCAGGACTTGGGCTCCCACTCTTTCTGGCTGCTAGTTCTGGAGCTGATGGGCCGAGCTCGCATAAGAATTGACGATTCTTATGCGCGTTCTCCAATTGGAATTGGGCTCCTCTGTGGGCGGCCCTTTTCTGTGGGCGCCCACAGTCGTCTGGAGGCTGCAATTGAATTCTGGGCCCCCCTTTCTGTGTCGTGGGAGCAAGCGCCACAAGCAAGCAGGGCCAACATGGAGGGCACACACAAAGCGGCTGTGTTTGCCCAACACAGTTGCCCAATGGGCCGCCGTGTTTTGGCGCGCGCTGATTTCGCTCATCATTGGAAGCCATTGGAAATGAGAATTGAAATGAAATGAAATGAGGGAAAAAAGGATTGAACTTTGGAGCTGGGAGGGCAAATTTGTCGCTCTCTCTCTCTGGTGGCCCTTAGCTGCGGGCCGGCTGGGCCTCATCCCGATCCCAATCAGATATAATTCTTTGCACTCCTTTCAAGTGTTGCCCAGCCTGCAGCCTGCAGCCTTCAGCCACCGGCACACAGGCGACACGCGACTCCAACAATTGCAACAACTTCAACAACTGGCGACAACATGGAGCCAGATTGAAAAGCGAGACAAATTTGAAACACCCCAGTGTCTCGCGAGCTCATAAAGAGGCGTCCGGGCTAAGGACGGGCCAACGCTCACGCTCCAGTGAGTTAATAAAATGCTCCAGCGCCAGCCAAGCACCGGCCAAGCACCACTGGAAGACCACTCGCTCCAATCGGAGCGCCAATTCCAACCCATTTCCAACTCAGCTTCCACTTCCGATTCCGATTTCCAACTCGAACCCGATCCATATCTCTGTCTGTTTGTGTGTCGCTTGTTGACACGCTTGCTCAACCAACTTCTGCCCCAAAACAAAGGCTAGACAAGGACAGATTCTAGACAGTGAGCAGTTGTACTGCACACTCTTCCAGTTGCTCTAAGGGCAGAATGTGTTGCCATTAGCCGGAAGCAGTGGGCGAATAATAATCATAATCAACATTTGGGGCCAAATTGAAACAGAGGCACTCTCCAATGCACCGCTGGGCCCGCAATCGGACGGTTGCCCAAACTGAGCCAAGGTCCATCCTTTGGGCAAACAGAGGCCAACTCTAAGGGCCAGAGGGCAAAAAATTTAAACAAAACTCCCATTTCCATCTCTCACCAGCGCTGCAGCCAGACACAGTTGGCCCTTTCCTCTAATGCTGCCTCTGCTGCTGCTGCTCGGCTGCAATTCTCAAACTCGACCATTGCCACCAACTGCAACCATTGGCACCAACTGTGCAACGTTGCACAGTTCCTTCTCGCAATCCTGCCAGCCTGGGCAAACGTGTAAATGTTTATGCTTAATTTCGGTCCGCTTGATTGCGCACTTCCGGCTCGACTGGCGCCCCCAAAGCTCCGCCTGCTGAGGGGCGGCCTCTTTGCAATAATGGTCCGGCGAGGGCAGAGGGCCGAGTGCTGAGGGCTGGGCCAAAAAGGTCGAGCTGGGCGTGGAAAAAAAAGGGTTAGAGTCAAGTTGAATTTGCGTCTTAGCCGCCGCCGCGCTCAGTCTGGCGTCCAATCTGAGAGTGTGAGCGCCACAAGACTCGCCGGCCCATCCAAAAAGGGAACCCTTCAGCGAGTCTTGTGGGGCCAACTGTCTGCACTGGAGCTCCAGTTGGCCAGACCATTGGGCCGGCATCACGTGAACTCGGCCCCCCTCGCCCGCAAGCTGCAACTCTGGCCTAATGAATGGGCGCTGCTTTGGTGGCTTGGAATTCAATTACTAATGCTTTTGCAAGATTAATCTAGTCCCTTTGAGGCGCCTCCATTTCTGTCGGTCTCTGTTTGTGTTCGTCTTCGAGTGGTTGCCCAAAATTGCCGCTAGATGGCGCCCCGTTCGCGCGCCCACCTCAGCCTGCAGGCCAGTGTGCATTTGGCCGGCCCTGAGGAGCCCCAGCCCAGTGGGTCGAGAGAGCGAGAAAAGTGGCTTGAAACAGCCAGAAACTGGCCGAAAATGGCCAGTTTCATGTGTCCAAATTGGCGGCAGACCAGCCAAAAGGCCTCAGGCCAGAGGCTAGCAACAGGACGACGCATTGGGGGCCCAATAAAGCCGCATCGGAGTGGCTCTTGGCTGTTTGCCGGCCAGCCAGTTGGCCCGTTAGCCCAATGGCCTAGGATTGGATGCTCGTCTGTCTGTGTGTGTGTGTGCATATTGGGCTAAAATAACAAGTGTAAGTTGGGCTGCCCAACGATGGCAATGAGACGAATGAAAACAATGAATGCGCAATGAAAACAATTGCCCAGAAAGGGATGGAATTTGCCAAAGGGCCGCCCCTCTCCAGCGGTGTTCCTTTCTCTCTTGCCTCTGTCCAAATCTCCAATTCTCGCTCATTGGCAATGAGATGAAAATGAAATGAAATAGCTCCCCTATAATGTGCTGATGAGAGTTTGCAAAGCCCGCTAACAACCAGCCTTCCAGCAGGCTAGCAAGCCAAACGGCGGCTCCTCCTCACTTCTCCTCTCCGCTCTCTCTCTCTCTCTCTCTCTCTCTCTCTCTCTCTCTCTCTCTCTCTCTCTCTCTCTCTCTCTCTCTCTTCGGGCCCATCGAATTGCATTCCATCGAGCAGGGCGGTTGTTGTTTATTCAATTGCTCGATTGTTGTTCCATGCGCGAGCAGTGTGTAATTTGCCAGCTTATTCAGGCCCAAACTCTTCGAGCCAACCGGCCGCAAGCCTGCAAGTCTGCAAGTTTGCAAAGACGCTCCCTTCAGGCTCGGCAAGTTTGGCCCAACTTGGCGAGCTGCTCTTGGGCGAACACGAGCAAAGCAAAACAAGAGCCAAGGCGGACACATTTCAATAGTGTAAATTGAAGCCAAGCGATCGTTTGGCCTCCCAGGCTAAAACTAAAGCTCGAGCTGGCACTCAAACTCGAAGTCGAAGTCGAAGTCGAGCTCGAGCTCAAATTCGAAGCTCGAACTCTAACTGAGACTCGCACTCAAACTGGCACTCAGCGCCACTCACCACCATTGACGGCTGCCATTGGTGCGCCCAAATGCAAGCAAATGCACCATCGCCCACTCACAACAATGCCTCTCAAATTGCTGCTCCTCCCAAGCTCCAGCTCGAGCTTATGCTTGAGGGGCGCCAAGAAGTAAATGTATGCAAATGCAACAACAAATAATAACGATGATAATTTCCCATTCAATTGCGAACGGGCGCATCTCGTCCACAGGCACCGTTCCCAGTCTCAAATCATCATCAGGCAGCCGCCAGCGCGCCTCCACCAAACTCGCCTAGCTCGCCGGCCGTCTCGGAGAAATGCAGCCAAATGGGGGAAGCCAAATGGAGCTGGCAGACCAATAAAGAGGTGGCGAGCATAAAACACAGCCACCGAATTGCGTGCGCCTGGAAACAGAAAAGACTGCGCTCCATTGGAGTATCAAAAATATATTTAGCTTATATTTTCAGCTCCATTCGCTGCAAAGCCCGACCAGCAGTTTCAAAGTTCTCCTTGCCAAGTCTCCAATCGAGACCTTATCACTGGCCTCTGATTGGCACCTTTTCCAGCTGGAACTCGCACTTGCGAGCCGCCTCTTCTATCTGGAAACTCGATTTTATTATCCTGATTTGAATTTTCGAAAAAAAACCAGCATTCAAGCCTCGCTCTTGTCGGCCTCTTCCAATGCGCAATTTCCCATTTCCATTCTTTCCAATTCTTCCCTCATTATTCGTCCCCATTTCGAGTCCAGATTCGAGTCTCCAACCTTGCCGATATTGCCAATCTCTCACCTCTCCTTCTCCACACTCAAGGCACGCCAATCGCACCGTTTCTGGCCCCATTTCCACGCATTTTATCGCCCATTTCGCCTCAACAATCCGCCAAGGATCGCAAAATCGGCAATTATTGCCTGCCAGTCAAAATCCAAATGGATTCATTGGCCACAAGCTTGCCAGACGTCTAGCCGAATGGATCTCGAACTCTTTTCCAGCCAGAGAGTCAAAGTCGCGCCAAACACTTGGTCTGGCAGGCCGAGTGCCAGTTTTAGCCTCTCCTCTAGACTGATATTTGAGTGATTTTCGAGTGATATTGGCCCGATATTTGGCCCTAGGGCTGAGCTGGCGGGTGTCGAAAAGGGAAGAGGAGATGTAGTATAAAAGCAGGCGTGGCTTGAAAGAGCGGCCAACACAAGGAGGCACTATACTGAAAATTCATTAGCATAATTCATTTCCATTGAACTTTTGCCATTTCAATTCGATCTGTTTGTTTGTTTTCTCTCATTGGCTCTCCTTTTTTCTCATTGCCTTTCGTTCTCCTCCTTTTGGCTTCCAATGGAGAGCTGGCAAGCATTTGAGGCACAAACTGCCAACGTCTGTGTCTGGCTTGTGTTTATTTTTTGCCTCCTTTTGCTTATTGATTTGCAAAGCGGCCGCCAGAATGGAAAGAAAGAAAAACAACAACAAGCTAAGTGCTGCCAAAAGACCTTAAGCATGGGGAGGAATGAAATTTGCCTAAATAGTGCTGGAAACATTTTTGTTCAACCTGCCTTCTCGCCAGCGAGCCAATCGCCTCCAGCCAATCAAGTGCTAAAATTGGAGTTCAATTGCGAGTCCTAAGCTCGGGCTCGTCCAAATTGAAGTCGAGGGTTTTTTGTGTTACTCTTGCGCTCCCAACTCGAGCACCTCTGACGCACGTCCCTCTTACGTCAAATCCCCTCCAATGGGGGCCCATCTAAGGGTGTTTCCCTGAAAGCAAAGGTTTGCAAAGGTTTGCCCGGCCAGTTGAGGCGCAATTTTCGCCCTTTGAGAAATTGTTCGTCTGAGATCCATTTGGAGGCGATGAGATTTGATGGAGAAAATCAGACATTCAATAAACTCTGAAGAGGAGAGAACATCGCGGCAGAGAATCTTGTCTTGATGATTGAAACGAATCTTAATCATGACAATGAATCTTGCTGATGACAATGAGAATGATAATAGATAATGAAATATTGGGTGAGATCTTAAAGAGAAAAAAGTTGTTACCTAGTTTATTTTGTGCCCGCCTGAAGGGGTGCGCGAGGGGAGGGAGTTCGGGTGGGCGGGCCTGGCGTGTTGTGGTTGCGGCGAACAAGGTGGGCGTGTGCGAGTGGAAGGCCCGCGGGAGTGCGACAGTGCGCTGGATGAGTGTAAGTCACTTGTGCCTACTCGTCGGGTAGGGCATGTGCTGGCGGGCGAGGGCGGCCGCGAGCGTGTGGGCGGCGGCACCGGCGCCCGTGTTTGGGGTGTTCGAGTGGAACTGGGGCGGCAACTCGCGGATCCTGTGCGTTAGCATGTGCTGCTTCATGTTGCCCTTGGTGCTGAATCCCTTGCTGCATAGGATGCACTTGAAGGGGCGCTCCTTGGTGTGACTTCTATAGTGGATCTCTAGGGCACTATTACAGGCGAACGTCTTAAAGCACATCTGGCAGGTTGTGTTTGGTCGGCCCAGTTGGCGGGCATGGGTTGGCGCGGGCTGGCCCGCGGGCGGACTCTGGCCGAGGTGGGCCTGGCCCGCGGCGGCGGCAGCAGCAGCAGCAGCAGCGGCCGCCGCAGCCGCCTGCTGCTGCCCGTGCGGCGTCAGCGGCAAGGGGTGCGCCAGCGGACTCGGGTTCGGGTTCGACACGGGCACGGTGTGCGCGAGCGGGCTCGGGTTCGCGCTCGCCTGCGTGTGCACGCCGGCGCCCGACACGGGCGGCTGGGCGTGGGCCGCCTGGGCCGCGTGGGCCGCCAGCGCCGCCGCCGCCGCCGCTGCGGCCGCGGACTGGCCCAAACCGGGCAACGTTTGGGCCAGTGGTTGGGGCACGCCGGTCTCCTGGAGGCCGGGCGACTGTTGCCGCTGGTGGGCCGCCGCCTGCTGCTGCTGCTGGCCAGCGCCGCCGCCCAGCGCCAGACAGAGGGGCGTGGCCACGCCTGCGCCCGCCGCCGCTGCCGCCGCCGCAGCCGCCGCCGCCGCGATGGACGGCGAGCCGGAAGGGGTGCCGCCAGTGGGCGCCAGCGAGGGCGAGTGGCTGGCCGCGAGGCCGCCCTCGTGCAGCCGCGCAATGGCCGCCGCCTGGTTGGCCAGGTGCAGGTAGATGAGGGCTGCCTGTTGGATGGCCAGCATTTGGGCGTCCGGCTGGCCGTTTGCGTTCGCGATGGCCGAGGCCGCACTGGCCGCCATGAGCTGCTGCATGATCTGCTGCTGCACCAGAGCGGCCTGCTGCTGCCCGTTGGCTCCGCCCCTCAGCTGAGTGGGCGTGAGGGTGGTGGCGCCGCCACTTGCCAGCGGCGAGGCCACACTGGTGGGAAGCTGGTGCTGAAGTGGGAGCTGAAGAGGGTGCTGCTGTTGGAGGTTGTTGAGTGTCTGGTGATGTTGTTGTTGTTGCTGTTGCTGTTGTAGTTGCTGTTGGCTGAGCAGGGCCAGTTGGTGCTGGAGACTGGCCGCCTGGCGTTGCATCTGTTGCTCGCGCTCGCGCTCCTGCTCCTGTCTGAGGAGCAGGGCGAGACTGCGCGCGTGCTGCAGCCGGATCTTGTCGAACTCGCCCACACTCGCGTTCGAGCTGGGACTCTGGCCGCCCGCCGGCGTCTCACTCTGGCTCTGGTTTTGGCTCTGGCCGCCGCTCAGCCCGCCGCCGAGCCCGCCCAGGCCCAGACTCAGACCGAGGCCCAGCCCTAGCTGCTGGCCCAGAGTGGGCGCCGCGTCCACCAGCGGCGAGCCGCGCCCACTCTGGTTGCTGGTGGGCCCGGCGCAGGGCTCGCCCAGCGAGTCCTCCTCGAGCTCGTCCTCGTTGGGCTCGTCGTCGTCGTTGTTGTCCTCGTCGTCGTCGTCGGCGAAGGGCGTGCGCGTCTGTTGCTGCTGCTGCAGCGGCGACATGTGGCGCTGGTAATGCACTTTGAGATTGCCTTTCGTGGTGAATCGCGCCTCTGCAGGTGTATAATGGGTGGCACATTCGATTGGTGTTGCATATTTTTGGTCGATTGATTTTTCATGTAGGTTCAATTTAAGTCATTTCATATTCCGGTGATTTCATATTTCATCATTTCGGTCGTGAAATAGGCGTATTTGGGTGGGAAATTGGGAAAGAGCTTGGCGTATTAGTGTTTGTTTACCTTTGTTTACCTTTTTTCCAGTCATTTTTCCCCCGCACACGTGCACCAAAATGGACAGAGAGCAACACGCACACACAAGAAAGCAGAGCTGGTTCGCTGGTGCGCTCCTTCGCTCGGCCTTACTGCGCGCCGCTATCGCGCGCCTATAAAGAGCGCGTGCGAGCGAACAACCCAGTGCGGGGCACGCTACGTACCGCCCATCTCGCACTCGCATGGGCGTGGCCCGGGACACTTACCGCATTGGTTGCAGGCGAACGGTTTCTCGCCCGTGTGGCTTCTGATGTGGATCTTGAGGGCGGAATCTGAGGAGAAGCCCTTGCCGCAGTATTTGCACCGGTGCTTGTTGCTGGCGTCGTCGTCTAGCGGGTCGCCGCCACTTGTCAGAAAAGAGCTGCCGGCCATGGTCTCTTGCAGGGCCTGTTCGGTGTGCATTTGCAACATCTCCAGGGGGTTCACCGCATTCTGGTTCTGGTTGGCGCCGTTCTTGCCGCCGAGCTGGTTCAAGCTAATCGTGTGACTATCGTTTTTATTATCATTGATAATATCATTGTTGTTATTATTATTATTATTGTTGTTGTTGTTATTGTTGGCCTTGTTGTTGTTTGTATTGTTGCAGTTGTTGTTGCTATTTGTGCTGTTAGAATTAGAATTCGTTATGCTTGCGATGGAGTTGATGTTGTTGCTCTTGCTGCTTAGGCCTGGCGACGAGTTGCTGGTGTTGGTGCTTGTGGGCGTTGCTGTGGCCGCGCTCATGGTGCAGCTCCTGGTGCTTCAGAGTGTTCTTGGTGTGACAATCTTGACAATATTGACAGTCTCGCTTCCTCTCTGGCCGCTCCTTGTCTGCTGCTCTTGAGCTGGCGGCTCTTGACTGGAGGCTTGAGCTTGGGCTTGCTTGAAAATCTGAGACTGAGACTGGAAGTGATGCTTGAGCTTGGGCTTGGGCGAGCTAGTGTGCGATGCCGCCAGCAAGAGCGCTCGGCCGGCGGCTCGCAACTGCTGCTGCTTGGTGCTGGTCTCGTTGGGGTCTATTAGGTCTATTAGGTGTGGCCAGTGTTGGCACGTGCATGAAAATGATGAAAACTGTTTGGGGCTTTCTTGGCGAGCCGAGCCGAGAAGCAGCGGCTAGTGGCACTGGAGCTTGGAGCTTGGAACTGGAACTGGAACTGGATTGGAACTGGTGATAATATACACAAAAACAATAATCAATCGGCGGGAAGGGCGAGCGGCGAGGCAGAAGAGGTGCTCGTTTGGGGCACAGTCGCACTCAGGCCCAGAGGCGCGCTCTGACACGCACGCACAGACACATGAACTGGCTCACTGAGACACTACTCACTGGCACTAACACTGCGGCAGTGTGGCACTGGTAACACTCATACACAGAGACGAGCGAGCGAACGAGCAAAGTTCGCTCAGCGAATTTAGCCAACAAGAACGAGAGATGGAAATCGACGAGCGCACACGACTGGGAAAAATTGTTTGCATTGAGCTTGCGCGCGTCTGATGAATTTGCGCGATGATTGCGCTCACGCATGCGCCCACCAGCAATGCGCGCGCCAATTCTCGCGCCAAATGCCAATTCGAGCCTGAATGCCGAATCTTCAAGCCTCTGAAGCCTAAGGGCTGTGAAGCCTAAGGGCTGTGAAGCCTAAGGGCTGTGAATGCTGAAGGCTCCATGCGTGCCTGCTTGTGGAGGCAAAATATGAGCTGGTCTATTTTTGAGACAATGGCAATTTTTGCTGCGCCTTTGGCCGCCGCCGCGCATGCGCAGAGCGGCCGCTCGCAGCCTAGCGCCTGCAACTGGGGCGCGCCGCTGCTCTCGTGGTGCTGCTGCGACGGCGCCACAAGGAGGCGGCCCGAGTGCGCAAGAGGCGGCCAATTGGGATGAACACTGGCCCAGTGGCAAGCGATGCTCCATGGACTGTCTGCGGCGGCGAGAAGAGAAAGAAGAGAGGCGCACAAGAAGGCCCCATTGGAGAGGAAAGCCGCCAAAAGACGCTCGGCTGGGCCTTTGTGTTTTGTTTATGCTGCGCGAGATGATCGAGATCATCGCCAGGGAGGAAAAGTCGTGATAAATTGCGCTGACACGACACATTAGGGCGACCAAGACACACACACAGACTGAGGGCCAGAAGATAATCGCTTGTTGTGCCTTTTGGGCAAAATAAAATGCGAGATCCAAAATGTAAAATCCGCCAAAATGGCAGCGCCAAAATGGCGACGAGCAAGCGGCCGCCTCTCGTTGGGCTCCAATTGCGGCCCTTAGGCAGAGCGGCACACACTGGATGTGTATCCAGCGGCGGATGACGTCGTGTGTCGGCCTGACACTGTCTGTCTTTGTGTGTGTGTGTCTATTTCTGTGTGCATTTCTGTGTCTATCTCTCCGGCCACCAGTTGCCGGCCGCAGAAATAGCGAGCAGGCAACAGAGCGAGCTAGTTTCGGAGCCACCTCGTCGAAAGGGGCGTGCTCGGAGGCCGCAATTCGATTGCCAATTGTTTCTTTGCGTGCCAATGGAATGCGCGCGCTGGCCAACCAAACGAGTGTTGGTTTTTCCGGCCATTCAGTGTCATTGTGTGCTCAGGTGGAGACGATCTTTGTTTTGCCGCAGCTAGTCTCTAGTCTCTAGTCTCTGGCTTCTGCCCTTAGGTGAGCGCCGTGCGCGCGTCCAGTGCGCTTTCATCTGGCGCGCTTCTCTGCGAGCGAACCTTTGCTGCGCGAGCGAACCTTAGCTCTGCGAGCGAACCTTTGCTGTGCGCGCTCGTCTGCGCGCACTGAGCTGCTCTCTGCCCTGTGCTTCGGCGGCCGCTCATTCATCACTGGCGCGCGTCCTCAGCCGACCCTTAGCTCTGGCGGCTTTTGGTCGGCTGGCAAACTGCAGAGAAAAGCCAAAGGCAAACAAGTTGCCCGCCCGAATTGATTGATTCCAAGCTCACTCGCAACTCAAGCGCAACCTGCTCGACGCTCGACAGTCTCGAGTTAAGACGAGCCAAACACACACACTGACACCACTCGGCTGCCAGTGTCATGTTCTGGAGTGCTGTGATTTTCACTCTATCTGATTCCTATTCCTTATTCCTTATTTCCTATTTCTTATCGCTCATTGTGATTGCTCCCACCTCCTCGGGCTCCCCTCGAGCTTGAATTTGAATAATAATGATAATGATTATTATTACCATGATAATGACACAGAAGGACGCCGCCACAGCCAGCCACTTGCGCGCCAGACACACACACGCTTGTTTATGCCCAAACAGTTTGGGCATAAACAACCCTCAGCTTCTTAACCAACCAAGGAGCCCAATAAGACAGAGATGATGATGAGAAAATAAAAAGCGGCAACAATGATAATGATAAGCATGATTTCCTCCCTCTGCCGCTCGTCATTAGCGCCCGTCTCTCTCAGGCCTGCAAACTAGTATCAAGAGCTACTGGTCGTCGTCTGTTTCTCTCTGTCTGTGCGTGTTGTGTGCAAAGGTTACCACCACTCACCGACTGACTGACACTCGCCGCACACAGGCTCGAGTACGCCAAACTGGCTCACAACTGGCTAGTCCACTGCACTCGCAGGTGTCCTCCTCTCGCCTTGGCCGCAGTCTGCCACTGTACGACAGACTGTGTGAAGGGCGCCTCTGCCACAAGATCTTGCCCTTCTGGCTGCGCGAGTGCTTCAATGCGCACAGTTCCCGCTGGCCACTGCGAACTTGTGGCTGCGCGAACTGTACGACAAGTGTGCGAGGGGCCGCCGCGTGCACTTGTCTTACGCAGGTGTGCGCGCGGCGAGTTCTGAACCGGCGGCGAACTTGGCGCCGCCCAACTCGCACTTGCGGGACAGTGCACGTAATTTACGTGCGTTTACCTCCCGCCCCTTTTTATCTAAGGTGCGCCCGCATCCCGAAGACCTGCGGCATTTTCATTCTCGTCTGAGGACAATTTTTGTGAAAATTTCCGCATACAGTCGCACGAGTCGCATCACCTCCCATGCCCATTCTTGCACTCCTTCAAGGGCTCAAGGAGCCCTCTCGAAGGGCAGACTTGTTGTTAAGGCTCCTTGACTGTGCGCTACTTCTATACAATGGGCAACATTGTATAGAAAATGGCCGGCCAGCCAATCTCATTAGGAGCCAATAAGCAACAAGCGGCGCGCAACAAGCGCCAACAAGCCACCGTCTGAAGCATGTCTCCTCTCCTCTCGGCTCGACTCGTCTCGCTGCTCTGCCGAGCGGATCGGCTGGAACCGGATCGAGTGGCGAGCGCGCGCAAAGAGAGACTGGCTCTTGGTGGGCCTTGTTGCGGCTAGCTCGCCGCGGCTCTGCAGCGGCCACTTGTTGGCCCTCGGCGAGCCCGATCGGATCGGAAGCGGCCAGGGCCTGTCATTAGAATCATCGTTGGCATGATTCTAATGCGCCATTATAGTGGGCCGGCGAAGTAGGTTGGCTGTTTGTTGCTTTCTGCTTTCTGCACGTCACGCCGTTGGGAGTTTGCCGTTTCCAGTTGGGCGTTCAAACTGACAGAAGCTCAGGCAGTCCTTAGGGCTCGGAAGGCGCTCTCCAAGCAGTGGCCGAGCTTTGGGGAGCGGCCGGCGCGCACTAATGCGCGGCCGATCGATTTTATAGGCACGCCAGTGGGCAGTGGCGAGTGAGTAGGGCCAGCAGTTGGGCCAGTTTGAGTTTGAGTTTGAGGAAAGGTTCACGCTAATCAAAAGAGCAAAGAAATAAGTCGGGCCAAATGTTTCGGGAAAAAAGGTTGGCCGCAATTGGCTGGCGGCGAGAGAAGGCGATTGATTTGTGCACACAAATTGGCGCAAACACTCGCCCAGTTTGGCGGCCAGTGCGCAGTGGGCGCACACAAAGCAGATCACTGCCTCTGCGTGGCTGCACTTCTCTGCGCGTCTCTTGGTCCTAGTCTTCAGTCCTAGTCTGCAGACTGCAGTGAGCAGTGTGCAGTGAGCAGTGTGCAGTGTGCAGTGAGTTCTCTGCGCTCTGCACACTGCAGTGTGTATCTCTGCGCGCTGGCAGTCTACAGGATTTGCCCAACTTCTTGCCTCGCTTCCTGCGCTTTATAACAAGCTGTCCAGTATAATAGCCCCGCTCTCTGTCTCTCTGTGGCTCGCCCCTAACGCTTGGACGGCCACTTGGAAGGGCCAGCCCGAAGGGAAGAGATGAAATGAAATGAAATGAAATGAAATCTGAATTGTGCTCCCGGCCCGCTCAGGGACAGCCTGCAGCCTGTTTGTTGGGCAAAAATGCACACATAAATATAATATAAAAAAGAAGAAGAAGAAAAACAAAATAAAGAAGAGCATTGGGGGGAAATTCTAGGAAAATGCGGCCCACTTTTGCCAGAATGCGTGTGACTTTGTTGCCATTCCACACTAACACACACTAACAAGCCGCCATTCTTCTCTCTCTCTCTCTCACCGGCCAACCACTCTCCTCCCTCCACTGTCTGTCTGTCCGTCTGGCTTTACCGTGCGGCTGCTCTCTCGCTCAGATTCTGCCCATTCGATAGGCTCTAAGATGGACAGTCCGCGGACGCTCACCGGCAACTCGCGCTCGGACAGCCGAACGCGATAGATAATAATAATAATGATAATAAATTCGATTTGTTGCTCTTTAGTTTGCTCTCTGCCAACGCTGCCCTGCTCTGCTTTTCCCTCCCTTGCTTCGCCTATTTTTGATACTGCCGGCAACAAGGTAGAATTTATCGAAATTTATCTCCCGCTCTCAAAGTGGCCTTCTGCCTTCTGCCTTCTGGACGCTCTTTGGACGCTCTAGATGCTCTTGATGCTCGCAAATCTGCGCACGGCTTTTCGGGCCGCGCGGCCCCACCCACGCGCGTTCGCCCTCGCAGCTCGGCCGCGCGCGTGCTTAGCTCTGCGCTCTGCGAACCCGCGCACGCCACGCCCACCCCAAAAGGTTCGCCCGAAGTGGGCGCGCTTACCCGAAGGCTGCAGCAGAGGCCCGGCCGCTTGAGTGATGGATGTCGCGCCCGTTCGGCCGGCCGGCGCGCCCTGTCTCGCCCCTGGTTGCGCGCCGACGGGCGGCCTGTCCGCGGCGACACTCGATCAGCCGGGCGCCCCCAGAGACCGCCGGCCGGTGCGAGCGGGGGGAAGCAGAGCGGGGAGATGATTTGAGGTGTTCTGGGTCGACTTTGGGCTTGTTGTTGGCGCAAATGCTTCGCGCTTGGGGCGGCCGAGCGAGCGGTGAGCAGTGTGCCTGTAGGAAGGGCGAGAAATGGGGGCCCCTTTTGGAGAATTAGGCGCCGCTTTGCATAACGTGATCTCGAGGGCGCCGTCTGGCAGCCGCTCGGAGGTGGAGCTGCCGGGCGCAGATTTGGGCCTCGAGCGAGTCGGTGGCAGAGACTGTCTAAGAGGCAGACTGGCTTGCACATTGCGCAGCATCGGGCGGGCGATAGTCTCTTGTGAGCGAGCGAACTGTGAGCGAACTGTGAGCGAACTGTGCGCTCTGTGCGCGCTGCTTGAACTTGAAGCAGCAGAGCAGCAGGCTGGTGGCAGAGCACAAAAGCGGGCAGGGAGAGTCTGCGGGCCAGTGAGTGAGTGGCACTTTTATTCCTTGCATATATTTGGCCAAGTTTTATTCCCATTTTTATTTTATAGTTCGCCCCTGAGCGCGAAGGCTCCCCCAAGGAGCAGGTGAGCTGCGGGCCGGCCGCGCGATCGACCGGGGGGGGGCGTGTGCGGCCCGCAGAGACCGCGAGCGGCGGGGGGCGACTTTTGTGGCCTATAAGCTGTGGGGCTGCTCAATATTCAAATGGGCGGCGCGAGTGGCGCAATTGGCGCGCGTGCTGCCGGGGGGCGCCATTGGATATTGGCGCCATCGAATGGCGGCCGGCGAATGAAATAGAAATGAAATGGAATGGGATGAGTGGCGGGGATGGAAGGAAGTGAAATGGAATGACACAGAGCAGAGCTGCGGGCGAGCCCACTGGCGAATGCCCAATGCCGAATGGAATCGAATTGGGCCGGCTGGAAGTGGTGCAGTCTGGAGGCGGCCAAGACAAGCGGCGGGGAATCAAATCAATCGGAACGCTGGGCGGCCATTCTTCGTTAATCATCTAGATTAACGAGCAGCTTGCAGGCTAGAGCAGCTTGCAGGCTAGAGCAGCTTGCAGGCTGGCACGGTCCAACCGTGCGGACCAGCCACTGGGGCGACCACTGGCCTGGCTAGTCGCCCCACTGCTCCACTGCTCCACTGCTCCATTGGGCCATTGGGCCACTAGGCAAGAGCACCAGAGCCTGGCGGGAGCTGTGCTGCGAGCGGAGAGCAGGCCAGCCGGGCCGGTCGGGCGACAATGTGTGATGGATGTCGCGCCGCGAAGAAGTGAGAGCGCAATTTGATTTATCTCGTCCGCGCGCTTGCCCAAAGCGCAGCGAGCGCCTCGGGCAGCGTGCGGGCGCGCGACGCCTCTGCTGCGGCACGCTGTCCGCACGCTTTGCGAATCGGCGCGCCCGCAGCAGCTCTGCGCACACCCGCCCGCGACCGAACGCGCCACTGTCCTCGTCGCACGGGCCCGCTCGGGCCCAAAAGAGTGGCACCTCTTCGCCAATCCAGCTCGCCTCTGGACTGACTGTTGCTCGCGGGCGCCAAACGTTTCTATTAGCCACCTTTTGTGCCCACTGGCCGACTTTGGGGCCCGCTCGGCCGGGGGCGACCATGAATTGGGGCCCACAACTGCGCTCAGTTTGCAATTCTGGCAACCACTTTGCTGCCAGTTTGCCTGGTCGCCAGAATGCTCAGCCTTGACTCTTCTGGAGCGCGCCTGCCCCAGACCGTCGCTGTCACCGGCCGCCTGTTGCCCGAGGCGGCCAATAATTTTTGAAAGGCACAAAATTGACTTTGTCTCCGGCTTGAGCGGCCGCCGCTCGTTGTGACAGCCAGTTTTGTTTGGCCAAAACATTTTTGATATCTTTTTTGGCCCGTTTTGTCCTTCTCCTAGTGTCTCCTCTTGCCTGAATAGTGAGCACTCGCTGCTCCTTTGTGCAAAAGGCCAGGAAGCAAAAGACTGCCAAAGGCAGACAGAGATAGTCTCTAGCAGGCGAGAGAGCGCAAACAGGAACACAGGAGAGCCCGCCAGGTTCGCGCACTGGCCCATTGCAGTGCTTTGGGCGACGCTTTGCTGCGGCACACAGTCTGTGCGCACTGTGTGCCTACGCAGTCCGCTCGGCTTTTTCCCCCACCTGAGCGCAGGCCGCCCGTTCGCTTTGCACGAGCGCGCGGCTCTGTGCGAGGGGAAAAAATTTCAAAATTTGCAAATTTCCCAAAATTTTGCATCTACTGAATTTTTTTCCAATTCAGCCCGCCAAAGGCGGCCACTAATTGGCGCTGCTCGACTAATAAAGACGATATTCGACGCCGAGCTGCCGACGGCGGAGCGGCTCTAGAGCTTTGGGCCGGGCAAGCCAGAGAGTTGGAGGGAGAGGAAGGCCGGCGGAGAGTAGTTTTATTATTTTATTATTTTATTATTGATAGCGCAAATATATCATACCGCCTGAGCGAGAGACGAAGGCTAAGGCCAAGGCGAAGTGAGAAGAGTACAAAGGCAGGGCGAAAGAGACACAGAGAGGAGGACTTTTGTGGCCGCGGGCCAAGCGAGTTGGCTAGTTTTGGGCTCGACTTGGAGTGCCAGTTTGCAGCTCTGCGGCGCTTCACTTTGGGCGCAAGTTTTACTCTCTGGCCTCTGGCCGCTCGGCGCCACAAGACGAGGCATCGCTCTCTGCCTTTGCCTTGGCCGCTCTGGCGCCTCAAGCGCAACAAGCGGCCCTTCTTGGTGGAGCTCCTTCTGGAGGGCGCGCTCGGCCGGGCGCAAACTGCGCCCACCGGTTGCCCTCGGCCAGTCTCGCCACACACCATTGGTCTCTGCCATTGGTCTGTCCACCGACGGCCCAAAGGAGCAGGGCCGAGACACATCTTTCGAGATCCGCGGGCCACGCCCAGCGGCTTCCGGCGGGCGGCGAGCGGCGAGCGGCGAGCGGGCGACGACAAGGGGCGCCTGAGTCTTGGGTTTGCGTGGTGAGCACAGTCTGCAGTGGAGCGTGTGAGCACTGCAGACTGCAGTTGGGCCGACTTGCTTTGTTTTGGCCCGCCGGTCAGAGACTGTGTGCGCTGGGCACACGCTGCAGTTCGGCCGCAGAGAAGAAAGAGCGCAGGCCGCGCGCGACAATTGGCCTGCGGTTTGCCTGCACTGCACTGCACACTGCACACTGTAGCACACTGCAGACTGTAGCACATTGCAGACTGTAGCACATTGCAGACTGTAGCACATTGCACCACATTGCAGCAGTGCAGCTCATGCCAAGTGCCACTTGTTCGCGGCTGCCCCTCGGCCACTTGTGGGCCCAATTCCGCCCACTGGCCGGCCGAGTGGACATTCCAGCGGCGCCACTCTGCTGCCAGTGAGCTGCCCGCCAGATGGAAGATGATGATCGGATGGGATGAATGAAACGGATGAGTGGAAGTAATTGTTCCCCCTCCTTCTCGTTCTCGGCCTTGGCGCTGGCCCAGTGCCGCCCTCTTGGACTGTCTGCTGTCCGCTGTCTGCTCTCTGGACTGGCCGCCAATCGATTTGGCCGCAAGTTGCGCCACTTCCAACCGCCAGCCAGCCCCCCAAAGTCGCGCTCCAACAAGCCCGGCCGGCTGGCTCGAGCTCGCTTCCGGCCAGTGCGGCCCAGCGAGCCAAGTGGACCACAGGAGACGCGCTCGCAGCTCGAGGGGAGCACCCAGGCGGCCAGTTGCTCGGAGGACTGTCTTCGGCGTGAGTTTACTAAAGTTGATTCATTGAGATTCTTTGAGATTCTTTCTTTTCTCAAAGAATCAGAATTTTGCAAAAGATCAAAACGGTCTGCTGCTTGTAGACGCTGAATGAAACTGACAAAATGGTGCAGAACAAAAAATGCCAACGCCAAAGAATCGGCGAAGAAATCTGCCAGAAGTGAGCCTGCTGACACTAGAGGCAAGTGTCTCTTGGCTGAGCAGTGGAAACTTGCCCACTTCTGAAATGGTCCCAGTCTTTGGGAGCAAAATGGAGCCTCAGACGCATTAGGATGGCACATTTCTTCCATTTGGAATCGGCCATCTTTTGGCCAATTCAAAATGGGACGGAAATTTCGGCTAAGAAATCCAAATTTCTGCCAAGTCCAAAAGCGGAAAGGCAGAAAATTTGCCTCAATTGGATTCTCTGAGTGGCCCTTTTTGAGCTAGAAGCCAGCCTTCTCTTGCAGCTCTACTTAGTCCCCTCGCTTTGCCCTTCCACCATTTGTCCACCTTCCTCTTCTCCTTCGGCCATTTCGCTATCGCCGCCACCAATTAAATCAAATAAATCCGAAAGCTGAACGTTGGAGCAAAAGAAAAGTGCTTAATTCTAAATGGAAATGCAAAATTACCACACTCGCCACTGAGCTGCGGCCGAGCTGGCTCGCACTCAGCCCTGCGACTGACAACCAGAGCTGAGCTGCGGCCGAGCTGAAGCTGAGGTGAAAATTGGCCAACGCGCGCGCCTCCTAAGGGCAAACTGTGTGCGCCTCCTAAGGGCGAACTGTGCGCACCTTCAGCTGCGCGCCAGCTCCAAGCGCACACAGTCCAACGGGACCCAAGCGCGCACGAGCTGAAGTGGAGTCGCAAAGTGAGCAGCTCGCCCTTCTCTTCACCTGGCTTCTTCTCGTTTCGCCCATTTTGGCCGCCCCAAAGTTGCTCACAACTTGACGAAATGTCACAGTCTGTCGGCCGCACTCCACTGCAGCCGACACAGTGCCTGCAAGAAGGAGGAAGACAGTCCAGAGAGAACTGTGAGTCAAAAAGGCAAAGGCCAACACAGCTAAGGGCCGAGCGAGCGCACTTGTTGCTCTTGGCCTTCCATCATCGCACTTTAGATCAGATTCTCGCGTTTGAGGCTTTTCATTTTCGCTTGCCCGTCTGTCAGTTGGCGCAAAAGCGGCGAGCAAATCGCTCTCCAATGGCCACTAGCCACTAGCCACTAGCCACTAGCCACTGGGCAGCTCAGCGCGCCCCACTGGGCCGGCCGACGCTTGACAGCCAGAAAGACACACACGAGCACTCGGCCAACAGACTGTGCGTGTGTCTCTGTGCGTCTGTGTGCGTCTGTCTGCCGGTGATAGTGCGCAGGCGCGCACGTGCCAATTAAGATTGAATTATTAGCTCATTAGTGAGTGCCGCTGGAGGAGGGCGGCGCGGCGGCGGTCCCGCTCGGCCGACTTGTTGCGGCGCGGGGGCGGCCCGCCGGCGACTCTGGGGGGCCGGCAAGTGGTTCTGGGCTAGTGTAACTGCACCAACAGCTAGTCTCAGGCAGCGCCGACACTTTTCCGTCCTTTTCGGCGCGCCCCAAGCACTCGGCGCGCTCGGCGGGCGCTCCAAAAAAAGTAGGCGTGGCAACTGGCGGGTGGGCGTGGCCAGTTGCCCGACAGAGATTTTTAGTGCATTGAGAGACTGACTGCTCAGAGTTGCGGCTGGCGAGGGAGGAGGAGTGGAGGGAGCTTTAGCTAAGGGAGGCCAGTGGGCGGCAGGAGCTGCATGGGCTGCATAAAAGTGGAGGGATTTGAAAAATATCCATTTTTCATTCCCTCCAGTTGGGCCAATTATCATTCTGAGGCAGAGAAGATGTTGGCCAAATGTTGCGGCCACTTCTTCTTCACACATATCGCAGCTCAGCCTCAGGATGGCTAGTCTGTCTGTGCCTTTTTGGTGCTCACTTGGTCCACTTGCTGCACTTGGCCAGAAGATACTGGCCAGGAATCAGCTGACATCGCGTCGCAGGTTGACATCGAGAGTCCGTCAGATCAAATCAGATATTCTGTTCAGATTTTTTTCTCGCTCGGCCGCCTCGCTGCACTCTCTCTCCCCCCACTTTGTGCAGCCAAGTGGAGGAGCAAAAGGCAAAAAAGTGGAGGAAAAAAGCGCCGCAAGAAGAGCCCGTCTGAGACAGATCATGACTTTGGAGCGCCGAAGCTTAGGAGCAGCGCCAACAAGCCAACAAGTAAAACGAGCGACCAAAGCTCTCAGGTGGACCCTCGCCAAATAGATGTGAGCTGAGACACACAAGCAGACAGACGCGCACATTCCAGCGCGGCTCTTTGGCCAGCCAGTCTGAGTGGCCAGTGGGCAGCAAACATGAACTTGACTTGTCAGCACAATGGCGCAAACAAGCTGCCCACTATTCATTGCGAATGACATTTCTCTCTCCGCTTGATCATCGCGCTTCGGCCAATGATCAAGCCGCCTAATTGGCCCACTTGCTCTTCTTTCCTGCAAGTGGCCATTCCTCGCCGGCCCTGATAAGCCGCCGAGTTGCTTCGATAAAATTCCTCCTTTTTCCAGCTTTTTGATTTTTCCTTCGGGTGACTTATGGCCGATTTTTTCTGTCCACTTCCAGACTGTCTTTATTTGAGCTCGTCTTTCTCTAAAATTGGCTCCAATTTGGCCGCTCTCGTTGGGCCCAAATTGTGTCTATCTCTTCAATTGATAGATACAATTCATTTGAACAAACTTCTCAAACTCGCCACTCTCCTCCAAAGATTTGCTCCCCAGCCGCTCACTTGGTGCGCCTTGGGAGCTCTTCCTTTGGCTATTTGCGACTGGCAGGAAGTGCAGGAAGTGGCACTCGATCAGACGCTTGGCTATTTTCATCTTGATACCAACCTCGCCCATTTGTCTCAGTCCGAATTCTCGCCCCAGTCTCTGGCACTTCCGCCACGCCTCCGAAGCGTCCTCAAGCATGTATTTATTTTGCATTCGGGCAAATTGCTCAAAAATTAACGCTCGCCAGCAAGCAGCTCAATTCAACCACTTTGGTGGGTAAAATCTAGCCCAAAATCAAGGCAAACATCCACCATCCAAAAGCTCTAAGGAAAGCCTAAGCTCTTCCTTTGCGAGCGGGCCTTTGCCACGCCCACTCTGCTTGCTGACACAAATATTCCCGCGCGGGCATTTCAGCAGAAGAGTGCGTGTTTTGCTATGGAGAAGTAGCACTAGTGGCGCGCGCCTTTGAATCTGCTGAATGTGCGGCGAATCTGAAGCAGCGACAACCCAAGTCCAAAGTGGAGAAGTGTGAGCGGGCGACAGTGTGCAAGTGTGCAACTGTGTGCTGTGCAGGCGTGCAGTAAGTAAGTGGAGGAGTGCAACTTTGAGTTGGCCGGCGGCCCAATTGGACGTTGCAGGGAAAAGTATGAATGATTGATGGTGGCCGAGCTTGTTGTCTGTTTGTGCTGCTCGTCATAATTGAGACAACAACAACAATGATCGCAATGGAATTAATTCCTTAGCTGGAGATCATGACTACGCCGAGCCTGAGCCAGCGCTCCTCTGAAGCGGCGAGAGTTTTGCCGCCCCAGAGTTTTGCAGCAGCGTCAAGTATGGGCAGCAAGATGTCGTTTAAAGATAATGAACGATGATGATTATGTTGCTCACACACGACGCAACAGCACACGTTGAGCTGCCGGCGAGAAACACGAGTAGCGCGCACTAACAGAGACAGAGAGAGAGACAAACGAGACGGGCCTGTTGGAGCAGTTAAAAATAACTAAAAATCATAATAAACGACTGCTGCTCGGCCGAGTTATGCAAGCCTCTTCTGGCCAGATGAGCTTGTGCAGCAGCCGCTCGGCCAAGACCAACACCGAGCCCAAGACACCGGGGCCGCTCCAGAGGAGTGGGGCTAGACTCTGGCTAGAAAGTCTCCAGAGTCTTGAGAGTGGAGAGAGTCTCGAGAAGCTGGAGAGAATTGCTCAGAGACGAGGAGAAGCAGAAGGCGGCCCAATGGGAGTCCAATGGGATGCATTGCAAAGCTTGCCACTGTTTCAGAGTGGCGGCGGCGAAATGTTGGCCCAGCCTTCGTTTATGATGTTCGAGCGAGAGAAATTTGTTGCGATTATATATTTAGTGTGCGCTTTGGGAGTGCGCAAAACTGTCTCTCTGTGTGTGTGCATTCGTCATCATCATTAACCGAGGAGACACAATTTGGATTCGGATTTGGGCTTTGGATTGGAATCGGAATTGGAATTAGAGTTTGAGTTTGAGTAAAAGTTGTGTGCGTTTGTCTTTGGGCTCCATTTGGCTTTATGGAAAATTTCACTTGGCCACGCGCAACGCACACAGTCTAAGGCGCTTCAGGCGGCAGCAGATGAACTCTCGCTGCCTGTTTGCCGCTGGCAACACTCGCTTATGGAGAATGCACACAGCGACAAGACAAGGACAAGTTTGGACAAAATATTCTTATTGCTCGTTTGCAAATCTCCTCCAGACTACTACTACTACTACTACTACTAGTCTAATGCTGCTTCTGCTGCTTCTTCTGCCGCCCAAGCTCACCAGTGCGCCACCAACGAGCCGGCTTCTCGAGTTACGCGCCCACAGACAGACGCTGGGGCTGCCTACTTGCAGCGAGCCGCCAAAAGGGCGCCCCAACTGCCAGTGTGGGCCTGTGGCCACAGTGGCGCCCAAAAGCAGAGAGAGACTTCGCCCTAGTCTTTTGCACGCCCTTGGCTCGCCTCCAGTCGCGTGCCAGCTCCAAATTGAGTGATGAATGATGATCCCAAGCTGGAGAACTAAGCGTTCTCCAGTTCTCCATTCTCTATTCTTTTTCCACTGCTGCCTCTCGATCTCTTGCCAACTTTTGCCCCCCAAACACACACATCTCTCTGGCTCTGGCCAAATCTTCTTTCTTCTTGGCCAACGAGCCCAAGGCGTGACGCAAAAGTGCGCCTTCGCCCCTCCCGCGCCTCTGCACACGCCTGGCCGCGCTAATGTGCTAATGTCTAGTCTGCCCACTCGCCCAGAGGTGTGCCATTATTAATTATGATCCTCGAACTGTGGCTCTGCTAAAACAAGAGGCCAGATCAGTTGGCCGGCAAGCATGACGAGCAATGGAGACTGAGGTGTTTGCAGAGAGCACACACTTTGAGCAGCCAGCAGCACGCATTGCAATCTCGCTTCAGACGCGAGCGCGCTCAGATTGTTTTGGGGATTTTGACCTTTGTTCAAATGTAAACAAAGGCGAAAAGGGTTGGAAAGTTATGCAAATGGGGCAATTGCGCCATGCGAGTGCCCCGCGCAGATCTGCGCGCGAACCTCTGCATTCAATTCGCGCATTGGACGCTGGAGACGCGCGCCGGCGACGAATCTCTGTTCGCTGGTCCCCATTTTTCCCCCGCAACTGCCTGTGCGCAACCCTTTTGGGGCTCTGCTCGCCAGCAGAGCCCAGCCTCGCACACAATGCCCCGCTTTTGTATGAGCTGAGCGACTTGTTGTGCCAGACCAGCACTCTGGCTGTATAGGTCACTTTGAGATGGACACTTGTTGTGCTCGGCCGGCCAAATGGCAACCGTTGACGACAATCAGACTCTTGCCTGATTTTTCGGCCGCGATCATGACGCTTGAGCCAGTTTGAGGTGGCGCCAATGGAGGAGAGCAGAATGAGGAATCCATGAGAAATCCATGATGAAGATCCATCATCATGCATTGTCCAATTGTCGCCAGTCGAGTGGGGGAAAAGTCGAGTGAGGCGAAGTCGAAGATTGAAAAAGGCCACAGAAGAGGCCGAGAGGCAGACTGGCGAGTCCACTTGAAGCGCTCGCTTGAAGCGCCAGATTGAAGGCAGCCTGTTGATGTGGGACTGTGGACAGAGAAGGGCAGCCCATATCATTGTGGTGCCATTTTTGCGCACATTATAGATGATCGGTCGGTCGATAGTGTCGATTGTTGGCCAGGAGCTGTTGCTCTATTGCAGCGCTGTAATAGATTCGAGACAGCGGCTATGAATTGGCTTTGTTGTTGTTGTTGCTGTTGTTTTCTTGGCCAGTTCTTGTTCGTCCTCATGATCGTCATCTGGCCGGCCACTCGTCGAAATGCGGGACCACCGGCGAACAATTGCGCCCTCCCGATCGCTTTGGGGTGGAAACTGGACTGCGATGAGGCAGAGTGGAGGCGAGGGCAGCGAGCAGCATTTGCGAGCAGTAGAGACAAGCGGCGGTGCTCTGGCGCAGCACGAGACTGGCTGCACTTTGGCGAGCAATTGTGTGTGTTTTCGGGGGAAAAAGAGGGGCAAAAGGGGGGCAAAAGGGGGAAGGAAGAGCGGAGGAGAACTGGCTGGAGTTTGGGAGAAAAAAGGGCACTTTTGAGTGGCCACTTTTGGCTCCAGTTGGCAAGGGCCACTAACACAAAGGTGAGCGCGCCCAAATAAGTCCAAACAAGCGCCGCCAGTCTGCCCGGCAGGACGACAAGTGGCGACAAGTGTGTGTGGTGGTGCTCGTGTGTGCTTGTGTGCATGTGTCTGCGGATGGGCCGTGAATGGGCCGTGAATGGGCCGTGAATGGGCTCTGAGTGGCGAGGGAGAGGAAGCAAGAAGTGGCCGAGGAGAGATTTCATTTCATTTCATTCATTGGCGAAAAACTGAAACGATACAGCATTGATCGCCGGCCGGCCAGTCAGTGTGTGTGAGAGACAGTCATGGTCTGCGGGAGTTGCAGGTGAGCTGGTGGGCAGGCGAGTGGTTGAGGAAGAAAGAAGTGAGGGAAAAAAGAGCACCATTGTGGCCGTCTTCTAGTTGGCTTATTCTTTTTCTCTTTCCTTCTTCTCTCAATCTCAATCTCGAGCTCAGTCTCAGTCTCAGTCTCGAGCTCAATCTCAATCTCATTCTCGAACTCATTCTCATTCCTAATCTCAATCTCGCTCATACAGCCGCCACCAGTAGACCACAAGCGCACGATGCTCGCCCCTTTTGGCGGCCAATTGTCTTCTGGCTCGGCTTGGCTTGGCTTGACTTGGCTTCGTTTGGCTACCCCGGCGGCTTGGGACCTTTTTGAGGCTTCGGAGGCGGCTTTGAGTGTGGAGGAAATGAGCCAAGTGGATGGGCAGCTGAGATCAAGTGGCCAGGAGAAGAAGAAGGCAGAGGGGCGGACTTGTTCAGCGTTGAGATGAAACATGAAATGTGACAGTGCGGCGCGCGCTCGCCATTCACTGCGCTTTTCTCTGCTCGCCTTCAGTGTGCGAGTGTTTGTCACCACACAGTGAACAAGTGTTTGTGTGTGAGAGAGACAGACACAGACAGAGAGACAACTAAGGCCAAATTGTTACATTGTGAGCGGCCGTGTCAACTTTTTTTCCGCTCAACTTCGCGCTGACAAGCGTCGGGCCGCCATCTCTTCCTTGTGGGCCGGCCGCCAAGGGCAGTCCCAAAGGCAACGGCCAAGAGCAAACGCCAATTCCAACGGCGCCAACCGACCCTCTGGAGGAGCCGCAAAATTGTCACCAATCCTGAGAGCCAATCTCGAGCAGTTTCGATGAATGAACGCGCCTCCAGCCTTGTCTCTCTTCCACCTTTTGCCTTCTGCCTTGCGCCATGACGCCTCTTGGAGTCCTCTTGGCCCACGAGAGACTCTCTTCCTCCACTTCGAACGCGCTTCTTCAGCCAAACTCTGCCTCTCTGCTCGTCCTCCTTTGGCGGGCCGCTTCTGCTCCCATTGGCCCACTGCGAGCCCAGTTCACACACAATCGCGCTGCCAATCACGGCCAGTCTCTCTCTCTCTCTCTCTCGCCATTCCATTTCATCTCGTCGCCAATTTTGCTCTCCTTCATTCTACTTCTTCTCACTTCTTCTTGCTGGCCAGCTCCAACAGAGCTCTTGCTCCACCGAAGCAGAGCTCACCGAGCGCAACAAGAACCGAAATTGATTGTCACCTGTGAGCGCCGCAACGCTCAAAAGACTAGGAATGGCGGCAAATTTGTGAATGGACTTCGGTGGGCTCGATTGCGGCGCAATGTGGCCACTGAGCAGCCACTTGTTCACTGGCCACTTGTTCACTGGACAGTCTGCTGCTCGTCGCCCGCAGAAGACTGACCACTGGAAGCTGGATTTTAGACAACCTTTCGTGGCCACTGGACACTGTGTTTAGTGCTTAATGGAGTTCAGCTCGCGGGTGGCCCCCAAGTTTTGGAGCCCCCGAGCTTAGGTGGCGCCCTCGAGCGGCTGATTTGGGCGGAAATTGGGCCCAAATGGAGACGTTTTCGAGGGCGCAAATATGCAGTCCCATTTCTCCGCTTTGGCAGCATTTGCTTTTGCATTGTTTGTGCTGGAAAATCTCCTCCTAGTTTTGTCCCAGCCGCTCGGAGACGCTCCTCTTCGGCCTTCTCTTTTGCCCCAAAGCCGCACCTTAGGCACGGTTTGCGCGCGCTGAGGTGCGGCCGGAAAATGATGGAATGCCCGCGGGCACGCGAGCGGCAGCACTGGTCCCGCGCGCACAAACGGCAGTCCTATACTCTTCCAGGCTGAGCGGCGGCCTTTCCCGAGCGGCTGCGAAGGCAAAGGCGGCAAACTGGGCGCCAGAAGAGCGCCGCCACTTGTTGCCCGGCAGCCTCGGGCGACGGCAAAGTGTTACACTAGAGCCTTCAGACTGAGATGGTCGCCCTTCAATATAAATTAACTCCATTTTCCTCTCGAAAAGCATCGCTGCTCGCTGCTCGTTGCTGGCGCGGGAGGCGCCCAAGCAGAGCGGCCGAGGAGACCAGTGGAAGGCACTTTTTCAGACATTCATGAACTTTTTCAAAAGACACAAGCGAGTCTCTGGCTGCGGCCTAATCGCAGTCTGAAGGAAGGGGCGCGCGGAGGGCGAATATAGAAAATAGAAGTTGCAAGTTGGAGACTGGAGACTGGAGAGAATGGAGGATAGAGGATAGAAATAGAAAAGATTGCACACAAAGGCCAATTCTATTTGGTTCATTAAGTTCGCACGCTAAACACTTGGCACATGCTGGTGGCCATCTCTCAGCTCTTGGCGGCCAACAAGTGGTTGTGGGATTTGCCATTTGCCATTTGCCATTTGCCATTTGGGCGAGAGAGATAAAGCCTCATAGAGACAAGAGCAGTTGGGGGCAAGTGGAGAGAGACGAGCGGCGCTTGTTGTGTTTGGGGAAAAATGTTCTCGGCCAAGAGCACTGCTTGGCCGCTTTGGGAGCAATGCGCGCACTGCGCACTGGCGCAATAGGCCCACTCTGCCGCAGACAGTCTGCGGCAACCTCGGCGCTTGGCATCACTTTGGCACCAGCAACTTAGAAACTTACTAACATGGAAACTCAGACATGGAAACTGAGACATAGAAACAGAGGAAGAATTTCTCTCTGTCTCTTGTCCAAGCGCCACACGTTGCCCCCTAAGCTGTGGGAGCACAACAAGGCCAATCTGTTCTTCTTTTGATGTTGTTGCTGTTTTTGTTCTCCGTCTCATCGTTTGCTTGCGGCCCGCCGAGGGCAAAGCAAGTGACCAGGCGAGGACGAGAGGCGACCGAGTATTAACTTGTAGTAACAAGTGTCTCTGGTGGGCTTCTTTTGCTTTCTACTCTGGCGCTTAGTTTGCGGCCGAGCTGAACAAGCAAAGTGCGGCCGAGTTGGTTGAGAAATGGGGAGCTGAGAAATAAGCTCAGTGAGCTAAACTAAATGTTTTCGCCCAACCTTCAGGCAAACGAGAGGCGCTCTCTGCTGTCTGCTGTCCATTTAGTTGGACTTGTTTAGTCAGAGTTGCGCCCAATTCGAGATTGCCAATCGGCAGAGAAGGCGAAGAATAATTGCGATAGGCAAATTCTCTGCCCAAACGATGTTCACTTGCCATCTTGAATGCAATGCTCTTCTTGCTCTTCTTCTTCCTCTGCATTCGTCTCAGCGCCTCTTGTGCAGTAACACTGCTCCAGAAGACTGTTACTGCTCGTCACAGGCAAGCAAAGGGGGGCCACTTGTGCAAATTTGGCCCCCAAGTTTGCGCAAATTGAGCACAAATTGCATATCGAGCCAGAGAGAGTGGTCGAAATGCAATTCTTCTTCATCCAAATTAACGATTCGCATCCTTTTGGAACACAATAAGCGCGCACGTCTGCAGGCTGCTCCATGCCCAACATGAAACCTACACTAAGGCCAACCGCAGCCATTCCATAGCATAGGCTCCAGTTTGCCACCAAAAACTAAACGGGCCCAACAAAAGCGGCCCCTCAACATTTTCCCATTCCATTTCATCATGGGCCCAATGTCAATGTGTCTCTCAATGTCCATCACACGCACACACACACATCAAGAGAGGAGGCCCAATTCTTTAAACTGCCAAATATTGTCCTTGTTCTCCTCTGGCTCCTAAGCTCCTCTGGCTCCACCATTTATCTCAGTCTCTCCTCCTTAAGGCTCACTATCACGCTCTCTCAAGCTGCGTCCTGGCGGCTAAGTCTGCTTCCTCATAGGCCAGTTCTCTCAAAGACAATCCTCCAAATGCAACACACTTTCCAAGATGTGCGCACTTTCAAACCAATAGCGAATGATCGAAAGATGCAATAAATCTACATTATTGCGAGAATCAAACCAAAGCGAAACAAGCCAGAGGAAGAGATTGTAGCTCCAGAGCAAAAGCGCAAAAAGGAATCTAATTTATTGCCCCCAAATAATGACCTTCCAAGAGAGTTTTGGGCAAACTTTTGGCAATTTAATCTGTCATTTTGCAATTAGAACAACGAACCACTAGGATCACACAACCAGAACCAGACTAGGCCAGTTCAGACAAAGACAACTGCCCAATAGAGCAGCAGCACACAAAGACAGGACACAAAGACGCACCACTTTTGAGAGTGTCCAAAAAATCAATCAGCCTTTTGCTTTGGGCCGCCAACAATAATAACAACAACAACAACATCAACATCAACAGCAACATCAACATCAACAGCAACATCAACATCAACAGTCGAAGACACAGTGTTGCTTTTGGCAGAGTTTGGCGAGCTCTACAACAGTTAAGTTGATCTCTGGTGTGTGTGCGCGACTTGGTTTCCCAAACTTCACTCGAAGATCAACTTTTGGGCTCACCAAAAGGCGGAGGAGAATTTTGGGAAAAGGAAAAAGAGAAGAAGAAGAAGAAGAAGTTGAGAGCCAAAAAAGGAAAACAATTAAAAGTAATCTTTTGTTTCGCGTTTGGAAGAAAAGTTTCCTCTCTCTTTGCAAGTGGGAAAACCGTTCGACTTGCATCAGCTTTCCTCTGGCCACTCGAACACACTAGCTTACACTGACACTTGCGAGCTTTTCGTGCGCCGCGAGCGCCATCTGGCGTCACTTTGGCCAACTTGCTTGCAATCGCCCATTTGCTGGCCTCTCTGACAAGTGTCCTCAAGGCAATTGGCGTCCCTCCTGGTGGCTAGTCTTTGGCCGAGTTTTTGTGGCCTATTTCTCGCGCTCGAACTGGGAAAAACTCGGCCCAAATGAGGTCCGATTGGTGCCCGAAAGCTTGGGCGAGCCAAGTCCAAGTGGGAGGAAATTAACGATTCAAAACACGCCATTGATCAGGCGGCCGGATGGAATTCGAGATGGACGAGGAGGCCAAAGGGGAAAGAGAGTGTACACTGCAAGTGGGGAGACACTTGGGCGTGCGAGTTGTTGGGCCAGAAATTGGCAGCATCTTTGGCCCTTTCCACTCGGGAGCTTAGCATTACCACTGTGTGTGGCCCACAAACAACAGGCCACACACAAATGGAGCCAATTATTTGCCGGGTCCCATTTTGCTCTGGTGGCCCCTTTTTGTTTGCTCTTCTAGAGCAAATTCAAGCATTGTTGCGTCATCTCCATTTGGTCTTGAGCATTGTGTATTATTCAGTTTGGAACAAGAGAGAAAGAGAGAGAGAGAGTGGCCAGCGCAAAGAGTGGAGACTTAGCGCTAGTGCTTTGGGGTTTGCTCTCGCTTTTGCTTTTGCTTTTATTTGTGTGTGTGAAATGGAGATGAGTTTAATTGTGGTGTAGGTTTGCATGTTTGTTGTTGTAGTTTGAGAGTAAGAATTGCAGTTTAGTTTGGGCTAAATTTGCGGCTCCTTTTGCATTCTGGCCGCACTTTGCACTGCATTCTAGGCCAGAGGAGGCGGACAGACAAATGTGGTGTCGTTTGTTTGGCTGCGCTGGCCCCTTGCCGACTGGCAGTCTCTCGAGCACTCGGCGATCTGTGAGCTACGATCTGTCCGTGTTGGCTACAAGCTGCAAACTGCAAAGTGCAAACTGCACTCTGCACTCTGCACTCTGCAAGCCACGAGCCACAATATACGAGCCACAAGCTACGAGCTACAAGCTACAAGCTACAAGCTGCGAGCTGCGAGCTGTGGCCAGTGTCCAATGGCCAATGGGAGAAAAAGCGGCCGAAGAATTGCGGCAAGAAGGAGGCAAATCCAATAACAAATTCAAATTCATTTATTGCGCCATCAGAACGAATGGCCAACCAGCTCATTGCATGCTCTGCTCTCGCTGGCCCTTTCCAGTGGGCCGGCCCAATCCTAGACTGTCTCTCAAGAGACTCGCCCAAACGAACAACATTGGCAATATAAACAGGATTCGTGCAATCTAATATTCGTCCCTCTTCGTTCCTCTAGACTCCCTTGGCTCCCCTTTGGCCTGAACTCTTAGTTCGTGTGTGTGTGTGTGTGTGTGTGTGAGATGTATTTGTCGCTCTGTACTTGCGGCTCGCTCATTTGGAAGCCTCGTTAGGCGCCCCAGTTGTGTGGGACCCAAATTAAACAGCCAGCCCTGATCTGATCCGATCCGATTGGATTGCAGTCTCGCATTGTCTTCTTGTTAGTGGCTTTCTCGCTTTGTCCACCTCGCTTGAAGGGGGCGCCTCCTGCTCGTGTTTGGCTCTCGCTCGGCGCTCGAGCGGTGCAGGCGGCAAGTGAAAAGTTGTCATAAACTGGCCGAGGCTGCCCTCTGGCTCGCTGGCCGCTCGGCTGGCCCAATTTGGCCGCCCGGCGAGCCCGCAAGTTGAGCTCCAGTGCGACCAATTGGGAGGCGTCTTGACACACAAGTGCGCGAAATGATCATTGGGGCGTCTTTACGGCGTTCCAAGTTGGGGCGAAAAGGAAATGCTAATCTAGCATTATTCTCATATATCGATGCTGGCCACTCGTCGCTCTTTTGTTTGTTTGTTTAGATAGTTGTGAGTGGTTGTTGAGCCGAGGGCCAACTGCGTGCCATTTGCATATGGTGCCAGTGGTGGTCGAGCACACTCGTGGGCCCCTCGAGTGCGCGCTCAGCCAGTGGTGCAAAATGGACGCTTGGCGGTGCAAAATGGGTGCCCATCGGCGCTGAAGACTAGCCTTGCGGGACGAGACAATGAGCGGCAAAGAGCAGGGCAAACAGAGATCAATTAGTGTCAATTGTGTGTCGAGCATGCAAATTTTGTCGCCGACGCGCAAAGACAAGCGCAAATTTATTGTTATTGCACTGGCGCACTGCTCTGTGTGCCATTGCAGCAGTGCCATTGCTCCAGTGGCGCTTAGGGCCACTCGCCCGCAGAGCCAGTCTCTCTCTCTCTGTCTGGCGGGCCACACGCGCACGCCGACCTGGCCCCACGCTCTCGGGCTGCACGCGCCGCCCGCTTAGACGCGGGCCGACAATGGAAAATCGATCAAATTGTTGCAAGCGAGACGATAAATCAATCAATCAATGGGCCCCCCATCCAGGCTGGTTGCACGCTCGGAGCGGAAGTTGCGCCCAGCCCGGCCGGGCGCTGATGCGAGCCACTAATGAGGGCCCGGCCGGCGGCTCGCCCGGCGCCCCCATGCACAGGCGGGTGTTTAAAATTTCACAACATGGCCACGCGGGCCAATCGCCCGCCCGTTCCGCGCTTAATGATCTGCCGTCCAAGTGCGAGCGCCGGAAGTGGGGCCCAGACGGGCGGGCGGCCAGGAGAAAGTGGGCGCCGAGCGAGCGCTTCTGGCGAACTGCAAATGGGCCCGGCCCAAAGGTGACCCAATCAGCGGGCGGCGTCTCGAGACGGGCGCCCTAAGCCGCCGCGGCTGGGCAACAAGCGGGGGCTCCCTTGGCTACTCTGTGCCACTTGGTTACCAACTGGGGCGCCTCGTGGCACACCAGTTGGTAATCTCTCCGGGTTGCGCGGCCGCCCGGCAACTGGCTGGAAATGGGCAAGGGGGCGCCCACCCAGCAGAAGCCAAGCGGCCCAGCAGCCAGGCGGCCCACTAGTGCCGCACAACGTCTGGGCCGGCCCCCAGATTAGCTGGCTTCATTAGGGGGCCCGCGAGCAGGCGGAGAGATAAAAATGCATCAATTTATTTGAAGAAAAGGCAAAAGATCTTGTTAGTCTGATAAGGGACACTTCGGCCACTTCGGTTGCCCTCCTCGAGCTTGCCGAACCTAAGGAGCGGCCCCCAAACGGCGCCCCAAAGCGTCGCCCCAAAGCGTCGCCCCCAAAGCGCCGGGCCCACAATATGGACGACAAATGCACCGCCTGGCAGCGTCCCCTGGCGGCCGCCCCACGAACTAGTGTCGCGGTACCTGTGCGCTGGCTGCTGGGCGGCACTAGGCTAGACTCTGGCCACTAGTCGCCCAGAGAAACTCGAGCCGGAAGTGGCGCCAGTTTCAGTTTCAATTTCGGACAGGGGCCAACTTTTGCCCCTTTCACGGGCACCAAGCCGAGAAGGAGGCGCAGGAAGAGGAAGGGTGGCGGCCCCGCGGAGGTGCTGGATGTTTGTTCACTTAATTATATGATCACTATCGCGCTCTCTGTCTCTGCCGTGGCCCCTTTTTCAGCCCTCCTCCTTCTCCTCGGCCTCTGATACTGCCGCTCGTCGAACGGCTGGGGCGCGAGCTTGCCTGAGCGCCCGCAACGGCCGATTTTCCGACGAGCAAGAGGCCGTTGTAAAATAGCCAAAGGGTGGCACTTGGGCGGGCCCATTTGCATTTGGGGCCCGCTGGAGCCCGATCGATTGGGCTGAGTGCGGGCGCAGACGAGTGCTGGACCAGCATCAACTGGGCCCACACAGACTCGTACGTGGTCCAGAGGGGCGAGCAATTGCCAGTGGAGGAGCGCCGTTGTGATGAATCTAAATGATGAAATGAAATGAGAGCGCCAACATTAGGCGGCCGTGGTGTCGATTTAATCAGCAGAGGCCCGTCTGCTTTGGGCCTTGAGGGTTGCCTCTGGCCGGCGCTGCATCTCGTCCTCGTGTGTCCTTGTCGTGCGCTGATCATGCGGCCGCCCGCCCATTAGACAGCCGGGCCCATTTTGCCCCCCAAGAAGCGGCCAAATTCTGGCCCGAAAGGCGCCTCTGCACACCCCAAGGCGCCACAGAGGAGGCGGCCCAGCACGAGAAGCAGAAAGGGTTTCTGGGCGCAAAACAAACACTAATGAAGCCGTGCCGCCCGCCCTCTTCCTCTTTCCCCTTTTCCGGTCCCGCAATTGCCAATGATTAGTGGAAGAAGTGTGGATGGGCGTTCCAGTTGCAAGTTTCCAACTGCACTTCGCTCCAAACTGGCGCCATTCTGGGCCCCTTTCCTCTGAGTTCTCGTGCACTTTGCATTCTGGCCGCCTGCTCCAGTTTGCCCCGCTGGAAAGGGCGTCAGTTTGCCAGAAATGAGACCCTTTCCAGCCCCAAAGGCTGGGGGAGGGGGGCATTTTTGCATCCACTTTTGCCGACACGCCGACGGGCTGCAGGCCAAACAGATCAATCAAGTGGCCCCTCCGACTGGGCCTGTGCAATAATTATCACTTTGGGCCCTTATTTGGCCAGCTCAGGTGCGTCCAAACGACTCGCAACAAAGGGCACCCAAAGAGTGTGGGCGCGTGGCAGAGTTTGCTGCAGCTGCTCGTCGCGCGTCGGGCAGCCGAGCCCGCGCCTCGCACACGACTCTATAAGCCCGCAGAGTGTGCGTGGAGTGCAGCGGGCGAACTGCGGGCTGACGCAGCCCGCCCGCCCGCTCGGCTCGGTCCGCGCGGCCCGAACGCGTGACTCAGCGCCCACCCAAATTTGGCCCCCCAAATTCCACCGAAGGAATAGAGGGCCACCATTTCCCGCTGCCCCCACATAACGAGCGGCCGCCCAGGCGACAAGATGGCCCGGAAATGCAATCATATCAATTAGGAATCGCTCGTGTGGGGGTGGGCCCGCTGCATCGTTGGGCCGCATCGTTGGCGGTCCGTGGGGGCTTGCTGGGCAGGCTGGCGAGTGGGGCAATAAAAGATTAGTCGGCCAGGCGAGGGATAACAAGTGGCCGGCGGGCCAGTTTATGAGGAGACATTCGCATTCAATTGGAATTGTGTGCAGCTCGCCTGGGAAAGGCCGCAAGCTGCTCGCCTCTCTGCTTGGAGCTGGTTCGATTTCGGTTGGCCGCCCATGTTTGGCGCCCATGCAAAGGAGTAGCCTCGCTCGCTTGGTTGCAAGAAAAATTGACTCGTCCAAACAGACGCAAGTGTGTCTCTGCGCGTGTGTGCTTGTCCGTCTGTGTTTGCGCGTGTGTCTGTCTGTGTGTGTGTCTGTGGGGCCAGATGAGGAACGAAGAAGTGGATTGGATTGGATTGAAGTAAAGTCAAGAAGCGTGATGGGCAGCACAAAGGGGCGGCCAGAGAGCAGGAGGAGCGAGCGAGGCTGAGGCTGAGCAGTAGCGAGGGGCACTTCTTCAAATTCAATTCAAATGTCACGAGTCATTTATTATTATTGCCCCTATTTGGTTGGGCCTTGTTTTGGGCCAGCGCCAAAGACTGGCCGAGCGAGAGCGCCAGCCAGCGAGTGTGTGCAGTGTGCAGTGCAGTGTGTGAGCGAGAGTGAGACTAGCACTGAGAGTGAGAGTTGGAGAGTGAGAGAGTGAGCCAGAGTGGAAGTGAAAGTGAGACTGTGAGCGCCCGCATGAATGTATGAGTCTGCTGAGCAGGCGACCAGTTTGGCTTAGCAGAGCTCAGTTGGAGCCACGCGCGTGGCCCAACAAAACGGCAACACCAAAAGCAGAGCCCAAGCCAAGAGATGGGCAAAGTGATTTTTCATTCCTTGTTCGCCTCTTTTCGCTTTCTCGCTCGCTTCCTGGCCAACCTTTTGCAAATGCATTTCCAATTTGCCAATTGGAACTTGGCGCCGCCATTTTAGCCCCAATTTCGGCATCAATCTGATTGATTTCCTCCTCCCGTTCGCCACCTCAGAGCGCGCGCACGGGACTCCATTCCGGCGGCGGAAATTAGACTGCACTGACAAGGTTGCCTTAGGTGGGCCTTAGGTGGGCCCGCATACAGTGTACAGTCACTGGCGCCAGTCGAGCAGAGTTTGCTCGTGTCAGTTCCACCGAAGGGAAGGCCCTCGGCTGTTTGCAGTGGGGCCAAACAATGGAATTATTCTATCATCTCAGCCCATTCCATTCCATTCGGCCCAACTCACTCTCAGCACCCCACCAGGCTCGCCGCCCAAGCAGAGCCGCATTTGCAGCCGGATGCTCGCACAGCGCCACTTCCGGCCACATAGATCTCCCGCGACAGGCGGCCGTCTCTTCGCCCAGCCTGGCGCTAATCATTTATCCTTCGGGCACCTGGGCGGCATTTTGCGTGCACGGAAGGTGGTCTTTCAGTGGTGGCAAAGTGCATTTTCTGCGCTTGAAACGCCCAGTGAAAGCAGCGAGCGCGCAGTGCACACTATGCGCCAAAAATAAGGTGACGAATGTCTGCGCAAAGCAACGCAGAAGTGTAACCGTACTTTTGACGCGCAGTGCACACAGTCTGCGGACACGCGCGGCTAGTGAACGAGGGCGCCTAGAGACCTGGCGCACTGCAAGTGCCTTTTTGGTCACAAAGTCGCCCCAAAAGGCGCCCAAATTCCAACTGTGGACGACGATTGTGGCACCACACGCAGAGATTAAACTGGCGAGCTCCCAACTGGGCCAGGAGGGAGACAAAGTGGCGCAAAAGTGGGCGCGGAATTGGGCCAAATGCCAAAAAGTAGTATGAAATTTTCTATCTAATTAGAGACATTAAGCCGGCTCGCTTCTTATCTCGTTCGGCTTTCTTGCAAGTGGCATTAGGCGAAGTTGCTTGTCTGGTGCGCGGCCGAATGCACGAATGGAGTCAGAGCGAGTCCGAAGGGAAGGAGGTGGAAGGCAAGGGCGAGTCTGCGGCACACCTAAGGGCAATTTCATGAGGCCAAATTTGGGCCGCCCGCTTTCTTCTCCTCAGGCTTGCTCCAAGGAACTGTGTCTACTCGAACAAATTTGGACTCCCCAAAGTTCGTCTCTCTCACTCTCTCTTGGCCAAGTCTCTTCTTTCGCTTTGCCACTTTGCCACCCAGTGGACGAGAGACTGAGAGAGGCCCAGAGGAGCGCCCGCTGGGTTTTGGCGCCAGTTTTCCGACGAAACTGGCGCGTGTTCTTGGGGCCTGACCTGCGGGGAGCTGCAACTTAAGCCAGCGGAAGGAACTAAAGTGAAGGCGCAGATTTTGCCCAGTCGGCGGGGGCGACAAACAGGCGCAGAGGCGGCGCCGAAACAGGAAGCGAGTAATCTAAAAGGCTCATCCGCTCGCTCTCTGCATCTGGAGGGGCGCCAATTTTTCTGCTTGGGGCCCAATTTCTGGCACAGCAAGACGGCTGCTGCAAGTGGGCACTTGCAACGTGCCCACTTGCCTGCAGGCTAAGGTTGTCTGTGTGTCTGGTCAGCAGTGGGCCAGTCACTTGCTCACTTGCTCGGACTCGGTGGGAGCGAGTGAAAAATCGCCAATCATCGCTTCCACTGTGCACTGTTTGCGCCGGCCTCTGTGTGCGGCACTTGGCCCACTGGCGAGCACAAACACACGACGATGCACACACACACAAACAGATGGAAACTTACACACGCCAGCCACTTGCTGCCACCTCTTTGGGGGCGCCACAAAAGCTGCGCCAAAAGCTGGCCGCTCCAATTGTGTGGCTCGAAAGTGGCCAATTTGCAACTGGCACTCCGCAAGCAAAGGTTGCCAACTTGCACAACTTGCTGTGCTGTGCTCTGCTTGCCACCAGCAAGCAGCGCCCGCTCAACACCAATGCACCGGCAGAGTTGGTGCGCCAAAACTGCCCAGTTTCAACCAAACACACTCTCTCCTCTCGCCAAACTCGCAAGCCCAGACTTGCGCTAGACAAACACAAAGTGGGCGTGTCGCGTGTCGTCATATTTCACCCTGGCCGGCCGGAAGTGAGCGAGAGCTGCGGAAACACGACCGGCGGTGGAAGAGTACGATTTTGGGGTTAGGAGTAGAGGCAAAAGAGGAGGAGGAGGAGGAGGAGCAGTGGTAGGTGCAAGTGTGGAAACAAGTGTCGTCGGGGAGTGTCCATTTCATTTTGCCAATTCTGGCGAAAGATCGTCCTGTTTCCCGAAGTGAGACTGTTGTCTGGCGAGAAAAGAGCAGCAGCAGCGACAGATCAGAGCTGGAGACTGAGAGGGGAAAGGAAGTTACAGCTAGCTGACAACTGGAGCTTACCTCTGGCTCAGTGGGGGAGTTGTTTTGTGAATTTCCTCTCCCTTTCGAGGTCCCATCGAGGCTCACAGCAGCCGGCCACTTTGGCCTCTGGACTGCTAGCTACTAGCTGCTCGCTGGCCACAGTCCAGGCCAAAGAGTGGGAGCAGCAGAGACTGGGAAGGAAGAACAAATGATGACCATTTCGATGATGATTCTGCTGCAGTGTTGTTGTTGTTGCAGCGGGACGGTGGGCGGCCAGTGGAGAGAATGCAAAACAAAGTGCAAGCGAGCACCTAATGGATCGCGTGGTGCGATGCATTGGAAGTGGAGCTCCAACTAGAACTAGAGAGCAGAGAAAGAGGCGAAAGAGTGAGAGAAACGAGGCACAAAACATCAATATTGTTCGGCGTCCAGTGCAGTGAATTGACGACTTTATTAATGTCCCTTGTTGTTGCCCCACAACGCTCCAAAAGGGGCCACCCAACTGGACGAGGGGCGCCCATTGTCTTGTTTGTGCTTCCGGCGGCACTCTGGGCCAGCGGCTCGAGTTGGCGGCCAGACTTGACTTGGGCCGCAAGGCTGGGGAGCCGCCCAGAGACTCCAGTCGGCCCTCCTCAGGTGCATATTGACTTTCATTATTATTCATTCTGAGCGCCGAACGGGCAACTCCGAGGGGCCAAATGCGCGCCCAACCCAATCTCAGGAGACCCAAGGGGACCGGCGGGCCATACAATATGCATCATTCGGTCTCCGCTCGCTCCCACTTGACCAGTGCGTCCACCAGAGACGAGCGAGTCGCCCACTCGGCCCACTTCCTGCCCATTCCTCAGCTCGGCCTCCCAGTCCATTTGCCTCCAATGGACCTGCTGCCAACTAGCGCCAACCTGCCACCAAATCCAGACTCCAGTGAGCCTTCCGGCCTGCTTCCGGTCGAGCTTGGCCACTTTGGGTGCCAGTGCAAAGGGCGGCCAGAGGAAGTCAGACGGCGGGCCAGCCAGCTGGCCCAGTGGAACGCTTTCGGGGGGCGCTGTGATTGAACTGGATGGAACTAAAAGGCGACAATATGAAATGATAAGCTTGGCGGCCGAGTTTGCGCATGAATGAGCGCCAACTAGCGCCGGCGGACTGGGAATAAATTTATAGGCTCTCTCGGAGGCTCCCGTCCCAGTCGGCAAGTGTGCCCGGCACACACACGCCCAGTCTGCCCTGCGCACAAATGGCATTTATTTATTTATTTATTCATTTCCCCTGCCTGGCCCACCCAGACGGCTGCTCGACCCATGTGCGCCCACCGAGACTGTCGCCGGAGTCACTTCCTGGCCCGCCCCGGTGGAGCCCCTTTGCGCCGGGGGCGTGGCCGGCGGGCGACCATTTTTCGCCCGCCACGCCCCCCTCGCCGCCAATATAGGGCAGGAAAAATTATATTCCATAGCGGCGAGGCTCGTCAACGGGGGTTGTGTGTGTGTTGGGGGAACCACTGGCGCCATCTGAGTGCCACTCGGTTAGACATCAGGGAGGCCAATTGGGCGGGCGACCTAAGCTCAGCAGTGTGCTTCTGCGTGTCATGTGCAGTGTGCAGTGTGCAGTCTGCAGTGTCCAATGTGCAGTCTTTGGTTGGCTCGCTGGTGGCGCTCCGGTGGCGCCGCGTGGCCCCAGTCGCACGCAAACGAAATGACAATTAGTCTGCCCCCTCCGCTCGGCTTCCCCTCTGTCTCTCTGTGTGGCCCCTCAGCTCCCGAGTGCGCCCAGACTATCCAACTGGCGCCCGCTCAGCTCATTAATTATCATCAAAACTCAACTTTTTTCCCCAACTTCTTCCTCTGGCAACGGGCCCCTCGCTCGGCGAATTAGCGGCGAGCACTTGGACTCGATAGAGATTGGCAAATAGGAAGCAAGCCGGGCCAATCCTTAGGACTTGCTGCTCCCCCTGGGCAGCTTAGCCTCTGGCTTGGTTCGTCTGGCGAGCAAAAAGGCTGAGGGACTTTTTGATGAAAAGCCAACTGGTGTTGCTTTTTCTGTCCCTCCTTGCGCGCTCAGACACTGTGGGCGGCGGAAAAAGGAGGGAGCCAAAGAGAGAAAAACATTCCCAAAGCCAGAGAGCCGCCATTTTGTCGCCCAATTCTTAGCTTCTCGTCGGCTGCACATTTCATTCGCATAACAAAACGGCCCCCAGCCACTCGGGCCCACCAGCCGATGCTAAATAATGCAATTTTCCACTTCCGGGCACGCGGCAACTTCCTGGCCACTGCGCTTGGGTCACGCGCGCCCACTGGCTGCGTGCTGGCGACTGCATTTGGGCGGCTCAAGGCGGCATTGTTGGCGAGCAGTGCTGCTGTGGAGTGGCTTGATTAGCGGCGACAATGGCAGAACAACAACAGCAGCCAGCCAATCAATGGGCCGCCAGAGCGAGCCGGGCAGAATGGCGGCGAGATGAGATGAGATGGAATGAGTTTAGGTGGCCCATTCGTCATCGTTTTTGCGTCGCTCCTAGTCATCGATTGCCGTCGAGTTTCGGGCGGCGCCTCTTCCGCCAAACGGAGCCTCCTCGCGGTCTTCCAGGGCTGCTTGGGGGCTGAGCTTAGGTGGAGACAAAGAAATGAGGTGTCCAGCAGGCGAGTCAAGGAGCGAACCGACTTGTTTCTCTGGATTTTATTTCACTTTTCCGCTTTATTGGCGGAGGAGAAAAAGAGCCACGCAACCAGAAGGCGGCCGAAGTGAGGTCAGCATACCTTTTTGCTTCCTTCGTCTGGAGCTTTTGCCGCCGCCTTGTAGCAAAAGCTTTTCGTCCGGCCATCACTCGAATTGGCTGGCGGCTCGACATTAGATGATTGAGTTTTGCCTATTGTTTGCCCTCCAGATCGATGACGTGCTCCAGTGGGCGCGCTCACGGAGATCAGACTCATTCTTTTGGGGGCCACTTTCACACACACACACACACTCAAGCCCAAGCCCAGCAACCAGAGCAGAGGCGCCCAGCACAGCTTTGGGTCCAAGTGGCGCGCCCAAATAGGCGTGCACGATTCGAGCATGAAAATAATAGTGAAAATAATAATAATAATAATAATACCAAGTAATATATATTGGCCGCCAGTAAGCGACAGTGCGACAGTGAGTGTGTGTAGATGAGTTTGAGTGTGCCCCTCTTTGTTGTCTCAACTTGACGCCAGTGAACCGCTGGCTCAATTGAACTCAACTCAATGGAAATCAATGAACACAGCAGCAGCAGTCTCCCACTCACATTGGCACACAATCATTTCACATTTTTCGCCCTCACCATTGGCACCCAGTGGTGGGCCTGCAAATGGGGCCCAACAAAAAGGGGACAAACATTTATTAGTTTCGCCTCTCTTCTCTTTCTGGTAAACAAGTGCTCGACACTTTGGGGACACTCGTTCTTCACACCTTCTGGCAGCCACTTCACTGGAGGAGCCATCTCACTTGCTCGTCAAGTGGGCCCAAGTTGGAGACGAGTGGGGCCAGTTGTCAGCTCGGAGAGTACGAGCGCGTCAATCTGAGAGTGGCTGGTACGAAAATGATGCCTCAATACGTGTGTCTGGAGCTAAACGATTTGAATTATCACGGCCCTCAGGGGTCCCTCTTTTCTTTCGTCCCAAGTCTTTTGAGCCAGATTTAGTCAGTGCATTGGTGTGGCGTGAAAAGGCGGCACAACAAAGAGCTCGCTCAGTGGCGATGCTAAGGAATAGGCGTGCCAATGGAGACAAGATTGGAGGCATGGAGGCGCGAACTGTGGAGCAATTTTTCCACTCCATCTTGGCGCCATCTTCCATCCGGCGCCGCAGACAGAGGCCGGAGTGCATTAGTGTCAAGTGGAAGCCCGTCCAGTGGCATATTATCGCCCTCGTGTGAGCCCTCGTGAGGCGGCCGAGATGCACGAGATCAAGAGGAGGGATCAAAACAAAACAAGCAGTGGGTCGAAGAGGAGGAGGCAAAAGGAGAGAGATCCAGATGTCAGATGAATGACTGGCTGGCGACGCGGGGGGATGAAAATATGTTGTCAAATGATATCGATTTGGCAAACTGGAAAGGCGAGAGAAACGAGGACAACTATATCACGCCCCAGCTGAATGCACTGGCGGCTCCTCCGCTCGGCTGAAACGTGGCTGCCCTTTAGCCAGTTGTTGGCAACAAACTCGACTCCGGGACTGAGTCACCGAGTGGCGAGCAATGATTTTGGGGCGCCCTTTGCAGCTTTGGAGCCACGCAAATCAGATGCACGCCCAAATGGGGGACCAAACCCCCTTTGGCGCCAGTTTGCATGAGCAGAGGCAGCAACGAGAGCGCCAGAGTGGGGTGGGCTCTCGTTTGCTTTGTGGAAATTGTGTAACTTATGAGTTACGCAATGAACTGCGACCCAGAGCAGACAAGCCCTCGCTGGTTGTGGAGGGCAAAGTCGTCGATTTGCATACGAAATGTGACATTATTGGCCCTTTATATTCTCCTTTGCTTTCTCTCTCTCTCTCTCTCACTCTTGTTGCTCTGTCGTAGTGTTGCCCTCGCTTGTGTTGTTGTTGCTATTCATGTGGACGCGCTGGCCAAATGGGCGCCCCTCTGCCAGTGGCGCGCTCCAGTAAGCGTGCCATTTTTGCGCCCATCTAGTCCATTATTTTATAATGTGTCTCTGTTTCTCTCTTTCTCTTATTCCAACAAGAAGACACAAGCACATAAGCAGACAGTCCTCGGCACCATAAGCAAGCATAAGCAGCCTGCTCAACGCGCAACGCTGGCCGTCTGCCTTTCTTGCAATCTCTTGCATTTTCGTCCCACCACTCTCCCAAGAGATTGAAAAATCATCTCATTTCTTTTCGCTCTTCTCTCTCTCTCGCTCTTCCTCTCATGTGTTGCAAAAATCTAGCCCCACTCGGGTTACGGAAGTGAAAGTGGAAGTGAGAGTGGAAAGAGGGAAATGGGGAAATGAGGACTGGGAGCCAAAAAGGGAGCGAAAAAGTTAGGTAGAAGAGGGGTGAACGACAGTGGACCCCTCTTCTACCCAGAGTGTGCCGAGTTGCCGGTTAGTGGGGTCAAGTGGGAGCGAGAGGCGCCTTAGGAGAGCACGAGAGGAAAATGGTGTGCAATTCCACTGGCGCAGTCGTTTCTAGCCTTCTGGGAGGCTCCTTTTGGGCCCATTTCCATAGACTGGCGGCGGCGGCATTTCGTCCAACCATTGAGCACAATCTCGAAAGACTCCAATGGACACACAGAGAGCTTTGGGGGCCCTAAATTGGGCGCCCAAGCAGTGAGGAGGCATTCTCCTGGATCAATGCTAATTGGTGCGTGTTAATATATTGATAGACCAACTTGGCTGTCTGGCAGTTTTTGTTCGAGTTGCGCCACTCTGCTAGCTATTGTTATCCAACTAAAACAACAACAATAGAACAAACATTATTGAAACAAAACTGTTTGGGCAATAAATTTGCTGCCCGTGCAAATATGGCAATGCCAACTCGGGCACACACATAAAACAGGGGCCCTCAGTGTACGCCCCGTTTCCTCTGCCCGCTTGCGGCCCTGGTGGTCCCAAAGCGACCTGAGAGCCCAAAGTGTGGCCAATTTCCGCGCGAACAAGCAACGAGCCCAAACGAGATGGATCCAAAATGGTGCACATCAAATGGGGGCGAGAATAGGCAGAAAAAACAGTCAAAATATTTGCAACAAAGGCAACCGTTTCCATTTTCTAGCCCTATTCTCTACTGTCCATAGTGTTTCCCCCGTTTAGCGCCCAAAGCCAATTCGAGCCGCCCTAGACTAGCTCTTGTGTCCATTCTGGTCCATTGTCCATACTTGACAGTTTTCCTTCCGCTCCTCTGCTAGTGGTTGGGTGCATAGGAGGGCCACCCAAGTATGCAAGATATCGTCCATATTCATTCAGTATATCCAAGCCTCTGCTCGGCCGCCTAGGTGGACATATCTCTCGATGGACTTGGGCGCAGTTTTCAATGGTCCTCCAAGCCCTATTGTGCTCTTTTTATCAACAAATTGGAGCGGCCATTTAAAAAAGGGGAACCACCTTATGAAAAGTGTCCCCCTTTCGTTGCAGATCTCTGCAAATCTCTGTCTGCCCCCTTTCCATCCGTTGCAATATCGAATTAAGCTTTTCCTGCATGGCAATTCTCGATGGATTATTGCCGCTTAACTGGGACCTCAATGGCTGGGAATCCCGAGGCACTGGATGGATCATCCAATCAGTTAATGAGAGGCAATAAAAATAATTTATTCCGGCCCTCCTTTTTGGTGCCCTATTCCATTGTGGCGCTGATGGGCGAGCATAGGCAAATGCATGCAGACGAGCACAAAGACAAGCAAACCAATTGGGTCGGCAATTCACTCCTAGAGCCGCATTTGAAATTCAAAAAGCCCCCCTGTTTGCTGTACTCTGAAGGCGTCCTTGTTGCAATCTTTGAGAGGCAAGGGGGGGGGGTTCTCAAAAATAACGAATACTTTCGAGAAGAGTAGAAGGACTACAAGGAGCAAGAAAGAGTTCCGGAAATTTGATGACCACCGGGGAAGAGTCCAAGAGTTTTGCGCGTTTGGCCCAAACTCTCAATATGGCGCCCAAGAGCTGCTTATTGCAAGTTTGGAAGCGGGGCAAAAAGCAAATCTATCGGCAACATATCGTCAGCCGAACGATAAGCGTAGACAACTGATTAGGAGGAGGCCTTGGTTGGCCAAAGTTGCACGAGCTTCTTGCACATGAGCATGCGCAACCATTTCACGATGATTTGTCGCTTGATTGCGCAACTTAATCACGTAATAATTTACTCAATAGATCTTTGCCCACCGTCTCACAATCGAGCCGTCTCTTCAGTTTTGAGCTTTGCCACGAGATGAATGCTCTCTGGACACAACAAGTCTACAGGCAGGCTGCCACCTAACGTAACGTAACGTAAAGTTGTGTGTACTTTTTGGCAGTTTTTTAACACGGGCTCGGGGGACAAATTGGAGCTCATTGAGAAATTCTGGCTCATTTTTCCATCTTCTTTCCCAGTGGAACATGGAAAATGGGCCAGAAGTTGCGTGGAAACAAACTACGTTCCAGACGTTCCAGAAGGAGAAGAATCCGGAGGGAGAAGAATGAAGAAGTTTACTTTGCTTTCAACGGTGAAAGTTAGCAACACAACTACAACGCAACACAACAACGCCCATATATCGAGATGCGCAATGAAAGATAATGCGACAGATTGCATTTAATCCGATCAAATTGCTTCCTCATGATGTCTCGCGTTCTATCCTTCTGGTTTCCTCTTCTTCTTCTTTGAACCTCTCCTCTTACCACCGATTCTCGCACCAAACTTCTTGTTTCCTTTTGCCAGAACCTCTTCCTTTAGCCCCAAATTGCAATGTCCTTTTTGTCCAGGAAACTACTCCTCATGTCTCACAAACAAATCTGCCAACAAAAACAAACACCAGATCTAATCAAATGGAAACATGTGTATCATCCATTCCAGATTCTTTCTCTCCTCGACCTCATCTATTCGAGCTCCCATTTGATCAGCCTTAGTATTGCTACTAGTGCACAGGAAACAAATTTGATTCTCGCTAATAGTTTGCCATTCTTTGCAGTTTTGACACCGTTCGTCAGACGGGCCACACAACTGAGCAAGCCGATGAATGGATTGAATCAAGCAGAAAATCTCGTCCCACAGACTCATAGTAAGAGGGGTGAAAGATGAGACAGCGAGATTTGGAACGATACTTCGCACTGGACTTCTAGACAAAAGACTTGTGGAATGAGTCCTTTCTGTCCGTGTAGCCTCCCACAGTTTAGCTAGGCTACACGAGATGAAATAATATCGGAGATACATATCTATACATATGGTTGGGAGATACTTGGCTCTTGCTCGTTTTTTTTTAATTTATTAATCAATATGTGTCCCTCAGGTTGATTTTAGATTGTGTATCTGCAGTTGCATCATGGCTATGTCTCTGCTCAACTCGTTCAATTTGGATTTGAGATCGTTCACTTCACAACGGACTTCACTGAGAAATTCGTCGAGGCCCTGACTAAACGACATGTTCAATTTCGTAAACAAAGCCTCTACCAATCGGTCCATATGACTAATATTCACACTGAATTTACCATTATCCGAACGCCGTTCATCGTGCTCAATCCTGACACATTCCGTGGGCGCATCTCGGACCATATTTACCAGATCTACATTTGGCGATTTCGTTTTCGTGATCGAGTCGTTCAATGAAGAAGCCTTTGTTGTTGCATCAATAATCTGCTTCACGCCAATTGAGCTACCAGAGGTGGATGAGTGTTTGTTGCTCGCTTGCTGACGATTGTAGCCTATCGTCCGCATAGGAGATGGTGTCTCGTTGGACGGTTCTGGTTTTTTCGTCTTCGTTTCTAAAACGTTCAGGTTGATAGTATAAAACTCCAAGGAATAACCCGATATTGTGAATAGCTCAAGCTCGTCTTCAGACTTGTGCTTTGTAACGAAAGAGTAAATGGGAGTGTGCAAACTTAATCTTGTTATCCTTACCACCTTCGGTAATCCACTCGGAACATCTCCATGTATGGTTATACTATTGCCTAATGAGCCAGTCTTCTTGTGGGATGATTCTATCATTTGCTGTTTCTGAGCTGATGATTTTGATGCAGACATAATGTAATCAAACAGGCTACCATTGGAGAGATCATCTGTTAAAACAGTTTGTCCACTTCCTTGCCTGCCTGACTCGCTACTGTTTTCGTAGCCTGTGGCATTGGACATTTGGGATGACAGGCGAGCATAATCATGCTGTATCTTTACCACGTAACATTGACTACCATTGATGGCAACTATACTCTTGGAGGTCGAATCTACACTGTAATTGAAATTCCTCTGTCCTGGACCTACGGATTGTAGGTTCAACCGTTGATAGGTAGTCCAGTTTCGTAGATCCACCAAGAGCATCTGACCATTTTTGGTGCCTATAAAAGCTGATCCCCAAAACTTCATTGTGCTATCCTCCAACAACTTTGGATAGTCGTCGAGGAAAAATAACTTGGAAATTGTATCATCACGCAAGACATCAGCCTTCCAATTATGAAGGCATCGAGAGCCAAGATCATCTATATCGCTAGAATAGAATGTAACGCGATTATCCAAAGCCGCTGCAGATATAGTTGAGCAGTCTGGGGATATGCTTAATGAGACGATAGCTGATTCAACTGGGTCACTGATACATTTGTAAGCACCAACCAGCTCACTTCTTTGGAGCTCTCCAGTTCTTCCCTGCAACCTATCAATGGCGAATATTTCAATCTTTGAGTTGAGCGCTAAGGCTAATCTTAGACCTCCATCCCCGTCGTCAAAGTCCTCACAAGGAACGAAGGGGCACCAGACTAAACTTATGTGTTCATAAGGTGACATTTCATGACCAGGGCCTCTGATAACGGCTATCCTAGTGGCTGTTAGATCATTTATGTAATATGACAACTCGTATATGTACAGATTCGCCATACGATCCACAACAGCCATTTTGATAATATCATTTTGTGTGCAGGTGGGAGAATTGATCGTGAATACGCAATCGGCCGGACGAGCATGATATATACCCTTGGCCAAGCATCTTTGTCTTGTCACGTAATCAATGATACGTATAGATACTGCTTTCGATTTATCTGGGGAGAAACCAACGGGGCCACATTGACCGTTCACGAGGGATGAAGATGGTGACTGTAGTAGTGAATCATTTCCGGATGACCATGCTTTGGATATATTTGGTGATCTCTGTATGTTTATCAGATATGCTATGAGTGGACGTGAGGGATGGATGGCAAGCACGTTGGCTTTCTCATTGCGCTCAAATGTATAATCAACTATCTTTTCGTTTTTTGACACCTCTGTTATTGATGGACAATGTTTTGATTCCTTCGAGGTCATGATTCTTATGTCAAATAAAGAATTTCCGTTCTTGTTGTATGTAAGGTTTTTCCAGCTTGTTGAACTTGCCTCTTTGCAATCTATAGATACTCTTATATTTTCGAAGTTTAGGAGTATTTCCAACTTAGTGGGGGAAAACGGTGTAAACAAGAATAGAGCGGGTCACTTAAAGCCAATGAGAATTGCTGTCAGACCTCGGAGTTGCGGCGATTACAAACTATGACAACAATTCTAATAAACTATAGAGAGACTGACGGGGATTTTTTTTCATTGATGCAAACAAGTTTACTCTCAAGATGATGGGTTCTCAAATTTAGATGATAGAGAAACTTATCAATTTTTTGGCGGCACGTTCTGTCCTATTGGATCGCCTTGTCGCGCACCCCCTCTGCCATTGAGCGGCTACAGTAGGCGGCTGAAAGAAAATTGAATATGCCGCCAGTGAGCTGCTGCCTGCAGGTCTGCATTCTTCCTTCGTGCCATGTGCCTGGCGAGTCTATTCCGGATAAGGTTCTTCGATTACTCTCTTCTCTGCACTTATAAAGAAGAAAATTTCCAGATTTAATTTATATCTATCATCCAACAGGCATACAGTAGAATTTTGTAGCAGCTCACTCATAGGTCGAATCAGTCAAGATGGACAAAATCACAATGGCAAGAGTCACTAAATTGCTGGGACGTACCGGATCCCAGGGACAGTGTACCCAAGTTAAGGTGGACTTTTTGGACGACTCAAACCGTTCCATCATTCGTAATGTGAAGGGGCCTGTCCGAGAGGGCGATATTCTCACATTGTTGGAGTCCGAACGTGAGGCAAGAAGGTTGAGGTAGGAGAACCACGAGTCCGGAGCCTCAAGACAAGCGCATCCGTATTCCCGGAGAGGCGACACAAAATTCAGGATCTTTTGGAGTACGCACTCCGTGACATCTGAGATTCTCCAGCCTCTAGATAAATAAATTTCCCGTCACGATATTTTGAAAAATATCTATCTTAGCTTAATTAACATCAACCTGTAAACCTTGGTACACAATTTGGTGCTCGAGTCTTCAGAGCCCGCTTACGGCGCACACATTTCATTCTTGTCTCCCCCGATTGCACGCCTCCAAATTAGAGGTTTAATTGATGGATTGTTCTATTTCTCTAACACTTACTATCGATGATGGATCCTCATGATCAACAGAATTTCACTCGTACATACAAGGCACCACCTGCGGAAGAGAGGAAGACCATTGTCACGAGGAAGGAACAATGCGTTACGTATCCAAATCTGATCCCTAACAGCTTACTCAATGATCAATTCTTAAACGATCTCATCCGTGAAAGTTTACCTCGGAATTACAACTTTGAGGTACACAAGACGATATGGAAGATAAAACAGACAAACTGTAAGCGTGTGATATTACAACTTCCAGAAGGATTGATCAGGTTTGGTCCCATCATCGTGGACATCATCCGATCTTACTTTGAACAAAATGGAAGCGATTCAGAGAAACAAGTCCGCTTTATAACGATGGGAGACTTAACCTACGGCGCCTGTTGCATCGACGATTATCTCGCCTCTACTATGGGTTGTGATTTGATTGTCCATTACGCTCACTCCTGCCTGATACCGATCAACAAACTGAATGAATCTATCAAGTATCTATACGTCTTTCTGGACATCAAATTCGACTTGGAGCACTTGATAAACTGTCTAAACCATAATCTAGACCCAAATAAGCATAAGATAGCCTTGGCCTCCACAATCCAGTTTTTAGCCTCCACTCACGAAGTTGGCCGACGCCTAAGACAACTCGATTTCCAGGTGGTATTGCCTCAATCTAAACCCCTAAGCTCTGGCGAGGTTCTAGGTTGCACGGCACCCAAGCTAGCAGAAGATATCAACGTGATTGTGTTCATCTGCGATGGCCGATTCCACCTGGAGGCCTTAATGATAGCCAACCCTGGGGTTACTAGCTACCGATACGATCCATATTCGAGAAAGCTAACTCATGAAGCTTACGAATTTGAGCAAATGTGCAAACAGAGGTTAGATGCAATATCAAAAGTTGTGGAAGTGATGAGGAGGGGTGGGACAATCGGATTCATCTTGGGCACTCTGGGAAGACAGGGAAATGAAAAGGTGTATGAGAAAATGGTTGAACGACTAGAAAGGCACACAGGTTGCAAGTATTTGAAGATGCTCATGCCCGAAGTTGTTCAGGATACTCTCCAGGCTGTGGATGGGATCGATGTTTGGGTGCAGATCGCCTGTCCCCGATTGAGTATAGACTGGGGCTCATCTTTTTACCTGCCTTTGTTGAATCCATATGAGTTTGCGCAAAGTTTGAAGATCTTTTTGAAAAGAGAGAAAAACGGCTGTGATATTGGAGAGAAAAAATATCCCATGGACTTCTATGCCAAATTCAGCGGTTACGACGTAACTCCAAACCATAGTTGCACAAACAACCCGAATTGTGCTTGCGCTAGCTTAGATTAGACGGAAATCAATTAAACTCAAAGTAGAAGGAGCAAAACATCAATTGGAGAGCGTTGCATTTAAAATTTGTATAACTATCTAAATTAATTTGTTTCACTACATTGCTAACTAATTCGCTTAATCTAAGTTGGTCCACTGCGCTAGGTTAGTTTGCTCCCCCATCGCCACTTTAGTGTCATTCCTTGGGTTCCAAAACTAGTATCTAAAGAATATATTCGGACAATAGAATAAATTCAGTAGCTCGCTAGACTTGCAGCTAAATGACTTTTGGTAGTGGGCCACTATCTAACCCGGTCTGATTCGTCTGCTATCGAACGAATAATATCCGCCATCTGAAAGTTGTTCTCTTATCTTATTCATCTAGACAAAACTCGCTTGCTGATGATCAACATTAGATCTCTTGTTTCAGAGCCAAAGCTAAACCATCGGGCAGATCGAATAGGATTTGTTGGGGTGAAAAATGTTTTCTCATTTGCAATAAATCATCCACACCAATGAGATCTTCTGGTTGCGCGACAATGGTGAGAGTTGAATTAGATCCAACTTGGTATAATAATCTTTGGAGTTCATTCAATGAATCGTTATTCCTCAACAATAAACGAGCCTCAACGGGAAAAGTGATCGGCTGTGTTAGATTGTACTCCTTAACTAGGCTGGCCATTTTATCAATCATCTCACGAGTGTAACCACTAGTTGCAGCATAGGTGGCCTCTTGTTTGACGGCTTGTTGTTGTTGTTTAGAAACACAGAGCAAATTTGCAGATTGTTTTAGAAGCTGCTGTTGCTGTTTTGGACTAGTTGAAATTGGTGATGGACTATTAGAGTTGACACTGCTTGTGATTGCTGCCTTCTTATTGATGTGCTGCCAATCGTTTAGATCCAAATTAGATTGGCTCAAATTGGTTAATTTTGCAACCCCACCACTAGAGGCCAGCTTATTGGACAGAGTTTTCTGTTGGTGGTGTTGAATTTTGTTGATATTTAAAATGGTACTACCATTGGCAGGAGTTGTTGTTAAGATGTGAGCAGTGGAAATCCTTTGTTGCCTATTCATCGACTGAATCCTATGGGCCAAATCATTTAGGGCCGAGGTGGCATGCTTTGGATCGGCCTCGTTTATGTTCAGATTTAGTGGCAACTGGTTGTCTTGTTGTTGCTGGTGCATTGAGGAGGCGGCAACCATTGCGGCGGCCGCCATGGCGGTGGACCAATCGACATTGGGTTCGATGTTGGGCTTGAGCTCGTTGTGCTGCGAGACTGCGGCCGCCGCCGCGGCCGCCAGAAGAAACTGGTGGCTGCTCTCGGGCGACTCACTCTCCTGGTGGTAAGACCGATGGTGGTGCATCAGGTGGTGACTGAGGGGCGAGGTGGGCGAGGGGGAACCGCTGGAGTTTCCGCTGGAATTGCTGCTAAGACTGCCGCTCGACGACAGGTGGTGGTGGTGGTGGTGGTGTTTGTGCTGGTGGTGATGGTGTTGATTGTGGTGGTGGGGATTTCGTTGGTTCTGGTGATTGAAGTGGTTGTGTTGGCTGTGAAAGTGGTGCTGCATTGAGATGTTTGCCGAGGGTGCACCTCGCTGCTGCTGCTGGTGGCCCATTGCGCCGGGCGGCAACAGGTGGTGGGCTTGGGCGGCGGCCTGCACGGCCAGCTGCTGGATGAGGGCCGCCTGTTGCTGGTGGACGGCGCTGCTCGCCGCCAGATCCAGTCCCACCTGGACGGCGGGCTCCACTTGGTGGCATTGGCTGGGCCCATTCGTGGCCACCGCCGCCATCTGCAACTGGTGCTGGCCCTCGATGTCCAGCTCGAACATGGAGTCCACCGACGAGCCGAAGGGGCCCGTCTCGAGCTGGCTGGAGGGGGGCGACGAGGCGCTCGGCAAGGCCAGCGACGGCTGTCCCGAGCACCAGCCGATGGAGATGATGGAGCGAGGAAATCTCGTCCGGCACAGCATCAAAAATGTCCAAGCATCGACGGGCTGCTGCTGCTGCTGTTGCTGCTGTTTTGGCTTGTTGCCCGCGCCCGATTGTTGTTGTCCGCCGGAAGTGGGCTTGGTGAGAATGTCGGCGCTCAGAATGAGTGGGCCCTTGATGTGTGGGGCGTGGCGGGCGAGCACCCTGAAGGCTGGCTCGACGGTGCGCGTGGAGGTGAACGTCAGTTTGATGCCCTTTTGGGTGCGCGTCATGTCGGCCAGCCAGTTCTCCAACGTCAGGTCGCTGACCCCCAGCGGAGGCCTAGCCATAATTGGCACTGGATATCGGCTCATCTCGGCGAGAGAAATGTCACCGGCGACGAACATCTTATTGCCTGATTGGTGGAAATTTATGCATTTAATTTTGGGGAAATTCCACGTTCGTTAGCATTCCAGATAACTTTGACGACATATTTCACATGGTCCATCGGACTCTCACTTATAAGCAGAGCTTTGAGGGTAAACGGGGGCCGCACATGCAACTGGATGGTCGCAAAAGCTATTGAAGAGATTTGGGAAGACACTTACTCATGATTGCCGAACTGAGACTGGCCCTGCTGTTAGCTCCATGGAACCAGGTGAGCAGAGCCCCGTCGTAGTCGAGCTCGGGAAAGTGGTCGAACAGGGAGGAGCACATGTTTGCAGGTCCACTCTGGTTAGCTTGGAGTCTCTGGTTGGCCGAGTGCTGTTGGGCGGCCCTTTGGGTGGCCGTCTTGTTGTTGCTGTTGTTGTGTGCACTTGTGCTCTTGCTGCTGGGCCCCAATTGGCCACTCTGACACTCATGGCTCTGCAGGCTCTCTCTCATGGTGGCCCTATTTGGTGTGCTAGCTTGATGGCCTGACTCGATGGGGCTCCGGGCGGCGGGCGACTGTTGTCGGTGGCAGTTGGCTGGCGGCGACGATTGGGCCGGCGGGCTGAATCTGGACGAGGAGATGGCGCTTGAGGAGCTTGCGCCAAGCGAGCCGGCCACCGTTGAAAGGGGCGACGAAATTGAGGGCGGCGACGAGGAGCTTGAGGGCGAGGAGGCGGCCGAGTGGTAGCCAGGCGACTGGCTTGGCCTCGGCTGCTGTTGTTGGTGTTGGTGGCCACTGCTTAGGGTTGTTTGGTTGGCCGTTGGCAGCGAGGAGGAGCGTTGCTGCTGGTGCTGCTGCTGGACGGCGCCAACCAGAGGCGCGCCCATTGGTTCGTGCATGCTTTAAAGGTTTGTTTACCTTTTCTGCTCTGCTGGTTCGCGTGCGCTCCTCTCGTGTCGGCCGCCTTCTGCACTGGCTGGCCTCTGTGAGACTGGGTGCTGCTGAGCCTTGAGTGTGGGACTTTTATTTGGGCCCAAACTTGTTGCACTCTGGTTGTTGTCTTGCTATTCTGTGGGCCTCTCTTGGCTTGAGAGGAGCTTCAATTGACAGTGTGAGCTGAGCTTGGGCGAAAGTCTGAGCTTATCTAAAGCAGTGGTTTGCCGACTGGAGCAAGTGATGAATTCGGGAGCAAAAGTGGATTGAATTTCGATGCAGCTTCATCTGGTCGTCGTTTGCTTGTTGTGCGCTTCTCGGTTAGAGTCAGCCTCTTGATTGGAGGTTTTAACCAAGTTCTATCTTGAACTCTTTTGGCTGTCTAATTATGATTCTGATTACTATATCAATTGGCAAACACTTGCTCAATCTGGTCGGATGGGCGGCCGATGTTCAATGTTAGTCGATTGCAAGTGTGTGTGTGAGACTCGCCCTCGCCAGTGTGCCTTCCACTGCTGCCGATGATAGATTCTAATTCTCACTTTTCACTCTGGAGCACCGAAACGAACACAACAACAGCAAAACAGCTAGCCAACAACAACCACGACCAACTTGTTCTCCGAGAACAGCAAAGTTCGAGCAGCGGCGCACTGAAACCCTCACAAGTCTATATCTTTTTCCCCTCTCTGTCTCTCTTTCAGCCTTCCTTTCGTTCATCAATTGTGCTCGAACGACCACGACCACGACGAGGCGAAAAATGCCCACTCTCTTTCCACTTGGCTCGCTCGTTCCACCGTCTCGCTGGCGCTTTCCCTTCCACTTCGGGCAACAATTGACCGCTAGCTCGACGACCGTCGACTAAGCTGGGCGCAATGGTGGACTCAATGGTGGGGATTTGATGCACTGGCGAGCCTGTGGCCTGGAGAGTTCGTTGTTTTGGCCGCCAAGAGTGGATGCCGTTTTTTGCTCTGTTGTTGTTGCTGTTGTAGTTGTTGTAGTTTTTGTTGTTGCTGTTGTTGTTGTTGTTGCTGTTTTGCGCCGCCAACTGCGATGAACTACTTTTGCCGCTCGGCGCTCTCGGATGGACTAGCTTGTTGCTTGCTGTGGGCTGGACGCGGCACAGCTGAGCCGAGCTCAGCTCTGGCAAGCTTAGCTCGGGCTCCACTTGGCTTGGCGCGCCTTCGGAGCGGCCGCTGCATGGCTTTGGCGTGCAGCCGCAAAGCGAAATGAACTTTTGCCTCAGCCCAATGCCTCGGCCGGCGGCTTGTTCCATGTTGCCTGGAACAAGCTGATGGCGCACACTGTGCACAGTGCACTGCAGTGCACAGTGCATCTGGCAGGCTAGTGCAATGCGCCGCCGCCGCCGCACACGCACTCACGCACTCTGGCACTTCACGCTCCCACTTGGGCACCGCCTTTGCGAGCTTGCCAGCCGAGGAGGCGGGGCCATTGCACGCAAAGAGTCCGCCGAGTGGGCTCTCACTGCGCCATTGCAACGCAACGCCGGCCACAAGACCAAAACTGTTGGCTTGTGTGTTAAAGGTTGATGAACTTTCCCTTGAGAGAGAGTGAGTGCGGTGCTTTTAACTTTCAGTTATCTGACCGGCAAGCGAGCAGAGCTGAGGCGGTGCAAATGGGGCGCTGCCACAATAAAATGGTCAGGGAACATGCTAGGCTAGCCAACAAGTCATCATCTGCTGCTAACATTGCGCCCACAACTGGCCCTTCCCGGCGCCTTGCATTCTCGCCGCCAATGGCAGCCCGCAGGGCCAGCAACAACAGTTGTCCGACTTCTTCCACTGCTCCTTGGCCGAGAGAAGGAGACATTCTTGGCTCAAATGCGCCAGTGAAAAAGGGCTAGATGATGGCCCTTTTCCACCACTTGCTCCAGAGCAACACTCTCATGGCAAGACCGTTAGCTTTGCCTCCGTCTCGAGCCGCCAAAGGAGGAAGCTTGGCAACCCTTGAGCTTTATCTCACTTTTTACTCTTGATTTTGTTCGCCTTTCTCTCTTTGCGGCGCCTTTTCTCACTCGCCGCGCTCCAAGGGGCTCGCTTCGGTTGCGGCCAACTGAGCCAAACGGAGACGAGAAACGGCCAATGGACGACGAACAACGAACGAACGAACGTCGAGTTTGCATAATTTCAACTTCAAAACAAGTGACTTGCCTAACCTGCGTGGCCTTCCCGCAGGCTGTCTCTGCCTCCATTTGGGCTCCTCTCTGCCCCTTTTGCCCCTTTCACTTTCTCAGCCCCTCCAGCTCGACGCGAAAGGCCCACTCGCCAGGCGACATCGCCCGCTCTCCATGCTGCTGGAGTTCGTTCCGCAAATGGCCAGATAAATCATCGTCCCTTTCCTGAAGTCGTCTCAAATCCTGCGACTGGCTGCTTGCTCTAAGATCAAGCTGAAACTGATGCAGACCCTCAGGATTCAGTACGGCTCACACACGCTTAACTCGCGTTGCTCTGGTGACGCAGGAATGGCAACACGAGCGGGCGGCCAACTGGGAGCCTCTCAGTGAGAACTTCTCACTTGGTCCAATCTTTCAACTCGCCACCTGCCCATTGGGACGACATGAGAGAGTACTAAGAGAGACTTTTGCCCTCACGCTCAATGAAAGACCTTGTGAGCGACAGTCCTTTGCCTTCCTGTGCAAAGAGAATCCAAATGAGGCCACGCACAGGCGAATGGCGACAGAGACTGGCGGAATTAAAGGAAAAGTGCCACAGGCTATTGCACGAGGCCGCATCAGAGGGCAGATCTAGAAACGGAACGAGCTAAGCGTTCAGCTCGTTGGGGAGTGAGCAGTTGGCAGTTAGCACTTGGCAAACAACAGATCCAAATTTGTCCCTCGGAACTGTGCTCCTTTGGCGCCCCCTCTGCCTGCGGGGCCGCCTCCAGAGGCCCTCCTGCTGCCGCAGGCCTACTTCTGTCCCTCTGGCTGGATTTCAATTGTCGAGCTCGACAACGGCCCTCTGGTGCAACGGTTGTCAGCTCGTTATTAATAACGGAACAGAGACAAAGAGGGGCCATTTTTCCTCCCACTTCTGGCCATTTCTCGCCATTCTCGGCCATGCTTGGCGCCCATCAGTGCGGGCTGGCCGGCTGGTCTTCGTGTTAGAATTTCTAGAAATTGTCCACAAATGCACTCCAGTGAAGAGGGCGCCTCTCAAACGAGAGTTTAGCCAAAGCCAAAGCCAAAGTCAAAGCGGCAAAGTGTGACGAACGATTGGAGGACATTTGCTGAACATTTACGACCGTTCGTATGTGGAACTCTCGTGATTGTATTTGTGGAATGGTAGAACTTGTAGAGATATCATGGCCCTGTAATGGCCCACAGTGGCCCCTCAAAGCGTTTTGGCACTTTTTCCCGCACGTTCACACCCTCGAAAAATGTCTTTCTACCTCGTCAAATGGCACCCCTGGCTTGCCGAGGGCGCTAAGCTGCGGCGACCATGTGGCCTTTTGGGTGAGCAGTTGGGGGATGTGTTGGAAGTGGAAATGTGGCTGAAACATGCACCCATTTGAGCGCCTCACGCCGAGCGGCAGCAACACGTTGTCTCCACATCACTTCATCCACCCATAACTCTCTTTCTCGCTCGCCTGGCCTGGCCGAAACGCGGCCAGTCTTGCCAGGAGGTTGGCCAGACCGCAGGACACATGCATAGATGGCTGTGGATTGTAAACAAAAATAGGAAGCCACAGGGCGAACAAGTGGCGCCGCATTTGGCCAACATTGTCAGTGGCATTAGTGTGTGACAGTAGTTCTTGTTTTCTCCATTTCCCTCCATTCAGTTTCACTTGCACTTCCATGTTTTCTCGCCACAACAGTTGCCGGGCCTGAACAAGAGCGGCTAACTGTTGGCGAGCGGCTTATCGGCGCCATCGGTCTAAGCGGGTCATGAGTGGAGCGAACTTGGGAAGACAAAATGGCTTCCCGTTGTCAGAGGCAGAGGCTGTTGGCTGTGGGCTGGCCGCGGACTTGCTGCCTGTGTGCGCCTAACGGGACGCTAGTCCTACACTGTAAGCGCAGCGAGTGTATGGCATACACTGCATAGCATACAGTCTATGCCATACACTGTATGCACTCTGTGTTTGTGTGCGATGCTCGCCGCAGCTTCGCGCGGCCGGCCGGCAGTGAGGCGCGAGCAACAAGTGGCCGCCCGCCCTAAGCAGTGGTCCAGCGGTGGACGAGTGTCGCCAGGATGCAGTTCCGCACTCGCAACTCGCCGCCAGACTCGCTCTTGGAGCCGCCCGGCTGCCAGCACGATCACACGAGTGCAGGCTGGCCGCCAGTGCTCCGCCGTGGCCGCCCTCGCAAGTTGAATGAATCTTGAATGGACGCATGGCCCTCATCTGGCCAGCCTGCAGCCAGACGGGCTGGTGCTCGTTGCTTGGCGCCGTTCAGCTGGCCAGCTCGCCGGGCGCCAAGCTAGCCCGCCGAGCCAGTGGCGCAGAACTTGGCCATTGAACTCGGCCGAGCAGGGCAGAGCTTAGGGGAGACGAAGATCAGCGGGGCGAGCTTTGTGGCGCAGCGCTTTCGTTCGAACGTGCGCCAGAAAGGCAAAGAGAAAGAGAAGAGGAATGCCACTGGCGAGCCGGCCGACAAAGGGCGGCCACTTTCCCCCTCAACTGCAGCGCGCCAGTGGCCAGTTTTGGGCCGCCAGAGCCCATTCTCCCTTCGCTCTCCGTTACTCGCCCATTCGCTGGCAAGCTAGACGAGTCAACGGACAAACGACGTGACGAGCGTGACGGGCGGCGTGACGCTGGCGATGGTGATGGAGCGCTGCGGGCGGCGCAAAGACCAAGCCAAAGACTGTCTCTCTCAGTGTGGCCGCGGCGGTAGTGGCGCACTGGCGCACTGGTTGGCCCAGCGAGCGAGCCGGCCGGCCAGCCTGTTGCGCCCTTGTTGCCGGCCGCGCGCTCAAGCCTTGCGCCGCCACCGTTAGACTAACGGCGCTCGCTCGCCCGCCGCACACACAATGGAGGCTTGGCCACTTGTTGGCCCGGCTCGCTGGCTTGCCGAGCCGTGGCGAGCCGGCGAGCTTGCTGGCTGGCGAAAGGGCAGCCCACTTTCCAGGCGGCACTTCCTCTAGTGCGCCGGGGCGCACACTTGCACTTCTCCACGACGAGGGCCAGCGGTGGCGCCGCCCGCTCGGGCCATTGTCATTATTGCCGATCGATCGGGCGGCGTTCCAGGTCAAAGTCCGGGGTCAGGCGGACGAGTTCGAGTTGGCTGCAGCTGGCCGGCGATAATGCTTGAAGCTCGCTTGAAGCTCGCTTGAAGCTCGCCTGAAGCTCGCCAGCCAGCCGGATGGAGCGCAGGGCGGCGCGCTCCGGGCCGCAGATGCCACAGTGATGGGCGGGCGGCAAGCCAAGACGGGCGCCCGAAGCGGGCCAGTGGCGCGGAGACCACTTTCGCGGTTGGCCTGGAGGAAGGAACAGGCCGCCAGTGAGCTGGGCTGACCCACACAACAAATCGGGAGGTCACAGCGGCAAATTGTCGGCCAACTAGAGCTCGCTGTGTGGGCCAACAATTGAACTGTCGAGCCCGTTCGCCACTTGGCCCTCCAGAGCTCTGGACCGGAGGGCAGGTGGAGTTTCCACAAGAAAGGAAGAAGTCCGCCACTCTGCTGACCACCGATCATTGAGAGTCGAAGATGGACACTCGATTCCGGTCGGTTGTTCTGCTAACTCGCCTTTTATTTATGTCGTTTACGTTTATCATCTTCGTCTACTTCAACACCTTCACCTCCTTCATCACCCTCATCTCCCCCATCACCTTCACCACCTTCGCCACCTCCATCACCCTCACCCTCACCACCTCCGTCTGCTTCATCAACTTGGTTCTCTTTAATAGTCTTCTCAATCCAATCTCTGTAGTGGGCCACATCGGCCGCCACAGTCAGCCACTTGTCGCCCGCCGTGCGCTCGCAGACAAACGGCCCATAGGAAACGGTCGAGAAGAGGAACCACTGGTTCCTATGCGGATCGTAGCAGTTGTTGGGTCCTCCAGAGTCGCCCTGCAAATATAAGGTTGATCAATTGAAGGAGTTATCAATGGTTAGAATTGAGGAAAGGATCTAATTTCAGCTTAGAACTAGGTCTCTAACTCGACTTACCCTGCATGATGCGCCCTTGTGGGTACCTCGAGGTCCGATGCAAATACTGCCCCGCTTCAAGCTCACCGTTGGGTTCGCGTTACATTGTGCCGGATTTCTGGATTCAATCGACAACTTTTGCAATTGCTCGGCAAAATTTGCATCATCCACCGTGCCATAGCCCACATTGTAGCAGACACGGTATTTACTAAATTTAACACTGTCTGAAGTCTGCTTTGTGACTATACAAATGGGCTGAATAAGACTATTGTATCTGACGGGTCTCTCTAGTCTCATCAAGGTGACATCATCATCTAATTCTTCGGTCCAATTTGGGTGACGAATTACCTTGTCGAAATTGATAGTGACTGAGTTCTTCTCCTTGGCCAGCATATCATAGCGAGCAAACTCTGCCCTATATATGAAGTGCTTCGGTTCCATCACACAGTGGCCGGCAGTTAAAACCCACCTACTATTTAGCAAGGAACCAGTGCATTTGGCACAATTCATGGGCTCGCAAATCTTAACCAATACAATCCAGGGCCATTCTCCGTAAACAGCGTTCATTCCGTGCAATATTCTAAACTCTCCCTTTTCGACTGTATGATCATCTGAATCACCAGTGTTCTTTGAGAAGCTCTCATTCACGCTTAGCTTGTATCTCTTCTCATATAATGGCACTCGACCACAAATGTTATTCTCGAACAAGGATGTTGACGGCGGTATACGCGTAATCTTTGAGCCCTTTTGATTTGAGTCGACCGGCCCTATGGGGTTTACATCGTCCTCTGCAGCTCCATTCTCATCCGATGTTGTGTCCTGTTTCTTTGGTTTGCGGGCCTTGCTTGTCTTTTTCAATGGCTTCTTGGTAGCTTTTGGGGGCACTGTAGCGATCGGTAGTTTCGGGGGTTTGACAATTCGTCTCACGATTTCGAACCGCCGACTCGGAACGCTCGTCTTCGCCTTGGGAGTTGTACGCCTGGATGGGCTTTTTGTGTTTGGAAGGCTTGCTCTCGATCCAGAATCAACAGCATGTTGCTCCTCGCTCTCTGAATGGGATTCATCTTTCCCACTGGAGTTATCTTTCACCTCGTCAGCATGAGCTTGGCCGGATGTGGGCCTGACACTGGTTGAGCTTTCGGCTGGTGAGACGCTAGTTGGTGTTGGTGTCGAACTCGGTGTGGGTGTGGGCGTCGGTATTGGTGTCGGTGTGGGTGTCGAAACGGTTTTATCCTCCGCAACAGTGCCTATTACCGTCGGTCCGCTCAAATATATTATCACAAGGCACAAAAAACTTAGCAAGCCCAACGAGGTTGTTGACGAGTTATGTTTCATACGGAGAGGACACCTCCATTTGCCGATCAGCACCATCTTCTTGGCGCCCTTGAGAATCGGATTATTCCTAGTTGTCGGACACAGATAGATTTGATGTCCGCCGATTCCTATGAGGAAGACGAATCGAGGAAAATGGATCATGGCTCACACACACCTAGGGTAAAGGTGCAATAATTGGCGAATATAATCAAGGCGGCTCTATCTAGACCTCAGATATCGTGCGAAGGTCTCAAGTTACAGGACTGATTTCGAAAGTCTATGAGCCTGTTCCAAAATCAATGCAAAGGTTCACTTTCAGGACTGGAAGTCAAAAAGCTCATGAAACTCTACTAGGAGACTATTAAGAAATCACATCAAGCGTTCATTAGGAGAGATTTCCTACGAATGCAACAGCTCAAAACTTGGTAATTCCAAAGAGCTTCGTAATCTTTTGATCTTAGATCGGTCTGCAGACATATCGGAAGAGTTTGATCATGGTATTTGTTAGATTTTTATTGACATTGAGGAGGATTTCCGAGATGTGAAGAGGGAATAAGCGATGTAGGGAGTCACCACAAGTTTTAGATAATACTTGGAATCATACATTTTGGTCCCGCTGACACGATTTCTACTCCATTTCCTCGGCAGTTGATTTGCTGGGTTCATCGAGATTTAACACCCCATTCGGACACGATTGAAGTATCTTTCTCCTCAAGCTCTCATTGTATTTTGGTATTGTTTGATCTAGCAACGATGTCGCTATCGAATCGTTGTATTTGATGCTTAGGGCATTATTAAGGTACTCAAGAGCTTTGTCGTAATTTTTCCTAAGGTAGTGCAGAAATCCCAACGCCGAATAAGTGCTGGAGCTCGCCTGCACCAATGCTAAGGCTTTCTCATGATATTCTATGGCCTCATCGTAACGTTTTAGCTGTCTCAATGTATGGCCAATATTATTTAGAAGAGGTTCCCATTTCTGTTTGTATCTCTCACTATTTGTCCAACTTGATTTCATAACTGAGCTTGTTGTTCTAAGTATCCTTTCTGCTTCAATAAAACAGTCTAGAGCTGCCGAGTAGCTCTTGGTTCGGTAGAGAATTACTCCATACTCATGAAGAACGAATGGATCTTCAGGTGCAATACTTCTAGCCTGTGATAGGAATTTCTCCGCCAACCTGCAATCGCTGGCTCTACCATATTCAACTCCTATGCATAAAAGGGGTAGGTGGCAACCACGCATCAGATGATAAGCACGGAAGTAGGCAGACATGGCCTGGTCGTGCTCTCTTTCGATGGCGAAAGAATGACCATAAACTAACCAGGCGGGTCCGAAAACGCTATCTAGAGTAGTGGCCTTACTCAGATATCGTCTAGCTGGTTCCATCTTGTTTATCACTAAGTAATAACAACCAACGGCAAACCATGAGATCGCATTTTCAGGATAGAGATCAACAAGTTGGTGTGCAATGTTGAACAGTTGAGTTGGTTTATCAATCTCCATCAGGGAGGATATGTAGATAGGTAGGCATTGTACATGATGAGCATCTCTCTCGAGGATGCTAGCTGAAAGCTCATAGGCAGAATAGTAATCACAGTTAAAAAAGTGCCTCTCAGCCAACGAGGCCTCAACATCGACATTCGTCTTGAGATACTCCAGCTTGGGTGGTATGACAGGTTGTGAGGGTTTATGGTATTTTTTACCCTGTAGAGAATAGAAGAATTTTACGAATTGAGCCGTCTCATTGTCACCTTCAAACGATTGCTCAAACTTCAGGTACCTCAACAGTTCAGTCTCTTCTTCAATCGTAAGCATGTGATGCCGCGTTAGTGATGAGAAGGCCTCGAAGCAGAAGATGTCGTAGTGTAAGGCTGTCTTAAAATATACCTCTGCCATTTGTCTATTATCATTACATTCGCATACTTTCCCCCTGAGCAAATATATTGCTGCTATCCATTTGTTGACATTTTTGCAATCAACATTAGATGAATTGTTATTCTCTTTCTTTAATTTAAATAGATGAGGTTGATTGATTGAATTGGGTAACCTTGGATTCAGGCGATTCAGGGATACGGTTGGGGTGTGAAATTCAACGGATCCATCTTGGAGAGTATGCTGATTGTTCACCAATGGAGAATCTAGAAGTTGATTTGCTTCTTTGTAGTTTTTTTCCATAAAATGACATCGTGCTGCAAGATATAGGCATGCTAAATTTGTGGTGTGCAAATTTCTCGACTTGATTGTATGTGCAGCCCGATGATATTCTTTCAGGTTGAACAAGCAACGAGCCCTTTCATAAGCATCATCTGGGTCATCAGTTAAGAATAAAACTTTCTCAGCCCAAAATGAGGCAGACTCGAAATCCTGGCAGTGTATGAAACATTGAACCGTCTCGCGTAACTTGGAAACTAGTTCAGGCGATGGCCAGTTGGCTGTTCCTGTCATAATATGCTTAATCACTAGTTGAGGTTCAGGCTTGAAGTCGTTCCTTTGATCGATAATTCTGTTGTCTGGGGTTCGTCTAAAATTATCATATGGGACATGCTTAAATGTGTTGAAACCGATGAAGCGCCAATACGATTTGAGGTCTAGTGAGCTGCGCGTGTCAAACCGAAACTGTTAGCATCACGTTGCGTTTTCCTAGAGCTGTGTAAGAAGTAAGATTGTAAGAGACAACTAGTATGGGAGCCTGGACTTGAATCATGGGTGCTCATTTCTATATACGGATAAACATCTTTTTAAATTATTCACATTCCATACATCTATTTATATATGAGGATCAGAGCATACAGGTAAAATCCTCCTATTAACTAGAACAGAAATAGGTTTCGAAGATTCCTGCCCAGGCCCTCGTCCAACTGGGAAATTCTCATTAGCTAAGACACCTCCCCTGAGAACCTATCGTATCTACAGTTAGGGGTACTATAATCATGTCTCATCAACCATTTCATAATATGTTGGCTCTACTTCTGGTTGCTCTAACGTTACCGCTGACAATGGGTGTTGACAGGTCCAAATTCAAGAGTTGCGAACAATCCTCATTCTGTCAACGTAACAGGAATCACAAACCTTTCGAACAACAGTGGACCTTGAATATGTCTACGCTCGAGCAAGATGGTCAGAATGTAATCGGCCATTTGTTTGATGCTACAAATCCTAGTGTCAAGTTGATTATGGTTTTGTCATTGACAGAGAAAGGTGCTATACGCATGAAAATCGATGAATTAAGGCCAACAAGAAGCCGATATGAACCTGTCGAAGTATTTAACCCACGACTAGCATTCACTCAGCTAGTCATCGATAGCCGGAATGATGAAGAGTCAGTCTTTATGTTTGGAAAAAGAACCACGAGAGGTGATTCAAATAATGGTCAATATAAGCTCATCCTCAGAGCCGCGCCGTTTCAGGCTGAAGTTGTTGATTCTGCCGGTAGACAAGTCGTGATTGTTAATTCCAAGGGTCTGATGCGCTTTGAAGAGCATAAGGAATTGGGAGCTCCAGAGGTCAAGATGTTCGGAGCCCCTAGAGAGGCCAAGGCATACGACGAAGCAGGTCGACCGATTGAAGAACACTCGGCTTCAGAAGCTACCGATTCCTCCTCTAACTCCAATCTGGATCAACCACAAGCAGATCAACCGCACCCTGAGCAAGCGAATGCTCAGACCTATGCTGAGACTTTTTCCACTTTTACAGATCATAGGCCTTATGGTCCGATGTCTGTTGGTCTAGATATTTACTTTCCAAACAGTGACTTCGTCTACGGTATACCCGAGCACGCTGATAGTTTTAACCTGAAGGATACTCGTCCAAATATTGGCGATCCTTATCGTCTGTACAACGTAGATATCTTTGAGTACGAAACATACTCACCAATGGCACTCTATGGGGCTATACCTTTTATTATGGCTCAGTCAAAAACTGTTGGAACGTTTGGAATGTTTTGGCTGAATCCATCCGAGACCTGGATCGATATCGAGAGCAATCACTCTCAATCCCGCGCCGCAGGTGTTGTCGACATGATTTCAAGTCTAGTGTCCAGCGAGAAGAAGTTGACCGGAAGACTGACACATTGGTTCTCTGAAACTGGACTGATTGATGTCTGGTTTATGCCGGGACCAGATCCCGTAACAGTTGTTGGTTACAATGCTGAGATTTTTGGCACCATACCAATGCCACCGGTCTACTCAACAGGTTTTCACCAGAGTAGATGGAACTATTATTCTACCGAGGAAGTGATGCAGGTCGACAACAATTACGATGCTGTTGAAGTTCCCCTGGACGCAATATGGTTGGACATTGAATATACAAGTGGCAGATCGAAGAGGTACTTCACTTGGGATCCTGTAGCCTTTCACGATCATATCGAGATGGCAAACAATCTGACATCTAAAGGTCGACGTTTGATCGCATTGATTGATCCTCATATCAAGAAAGAAGGTGGTTACAGCTTGTATGATGAAGGCAATTCTTTAGATGTTTGGATAAAAGATGTATCTGGTCAAAACACATATGAAGGTTGGTGTTGGCCGGGTGCAAGTGTCTGGCCTGATTATTTGAACCCCAAAGTGCGTGAGTGGTGGGCATCTAAGTTTGACCCAGCTCACTTCCCTGGTCATAGAGATTGTCTAGTGGACATTTGGAACGATATGAACGAACCATCTGTATTTAACGGGCCTGAAGTTACAGCACCTAGAGACTTGGTACACTTTTCAGGTTTCGAAGCCCGGGACATACATAATGTTTATGGATTCTTGATGACTAAAGCAACTTATGAAGGCCTCGTGAAGCACAGACCGTCAGATAGGCCATTCGTTCTTACCAGGAGCTTTTTTGCCGGCTCCCAGCGTTATTGTGCAGCTTGGACAGGTGACAATCAAGCCAGGTGGGAACATCTGAAGATGACCATCCCGATGCTACTTTCACTCTCGGTTGCTGGTATGCCAAATGTCGGAGCTGACGTTGGAGGCTTTTTCAACCATCCGGAGGATGAGCTTCTGATTCGTTGGCACCAAGCTGCAGCCTTTCAGCCCTTCTTCAGGTCACATGCTCATCATGATTCAAGGCATCGAGAAGCTTATCAGTATCAAGGTCAAACATTGGATTCCTTACGTGCTGCCATTAGATTGAGGTACTCGTATTCTCCATATTGGTATACTTTGTTCTACGAATCTCACGCTAATGGAATGCCAATGATGAGGCCACACTGGTTCCATGAAGCATATGATGAGAACACTTACCCCTTGGAGGATCAATACCTACTTGGCTACGCCCTACTCGTGAAGCCTGTATTAGAGAGGGGAGCTACCTCCGTTGATGTTTACCTGCCGGGTGCCTCGGATCAAACAGCTTGGTTCGATCTCAATAATCATGTGATGTATCGTGGTGGTAGATCCATAACGATGCCTGTAGATATCAGAATCGTACCCCTATTCCAACGTTCTGGAACTATCATACCTCGCCAATATAGGATGAGAAGGAGTTTAGAAAAGTTGATCAAAGAGCCCGTGACATTGGATATAGTCTTGGGTGAGAATCAGGGTAAGAGTTACGCGCATGGAAGTCTCTATGTAGATCAATACAAAATCATTGAGCCTGACGCTCGTACCTCCACATTAAGAGATCTACTCTACTATGACGAGCACCTTTATGTCAAGTCGTTAACCCAGGCTCAGCTAACTCATGGGATGATTGAGAGGATAATTATATACAACTGGCCCGCAAAGAAGCAGATTAAGTCGATCAAGGCATCTCCGGGGGAGAATGATACTCGTGAATCTTCAAATGTAGAGTTTAGATTAGATCATCCTAGGCAAGATGGAACTGCGTTGTTGGAGATTAAGAAGCCCCAGGTGTCTGCCAACTGGAAGACATGGGTGTTACGTGTGGAAGTTTGAAGAATAACTGGCACTGAGATACGATATGTGTGATGCTTGCTATCGGGATAAGAGAAATTAGCAAAACTCAAAGAAACTTCTCAAATTTGTATTGAGCCGATCGCGGATTTCGAATTCAACTCTATTCCATTGTATTTCTCCTTCATTTGATCTTCTGCAAGGCTGGTGAGAACTTTTTTGAAATCTCACCTAGAGCATTACTGCCTTGGCATCAATATCGAGCCCAAAGAGAGGCTCACTCCGCTCTGTGCGGCCGGGTGGCGACTGGAGAACGGCAAGGGGGATGAACAGGCTGTGGCCGATCTCTGTGCTCTCAGAACGATACCGCTCCTATTGCTCTCATTCTGCTACAGCGCGCACAGGTCTTTCTGCCAGAGCGCGTGCAACGCGTTCGCTCTCCCCTGACGGGATAATAATTCCATTACGGGCTTTCACTGCGATATGTGGAGCTTCGAGTATCCCAGGAAGGGGGATTCTGACTCGAAATATACCAGACTGACAGTGACCAGGTCCGCGCAATTCTTGATGGGATCTCATGAAATTCTCGAAAAGAGTTTACTTCCAGGGTGATTCTTGGTTTCGTTCATCCAGTTGTCACTCTTATCCCTTTTTTCAGGCACGGATTGCAAGAACGCCGCCGTCAATTCGGACGCGGTGGCAGCATCGAACTATCCTAGTGGAACACACATGAGCTTTCATCGGGCTGCGCAAGGGAACTTACAGTGGCAACAGCGGCAAGAGGAGCGAAAGAAGCATTACAACGGTGGCACGAAGGCAACACTCCACGACGAGCGACAAAGCAAAGGAAGGAGCCCACATTTTGGAGGTAATTATTTCAAGCCATGATATCTACAAATCCATTATTATACCAGTTCACTAAACATTGGGACTTTGAGATAAAATTCTTCGACTAAACTAGCTCATTTCTCTTGAGGATTGTTATCAAAAAAGGAACTTAATTATTTCAATAAATAGGCTCTCATATTTTTGCAACATGAATACTGAGTATTTGAACTTACCCGAGCTACTTAGAGAAGGTATAGTTGAGGTTCTCTGGGAGGATGGAGCCTACTATAAGGCTCACTTACTTGACATTCATGAGCCCAGTGATGGTCAATCGCAGCAATTATCACAATGCCAAACACTATCCCAGGCGACCACCACCTCAGCACCCTTGACACTGCCACCACAATCTACACCAATATCGACGGCAGGAGCATTTCTATCGGCATCTTCCTCAGCTCAATCGTCAAGTACTGCTCACAGGCAACAGACGACTCAACTAGTGGCAGAGGTTGATCAGCGTAATCAGCACTCTAATCATCAGAACTCCAATAGCCGCTCCAGCGGCACTGATGGGCTAGTTGAGTTTAGTTTGGAATTTGAGAATAGCTGGCAAACGAGGGGCAGATATCCTCTGTCTCATGTCAGATTACCACCACCAGATAATTATTACTACAACTACTCTCCGAATTCACCTGCTTCAAACAACACTAATAACAACATTAGCAAAAATCCTGTAGTGAATAGTAATAATGCTCGCAATGCATCGCCTGGTGTCTCATCTCAAATGTCTTCGGGAGCCGCTGTTGGTGGTGGTACAAACCCTAGTGGCACCAACGTTAATCAACCTGCGTCAGTGATCAATAACTTAACTGGTAACTCAAGCGAGGCAACTCCCCCCAACAAGCCAGTCTTACCTTCATTGGCATCAACAATCGTTGAGGGCTCCGAAGTTGAATATCTTGATGAATCACGAGGCCCTGCTGGAGGATGGAGACCGGCCTTTGTAAAATTCATTCGTGGCGATTTATTTGTCGTTACGAACATGCCTACTCATCAACCCATACAAAGTGCGCTAGGCAACGTCACAGGACTAAAAATGCCTCCATCAACTGGTACCAATACTACTACCAATCATATATCTCAGACTCAACCCAATATTTACAACCCAAATACGATAGTCCAACAGCAAGCCATAATCTCTGAGCACATCGTACCAAGTGATCATATTAGATTGAAGAATCCAAATCCTTTACTCTCGGATGCTACGAATCCTTTCTTCAAGTTTGACTTAGACGTTCCCAAAGATTTGATGCAGCTTAACACGAGCTTATTGTCAAAAGCCGATACCCATCGTCAATTTAAGCACTCTCTCTGCGCCATCGCCGTGAGATTTAGTAATCCAGCTTCTGAAAAATTGACTGTAATTGGTTATGCATTTACCAAAGATAAAAAATCTGAGGCGCGCACTATGGAGAAGAAAGCTTCGATGCTATGCGGTATGCATTTCAAGTATCTCAAACAAAAATTAGTCCTACTGGAGAAGACTGAGGAGGTGGCGAAGAAGCTTGAGTCTACCAGAATCTCTGGCTCTGGTGGTGGCGTGGGACATCCGATCGGATCTTTCGAAATGGGTTCCTCGCATTTCGCCCCAAACAGGCTCTATATGGTAGACTTCAAGGTACCCAATCACCTCATGGGCCTTGCTATTGGAAGTGGCGGCTCTAACATCCAAAAGGCTCGACAAGTAGAGGGAGTCGTAGAAATTTACGATGAGAATGATACTTTCCATATCAAGGGAACTAGCTTAGAGGCTTGCCAGAAAGCTCGGAGTATCTTAGAATATGCTGAATGTACCATCCAAGTACCTCGTTCACTGATAGGCAAGGTCATAGGTAAACAAGGGGTAGTTATACAGGAGATTGTTGATAAATCCTGTGTGAATCGAGTCAAAATAGAGGGTGATACTGAGAACGACCGAAGAGAGAAGGTTCCTTTTGTATTTGTGGGAACTGCAGAGGCTGTTTCTAATGCACAAATATTGTTGGAGTACCATATAAGTCACCTCCTCGAGGTTGAGTCTCTACGTAAAGAGAATATTGAGATGTTCCACCAATTACGTAATATACAGACCAACAATCCTGGAATGGCTCCGGGGTCCAACGGGAGAAGACCAATGCATATTAATCATCAGAGTCATCACCAACATCATCATCAGCATAGCCAACAACACGATCCCCAACAGCATCGTATGCAACCAAAGAATCAGATACATGGAGGCGGGCCACGTATCACTCGCCGCAATGATCGAGGTCAGAGCAACAATAATGGTGGTAGTAGCAATCACTCAAATGCGGGAAGGATATCTCAGAGAAACAGCAAGCCACGTGGTGCTCGTGATGGAAAGTCGCCTAAGCGATCCAGCACCAATAGTAATAGAGAAGAAAACAATTCTTCAAGACATGTCCAGGGCAATAACAGTAACAGTAAGCCGCAACAGCCATCACCTAGTAACGTGCAGCTGCAGCACCCACCGCGGGAGAACAAGTCGCAACAATTGTCAAACTCCAGGTCTAAGAATTCTCTCCAGAATGCCCACAAGTCTGTCACTGATTGGGCTGCTGAGGTCGAGAGAGATGGAAAGCAGAAAGCAGAGGCGGCGGCCACAGTGGCGGCGACTGGTTCTAATAATAAGTCTGGTAGCAATTCTAGTAACCAATAAAATTTCTAATTGTCTTATATTACAAATGACAACAGTTTACACTCAGCCATAGTACTCTTTATAATCGAAATATCTGTCAGGTAGCTCATAGGTGATTGTGCCGGCGTCTTTTGCCTTGATTATAGATATCAAAAGGTTTCTATATTGCTTGAGGCACAGTCCGTGCACTTTTCGAGAGAGCACCTTACCGGTGTAAGGATCAATAAACTGTTCTAGCAGTTTTCTATTCTCCGGGTGCAAGACCAAGTATTCGTCTCGGCATATCACGCAAGGATTGGATGTATCGAGAAATCCCTCGGCATTAACGCAATCTGGTCTTGTGTTCTCCCTTGGCCATTGACCTTTATGATTCCTCCGATATTGTTGCCATACGTAGAGACCCTTGTAGGTCCTCTTGAAGGCCTCTGATTCCATGTATTTGATACTCTCTGTGTAGTCGACCTTTAAACGTCTATCGAAATTGAGATCGAAGTAGTTCACTTTTGAAGATCTGCAAACGTGAGGTGTTGTCGAGAAACTACGGACAATACTGAGAATCTGATTTCCTCGAATCATATTGAGGCCGAGTTAATAGAGTTAATGAAAGTGGAGAGTGGATTGGTTGATGTTTTGGCTTGGTGTATGAATTTTGTGTGCGACCGTCGGGGATCCACGCGGACCACGCCCACTCACCATAGTGGCGCCTCGGAATCTCCGACTCAGATGGCGGCCGCGGAAAGAAGTGCCGAGACCTTATCGACAGCCTTGAGTGACCGATTAAATGAAGAATTGGCTCAATCCAATTAGCTTTACGTCTTTCCTCCGACTCTGTTTCGTTGCAATCAGTCGAGTTATCCTACCGGCATAGCCACCCCAACACATGCACGAAACCGCTAGAATGGCGCACAGACTTCAACTTGGCTTTGCCCAGGAGCCGACTGATCATCTCAAGCTCATCATACCAGACAGCGAGATTCCATACCATGCAGATGCTGCATCCTATTAGGTAGAAATGCATACTCATCCTATTTCTAGTCCTCACAAAGCTGTGAAATTGATGTCAGACATGCGCAAGCAAACAAACTAGCCATCGCACTGGTGGACACTGGTCTGAGAAGCAAATCGGCTCCCCCAAGGACCACCGGACTTGAGATGTCTGAGTGCGATTGAGGCTGTGTTTGGCGATTGTCTGTCTATTTACCTCGCTGTATCAAGTATTAGCGACAATATGTGACTCGTGTGTGAATTTCTTGTCGCCGGCTAGACGAATTGGTGAAAGCCATGATGTGATATTTGCGCGAGCTAGCTCACTTAGCCCCGGGTGTGGAAAAAGTGCACCTCGTGATGATAGCTCAGCGCAGTTCTGTTGTAGCTATCAATAAGAAGAACATGGATCATGTATTTCCACTAGCGCAGCAAAGGGTCACTCCGGAAATCTGTGTATGCTAAGGTCAACCCATACCTGTAGATCGTGCGACTCCGAGCGAACGCAGATAGAAGCTTCAGAGACGGAATCGACCAGGGATGCCGAGCAAAGCTAAGAACCGTCATGAGGTTCTTTATCGATCACACTATCAAACACTTAGAGCTAAAAAAGAAAGGTATATGGACATTGAAGAGTCAAAATGATCAGTTCGTGTCAAACGTCATGATCGGAGTAGAAATGAAGTTGTTGCCAATAAAGCAGAAGTTGATACTGTATGCAATGAGATGCTCGTAGTTGAACAGTTGACTTAATCAGTCATCCAGCTTAACGAAAACAATGTTTAACAATGACAAGAGCGGCGGATTAAGAGGATTGATATCTCCAAATGCGAAATCTTTCCTAACAAATTCTGTCCTCGCATGGAGTCCCCAATTAGTCTTGATTGCCTTGAAGCCTACTCAGCTCTCGTGACTATCGAGAGCTCTGAATCCCATCCTCATCGCCCCTATGTGAATCACAATGCTTTGCGTCATATGTCTGAGCTACACCTACGCGATACCTTTCATATGACGCTGTGCCTCGTTGGCGGACATGCCTATTGTGGGCCGCCACCTATCAACACTGGGCCAGTATTTGGCTGATGGATAGAAATTTGAGAAATTCATCAGGTATAGGTTAGAAATCGATGACATCTTAGTTGGATGAGTTCCCATTGATCGACTAGAACATCAACTTACCTGCTAGATTGGAAACCTCGTGCAAAACTTCGCACGCACTCTGGTTCGGCTCGCGTCTCAATTCACATTCGTCTATCTGATCCAATGGATTCTTGGATATCTTATCTTGTTCCATATTATAGTCCACTGTTGATGTATCTTCGAGCAGTGCGCGAACACAAGCCTCGGAACAATCACATAATGCTTTCAAGTGGTAACTGAAGGTGTATATCAGGAGTGGATAAGAATGAACGCCGGCGTTTCAACTCAATTGGTTAGGAATATTGCCGTGAGGTAAGCCGAGCATAAGTTATGAAAGGATCACGAGATGAGTAGTAGAGGTAAAATAACTTACCCTCCCTCTAAACAGAGGAGAATTCTGCCCTCGGCTAGGGTCATTAGCTGTCGTGTCATGTATGAAAAACAAGCTGGGCTCAGATCGTAGCCACCGAAATTGAATGAGTGTCCCTGGGCGGCGTCATAACCGCAAGCTACTAGAACAAACGAGGGATTGAATTCTCTACTTATTGGCATCACAATCGAACGGAATGCTGCAATATATTCCGCATCAGCCATGGCCTCATTTGACCAAGCTATGTTCCAGTTATAACCCTCGGCCTCTCCGAAGCCAACCTCGTTCAAGTCTCCAGTTCCGGGAAAGAAGTTTCCCCGATCATGGCGATGAAGAGAGATATACATCACCTCTTTATCGGCGTAAAACATTTTCTGCAATCCATTGCCATGATGAACATCCCAGTCGACAATGAGTATTCTCTCAACATCGCTCGTTGTTTGGATCACTCTGGCAGCGATGCCAACAGAATTGAAAAAGCAAAAACCCATTGCTTGTTCGAACTCGGCATGGTGACCTGAAATTTGTCGATTATTGATATATGAGTTAACAATAGCTCTTAAACTGGTGCAAAATTATCGAAGGCCACTGAGAAGAAGATCTCTTACCTGGCGGTCTGATGATTGCGAAAGCATTCGTCAACTGGCCACGAATAATACTGGATGCTGCTTCGATGACTGCCCCGACAGCTGTCCTAACAGCTCTCGGCGTTTGCTCTTCATTCCAGGCGGTGTCAATATCGGCTCCAATGCCACCGCAATCTAGCTGAGTGAGACCCTTTATGGGAAGCTTACTGAGGTCTAGATCATCCAGCGAAGCTCTCTCATGTGGAGTCAAGCCAAAATATCTAGTATATGTCCCCCTATTTGAGATGTGATATTCAAATGTTAGTCTGCGAAGGTTACAACTTAATGCAGGACACCAGTAGTTGTGGTGATACTGAATGAGAGAGAGCCAATTACACTTACCCATGACAAAGCTGCAATTCTCTAAGGCTGGCTCGATATGGTCTGATCCGGGCACACCTAATCATTAGGCCTACGTCAAACAATCTGCGCCAAATGGCTAAAACTCGAAAGTTATTCTCAGGGTGCTGAGATTCGTCCATACAAATACACTTGTGAGCACAAATATCGAGATCATAGGTTATGCCCGTTCGTGAGTCTTCGCTGAATGTTGGTGTGTAAATGAAATTGCAGCATACTTGGGCCAGATCTTGGGGTGTGTATGAAAAGTTCACCCTTTGACTAGTGGAATCATCTCGATTTCCTCTCTGTTCAGCCGATGAATCGCTGGCGGATGTCCTCGAACGAAGCGAACGTTCTTCATCATTGCTCTTGCTAGAGGTGGTCTGAGATTCATCCGAGTTCACTCTATTCAGATTGAAGTAGCTCAAATCTAAACTCACCTGCTCTCTGCTTTCAGAATCGGGCTCGGACTTGTTACCACTTTGACAATGACCACTGAGAGATTGAGCAAAGTTTCTACTAGCAGCATCCGATTCCTTACCCGACGATGGACGTTCTCGCAATCCAGTATGATCTGTGGCTCTTTGTGTAACAAAACTCCTCGTTGTATCATACTGTGGGCCCTTGTTGCCAATCAGGAGAGGCGATGAGAGAGCTCTGCTGATCAATGATCGTTGGTCATGGCTGGGCGATGAGTTAGGATTTCCATCGCTACTAATCTGTGGATGTGGATCAGATGTGTATGGATCATGGTGATATTGCTGGTGCAATTGAATCCATTGAGCCAACAATGAGGACCTGTATGGCTCTGGCAGACTTGTCATCTTGGTCCAAAGCGACGAGGTTATCTGACTAGATTGTTGGAACTCTTCTGACTGCATCAAGCTCGTATAAGCAGACCAAGAGTGCAGATCCACCGGATTCGCTGAGGCCTGGTTTTGAGACGCAACCAAAGAGCTGAGGTGAAATTGCTGCCGTCTCTTCTCATGTTCAATTTGCTGGTGTGAAGCTTGCGTAGCAGCAAGGGCGCCCTTTGGACCGGTGGTCATAGTGTGTTGTCCCATCACAGACGCAAGTGCACTCATCTGATTGTCATTAGTTCCTCTGTTTGGGCTCTGCGAATACTTCTGCTGCTGCTGCTGCCCATGATCCATGGCAAGCTTCTGAGAGACGGTTTCAGGGGGAAATTGAGCTGCATCTTGCTTCATCTTGTGATCTCCAGCTCTTTCGGTAGCACTGATTTGGGTTTGCTGGAGTTGCAACTGTTGCTGTTGTTCGAAGAACAACCTTTTAGGACTGTCGCCAGACTGTAGCTGGAGCTGATTGAATGATTCTTGTAGAATATTCTGATAATTCATTCGAGACGAATGCAACTGTTGCTGATGGTGTTGATGTTTCTTGTGCCGTTGCTTGTGTGCTTCGCTTGAACTACTCAAGTCAATGGCCTGTGATGAAGAATCATCGAATGAATCCTGTCCAGATAGTAGACTAGAGTCGGACGAAGATGAGGATGAGAGATGCTTGGGCTTACGGTGACCTATGGGTCTTTCCTGGTGCGAGCTTGAGCTACCATGCGAGGAGGGAATGCTTTGTTGGGCCTGCAACTGATCTGATGCGTGTTCATTGCTGCCCATCGATATGGAAGACTGGGGAGATTGGGAGCGTCGCAATAGTGATGCTGCATTTGTAGCGGCAAGCCTCAGTTGTAGTAGATCTCTATTGAACATACCCCAAGCCAGGGTTCTATTTGCTTGTGCATTGGAACCGGAGGCCCAAGCAGCAGCCAAACCAGCGGCTCGTGCAGCATGCAATGATCTAAGATCCGCTGCGTCTAGCGACCACTGGCGCAGCTCTTCGCGGTTGCTACTGAAGGAGATACGACCATTGGTGTTGACTTGGGAAGCTTGCTCGCATTGGGAAAAATCCTTCAAATTTGAGCTCTGGTCACCCGTTCCAGATTGATTTCCGTATTCTTGTAACAGTAAATTGGCTGCCTGATTTATAGACGCCCGACGGGCAACCAGTTCGCTGCCACTATCCAAGCTGCCCCCTACAGCTGCAATGCGAGCCCTGCTCGATGTTCTATCAATTAGTGTCTTTCTGAGAGCGGCTTGTACCTTGAGGTGATGCTGCTGCTTAGTCAGCTGATCTAGATCACTATTTTCTGGGTTAGATTTTGATGGAGAAGTTATATCAGTTTGTGTGATGGACGAAAGATGGTTTGTCGTTTCACTAAGATGGGCTGATTGATTCGGGTTGTTGGATTCATAAGTGCAGAGCGTTGGAGATGGAATATGACTTGAGGTATCGTCTTGGACAGGCCCAGTGCGGGACATGCATCTTGGTGGGGAGCCAGATTGTGATAGAGATCGGATCAGCCTATCTGAATGAGACACATTTATTGATGATGAACCTTTGATTATGCAAGGGTTGGAGGAGAAATCTTGCGGCTCCGACAGGTCCAAGGAATGAAGTTGTTTTCTCGACGATGGTTTGGTTTTTTTCCTCATCAGCGGACTCATTGTAGTTCGACGTTCAATTTGCCTCTTCCTCGACATGCTGAGCGACTTAAGTGGATTATGGATGGTAGGCATTGATGCGGTTTTTCTCAGGGTCCTGTCAACCTCCATGTGACGCTGAGATGCCTCACCAATACGACAAGTTGACTGGCCATCATCGCTAAACTGGAATTGGTCCCCGCTGCTCTGATAATCCAAGTTCGAGTGGCTCCTTCTAGACTCATGGTCTTTGCTTGTTCCAACTAGGGATGATAGAGCATTACTTTTTGGATGCTGGCTACCAGAACTAGGTCCTGGCGAGCTGAGATGGGTGGAGCTGCCACCTCCAAGTTGACGTTTCGACCGGATAAATCCTGCTAGATGTTCGCGGACCTCTAGACTGGCTATCGCAGACTGGGCATGTTCCTCTTTACGCTTAAGTAACTCCAGCTTGATATGTGAGCTCATTTTGGAATGAGAATCTGATATGATGATACTTCATATGATGCTTGGAGATCTGATCGTCTATCCCTTAGTTTTTATCATTTTGCTTGAGACTTCTGTCGATCTTATTATATGTGTATGCTCATCACTCTCCGCATAAAACTAGAAATTGCCATGTTTATCCTTGCAATTCATGTCCTATTCCTTCAATCCAATTTTATATTGACCCCTAGTTTCCTGCTCAATTCGTTAAAAAATTGGGTCTTCACAGTCCCCGATGAGATCAGTAGCACAAATCACCTATGGATTACCGATAGTTGACTATATGCTTGGTAATCATGATATTCTTTTAAATTCAAATTAGTTAATTTAGTAAATATCTATGATAAATAACAACACTACATAAACTTCTCATCAATATTCATCAATTTTCCTATGATTGGCGAGGATTCAAGGATAGATCATTCAGGTAAGTGCAAGTTGCTGTTGAGTTGACCGGGGCGACGGTGATCGGTTCTAGTGATATGAGTAGGGGTGCTATTTAGAGAGTAAAAAATAAGCGCTAACCAATGGCCCCAAAGCTCAAGCGTTCAATGTCGACCCCACTCTCTCCCGCACCTAGCTCCCTTTCATGCGACCCAATGCCTCGGTTCGAGTGCGTGTCTAGCGACGACTACGTTGGCGGCGCTACGCCCAGCAACTATGCAAATCGGCCACGAGCTGGTAAACAATCTTTCTCTATTTTCTCCATCATTTTCCCCATATACTACATAAACGTATTATCACGCTAACGGTGGGTACACTCAAATACACGTCCAGACGAACACTAAATGTCAAGCTTGATCCCTTTGGCCTCACCACCAGCGTAGGCATCACCAGAGTCGTCATCCTCGTTGTCCTTGTCGCTCTCCTGCGCCGTCGCCGTAGCTGTGTCTAATATCGTCCCGGATGCAGCCGATCGGGACCGTGCCAGAGCCTCGCGCCGTTTCTGGCGTAATAACCTACGCATTTCGCGATCCTTAGCCATGGCCTCTTCTTTTGCTCTATCGCGGCGCTCCTGTTTTCGCTTGGCAAATCCTTTCACATATTCAATACGATCCTTTTGATCAAAAACGAGAACCTTTTTCTGTCCCCGATTAGGCTGACGTTGTTTGTCCATTGATGTGATAGTCTCTCTGCCGCTACCGTGTTGACCTACTCGTTCGTACTGGCGGCCTTGCTGTCTGTACGCTCGCCCCACGCTTTTCCTGGTGTTTGGGGCTACTTGGTGCTTTTTTCCAGACATTTCGATCTATCTATTAAGAGTGCGTTGCTTAATCTCCACCTTATGAATAGATTAGGCTCAATAACTCTCGAATGTGAAAATTGCCCAAAGCAAATCGATTATGCGAATCAGACTATAACCCAACTGCTGATCGCTCTATATGTAACGTAGATGGAGGTGGTTCTGTACACTTTCCTGCCTATCTATTGGTAGTAACTAATACGAATGACACGAGAACTATTTAACTAGAAACCTTTTATTAA
>Ga0058701_10000063_pt1 | contig 83478 bp, 53 predicted proteins | sample AgamicOrMae_FD_97039 | JGI IMG/M metagenome (GOLD analysis project Ga0058701, IMG submission 97039) | Agave microbial communities from Guanajuato, Mexico - Or.Ma.e | ecosystem: Host-associated > Plants > Phyllosphere > Phylloplane/Leaf | place: Guanajuato, Mexico | collected 2012-06-04
ATGTTCTAGAAAAACCCTCCTATTATATCTTACTATCTTTACTAATTGAGCCATCGTTATTGTGATTTCATCCGTAAGGCAGTTCAAACCTAGTGGTATATTGATAGGCGGTGGAACTTTGGACGGGAACTTTTTCTGCTGATGCTTCGGGTCTAGATCAGGTTGTCAGCAGGATACTAGATGCAGTTAGCAAAACTTTATATTGCTCTCCAAGAGATCTAAATGTTGCCTCGTCGAATAGTAGAGTTTCAGGGTACAGTTTTTGCGTTTGGGGGTCCCACTCGAGCAGTTCTAAGTAGGCCGAGTTGAGCACTTTATTCACAAGCTCACTCCCCAAGATTGTGTCTCTCTTGCTCAGCCTTTCACTAGATGATGCCTCTTCAAGGATTCCAACTGTATTCGGATACAGTTCATTCTCATTGGACACAACAGCCCAGCCTGTGAGCCTGACAGCTCAGCAAACAATCAACGATTAATCCTAAACGATCAATCCTAATCAGCGTTTGAAATTTGATTCAAAGGAAGGACAATGCTAATGGAGAATTTCAGAGCCTTTAGGTTGCTCATAGCTTGCCAATAGATTTGCGTCTGGTATTCTGGTCGGAAATGGACCAGTGGCAGTTGGCAATCTCTTTGGCTGTCCCATTTGAGTGGAGGATCCAGTTGAGGCTGATGATAGGCCGATTTAAAAGTTAGTGGCCGCTTATGAATGGTGTTGGGCCGCAAATGGCAATCAGTCTGTGGGCCGCATTGAGTTTCCTAATTAAGTTAGTCGGCGGCCAGTGGACAGTAACCGATGGTCATTGGAGGATGGACAATGGAGGAGGATTGGCAGAGGGGGAAATCTGGCAACTTGGGAGCGTCTGAGGAGCAGTGTGCTTTCACGAGGAGTGCTCGTAATGACTTGTGAGAGTTTTGCTGGACCGTTTTGGCTGTTTGGGCCTTTCGCGTTGGAGGCAAAGCGAGAAAAGGGCGACAAGAAGAGGGCGCAGACTGACTCTGGTGGGGGCGCACGCGAAACACGCATCACTGAGTAGCGCCCAACTGGCCCCAGTGAAGAGCAACGAGTGAAGAGTGGGTCTGGCTCGTCCAGCGGCAAGCAGATTCAGATCTAATTCAAAGTGGCCATTAAGTGGGCGGCGTTGGGGCGCAAACAGAGTTGAATGAAAACAACAACAGCAGCAAAGGGCCCCAAGCGGCCAAGCCGCAGCGACGACATTTATTGGTTCACAAGTGGTTTTGGGGCTGCCCCTTTGAGCATGTGTGGGCACACAACAAGCCTCTTTGTGGCTTGTTGTGTGTCGGAGTGAGGAGCCTTGAGGAGTTAGAGAGATGGTGTAATGGATTTCCAGTTTGCTTGGCCCATTAAGTTGGGCCAAGCGGCCGGGCGCGCATTTCAGCAGAGCAATCCTTTTGTCACAATTTATTAGATTACTGGAGGGGCTTCTTGCGCGTTTAGCCAGTCACTGTGTCTGTGTGAGACGGGCCCCAGCTTGTAGCCAGCGGCGCGTGGGGCCAGATTGCGGCCACAGAGCTTAGGCTTGGCCGGGGCAATGTCCATTAGGCGCGCGTGGGCGGCGCCAAAGCGCAGCTAAGTTGCACAGTGCAAAGGGGCGCAACTTTTGCAACGGCCGCAAATCCAATCTGCACAATTGCCAATTTTGCCGCTCACTGTCTCCAGTGGGCGCCGCTTGGGGCCTCTTGGCTGTTGTTGCGCCAAGCAGCCTCCACTCGAGCGGCCCAAGAGGAGCCCATAAATCATATTGTTGACTGCCCGAAAAGCACGAGAAGGGGGCGGCTCTTAGGCCGGCCGCTCGAGACATGGCACATTGCTACAAACGAGCATCAAAACAAGCAAATGGATCATTTTTAAACGAATAAAAACAAGTCAAGTGGCAAAAGATCGATAGTCGATTGAGTTTGGCCTGACACTCGAGCAGCTCTTGTGTGTGACTTTGGGAGGAGGCGCCCACAGCGCGCAGGAAATGGAGCACGCAGGAAACGACAAGGCTCCAAAGTGGCGAACAAATTTCCAGCGAACTTCTGGGGGCCAAACTCGAAGAGGCTAAATGGAACCGGAGAGCCACTTCGCCGCAGACAGTCTGAAGAGGCGTCGAGAGACGCAAAGCAGAGGCTCGAAAAGGAGGCCGAAAAGTCGCCCAAAAGGCAGCGTGGCTAAGGCGCCACAGAAACGTAGTTACAGAAACGGAAGAAGCTCGACCGCTGATAAGCTCGCTCGCTCGCCTATATGAGCAACGCTTTATTCCCTATTGCTGCCCTTAGGGCCGGCCCCATCGCGCCGGCGAGCCCGAAAGGGGCCGGAAGTGGGACCGGAAGTCGTTAGGGCCCAAGCTCGTCGTCCTGGTCGGAGTCTGAGGGGTCGGGGAGGCCACTTGAGTGGTTGGGCTCGCTGGAGGGGCGGCTGCCGCCCACGTCGACGAAGTGGCGACTGTCCTCGTCGCCGGCGAGCTCCAAGGCTGGCCGCTGGCCGGCCCTAAGGTGTCGGTGGCGGCGCTGCTGCTGCTGCGGCTCGTCCATTCCGCTGAGACTGGCCACATTCTTGAAGTTGTTCGCCGTGCGGCCTTGGTGCTCGCTTTGGAGCGCGGCCGAGGCGCTGCCGGAAGCGCAACTTGAGGGCTCCAGCTTGGCGGCTGGTCTGCGCCGCTTGGCCTGCTGGTGGCGCTGCTCGTCGAGGGGCCGCTTGATGGGCGTCTGCTGCTGCTGCTGCTGCTGCTGTTGGTGCATCTGGAGTTGCTCGCGCGCCTGGGCCATCATGTAGCGCTGCATCCACTCGTTGAGCCAGTGGTTGGCGGCGGCGGCGGCGGCGGGCGAGCCGTCGGGCGGCGGCGGCGCCGGAGGTAGAGCGCGCTGGTGCACCCTTTGGTGTCCGATGGCGGCCATCAGCAGCTGCTGGGCCTGCTGCTGGCTGAAGGCGGGCTGCATGGCGGCCTCCGGGGGCGACGGGTTGTCGTAGAAGTGGGCGGGGGGCGCGCTGGGGCAGCCTCCGAAGGGGCCCAGCAGGCCGTCGGGCTGCGTGTGCATCGGGTGGGCGGGGTGCAGCGGGTGCAGGGGCGGGGCCGCCGCCGAGGCCCACCACTGCTGGCCAGCGCCCGCCACGCCCCCCGCGGGTTGCTGGCCCGCGATGGGCGCCGTCTGGGAGGAGGCGGCTGCTGCCGCTGCCGCCGCGGCCGCCGCCAAGTAAGGCGCTATCATCTGTTCGAGGGCGCTGCCCGCGGGAGGCGTGGCGGGCACGGGCGGCGCGCCCCTCTGCTGCGGGTAGAGCGCGCAGGCGGGCGGCTGCGCGCTCAGTGCGTGCGCGTCGAACGGGCCCGCGCGGACCGCCCCGCCCCCCGCGTGGAACGGGCCCGCGTGAGTGGAGGCGGCCAGCGCGCCGCAGCCCAGGGCTCCCCCGGTGGGCGCGAACGGGTTGAACTGCTGCCGGTGGGGCTCGGCCAGCCCCGGGGGACACTCGGCGGCGCGGCCCCCCTCGAAGTGGGGCCCCTGGCCGCCGGAAGTGGCCGAACATCCGTCCGAGGTGGAGGAGACGGCGGTGGTCCAGCGGGCGGCGAGCGCCTGCTCGTGGTGCTGCTGCTGCTCGTGGTGCTGCCGGTGGCGCTCCTGCGCCTCCGCCGCCTCCAGTTGGCGCTGTCTGATCTCGGCCAGCCGCTGGGCGGCCGCCTTGCTGAGCCGCTTCCGGGCGGCCACCGCCGCCGCCGCCGGCTGCTGCTGCCTCGACTCCCGCTCACTGTCCTCCGGGCGGCGCGCCCCCCGCGAGCTCGGCTGCCCCTGAGGCCGCCCGCCACTGTCGCCGGGCGGCCTGCTCGAGCTGTCGGCCTGGGTGGCCAGTTGGGCGGCCGGCTCCAGGCTGGCCTGTTTCTCGTTCTCCAACATCCGGTTCACGCTCATGAAGATGGAGGCCTCCTTGTTCGCGGGCGGCCGCTTCTTGGGGCTCGCCGTGGACTCTCTCAGCTCGCTGCTCGCTGCCGCCGCCTCACCTGCCGAGCCCGACGAGTCGCCCGCCAGCCTCTGGGCGCCGCCAGGCCGCTCGCTATCGGCCTGGTTATCGAGAAGCTTGTCGACACGCCCACTTATTTCCAGGCTCTTCATGTGCATGCCCAGCAGCCAGGCGGGCCCCTGTTGGCAGAGAGTGTCCACGTCGGTGGAGTGGCCGCTCGAGCTTGGCTCCAGGTCGGCCTGGCGGCTCGATTGGTGCGCCCGAAGGCGCTCCTGAGAGCTGGGCGAGCTTGTTTCTGCGCGCTTCGGGTCGGGCGACCCGCTCGGCTCGGAGGTGGGCGGGGCCGCGCGGCCCGCCAGCTGCGCTTCGTTCTGGGCGGCGGCGGTCGCGGCCGCCCGCTGCTGCGTGGTGCGCGTCAACACTTCGGGCATCGACAACGAGTGGCGCACTATTGCCCCGTAGAGGCCGTATTGGGCCATGATGGTGCTGTTTCCCCAACACTTTTCCGTCTTCCTCCATTTGGCCCTGCGATTCTGGAACCAGACCTGTGGATTGGTGGTGGCGGCAATTGGGTGGCAATTTGGTGGCAATTATTCGCCGGGCTGTTAGAGGCGTCATTTCGCATTGCAATCAAGTCAATTAGTTGCACGAGAGGGGAGGTTCCTTTTTCATCAAAGAGAACAAGCGCGACAACAAACTGCCTCAGAAGGCGAACAATCGGCCAAGAAGAAGGAGCGCCGCAAGCGCCGCAGCCAGTCTTTGGCGGGCGCCCTTCCGCTGCCAGAGCCACTCCATTGTTGGCCCGGCGCAGTTCCGCCGACCCACTGGAGCGGCAAGAGGAGGCCTCAGGAGCCGAGCAAGGCCCACAGGCGACTGTGCACTCCTGAGCACAAGGCCAGCAGCTAAATGGGGATTAGAGGCGGCGCGTTTGTGTTCGGCCGGGGCGACTTTATTGCCGGCGACAAGGGGCGACAGGAAGCGATCAGCGAGAAGTCAGCGCGCCCAAGTGGGCGGACTTGAGGCGAGTGGATTAAATTGCGGTCGCTGCTTGGGGCCCGCCGCTGCTTGGGGCCCGGTGGCGACTGGGCTGAGTGTTGGCAGGGCGCCAAATGGGGACGATTAGGAGCGGGAAGTGCCCGTTTGGCGCCCCTCTGGCGCCTCTGGGGGCCGTTCTGCTGGTGCTCGCCCTTCGAGCGGCGGGCACTGAGCAGGAGCAGGAAGCGCACCTCGAAGGCGTCCAGTTTATTGGCAAGTGTCGCGTGCGGCAAGCCAAACATTTGTCCAAAAGCGACTGCCGAAATTGGTCTCATTATTAGTTGTTCATCTTTGCTCGTCCGCCGTTTGCCTGCCTGCAGAGTGCAGTCGGCAGCCTGCAGTGTGCGCGCCTTCAGCCTTCAACCTAAGGACGAACCCGCAGAAGCCAATGCTCGTCTGCGGGCCGCACTCTGCACTTGGTCTGCAGCCAGACCCAATCCCGCGCACTGCACAAAGCGGCCGCCAAAGCGGCTCGATCATCGTCAGCGCCGGGCCCAATTGCGCCCCTTTCTTCGCCCTCGCCGCTCGACGCTCGCCGGCCGCCAACCCAAATGATAAATGACCATAAATTTCCACCACGCGCACCCAGCAACACGATGCTCGTCCGCCCCTCGCCAGAACAATAAAGTCTAAACACATATGAGAATTTTGGGAGTGGCGCCAATAGAGCGCCGATTGGGTGGCCTCTGCTCGGCCTCTGGGCCGCCAGAAACCGAGCAGAGGCTGCCAGAGAGCTGAGGACTGCCTCTGGGAGGCTCACCGGCTCTCCAGCGGCGGCCGACACACATCGGCGGGCCCCAAAAGTGGGCAGCTTGGAGGGCGGCCGGTGGGCGTTTGCGGGGTCCGCTCTCTGGCCGTGGAGCCGCAAATTAACGCAATTCGTTTGTTGTTGTCTCTTGCCGACAACAATTGGATTCAATCGAAATCAATTACGCAAAGAGTGTGGCCCCCACTCGAGCGCACTCCTTCCTTTGGGGCCCAATCGGGGCGCCAAAGGCTGAGAAAAGTGGGCTCGCGCAAATGAGCTGATTAATGCGCACGCGTTTTGTTTGGCGCGCGATTCTAAATAATTGGCACGCACACGCGTTCACTGCAAGCTCCATTCGCACACACGAAGCGGCGGCCGCTCTGCTGGGCCACACTTGCGCCGCACACAGTCTATGGGCTGCAGACTGCAGTGCAGTGAGTCCGCTACAGACTAGCTCACTGGGGTCAAAACCACTGCTCAAAATCACAGTCACACTCGCAATTTGCACACAATCGCAACCTTTTGATCAATCATTTTAGACTCTTTCCATCCCCCAATTTCAATGGGCGAAACAATTCGCATATAACTAGGTCCAAAAGGGGGCCGAACTCGGGCACGAGCCCGCCAGAGCATGACCATCATGGGAACTAGCCTCGGTAACAAGCTGCAGCCTGTGTGTGGGATACAATATTGGGCGAATATTTGTCGCCAAATATTTCCCAAACATCGAGAATCTAGCCCAAACATCAACCACCAAGCACTGGCCCCAAGTTATCGGCATGACTGAGCTGCAGAGCTCGCGCGCGAGAGACTGCCGCCGGCCGCAGAAGGGCCGACTTGCGGCGCGCCTATAAGCGCGCGCTGGCCTTTAGAGTGGCCAAATTGATTGAAATGTGGTTGAACTTTGGTGAATTCCGTCGAACTCTCGCTGAGAACTCGCCACTGTGACGCCAAGCACGAATCGGCAGCCACCAAGATCGGCACCAAACGGAGCTAAGGGCCGCAATTTGGGCCCACTTTTGAACAGCAGATCTTGAAGCAGCAAAAACAAGGCCAGACCTTAGCCAAAGAATGCAAACACCGCAAAACTTACCTGAATTCTGTCCACCGGAAGTGCAATCTTTTCGGACAACTCTTTGCGCTCGTGCACTTGGGGGTAGTGAGCGCGGTTGAAGGATTCCTCGAGCTCCTTGACCTGGAAGCTGGTGAAGATGGTCCTGCTGCTGCTGCGCTCGTTTGGGTTTGAGTTGGTTGCGGTTTTCGGTTTTGGGCGCAATTTGTGCGCATTTTCAGTGCATTTTTGGGTCATTTTGCAAGAGTTGGAGGCCAGGAATACGTTGAGATGCACAACATGGATAGTTTGGCCAATTTTCGTCGAGATTTCGGCCGTTTTTGCCCGTTTTTCACCCATTCGAAGGGCGCCAAATGGGGGCGCAAGAATGCGGGCGCAGAGTGTTCGCGGCGAGTTCCAGTTGGATTTTATTCATGAGCGGGTAATTGTTGTTGTTTTTGGCAACAAATGGGCGCTTGTTAGTTTGTTTCGGCCTGAGCGCGTTCGTTCGAGCTTAGATTTGGCTAAGGCTTTTCGAGCCTTAGCTAGTTTCTGGTTGGCGCGCGCGCGCGAGCTGCACACACAAATTGGGCGTAGTTAGACCAATTTGAGCGCGCCCAATTAATGGCCGCCGCTCAGCTATCTAGCGACTAGGGTAGGCTGCTTTCCCTTTTTCTGCTCACTCTGGGCCGCGAGTGGCTCGCGTGCCGCCTAATTAGGCCGAGGCGCCCGCAGCCGCCCAGCCGCGCGACCACCCGCGCGCCGCCGCGCCCACTCGAAATTAATTAACTCCTTTCGCGGCCCACAGTCTGTGCTGTGTGTGGTGGGCGCATAGCACAATGCGAGCGCTCAGTACACTGCCAGCTATGCGCCCACCTCGCACCTTAGGGCCCGCTCTCAAGGTGAACTATTGAGTTTTCTTTAAAGGGAAACGCGTGCTCGCCAACCATTAGCTGCGAGTGGCCACGACAAACCCAAGTGAAAAGCAAGGGCAGATGTTACCACTTACCTGTGTCTGCGCTTCTCCTTCTCTTTGGCGGCCAACTTCTGCTGCTCGCCGGCCGCCACTTCCGCCTGGGCCTGCCGGAAGTGGGCCTGCGACTCGGCGCACTGGATCAAGTCGCGCCGCTCGGCCAGCCGCTCCAGAGGGCTGCTGGTCCCGTTTGGGCGCCCCTCGAGTTGCGTCTGCGACTGAGACTGTCTGGCCACACTTAGGGCCGCCTGCAGGCCGCCGGCGGCCGCCTGCTGGCACAAGTTGGTCGCCTCAGACTGTTGCTGGCCGCACTCCATCTGGAGGCGCGCGTCGGCTCTTGTTGCGCTCGCTTGCCACTCGCTCGCTCGCTGGGGGCCCCAAGTTGGTCTTGCTGCTTGGCTGATTGTGCGGGCCTCTAGTGGCCAGGGGGCGAGCATTTGTCTAGCTGGTGCTTGTCTTGCTGCTTCCGCTTTTGCTTGAGGGTTGTTGTTCGAGGGCTGCCGATTAAAAGGGTGTGCTTGTGTCTTGCGCGTCCGCGAGATCTCTTCTGCCCGAGGCTCAGCTGCCGAATGCCGCCCGGCCGCCCGCAACAAGGCGCGCCCCTTCCGCTGGGCCGCAACTCGCCGCCTCTGGCCGCTCGGCCAGTTGGCCCAAATAGGCCAATAGTTGGCCGCAGATTGCCGCTCGGCCGCTCGAGTCTGCGCAGTGCGCGCTTCTGCCCCAGCGCAGCCATTCCACTGCAGACTGCAGTGCGCGCGCTCTCCAGGCCATAGCCTATGAACTGCGGCACGCGGCACACAGTCTGAGCCCCGCACACAGTCCGCAGCCTGCAGGCTGCACTCCGCGCCGCACACACTCCTCCGCGCGCCGCCCGCCCGCCCGCTTTTTATAGGGCCAGTTAGAGGGCTCCCCACGCGCGGCCGGCCCGAACTCATTAACTCAATTTGTTCTCCTTGGCCCACTCGGCCCACTCGGCCCGGGCCTAGCCCAGCTCTCGTTAGGGCGCCCTCGCCTCCCAGGAACCCTTTGGGCGCCCGCGCCGAGCGGCCAGCTTCTCCAGGCGCCGCGTCCGGCCTGTGGGCGGCCCACAGAGCGGGTCTGGCCCTCCTGGCTAGACCCGCTCCGCCAGACGCGCCGGCTAGCGAGCCACCGGCGGCCCATTGTCTTGGGTCCAGCCTCGAGCTTTGGCGACCCGCGCCAACGTCACGGAGGGCCCCGAGCGAGCTGGGCCAACCGCTTGGCCGACCGGCAAGCGAGCGGCACAGACTTGAATCTGGCTCCGGGCGGCCGTTTGCCGGCCCTAACTAGCCTATTACCGTGCTTGCCTTTGGGCGCCCCCGAGAGCTAAGGGCTAGGGCAAACGTGTGGCCGTTCGGCTGGGCGCAGCTCGAATCCCGCGCGCTAACGAGAGCTGCGCGCGCAATTGGCGCGCCTGGTCCAAAACTGGTGCACGCAAATTGGTTCGTTTCGCGCACCAAACGCACTGCGCGCACTGGGCCCGTGCACCACTCGAGCTAAGGGCTGCCCAGAAAGCTGCTTGTTTTGCTTGTTTTGCTACGCTTGGCCCCATCCCAGCCACTGGTTACCGGCTTCAAAATACAGGCCACCAAAGGCCCACTCAAGTTGGCCACCGGAAGGGGAGCCAAGTTGGGTTGATTTGATCGTTAGAATGGTCCAAACGAGGGAGGGGCGACAAATCGGGGCGAGCAAATTGATTGATCTTATTACTGGTCGCATGCATCTTTGTTGGCCACATTTTCTGCCATTTGGCCGCCCTCCAATCCATCCTTGTCACTGGAGCACGTTTCGAGCCCCCCTGAAAGGGGCCAGAGACAACTTGAGAGAGTTGCTGGAGAGCTTTCAAGAGAGTGGCTTTGGCTAGGGACGCGTGTTGCCTCTCGCCACTTAACGCCCACTTTTCTCGCCCTCCAAAGCAGCCTGTCCAAAGGCTCGTTAGCCAGTTGGGTTGCCAGAGACTGTCTGCGGCCGCTCTGCTCTGATGGGAAAAGCACACTTTCGGCCTCGGGCATTATTTGGAAAAGTTGTGCCCCAATGAAAATCAACACTCGCTAGTCTATAACTGTGAGCGGAGCAAATTGGTGCTCCGTCTTAAAATGTGCCCCCTCCCAATTTGCCGGCTCCTCTTCCTCCGCAAGGCTCCCCTTCCAATAGAGAGCGTAAAGAGCCAGCATCTGCCTCTCAATGGGCGACAATGGGCGATTGGAATCGCGGGCAGGCGTGTAGTTTTGATTCGATTGAGTCGCAAATAATCAAAAAATTGGACAAGCTCCATCGATGTGCACGACGCTTTGTAGCCCTCGAAAAGGGACTCGTTGATGTTGTTTTTATGTGTCAATCATGAGCGCCGATTGCTTTGCGTTCGCCAGTTCAGTCGAGTGGGGCCTTTTTCGTGATGTTTCATGTTAAATCTGGTGATAAGGAGGGAAAAAAGTGGCCCCAACGAGAAGAGACTCTCTCGAAAAAAGTTGTCGGACTTTAAGTTGACGCCAAAACACTGCAACTTCCACCGCCACTTAGGTGCGCACCAAGCGGCCCCAGTGCGTTGCGGACCGGCTGGCCTGTGCTGCACACTGGGGCGCGTCCTAGACTGTGGTGCATGGGCCAGCGCGTGGAGGCGAAAACAAGCCAAGTGTCAACACAAAGGTGAACACTGTGCACAGTGCACTGAACGCAGTCTGCTGCAGGCAACCACTGCAGCCAAACGGCCCTTATCATCCTTTGATCATCACTTATTATTATTATTACTATTGTTGTGATTATTTTAACCTCGAATTATTGGAGAATAATTCTCCAATAATTCTCCATCATTTGTCACCCCCAACAATTTCTGCCAACCAGCGCTTTGGCCAACCAGGGTCGCCCCTCCCTTAGGTTCGTCTGTTTTGGTGCCCCCAAAGGAGCCCAAACGAAGGAGCAGAGCCACTTTTTTGTCCCCCGAAAATATTTGGCCAAGAATTTTGGCCACAAAAAAGTGCCAAAAAGCCACCAGCAGCAGCAGCTCGAAGGTGAGCAAATGACGAGTGGCCCAGCGGAGTGGAGTCGAGTTTAATTGTTGCTCTTGGCCAGGAATTTCCCCCTCCTTCAAGGCTCAGTCTGTGGCCACTTGAGCTGCCCTATTCCTCTCTCATATTTTGCTCCAATTTGGCATCCAAGAGAGAGAGAGAGAGGTGCATGGGCCAGCAGTGGCAGGAGAAATTAGCACTTCTTCTTCTTCTTCTTCTTGCCTCTCCCGAGAGACAATCCTTTTGTCAGGTCGTGGGCGAAAAAGGGAACAACCTTAGCTTATCAGGACCGCGCCCGCCGCAGCAGCACGTCTCCCGCTCACCCCCGGCCCTTGTTTACCTGTTCCCGAGCATTGGTGTTGTCCGTTTGGGCCAGCCGTTGGCCTAAGGGCAGCGATTTGCGGGTTAGAAAATTGAGTGGTAATGATTTTGCGGTCCGATTTGTTGTTGTTGTGGTCCAAATTTGGAGCAGAGTGCGCGGCTGCAGCAACGTGCAGGGCAGCTGTGTTTGTGCGCTGCAGCATGGCCTGCGCTTAGGGCTCGCCCACACAAAAGGTGCCCCCTCGAGCGCACGAGAGGCCCACAGAGCACAACTTTTGGACTTGGCTGGCGGGCGGGCGCAAAAGTGGGATGAAATTTGTGCCAAACCTTAGCTCTCGAGTGGGCTCTTTGTGCGCTATTTGCCAGCAATTAGAACCCACAGTTAGCCGAAGGGGCAAATTGACAGTCGATTTGCTGCTCTGCTGATTGGCACACACACACACAAAGTGGCACTCACTCACTCACTCACTCACTGGTTCGCCTCCAGCGGAATTTCAATTGGCACTTAATTGGTTTGGCGCGCACTACGAAAGCACAAATTGCAGCCAAACCACAGCATTAGAGCCAAGCACACGACAGACACTCTAGAGAGAGAGAGAGGCCAAATTTGGGGAGGAGAACAGAGGGGGGAATCAATTCAGTGAAAAGTATCGGAATATGAAAATCAACTGGCCAGCGGGGCGACATGGAAACAGGGCGTTACACTCGCCGGCTCGCCAGCTCCAAGGCGCACGACTAGCTCGAAAATCCAGCCGATAACAACAACAGGCGCCCACACAACAAACTGCTGCTCGCGAGTGCGAACAATTTTACGGCTCGCCAGACGAGCACGAGTGGCGAACAGTTCAACGCCTATAAGCGAGCTGCAAGGAGACGCCAAGAGGGCGAGTGCGCTGGGGCTGAGCTTGTCTCTGGCAGCGAGTTGGTGCCACCACAACTAGTTGTCCATTTGAAAACTGTTGACTGAATGGTGGTGGAAAGGCGGCAGAAAGATTGCGTCATCGGCCGCAGACTGTCTGCCCGATCAGCCAGACTTGCGGGCGTCGCGCTTTGGGGATTCTTAGGGCGATAAGCATTCTTTGCGGCCGCCATTTAGGCGGATGTTTCAAGCTGATTTGTTCTAATATTTGTGCGCCTTCCTCGCTCGCTCCCCGTCAATGTGCGCCCCTCTCGAAAGCTCCACCATTGATGCTCGTCTCGGCTCAGTTCATTCTTCTGGCAACAATCAAACAAAATGGCTCCCAAGCAGCACGGGAGCGGCTGCACCTGCAACAGACAAGTGGCCGCCAATGAATGGGCATTCCAAAGGGCCGCCCTGTGCTGTGCCAGACACAGTGTATGGGCCGCTTGCAGTGCGACTTGTTGCGTGCCCATTGCACTGTGCGCGCGCCCTCCAACTGCACACAGCACACAGGGCCTTGCGATTGGCTGCCAGGCCAACACAGGCAGGCTTGAATGCATTTTCCAGCCCGCAAATTCCAGCCCTCACAGCTCAATCCAATTGAGATTTTCCAAAGTGACTATTTACTTAACACGACCAACTAATTACCACTCCACTTTTTCCGCCCATTCACTCGATTGGACTCAATTGGATTTCAATAAAGAATCCACCGAGGGGGCAACTGTGCGGCTCCATCAGGCCGGATTCCGAGCCCAAGTGTGAGCCCAGCCACAATAAGGAATGCAGCCCAGCTGCTATCCTCTTGGGCCTCTCTTGGAAAGGGCCAACTCTCGACCACCAATGCTTATGAGAGACGCCTCTCAACTATGCCAATTGGTGAGAATTGGTCTTGATTTAGACCAATAGAGCAGTAGAGGCGAGTAGTTATAGATTGTATACAGCTGAAATTATTAAATTACAAACTGGCGCTGGAGGAACTTTGGAGCACATTTGGCACCAAATGGGCCAAATGTTGCACCCAATTTTCGCAGCCATTTCTTGCCACTTTGTTTCCCCCGAAGAGGGAGAAGAGTTTTGGATAAATTATTAATCTTTGTTTACTCAACAACCAATTGGAGGCTGAGAGGGAGAGAGAGAGCCAGCAAGGACTGCTGAAACAATCGTGAGGATCGGCGGCGGGCGTGCTGCTGCCCCTCTCAACTCGGCCGGCCTGGTCTCCTCTTGCATCTCATTGGGAGAAAACTTGAACAGCCAGGTGAAGAAGCAACCCAAATTGGTCCAATTGTGTTGCGATTAAATGCTAAACTTGTTACTGGAGTTTGAACTGAGAGTTTAGAAAAGAGGAGAAGAAGGAAAGTGCCAGATTTCAAGCACAGATAAGGGCCAAGAGTAGCACAAAGATTCAACGGCCTCTCCCTCTCTCCCTCTCTGCTTTTGGCTCCCTTTTTTGACTGATCGACAGCCAGAGATTAACTGGCTGTCGAATTAACAAAAGCAAGAACAACAAGTAACAAATTCGCGCCGGATTTTCCTCCTCTCTTTTCCCGTCCTTCTCTCAGCCCACCAGCACCAGCAGCTCTCAAAGCTCACTGGCTCCTCTTCTTTCCTCCTGCTCCACTCTGCTTCTGCCTAGAGCCAACAAGTTGCCTAGTTTAGCGGCCAAATCTGAAACGCAAAGTGGCACAATTCTTGGCCCCTCGCGTTGTCGCTCAGAAGCTCGCTCTCAGACACTTGGTCGCCCTCCAAGGCTGAACGAAGGAGACGAGCCAAAATGGATGCACCCGCAAGGGAACAACAAGTGCGCCCTGGCCAGCAGCTCATGCACTATTGGTATTATCTCTCACTTCAGATCTACTTGGCTCATATTTTCCTGGCTCCAATGCTTAGGAGAATAATAAGCTGTTCACTTTCTAGGCAAACCTGCACACCGAGAGAGCAGGTCTACTTTTTGGCCCGCAGCTGATTGATCGACAACAAAGCCTCAGCAGCAGCAGCAGCAGCAGCTATGAAAACAACTCAGATGACCAAATGCCAGAAATGGACCACTAATAGTCCTGCGCTCGCACCTGAAACTGCGCACCCACAAATATTTGTCCTCCTTCTTAGGGGGATTCAGCAGCCCAGAGGTCTGGTCATGCAGGCGGAAAATTTGGTTTAAAAAAGTTCATTCTAATATAAGGAAAATATTCTATGATAACATATGCGCCCCAGTGTTTGAAAATCTGCACCGATTGCTCTAAATCCACCTGCTTGATCTTTGCCCCACCATGGCGCTTGCACTCCTCGTCGGCCCGCTATTGAGGCAGTGGCAACGGCGTTGAAAGTGCAACGGTAACAATGACGCCCTTGAAGTAACCAATGACTCTTCACTTGGTGGACTTGATGAAATTAATCAGCATATTGGTCGAGGAATCGTGCGAGCTAATGCTTCCCGAAGACTTCAACTCTGGCTCAATAGCCTTGGCCAATTCCTTGCCCAACTCAACTCCCCATTGATCGTACGAGTTGATTGCCCAAATGGCGCCCTGAACAAATATCTTGTGCTCGTAAGCAGCGACCAGTGCTCCCAAAGTGAATGGGTCCAGTTTGCGCACCATAATTGAGTTTGTTGGCCTGTTTCCTTGGAACACCTTGTGTGGAACTAGCTTCTCGATTGACTCCTTGTCCATGCCACCCTTGGCCTCCAACTCTTTCCTGGCCTCTGACTCGGTCTTGCCGCGCATCAATGCTTCAGTTTGGGCTAGAAAGTTGGCCAAAAGAATAGTATGATGCAGTCCTTTACTGATGGGGTTTTGTGTATGAACTGGCGCTATAAAATCGGCAGGTATCAGCCGAGTTCCTTGGTGGATCAACTGGTAGAAAGCGTGCTGCCCATTCGTACCTGGCTCACCCCAAACAATGGGCCCAGTGGCGTAGTCAACCTTGTCTCCCGAGCCAGTTACGTACTTTCCATTCGATTCCATGTCTCCCTGTTGGAAATAGGCGGCGAAACGGTGCAAATATTGGTCGTAGGGAAGAATTGCATGAGTTTCCGCCTGGAAACAATTGATATACCAAATTCCCAGCAAAGCCATCAGGACAGGGACGTTACGCTCGAGAGGGGCGTGATAGAAGTGTCCATCCATATAGTGAGCTCCCTCGAGAAGATTAACAAAATTCTCGAACCCAATATGTACCGCTATGCTTAATCCAATTGCGGACCATAATGAGTAGCGGCCACCGACCCAGTCCCAAAATTCGAATATTGAATCAGGCGATATGCCGAATTCTTTAACTTTGGCCAGATTAGTGGAAAGCGCCACGAAGTGCTTGGAAACATGAGCTTTTTCTTTGGCAGACTCGAGAAACCAATCGCGGGCAGAGGTTGCATTAGTGATTGTTTCTTGGGTCGTAAAAGTCTTTGATGCAACTATGAATAGGGTTGTTTCGGGATTCAGCTTCTTGAGAACTGTAGCCAAGTGTGTCCCATCTATATTTGAAACAAAGTGTACATTGGGCCCTTTCTGGTAGGGCTTCAATGCCTCAGTAACCATGACCGGCCCAAGATCAGAGCCACCAATACCTATGTTTACGACATCTGTGATAGTCTTACCAGTCCATCCTTTCCAGTCACCACTGATGACCCTATCACAAAAATGCTTCATCTTGTCGAGAACACGATTCACCTCGGGCATAACGTCCTTGCCGTCCACCATAATGGGCCTGTTGGCACGATTTCTCAAGGCTACATGAAGAACCGCGCGGTTCTCTGTGAAGTTAATCTTTGCCCCAGTTACCATCGCATGTCGTTTCTCCTCTACACCTCTAGTTCGAGCTAGGTCAAGTAAGATCTTCATCACCTCATCGTTGATTATGTTCTTAGAGTAGTCAAACAATAGGGTGAAATTCTTTTCGGCTTTCTCCAATTTCACATGATACTTCTGGGCACGTTCCGGATCGTCGGCAAACATCTTTCTCATGTTCAATTGTTTACCATGATTGTTATAATAGTCTTTCAGTTTAATGAAGTTCTCATCCGTGGTCAGGAGACAAGCCAGCTTGTCAAAACAACAGCTAACAGAAGACATCTTGGGCCGAAATATAAATTTACGAATAATTGTTGCCAAGAAAATTGTTCCTATCGAAAAGAAATTCTCATGAGTAGTGTTACGCAATCAGCTTGGGTCTATAGAGGAATAACATCATCTTCCTAGATTTATATGACCGCTGAAGATGACACCTGAATCAGGAGGGTTGCGTTTGCTGCGCGACTTTCCTCCTCCGCGCGACCCCCAAGACAAATACTCGTGCTAAACTGGCGTCTCAGCGTGGGGGAGCTGCCCAGGAATTTGCTGACAAACATGCACCGCGCCATGTGGTCTCATGTCAGTTTTGTTTCCAAGATGATCCGGCTTCCTTAGATCATGGCAACTATTGTTAGCCAGCTACGGCAAATACCGTTCCGTAAAGCATACTCGATCACTCTGAGGTCAATTTCTATCAAGTATGTTAGCACAGCCCCATCAAGTACATTAGGTAATCCCAGATTCTCTGATAGAGGTAAATCTAGTCCTTTCAGGCAATCCGCCGCTAGCAAGCGTGTCATCGACAGATCCGCACCCAAAGACGACTCCAAAGACGATGGATCTTGGTCTGTCATAGCTTACAACCTTAGCGAAGAGTTACAGATCGACGAAACTAAAGAATTATTCAGAAACCTGCCAGAGTACGAAATCAAATCTCTACCAAATGATATTCAAGATGAGGTAGTAATGATGGGCCTGAGATCGAAACCAGCCAGTAAAAAAGTGCAACCCTTAAACGATATCTTCCTTTTCCGGGAAGGGTCTGTTGTTTTTTGGGGAGTTCCCTACGAGCAGCAGAAGCGGATCCTTTCCAGTCTCAGTGGTCTAGTTGTCAATCCAAATGATAATCAACTGGTCAGAGAAGAGAAGGAGCACATGCAGTATACACTGTCCAGTCAAGGTGCAGCTAGTCGTTTGAACGGGGATGTGATAGAAATCGGAGTTGATAAAGATTTGACCTCACGGATGATAGATCAATTCGCTTTCTCGCATGCTATTGCGCTATCAGTGAAATTGGGCATCTGGGAGATGATGCTCGATGACTACATAGAGTCAGTAGAGTGGGTTACAGAGAATATGAAACTTGGAAAAGGTATAAAGTTAACTAAAGACCAGGTGTTCAGAAAAACTGGTGAAATATTATGCTTGAAGCACAGTATCAACTTGAGTTCTGATTTACTTGACATACCCGATTTATATTGGGATCGTAAGGAGCAAGAGGCAATTTTCTCTTCACTTTCCAACTACCTCAATATCAGGAAGCGGGTTAACGTTATAAACGAGAAACTGAACAATTGTTGTGAACTAATGAATCTGTTAGCCGGTCATATGAATGATAGACATCACATAAGGCTTGAGTGGATGATAATAGTTCTGATCACAGTCGAAGTAGTGTTTGAATTCATAAGATTTTACGGCCCAGAATAAAGATTTCCAATCCACCGGGGTGACGCTCAATGATCTTGAGCCTCACTTCTCGGAAAGGAGTTCATGGCTTCATAGCGCTTTCGATCTCCAATTGAACAAACTATCCTCAAAATCTTCAATGTCACTCAGATCCGCATCGTCATTCGCGGATGATCTGCCACGGTCTGTTGGTGTTGGATCACTCGTCTGTTTTGGTAAGGGTGAGGTCTCCATCTTCATTCTTTTTTCGGGATTCTCTACGACGTTTCTTTCTTGCAACTCTTCAGCCCGCTTCTCTAGATCAACTATACGCTTCCATCTCTCGAGTTGCTGATCTAATTCGTCGATATCCTTTTCCTCCTGCAATTTCTCAAACTCAATTTCCAGGTGCTGCTCGGATTCAGCCTCGAGGGCTGCCATCTCTCGATCGAACTGTTCAAGTTCTTTGGCTAGATCATCTTCTTGAACTTTCTTGCTCTTTGCTTCGGAATCAAAAAAACCTTCGGGGAGTTTCTCATCGAGTCTTCCGATTGACGGTGGAACTCGGGTATTCATGATGGATTCGGGAAGGTTTAAGTCGGATCCTGAATTAATCTAATCATGATGACACCACAAGGAAGATGGTAGGAGATTGTCCTGCAATATATCAAATCACTGAAAGGAATGCGAAAATAATTGAGACTCCGAACAGTAACAAAGAATTGATCCTGAGTTGGAGATGAAGGAGATGAGGCTAGCAGTAGTGGTGTTCTGTGCCTGCTCACTCGGCTCGTGCCAATTTCGCCTGCAGGAATCTGCATTCTCCGCACATGCAACTTACATTGACTAGACAGAGCTCACTACCCTAGAACCCTCTTTCGAACAGGCTGCTCGTGCATTGTTTGCCAATTCCGTATTGGTTCCACCAGGTCAAAAAAATCTAGACCGAAAGGATTAGGAAGAGGAAGACAGAATTCGCCACAAGTATTGTGAAAAGACGGATAAGCTCGGTATCCGAATATTGCCTTATATCGTGCCACTCTTACAATTTTAAAGATTGGATCTAACCTTGCCCTTGCACCGTGCGCTCGGCACCCCACGCTGTAGGCGACAATCGACGAAGGCAACCGTGATAGAAATTCTCATATAGATCTCAAGATCGGTGAGGACCCACCGGATAATATTAATTGATCCCTGAGTCATTGAGCCTTTGAGTCAGGGATGCCGGTATCGAGAGCAAATATTTTAAGACTATACAAAGACTGTCTAGTCTACATTAATAGTTTGAAATATTCGGACAAAAACTACTTGCGGCAAAAGGTCAGGCAGGAGTTCAGACAAGTGGTAGATGAGGATTATGTGCTAGATGCAGATCACTACTATGAAAAGGGCAAGGCTTTTCTAGAGAGGAGGAGATTCCTATGAATAAAGTTATGTTAATCTAAACATCAAAGTTCCATAAAATTTCTGAGATTCCCTAGGATCGGGGCGAGACAACTTTAACGCGGGATATTCATCCTGATTCAAACTCGGTTATTATCAGTTGATGGCTTTAACTGTTGTAACAATCTTCTTGGTATTTCTTTGAGCTGACTTTGACTCTACTATAGATTCGAGATCATCAGGGTTGAAAATTACTTGCACCATCAACGAGCAGGAGGGACACTTCGCGTACTTTCTCCCGTCTATAAGTTCTTGCTGAATGGTGAAAGGTTGGTTAGTATATTGGGATGTGATAGCTTTTAAGGAACAGGATAGTAATCAGTAGTCTAAATACTTACTCGAGATACAACAAACTCGTCCCCGCATGGACAAGGGTATATGAAGGTGTCGCTTGATGGATTGTACTCAAAATCCTCGATCTCTACCTCATCATGCACAACTCCATCTTCGTCGTCCATCCTGAGGCTTTGTTCTTAGATAGTTGATCATGGGTTTGCCAGAAAAAATGCAATCCCCGAACCAAAGAAAAGTTCGTGAAGACAGTTTGGTTGAAGCATGTATCTTGTTTCAGCTGACATGTGAGCGAACTCGCACATTTTCCACCCAAGCTCACATTTGGTCTGGAGGTCGGTTGTTCAGTTGCCCGGCACATCCATTGGCGCCCTAACATTAGAATTACTTATGGTCTCTTCTTTTGTTTCAGAACTAACAACTATCTTGACACAGTAGAAAATTGATTACTATTGTTTCGGAGGAGAGGTTATGGTCCAAAAGTATATCATAATAGCCCTTGTATCTCAGGTATTCGACAATGGCGAGCCATTGCGATGACGATAAGATGCAAATTGATGGTATAAACCATGGAGTGCAGGTGGTGGATTTTGTTAGATGGGATGGCGACCCAGATCCAGAGAAAAGCGATCACCAGAACAATATTACGAGCAGCTACCGAAGTGATACAGCTAGATCAGCCGCAGCGGTGGCCACGACAAACCTTAATGAGTTTGTCAAGGCCCAGGAGGAGACTACGAAGAAGGCCTTATTACTCAGACGAAATGAACTCAAGTGGAAATTAATGCAAGCTAGTCAAACCCAGAACAAAGCTAGATTAGATGAGATCAAACAAGAGATGAACTACTATAAAGAAAAGCTAGCTAAAACTCAAGAATTGGCGGTCAGATTGAGAGAGCGTTATGTAAGGGTTGTTAAATCGGCAAAGCTCAGTGAGAATCAATTGAAGAAGGTAGAGAGACAGTTTCAAAGTCATGAGAAATATGTCGCGGATGAGAAAATGGAACTTACCAAGATAGCTCTAGACTGTGTGAATATCGGTCGAACCCTCTATGGCGAGAGCTATAAACTCCCTGCTAATCCTTCTAGCAACGGAGCATCATCAAAGTCTGGTCAAACTGAGCAAAGCGTCAGAGGAGCGCAAGAAGGGTACAATAATACAGCTAACAAAAGTTCTGGAACATTAAGCCTAATTTCTGGTTCAGGAAATAGTGATAATCAAGCAAAAGTTAGCGAGCAATCAAAGATGTTGGAAAATCTAGCACCTTTTTTGAGGAGGGTTCGAACAAATGCCAATGCGAATTCCAGTCTAGAGCGTAATGGAAATTCTCCTCCTACCTCATCCACCGAATCAGTTAGGAATACAGCCTCTACAAGTTCCAACATACTGAACAAATTGGTTTCACTCAGTCCTCATAAAAAAGGCACCAAACTCAATGGGTCGAGATCAACTGTCCAAAAAGCAATAACTGCCTCCCCAAAGAAAGTGCCAATCGACGTCGATAAGGATCTACGTTTAACCCTTACGAAACGCCGACAACGATGTAGCAATAACAGTGGTCGTCTAAGTGGAATCTACGATCGAAAGGACAGCATACTGAAAAATATCGTCTCATACAGGTTGATAAGTAAGTTTGCCTCTACAGAACAACAACAATCGAACCATCCACTAACTGATCTCACTTATTCACATAACAACTGCCCGGAGGAATACGTTTGTCTACCCGACCTGATAAGCAAATGTTCTGACAAAAATTGCGCTTATAAGCATAAGTCTAGTTACATGATTAGCGACACCGAAAAGCTCAGGGAAATCTTAGCCTCGAGACCGGCTCAAACGTTTAACTTTTTGTTGATGTTACAAATGGATCATAAACGACCCTTGCCAGCATCATTGACAAAATTAGCAGCGTTAGAGCAGCCTGACGATATGTTGTCTGGTGAGAATCAGTCTAGTGATGATATCCCTCTGAGTGACGGACAGAGTGTGGAGCAGCAACTCTTTATAAAGGGGGAGGTGGCAGATAATCCGCTTCTCAATTAGGCAGTAGACTTCGATGTGCAGAGTTATATTCCTTTCGTTAATCTCTCGTCTGGATCATCTAGACTTGCTGCCTATCTAATAGTAGACGCGATTCACCGTTAGCCAACACTTTTCTAGGTATTAGGCGGTGAGCTTGTCCAATATGATGACTAGATTGATTTTACTTTGCTTTCTCTATCGCCAATCACCTCCCAAGTCCACTCAGCAAGATCATGTCTGAGAAGGGGGGCGGTGTCAGGGGTAGAAGTGGTTTGTTGGACAATCTGTGGTGCTGAATTCATTAATTCGCAGGACGCGGACGAACAATAAAAGTGTCAACTATTCAGATGAAGAGTAGATCCAACATCGCTTCGAATCACTCCCATTTGTCACTCCTCCAACTGGATGCTAATCAATCGCTAGTGCTTTGCACGAGCCTTTTCGCGGGTAGCTTTGATATGTTGTCGATTGTTAGATATTCGATTTGAAAGTAATCGTAATTTCGATTGGCGTCATTCCTGCAGTATAAGGGACAAATCGTAATTGAGAGTAGGAGGTTTCTGATCACTGTTACTAGATGGATTGTTTGAACTAATCTGCTCAGCAATGATAGCCGCGGTGATAAGTATTGCCTGTCCTGTCTGTAATGGAAACTTTGAGGCAACAATTAGTGGAGTAGCTGGCTTTACGATTCCGGGCATGCGTATTAGACGTACTAGATAATAGCTAGACATAATAAATAGCCCAAGTCGAATAGATGAAAGTGGAAATTATTGTTGCCAAGATGTCGAGTGATCGTTAAACTGATTACTCTTTTGATTGTTTAGCGTTGGGCAACAGAAACAGAGTCCCTTCAAATAACGGTTGTCCGTCTCGAATACTTTCAAATCAGACGGAAAGGCAGACTGCTTCGGATGTCTCTGATTTCCATAAATATTCATGATTATAAGCTCCTTCGATACTCCTCCAGAACGGAACTCAAAGAACAGGAGTTTCTGCATCATCGAGGCGTTACCATCACCTGTTGAGGGAAACCTAAGGAGACAAGTCTCTGCGGCTGCAAGATTATCAAAAGAAAGATCAGTTGAGTGAGAGCATATCTCGAAGCTTGATCTCGGCGAGTCCATAGAGATCACATCGACGGCATTCTTCAGACGTTCTCAGCGGTCAGGTGCGAGCACGTAAGGCGAGAGGTAGAAGGGTGATTTTGTATCATTTCTACAACCCTCTCTCGAGTTTGATGATATTCTATCCGAGTTGGCATAAGAGAAAGATTATCAAAAGAAAGAAGAGATTACGGAATAGACGATGGCGCCAATCAACAATGACGACGATGAAGATTCAAGTAGGTTCATGAGTGAGCAAAAAAACTGTCCGTTTAATCGTGACCCATTCGCCAGTAGCATCGATGTCAAGTGCAACAACATACCTAACGACATCAATAATAACAACGAAAAGCGAAAACTTGACCGTTCCGTCAGCAACAATATTGGAGAGAAACAAGATGTGAATGTATATGCTTGTAACCAGCTTGATTGCCAGCTGTACTCAAGCCAGAAATCGATGATCAAGAGCAAAATTCTAGATGCTAAAAAGCAGCAGATTGTAAATTATGGTTCCACAAATGGGAGTAAAGACAACAGGAAATGTTCCGATCCATTCTCAAACAAACTTAGTCACCTTTATTGTAGCGGTCGCAAGCCGGGCCGTGACGACGATCCAGAGAAAGGATCCCCAGAGAGCATTGGTTTAGCCGATATCATCGGTAGTTTCGGCTGGTTCCAGTTACTTATTCTCATATTCTCGGGCTTACGAGAGGGTTTAGTCGGCTACGATGCCTTGATTATGTCGATCATTCTACAACCCGAATCTGAATTCTTATGTGCTGATAACCTCAGATTAGCCGATGAATGGGATGATGATCTAATCATAACTAGAAACAAGCACTCAAGTGTGGCCAATTTTAGCGCCCTACTTCCGGGTTATTTGAATGACGGGAAATTGAATGAGACGGCTCAGTGTTATCTCTCAATGGATCGGGGCAATACTTATATAATTGATCCCCAAACTAACCAACCCTCGAGGTGTGAATCGTGGATATTTTCGAATGAAACCCATGGATCAGGTGGATCATCCCTGGCGGCAGAATGGTCTCTGGTTTGCCAATACCACTGGCTAGTTGCTTTCATCGAGAGTGCATACTTTTTCGGTTTAGTCTCGGGAAATCTAGTCTGGGGTTACTATGCCGACAAGCTTGGCAGGCGTCCGGCCTATCTGGCGGCTCACACCATTGCCCTTGTCTTCGGTTCATTGGCCGTTGTGTCGCCCACCATTTATCTATTTGCTTTTTGTCGTTACATGAGCGCTTTCGGATCCATTGGCTACAACATTATCTATTCAATTCAGGTAGAGCTAATTGGAGTGAAACACCGATCGTTTTGTACGATTATAAATCACCTAGGTTGGGGTTTAGGCGTTATCTGCGTGCCCCTGGTGGGTGGTTTCTTCAAAGACTACAGGCCCATAATTGCTGTTGCTCCTGTTCTTTCACTCTTGATGTAAGTAGACCCCCAATTTTGGCCCAGCTCCTAATCTGTCCTCAGGATTACCCCTAATAACGCAAATGATTTCGATTAACAACAATCAACAGGTACCCTTGGGCATTCTGGTTGCCCGAATCCTCGCGCTGGTTGATGGCCAACTCTCGATTCAAGGAAGCTCGTAGAGAGTTGTTGAGAGCCGCAAAATTCAATGGGAAGCCCATCACTAAAGAGCTGGATAAGAAAATCTCGGCCCTGATGCTGAAAGCCCGATCGGATAAGGAAAAATTTGATTGTGAACACGACTCGAGCAAGATGAAAAATGGTAATAATATCGCTGCTGTTGGAGACAAAAATCTTCAAGATTCGAATGATAGTGATACGAAAAAGCAAAAAGTCTCATCGTATAGGCTGATCTTTACAGATAGAAAACTTCTCCGCGACACGGTTATATTATCCTATCTGGCCTTCGTTGGCCACCTATTCTACTATGTTCAGACAATCAATTTCGCCTATGTTAAGGAACTTTCAGTGACTGCAAATTTCATTACAAGTGGAGCAGGTGAATGGGTTAGCGTTATTTTTGGAGCAATTTTATTGAAATTCTTTTCAAGAAAAACCTGTATGTCACTCTTCCTCTTTTTAATGACTTGTTCATTTGCATTCCAAAGCTTTATAGACTCAGCAATCATGCCAGAGCTAGAGACACAGCTTATTATCACATCTAACAATGGTTTAGGAACCATAGCGTCACTTCTGTTGGTATTTGTCGCACTGATAGTCAACCAGGAGGTCTATCCAACTATTGTTAGGCAAACCGGAACAAGCTTGACCAATACCTTGGGAGAATCTGGTTCCACTTTGGCACCATTGGTCATACAAATAAGTCGGTACATCGGATCATGGGAAGCTAATGCAATATATTCGGTGTTCTGTCTTTTCGGAATATTGGCATCACAGTTTATTACTAAAACAGACAATATAGAGCTGCCCGACACATAAGCTACTTTTGAATACAAAAAAGTATATAAAGTTCATTTCTGTGCTCAGCCGGCACAACCATTGTTGTGTAAGGACTTTAATTGATGGTTATTGCTGAAGAGATGACTAATAAATAAAACAAACAATATTCTCGTTGTATAGTTTCTCTTTTCCTTTTCTCACGATACCAGTGAGGTCACAACAATTCGGACACTCTCGATTTGATCATCTGATTCTTGAGGTGGGTTCTTCTTTCGGTTAATGTTCTGTAAAATAGGGTCCGACGGATCAGGGTACTATACTCGCAAATTAGTAGCTCACGCGGCTGATTAGTATTTTCAACATAACTCACTGAAAATGATTAAGAAGATCTCATTTACATGAACCTATACGGCAGGCTATATTTTGGCCAAATTCCTAGGGGACTCTTCCAGCTCTAAAATGGCTTTATAATACTGTTCGATCAATCGATCACCAAAAAATGGAACTGTTGGCTTCCAATCATCCATGAAGCCAAGGTGCCCACCGCGCGATGTAACAACAAATACCACAGCTTCGTTCAATCTATCAAAGGGCAGTGTCTCGTAGGGGGTGAACATATCGTCGGCAGAATTGATCGCTAATGTGGGCACTTTGATCCTGGGCATCCTATCATTGTTTGACGAATCTTTGAAGTAGTCTTCTGGATCGGCATAACCCCACATTGGACAGGTGAAGTATCGATCTAGTTCTCTAAATGATGTTGCATCGGATAACTTGTCCCACTGAACAGGCTTGTCGGTTCTTCCCAATACCTCTTTATCATTCAATATGATCCGAACCAATTCCTTAGTCATGATCCTAGCAACTAGCCTGTTGAACATGCCTGTCTCCATGGCCTTAGTTCCATTAACGAGATCAAAATTAGCTGAAACCAACATAGCCGCATCCACTTTAGCCTGATCACCCCTCTCAGACAAGTATCTGGTCAAAACCATACCTCCCATACTGAATCCAGATGCAACGATGCGAGAGTTCGGGTTCTTCTCTCTAACATGATCGACAGCAAGTTCGAGATCATCAAAGTTGGCAGCACAGTATAGACGGGGTGTGCGTAGTTCTGTACCTCCACGTCCTCGATTATTGAAAGATACAACTCTGTAACCAAGTTTCTGTAATGCTGGAACGATGTAACGCAAGTACTCGCTTTGACTGTCACCAACAAGACCTGGAAACATGATGGCTACGGGTGAAGGATGACCACTTGTCTGCTCACTCGATGGTGCCCCCTCAAACCAATCGAGCGAGACAAGACCTCCATCTGGGCAGTTAAGCAATTCTCTGGTATATCTCAAGGGATCCTGACGGCTTCGTATCATCGAAGGGACAACAGTTTGAAGGAACGATGATCCTGCCCACCAGGTGGGCGAGAATGTCTGCTCAACTATAGGGCATTTTTCTTGGATGAATTTACCAAATTTGCCATTAGGTATGTAACGCAATTCTGGTTTCTGTTGTGTTGATTGAGTCAGCGAATTATGAAGTTGTTGTCCATCAGGTGGGGATGGTTCGGGTTGTGATGTCATTGTTGGTTAACAATTGATGGGATTACGGTTAGCGATGTAAGCATGTGTGATAATCAGTAGACTTTGATTATTTTCTCGTTCAATAGATGATCAATTAGGTCATCACAGTCAACTTTTGAGGCTTAATCTAATGGGAGAACTATAGTATATTTACCGAAGACATGAATTTATAGAAATAAATTGCGTAACCACCGACAAGCGCACTCAGCCCGCCTATCATGAGTAACAATATGTGAACTCTTGAAACCATCGAGATAGAGGTTCCTAGGCAGTAGGCTTATTATTTGTTTTCTATTTCCAGGTTCCGCTTGAAAGTGTGAGCGGAGTCCTTCGTTGTTGTGTAAGATCTCCGTAATCGAGTGTGGAATCAATCTAGGGGGCGTTTATGGACCTACCATCCACAGTGGCGCAACAACAATAAGACTCTTTGTGTTCGTGGTTACGTGTGATTGCTTGGTTTTTTTCTTGTATCTGCTGGAGATTAAAGCATGTTGACGCATGGTTTTGTCTTTCTAACTTCTTACGGACAGTATAACAATCCCATCGTAGTGTCGTCACACGATGAGTATTTCTGGCAACATTACCTTAAGAAAGCTTGTAAGATTAGGAGGAGCCATGGTTTCAATCTGCGGCGAGAAGGCCGTGTGAGGGATTTTTCCTACCAGCACGTTTCATGCAGCGCATGAATCCCTAGCGGCAGGAAGGCGTCTCGCAGGACAGTCAAATGGCAGGATAGAGATGACACAACAGAGCACTATGTGCCCCGAAAAATTCCTCAGCAATCCATCGTTGTCGATATGTTAATAGTGCAATATCAATGAAATCACGGCAGCAATATCGCTCAACTCATATGTCTATTCTTTAGCTGGAAATCAGCCGAGTGTTAGTCGGTTGGCGGATCGCATGGAAGGATGACCAATCAGCAAGAGAACCCTAGAGATGGCCAACAAAACGGAGACCAAGACGATATCCAAGCGAGCATAGAGGATGCACAATCGAGAGGTCGCAATGACAATGGTTCCAATGCAAATCATGTTGCGACGAACCATGTTAGCCATGATCATGGCAGGCAGGCACCAACAAACTGCGGCCAGGCGAGTAACCTAACGACAGTTTCAAACCAAGTTACCCAGATTATATCATCCGTAGCGCCAAGCGTGAGATCCGTCCCAACTAGTCTCAATTTGGCCTCCATCCATTCTCTACACCCACAGGGAGACCTAAAATTGAACAACCGTTTCATGCTCATGCAGTCCAATGACCAAATACGCGAGTTACAAACAGTTTTAAGGGACAAAGTTACCACACGAGGAAATTTTAAGTTTTACGCCGACAGACTCATAAGATTAGTCGTTGAAGAGGGACTCAATCAACTGCCAACTGAGAAGATGGACGTTGGAACTCCAACCGGGCACACATTCCATGGTATAAGATACCTGAAGGGCAACTGTGGAGTTTCAATCGTCAGATCTGGCGAGTCAATGGAGCAAGGACTGCGGGATTGTTGTCGTTCAATTCGTATAGGCAAAATTCTCATTGAAAGTGACGAGAATAACCACGCTCGTGTCCTGTATACAAAGTTCCCCAAAGATATTGCCGAACGAAAGATATTGCTACTATACCCAATCATGTCAACTGGTTTGGCAGTTATTGAGTCAGTGAAAGTTTTACTTAATCATGGAGTACGTGAAGATAACCTCATCCTTCTCAACTTGTTTAGCTCCCCGAGAGCGGCAAAAGTTATTAATAAGACCTTCCCCAAGATGTTTGTGCTCACCTCGGATATCAACTCCGTATGTCCAAACCATTTCGGTCAACGCTACTTCGGCACTGACTGAATGTCCTAAAATAAGCCGCTGGCTCACGGCGAAATTCTATAAATAACATGAGGCTTCGTCTCGTGACCATCCTACTATATACTAGTCTTTTCCCTCTTCGGAAACTCGCATACAGAGAACATTTCCGAGATCTAGTTCAGTAAATATCTTTTATCAATTGGTCGGGCAATCAACCACGAAAGATGATTGGAACGAGAAGCTTGTCAATTTACGCCATCACCTTCTGTCTCGTGTTGACAGGTGTGACCAGAGAGCTCAATGCCGCCAGTTTGTTTGGCAAGAAAATAAAGAATATCTTCCGCTCGAGCCCCTTGTCGTTGTGCTTGGGAGGACTAGATTCATGTGCCGAATCGTATGCAAAGGAGTTCGAAGTGATCAATGAGCTTCTCGAGCAGAACGTTGCAACTGATGATGCAAAAGCCAATCTAGACTGGGCCAAGTCTCATCTGAGTGAGAAGTTAGCGGCCGGCAAGAGATCGCAAAAGAGCTTAGTTCAAGCACTAGAGCTCTTCACCAGCCTTGCTCCACTCTTGGAGTCTGATAATATTAAAATCCGTTGCAACATAGGCAACACCGAGACTCTCGACAAGTGTTATAAATCGGTTGAAGACGAGGGAAAAGCAAAAACTAATCGCATTGGGTCGATAGTCGAAAGTTTGGCCTTGAAACATGCCAAAGAGTGTCCAGAGTTCTACAGGACGCAGTTCGACACCCTCGACCAGCGAATGCCGGAGAACCTCAAGAAATATCCCGAAAATTGGCTTCCCACAATCGTTGCCATACATATGCTTCGAGAAGGACAGTACACGTTTCCAAAGGGCATCTCTGAGGCAGAGACTTATGCTATGGACCATCCACTAGAGGCCACTGCTTTTGTGATGGAGAAGATGAAACATCTCTCTAGTTCCGACGATGCTGACATTCTATTTCAATGGATGGACGCCGCCAGCTTCGGAAAGCTAGATCACAACCATCTCCACCCCTCAGACGATGTATATCTGTCATCGGATAAAACGAGCAAAATGTTCAACAATTACATTATCAATTCGTGCACAGACTACATGAATTGGTTGGATCAGGTTGTGTTACCGCTGAAATTTGATCTGAAATTTGCTGAGCCGACGGATATTTTTCCCGGAAGTGGAGAAAATCATCCTGCTATGAAAAGCATGTTGCTATTTGAAATGTGCAAGAAAGTGATCGAAAACAAGGACCAGCTTAGGAAAAAGGTCCATAAAAAGGTCGAGTGGAACGTGAACGTGTTTCACGATGGTCAAGACTATTGAGGAACACTAGCGCAGCACTAGCATGAGAAGAGCCATCATTAGATTCGTTAAATTTCTTTATTACTTGAATTGATATTAAGCTCATTATAGATTGACTCGAATTTATCGAACATTAGGTCATCCTGAGGCCAAGTGAAGGCTCATCGATTCAAATAAATCACCCGCCATTCTTCAAGAATGATGGACTGATACTTGTTCATCTCGGTTAAGCGTCTCTTGTGCAATCTCTCCTTCCTTCATTTAGGTGTATTTTCTTGTATTGGTGTAGTGTCAAGTATATTGAATTGTTTCCGATTGTTTCAATGTTGTTGTTTGTCTTTTTTTGGTTTGAATTTTTGTCGCTTTTTGTATAAAATTTGTGTACGAGACGCTCCAGCTCGCAGCTCCAGCTGATGTCGGTTGCTTAATTGTCGACAATGACCCCACAAAATGGAGAGCTCGTCATCAATTGAAGACCAACACAACCAAAGCGCTACACAAGCCAGAGGTCGTGCTCACTTTACTCTTTACCTTATGAATCTAGTTCTGCTATTATTGATTTCCTGTACCTGTTTTTTTTTGCATCCCCTCCCATTGGCAAACATCGACAGCTCTTGAATCTCGAACTAATGGCAGATGAACCAGGGGGACAATTTCCCACCAAGCTCACCTCGCCGTCGAGACAGGCAGAGAGTCAAATTGTTAGACTGCGAGAAGAGGACCATTTTGAATCCGGGGAGCTGAGTACTATTCCAAGCTGATAATTGCAAATCTTCTTATATCGATAAATATGTTTCAATATTGTTTTTGTGTCGAATTGGGGGTTCTTGCGGGGATCATCATGTTTGTATTGACAAGAGAAGTGCTACTTAGGTCCGAGACACAACAATTGGTTGGGCTCTAATGATGGAAAAGTAAATCCCTCGATGGCCTTTCTTGGATCGCTTGATTCTTCGTACCATTGTTTGAACAATAGTTTCTACACTAGTTCGTCGTTGTAGTTGGGTCAAAAGTATTGCCTTTGGTTGCATTGTTATTAACAGCTGAATTTCGCATTCCAACAAACAAGCCTCCACCATCAAGCGGTGGTATGAGAGCGCCGGCGTTTGTTTTCCATGGATGAAATTGCTCACTTGTAATATATGGATTCCTTTTAACTATTGCACGTGGTTGTTTCAACGATTGATTAATATTACCATTTGTTGTTGATCCATTGACTAAACTCGAGGATGATGAAATTAAATCTCCACTTGTTGAATTAATAATATTGCTCACCGATTGATTAATAGTGTTGCCTAGGTTATCATTTAGATTATTGCTATTATTATTATTATTACCATTGTTACCATTGTTAATATTGTTATTGCTATTGAATTGCCTTGTTGCCCTAAATGCATAATTGTTTGAATTATTATTAGCTCCAGTTGAGCTAGTTGGACTCTGTTGCCTAGTTGGTAGTTTGTTGTTTGTAGTTGAGGTTTTCCTATTGACCAGATTTCCTAAAACTTTGTTAATTTGTTTGGCATTACTAATTAAACTAAGATGATTCATACTGCTGTGATTGCTTGTGCTGCTATCTGCAGCATGTTGTTGCTGTTGATGATGAAATCTATTATCCTGACCAGCACCATTTGACGACGACGATTGTGAGTTGCTGTTGTTGTTGTTGTAAGTATGGTTTTGGTTCTGGTTATAGTTGTTGTTGTTGTTGTGCTTGTGAGCGACGGCCGCTGCTGCAGCCGCCGCCTGATTAAGCATCATTTGAACCTGATCTAAGGACAGCTTGAGATCTCCCTCTGGCTTACTGCTTTGGGTGGGGGTTGAGATTTTCATTGAAGATAAAGAGACAGACGAGGGCGAGTGGTTCAAGTGGGGCACCGTTGTTGGTTTGTTGTTTGGCTGATGATGATGGTGTTGTTGTTGCAGATTGTTGTTGTTGTAGCCATTGAAAGCAAAGTTGTGCTGCTGACGGCCAGCAGCATTGGTGCTCGCATTATCAGCGCCCGATAGTATAAGTTGCTCACTAAAGTTTGCGGCGGCATTTTTCCCATCCAAATGCCCTCCATTCGCCTCCTCGCCACAAGTGTCCACATCCTCGCCCAGCCGATACAGACTCTTGGCACTGAACGAGTGAGGCAGAGCCTCGCGTTTCAGGGGCCCCGACAGACTAGCTGGAGCGGCAAACATGGGCTGCTGCTGGAGACTAGTCTTCCGTTGCCTCTGAGAGCCTTTGCTCTGCAGTTGCAGCCCACTTGGTCTTGCTTGGTTAAAAGCGAGACTGTTTGGCTCGCTGTGCTGCTTGTTGCTCATGTCCACCGCCTGCTCCATGAGCGCCTTGCCAGTCTCCTGCTGGTGCTGAGCCTGCGACTTGTTGGCCAACAAATGCGAGTCCCTAATCACACAGGTTGCACTGGTGACACCACAATTGGTCGAGTTGTTATTGTTATTGTTGTTGTTGCTGTCACCACTAAGCTCGGCCTGCTGCAGCCTGTTGCTGCTTCCGTAAACGGTGCCAGAGCAGAGGGTCAGCGTTGAGGGTGCGTTCGAGAGACAGTTGATGGTCTCGATGGAGTCGGACGTTGAGTTCACCTGAATGCTTCCGCCCGGCGAGCCAGTGGAGCTAACGATCGAGTGTTTGACTCGCGAGTCGCCCACACTGCTCACGAGCAAATTGGACGCCGGGGCGGCCACACAACTTACTCGCCTGATGACGTTTCCGCTGAGATCCCTGTTGAGTTTGTTCAGCGGATTGGTCACCGTCAACTTGTCGCCGCCCTCCTGCAAGTGTCTGGTGTTGGCCGAGATGAACTGCTTGTTTGCGTGCATGATCTGGTTCATTCCGGTGAGCATTTGGTGCGAGTCGACGGGCGCATTGTGGGCCCCAGTGGTGTGTCTGGCGTTGCGGATTTCCTGTTGTTGTAATTGTTGTTGCTGTTGTTGTTGTTCCTGTTCCATCAGCAGCTCGTCCTCCTCCTGGAGCGTCACCGTTTGGGCCTGTCTGCAGTTGGCCTGCATAGGAGCCACCGCCGCTACTGAGGAGTGGCCCACGATGCTGAGCAGGCCGCGCTGAGGGGCGCTCTGAGTCTGGGGCGCAGTGGTGAACGAGTGGCGCTGCTGCTGCTGCGCGCTGTTGTTATTGTTATTGTTATTGTTTTGGTTATTGTTATTGTTTTGGTTCTGGCTCTGCTTGGGCGCCGCGCTGAGGAAAAAGCTGTGCCTCAGCTGCGCGCTTGGCTCCTTGAAGTGTGCTTGAAGTGTTGGCTGCTGTTGCACACTGTTGTTGTTTGCGTCCAGCTCAACCTCCATCGCCTGCTCCCCATTGGCCGCCCGCTCCTCCTCCATGCTCACCTCCTCCTTCATGGCCGCCTCGAAGATGGGCGCCCCCGCCGTGCCCGTAATGGCGGCCCCACTGGCGCCCCTCTGCATCAGGTTGCTGGCCCGCTGGGCCAGACTGGCCGTGGTCTTGGCGAAGCTGGTCTGAGGGTTCGAGCCGGCCGGCAGGCTCAGTCTCAGCGACTCGAACAGCTGCTTGCCCGCCTGGATGGTGTTGGGCAATGGGCCGTTTGCGGCCGAGCCACTGGACGAGCTTGAGGCGTCGCTGGCGCCCGACGAGACGCCCGAGGAGGCGGCCGTGTTGCTGGTGGCCAGCTGGGCTTGGGTGTGGGCCAGCGAAGACTGTTGCTGCTGCTGCTGGACCGGCCGGGCTGCACAGTTGAGCAGCTGGTGGTGGGCCACGAGGGGCGAGGTGGAGCTTGCGAGGGGCGCGCTGGCGGCAGCAACGCGGCGCACGTACTGCCACAGCCAGGGGTGTCTGAAGGCCTCGTCGGGGGTCATGCGCAAACGGGGGTCCCACTCGAGACAGCGCTCGAGGAAGTCCACGAAGTCGGGCTCATCACAATTGAGTATCACCGAGAGGGGTCGCGAGCCAACGCGGCGGCGTTTGTTCTTCGAGTTGACCAGATTGCGCGGATTGTTCTTGGAGTCGAAGAAGAGGCGCCTCCGAGTGGCCGCCTCGAGCACAGTTGCGGGCGGCAACGAGCACACCTCCATGATGCAGCCCAGCTGGTCGCTCTCGTTCTCGCCCGCAAACAGAGGCTCGCCCGTGTACAGCTCGGCCAGCACGCAGGCCAAGCTCCACATGTCGATGGCCGTCCCATAGGGCAGGCCCAGAATGACTTCGGGCGAGCGGTAGAAGCGCGACTGGATGTAAGTGTAGATGCGCTGGTTGGTGAAACAGGAGGAGCCAAAGTCGATCACTTTGATGGAGCTTGAGGTTCGGTCGCGCAGGAGAATATTTTCAGGCTTCAAATCGCAATGGATGATCTTCTCCTTGGCCAACATGCGCAAACATTGCACCAGACTGTAGGCAAACTTGCGGATCAAATTCAAACTGAAACCTTGGTACGAGTTGCGCTTGATCAGCTCGTACAGGTTCATGTTCAACAGCTCGAAGGTGATGCAGAGATGATTGCGGAAGTAGAAGTTCTCTATCATTCGGATGGTGAACTGGGAGCCATTTGGTTGGGCGCCGAGCATGGCTTGTTGCTGCTGTTGTAATTGTTGTTGCTGTTGCTGCAATTGTTGCTGCTGCTGCTGGTCACTTGGGGGCTCCTTGGCGGCGTTGGGCGACGACATGAGCGAGGAGGCCGAAGAGGAGAGCGAGTAGTTGGAGGAGCTGGGCGAGCTGTTGGAGGAGCCCGCGGTGGAGCCGGACGAGTTCTGCTGCGTTTGGGCCGCCGGCGCCTTAGCAGTGCGGGCCCCAGTCTGCGGCTGGCCAGCTTGGGCGCGCTGCTCGCAACACCTGTTCAGGTGTTCCAGGATTTTCACCTCGATCAAAGCTTGCTGATGAAAGCGTTTCTTGTTCCTGATTATCTTCAGGGCAACCTCGTGGCCCGTTTTGTGGTCGCGCGCCTTCACCACCTGGCCAAAGCTGCCCCTGCCAATGACTTGCAGTATCTCGTATCTGAAGGCAATGTGGTCATGGATCACCTTGATGTAGCTTCCGTTTTCGTCGTCGAAACCCTCGTTTGGGAGACGCTCGTCGCTGATCACCTTGTTTGCGCTCGCCTCCAGGCCCAGATAGTAGACATAATCGTCCTGGTACCGGAGGATCTCTTTCCGTTCGTATGGAGTGAGCGCGTCGCCATACTTGGCAAGCGCCTCCTTGACGCTCATCTTGCCGCTCATCTTGTCACCTGCACACGGCCCGCAGGCAGTCACCAAAATGAACAATCCAATCGACAAATTTTCACCTCCTCTATTATTTTATTATTCTCTCTCCCAATTCTTCTAAAACTCTCCAACTTCCTCTCAAACTACATCTCTCTCTCTCTCTATCATCTCAACATTTCTCCTTCTCCCTCAAAATCATTGCCTCAAAATAATTCCAAAATCGTTCCCTCAAAATACTTCCAAAATACCACTTCCCTCCTCTGCTCGCTCGACAAAACGGGCCGGCTCTGTTGCGGCCGTCTCTCTGGCTGAGGCGCAACAGAGAGACACAGACAGAGCCAAAGAGGCAAAGGCAGAGACTAAGCCAGAGAGCCATCTCTTTGGAGCGCCGCGACCTGCCCATTCACAGTTCATTCGCATCTCCAGTGGAGCCGAGGCGACCCTTGCCGAGTTCAATGCTCGCCCAGTGCGCCGAGCCGATGGCCTTCCAGTGAGCGGGCAGAGTTGCGAAAATTAGTGCGCACTTGTGCATCCGCTTAGCGCGCTCCCAAGCGCACGCATTTTTGCAAACAAGTGAAACGCCTCCCCCAGTGGCCGCTTGCGTGCCGCAGGCCGCCCGCCGCCCGCCGCCCCTCGTCCGTCGGCGGCCGCCTTTGAGCCTGCACCGAGCAGCCAGCAGCCAGCTTGCCGAGCGGCACTCGAGGGGGGCGCAGCTGGCCGATTGCGCGGCGGCGGGTCGGCGCACGCAGCTCGCCGTTGCGCCGCCTCCCTCCTCACGTGCCAACAAACTATCCGGTCGGCGCGCAGGCGCCCTCCACTTGCCGCTCGCTGCTCGCCGTCCGGCCGCTGGACACTGGCAGCGAGCGCCACAACGGCAAAAACAAGCAGTTGCGTCCAGAACGCAACGCAACACAACACAACACACACTCCTCGAACTGCTCCAGTGCGCCGGCGCCTCTCGCCTCGGCCGGGGGCAGTGTGCGCGAACTCGAAACGCGCGCCGCCGCGTACCATTGGCCAGCCATTGGCGGCTGAGGCACAGCTTCAGAGACAGAGACAGAGAGAGGCGGACGCACGCACAGACTGACACACGCACACCGAGGTCATCGACTTCTCCACTCACTGGCCGCCGTGCTTCTGTGTGGCGCCGGTGGCCGCCGGGCCGGGCCGGGCAGCCTCTGGCGCGCCACCACGACGGTCACTTGTCTTGTCTCGTCTCCTGGCGTTTCTCCTTCGGTCTTGGCGTCTTGGCCGGAGTCTTGGCCCTTGTCTGCAGACCGAAGTCCCGAAGAATGGGCACTAAATCGGCCGAGAGAGTGAAGTGAACCTGAGGCGGTGGGCGCGCAACACTGTCTCGGGCGGCGCGTCTGCGAGCGCTCCTTCGGCCGCAGACTCGCACACAGTTCGCCGCTGGCGCGCGCACACTTGTTGTCCGTGCGCACCTCACAACTCTCACACTCCCGCAGCCAAGGTGACGCGCCATTCTGCCCTTGTCCACTGTGTCCACTGTGTCCACTGTCGCCACTCTGGCCACTGTCGCCTCTGTCGCCGCCACTCCAACCGGTCGCGCTCGCCCAACCAGTCTGCCACTGTCTCCGCCCCCGAATCAGCGCCGCTCCCACTCGGCCACACAATGGCCGCACGCCCGCGCCGCGTGGCCTCTGTCTGCCGGCCGCAGCAGTGGCCCTCGTCCGCAGACTCGGACGCCCAGAGACTGGCTCGCCCGCAGCGAGCCAGTCCCGCCGCCTTGCCGTTCGCGCCTTGCCACATTGGCCGTCCAGTGTTGAGAGCACGGCCAGTTAGGGGAAAACTCTTCCCGCCGACTGTCTTCGGACTCGGAACTGGCCCTCCAGTGGCAGTGGCACTGCAGCCACTGCACTGGCCGCCATTGTTCGCCTCTGGAACCAGATCCGTCGAACGAGCAGCAGCTCATGATCATCGGCATTATCATCGTCTGAAATCGGCAGATGATTTCCCCATTGACAACTCGCGCCGCCCCAGCCTCCAGGGCCGAGTTGAACGCTCGGGACGCGTGGGCGCCACTCTCGCGCCGCCCGATCGGCGGGCCTGATAAGTGGACGAGCCCGGCGCGACGACGACGGTCACCGAGACCGCTGGCCAGTCCACTTTGGCCGCCGCTTGGGGTGCCCAAAGGGAGAGGGCGGCGCTCCAGCAGAGCATCATTGGAGCGGGCGAGCTCGCGTGGCGCCGCAAGGGCTTCCTTTTGCTCCTCTGCTGCAAATGCCAATGGCTGCAGGCGGCGAACCTGCTCTCTCTGTGTGACGCATCGTGCACACAGCTGCCTGTGGGAGAAGTGCTCCCACGAGCGAGCACTGTGAGACTCACACAGCACAAGCGGCGAAATTTCTCGCCGGCTTGCACTTTGTGTTTCCCCGCAGACTGTCTGCGGCGCGCACACGGCGCACAGTTCGCAGCGCGCCTTTTGCGTCCGCCGCTCGCTCGCTCGCTCGCTCGCACAGCTCCGCGGCCAATCGCCCGCCTCAAAGCGCTGGCCCGCGTCAAGTGCGGCGACCCGGCGCGCGCGCTCTGACGTGCACACTCGCAACCTGCAGTCTGCGGGCCCGCTTTCGTTTGCACTGCTTTTTGGGCGCCAAAAAATATAAACAAACCACCTCTCTTGGCTTTCCCATGGATCTCAAGCCCTCCTAGGCCACCAATTAGCGCCCAGTGGCCAATTATGGGCGAACAACAGCCTCCAAACGGCAACTTGCCACACACTCTGGCCAGACTAGTCACCTCGTATTCCCCCAAGAGCGGCACCTTCAAGACCACCACCAGACTGGCCCACCAGGATGCTGACCAAACCGGCGGGAGCAACGAGCTCGCTGGCTGGCGCCAAGAGGAGCCGGCAGACAGCACGAGGAAGGAAAGCAACTCGGAGCGGCGACCAGACCTTGAAAGAAGAGGTGAGCGTGAAAATACTGGAACAACAGTCTATGGGAAGTGGAGGGGAAATTTTTTCTCCCCAAGCCAATCGGGTGGAGATTTCCGGCTGGCCTGCGTGATGGGGGTGAATCTGTTCATGGCAGTGTTGAACACTTGCATCTTGTCGCTGGTGGTGAAATCCATGCAAGCAAACGAGGGCGCAAATATCCAATGGCGCCTGCCAAGTTTTGGGCCAGAGACTGGGACTGGCAGTGAGGCGGACGCCTATCTCGAGTTGCCCTCCATTTTGGCGGCCCGAAAATCGATCAACACCAACCTGGTGACCAACTCGGACCCACGCGGGCCGCTCATCGTGGAGGGTTTGCCGCTGGAACGAGCGAGGGACAAGCTTGGGGGCAAGGCGGCCAAAGAGGAGGAGGAGGAAGAGGAAAGGAGCGAGCTGTTGGTGAAAAGTTGGCCCAGTTCGGGGGCTGCAAATGGGCGGTTGGAAAGGCTGAATCAGGCCACAGGTTATCTCGATGGACTGGCCGAAGAGTTGTCCAATTACATTTTGTTGAGTGCCGGCGAAGTGGGCGGGCCGGCAGAGCCAAGGGTTACCGCTGCGTATCGCAAACGGCGGCCAGATGCCGATGATAAGGATTATTTATTGGGCGAGAAAGTGGCCGAAAAGCGTCACCATGGCCGGGTGGAAATGGGCACCAATCGGTTGGTGTTAAATCTTTTAAGTCTGGGCAGGAATAATAATAATAATAACAATAATAATATTGGCTATCACGAAACGGGCGGCGCGCAGAATGGCGCCAAGTGGGATCGAGCGGCCAACCTTAGAGCTGCCGCGGACTGGAAGCAGCAGCAAGAACAACAAAAACACCACGTCCAAATGGGAGCGACCAACTTGTTCAAAAGCAACACTAATAAGCTCGCCGAGAGGCACCACCAGCAACAGCAGCAAAAGCAACAGCAAAAGCAACAGCAACAGGCGGCCCTAATGCAGCGCACTAGCAGAAGGTGGCTCGAGTTTGATGGGGAACAACAATCAATCACGCTGCCCCTGCTTAACAGGTTCAATCTATCGAGCTCTTATTCCCAATTGGGCCACTCCGATCGGTTGGCGAGGCCGCAGATTGAGAGCACACCAGCAAGCCAGAGGCACCTGATTGTCAATGGGCAATTGAATTGTGGAAACGAGTTGTCGGGCACGCTGGACAGGCATTTGGAGTAAGTATTATAATGAGAAAGCAACCAACTCAGGAGGGACATGGCCCATTTGGAGAGTGGCAAAAGGGGCAAGCGGCAAGAGTGGGCAGCCTAAAAGGGCTGCTAACGAGCTCTCTCAGTCCTCCATTCAGCAGGCCAAAAGGGTTGCCCAGCCACACACACAGACACTCACGAAAGCACAGCCATGCACGAGCGCTCTCTCATATACTTTTTAACTTGTCTCTCTAGCTTGCCAGCTCCTTTTCGTGTCTCGCCGGCCGGCCCATGTCTGTGTGTGTGCGTGTGTGTGGCACTGTCCACTTGCCGCACAATGGCGACCTAAATTTCCGCATTTCCGAAAAGGAAAAACCTCTCAATTTCGCCCATCAACTCGCATGCCAGCCAGCCACTCCTCATACGGCCTGGTGAGCGCGGGAATGAGATTAAGATTGAGAATGAGAATGAAAATCTAAATGAAAATGGTGGCCAGAAGAGTGAGAAAGAAATGGTGGTGCCCATGAGATGGAACTACTACTAACAACTAATTGAACATTTCCCGCTCCTTCTTCCCGATGAATCCACTTAAACAAACGAACAATATGGAATCAAAGCGTCCAGACGAGAAGTAGGATGACTTGCAGGGCTGGCCACAAACTGAGATTGGTGTCCAAGTCTGGCCAGTTGAATTTGGCAGCCACCGAGCAGCTACACTTAAGCGCGCCCAAAGTGGAGCTCAGCTCGAGGAGACTATATCTGTTGGAGGGAATTGAGTTCCATGATAAAGCAAATGACAGTGGCCAGTTAACGTCTTTGTTGGACAGTAAACAGCAATTGGAGGAGCAGAAGCTGTGGGCTTTCGATTTGATGCTAGTTGATGGTCTTCTGACTGGAGTGGGCCAATGATTTGCCAGTGCACATCATTGCTTGGCCACAGTGTAAGTGTGCCCAATGGGGAAGGCCTAAGCTTTGGCCAGGTGCACACAAAGCTTAGGGCTGGCTCCCTGTTACTATGTTGCCTCTCACACCACACAGAGACCATAAACATCGCCTCGAAAAAAATCCCTTCAACCTCTGGCAAACTATTCCAAACTATTCCATTGCAAACTCAAGCTGGCTCGTCTGCCGCCCGTCGTTCACCTAGTTTCTGCTCGAGTGTGTGGGCGACGCTAAGCATCAGAGCAGCGCCAAGCTTCTGCCAAGCAACACATGCCCACATGCTCCGCCAATCCCTCAAGAAAGATTCAGGACGAGTCTTCTTTATCCAACTCTCGCAACTCTTTTCCCCCAGCAGGCAGCTTTCTCCAGCCCGCCAGGCCAAACAGTGCTGCTTAATTTGTTGCACAACTCGCCACAGTGCCACCAAGATACCAAGACGACAATCAATCGACAAGTGCCGCACTGGCCAGCTGGCAAACCAATCTGGCAGCTTGTCAACAAAAGGGCTCATTAACAGTAGTGTGTTTGTTTATTAAACTACCCGCAAGCTTCTTTCGTTTACGGAATGCATCCAAATGCATCCGAACGCATCCTCTCATGCAACTACTTCGCATCCAACTCGTCCGCATCCTTCTCATTGGGCGTCTCTCTCTCTTCACGCCCACCTCTTTTTTTGCCCCACTAAAGCTGAGCTCAAGCTCGCCGCCTGCCTGCAAGGCGTCCACAAATTGCATCCTTCGGGCTCGTTGGCCCAGATTTGGATCGCCAATCGCGCCGCCGATGGCCCTCGATTGCCATTGAGCCGCCTTTGTTTTGAAGTTTTCCTTTTTTTCTCTCTCGCTCTCTTTGACCCCAATTCCGCCCAGCCGGATCACTCCATTAAGGCTAATTACCACCCGCTGCAAAATATGCATCCCTTCCTCGCCGGCTTCGAAACACAGTTTGTTTTAAATTTGGGATCAACGTTGAAATTTACCTCAATTTGACTCGAAAAATCCGATCCACTGCCACTGAGTTTGCAGCTTTCCTCACTGTCCGACCATCAGAGTTACCCGAATCTTGTCCCAATGGATGATATTCAGATGATTCATGGCTCATTTCTCGCAGAAATCCTATTTCTTTCATATGCGTTGAACTCATTTTAGCGCTTGGCTACTCTCTACAGGAATCTATCTGATTCACCAACATAGTCTCAAGCTGACTCCTGCAACTATTGGGAGTCGCTACGTTGAGTAAGGTCTGTATCCAGCTGGCTCTCGAGTTTGGTGATGGTCAGTCAATTTTCTCACAACTTCAACCACTCTCTTCTCTTCGATACAATCGAGCGAAGAGTCGTCTCTTTATATTCCTAGAACAGAAAGTCTGTCCCTAGACGGTTTGGTTCGTTTGTCTTTGTGACTCAGCTAAGGCAATACTGCCCAAAATGCATGAGAAGAGGCACCATTGCAGCCGGCAAGCAACAAATTAGGAATCGATATGATTGGGTCATAATCACACGCGATTTCTTAATCGATACATGGATTCCAACCGGATTCTAGATTGTCCGGCAGTCGATCTGGTTGCATTCTCTGACTCAAACATCACTAGATGCGGGTAGTATGAAAGAATGAGGGTGGACTGGGATGCAATTAGATACAGTCGCAGAGATCGAGAAGACATTAGAAAGCCATATGTCAGTCCGAGTAAGAGTTGCTGTCAAAACTAAAAAAGCAATCACAATCTTTGACAGGCGTTGACGTGACTGAGCAAATACATGAAACAATCTAGACTTGTTCGACCTGGTCGAAAATAGAACATGTTTATGTGGAAGATTTCGCGGTGCAAATGACACTCCTCACATATCGACATTATCGTGTTTTGGGAAGTAACTTGATAAGTGATCTTATGCTAAGGTGAAAGGCCAGAAATTGTTCACTTGGGTGCCCTGGAATGAGCGACCAGCCTGGAAAGATGGAACCGCTTCTGGATTGACGTACTCCATCGGTGTCACTCTGCTGAAGGTGGGCTGTTCCAGCATCATTCTGTCAGGATTGCTTTCATGCAACGGCCTTTGAAACTCGCTCGGAGCCACATTTTGAGGCTTTGCTCCGTTGAAGTATCCATTTGTCAGATCGGCCATGGGACTTGCTGGGTACAATCCAGAGGGCAGTTGTCCTTGTTCCTGGTTCAGCGTCGGCCAACTCGATAGGTCAATCATTGAGGGTCCCCCGTGAGGTTCGCTGAGACTGGATACAAGATGTTCACTAAGCTCATCCATTGCTGCCGGTTCATTGGCTGCAAAGTGGTTCCTGTTTGTTGATGGAGAACTTCGTGGTGCCTGTGGCATCACATCGACCATTTGCCTGGATGCAAGTCCGTGTGGCGTTTGACTCTGTTGTCTGAGAGGCTCCAGCTGCATCCTCAGGAAGTTAGCTCGCCGCAACAGGTCCACAAGCTTGCCTCTAGAATCGGCCCGATCTGGCGCCTGGCTAGCTTGCTGAGTGGCCGGCAAATTTCGGTCCTCGCCGCCCAAATTGAACCTAATCTGCGGTTTTTCCGGGACCGAAACTTTGACGGGTGGTCCTTCGAAATTCTTGCTTGCTTGATTCTCCAGCGCCAACCTCTTGCCAGCATCAAGCTTGGTTCCATTGTCAACAGGATGACTTTTATCCGATCCATACGTGTCCATTGACTTTGGCTCTCTCCATGCCGAGCTCGCCGAAGCTGGACGCTGGAGTGTTGTAGCTACTCTTGCGGCACTCTTTGGCCTCATGCTTGCAGAACTAGGCTCGCCATCTGCCTGACTCAGAGTGTCGTTGTTGTCTGATCTTCGGGAGGCGTGTCCAAGAGTATCGCGGTCAGAGCTCTTGCCCAGTGCATCGGCCACCAGCTCGTAGAGGATCTTGTTGCTAACTGATGAGACGTATTTGGGAGAGTCGCTCATCGTCAAGGTGGCATTCCTTTGGTCAGATTTGTGATTCTCTAGACTTTTGACATGGTGAGTCTGGTCGTGTTCTCCATCAATGAGGCGCTTGTGGCGCTCGTCAACACTTGACATATCTCCCAGTCGCCTACTTTTGGACTCCTCCTTAGGTGCAACAAAGTCAGCCTGTCGCCTGAGAGGAGGAGCCGCAGTCGTGTTGCCGTTCCAGCTGGCCTCTTGCCTCTCATTAGCTTGACCTAATGAGTTCTGAGACGTTTTCGGGGCACCCAAAATGTTGTTCGTAGGTCTCACTTTGAGTGTCGAGATGGTCGACGAGGCGGCCTCGTCGTGATCGTGAGCCTTGTCCTTCTTTTCCTTCTTCTTCTTCTCGAGAGCCTCCTTTTTAGAGGCCAGCTTCTTTTTCTCCTTCTCCGCCTCCTCCTTCTTCATCGCCTCCTTGTTGTGCTCCTCGGACTTCATCTTTTTCTCCCCCTTCTTGTGCATCTTCTTGTGGTGCTCGTGCATGGAACCATGATGGCCCTCCGATTTGGCCTCGTGTTTTTTGAACTTTTGGTGATGGGCAGCGCCCTTGTCTCTTTTCTTGTAAGCCGAATCGTGCAGCGAGCCTGATTGTTTGAATGGAAATTGATCGAAATTCGAAGTAGGACAAGTTACGCATTAGAATACGAATGCCAAAATGCAATCTCCATCTGTCTCTTCAGCGCACCTGATCAACCAGTTTCAAGATTACAAATCTTGAAATAACAAATCTTACTTACCTCTATCTATGAACTCGGTCTCCGTGATTATCTTGTAGCCCTTCTCGCGCCAACCCTTGAACTTTTTCCCCTTCGCCTCGATGTGTTTCTTCTCGAACTTGTTCGACTGTTTCCCACTCGAACTCTCCACCGAGTACCCATGTGTCTTGTCGACACTGGGCTCGCTTGCCGCCGTCTCCAGCATGTGGTGGCGACTCTCGGCCGGAACTATTTGCTCCACCGGCACGAGGGGCTGACCGTTGCGTCTCTGGTGGCTTCCGCTCATGTACATGGACTCCTTGGAGGCGCCGTTGCCCGAATGGTAGTCGGTCTTTTTGGAATCGTGGCCGCCCGCCCAGCCCGCTTTGACGAGCGACTTTTTGCCCTTCTCGAACTCGTCGTCGACTATTTGCTCGCGCTCGAAAAACTCTATCTGGGTCCTCTCCTTCAGAGCCTTCTCCTTGGCCGCCCCTCGATCATGGGCCTTGATGTGTTTGTCTCTATGCAACTTGTGGCTCTCCTTGCTCATCACTCCCTTGCTGTGTTTGATCTTCTTGAACTCCTTCTTCTTCTTGTGCTCCTCCTCGGCCCTCTTGCCCTTCTCCACATGCATCTTCTTCTTCTCGCCCTTCTTTTCCCCCTTAGCCTTTTTCTCCTCCTTCTTCTGCTTCGCCTCCTCGTCCATCTCTTTCTTCTGCTTCTTATGCTTCTGTTTCACCTGCATCTCGCTCTTCTTCGACTCGTTCTCCTCCTTATCATCATCACTCTCACCCTGCTCCTCCTCGAACGGGTACTCGAAACTTCTGCTCTCGCCGCCCAGCCTCTCCTCGTCCCCATTGTCTAGGTCGCTTGCCGGCGCCGAGGTGGTCTCGTTGGATCTGCTCGTGGCAGCCAAACTGGACTCACTGGTCACCATGGAATCGCCGTCGCCACCGCTCGCCTGCACTCCTCCTAAGGTCAGCTCCGACTCGGCCTCGTTCGGGTTGCCGCCCAGTGATCCAAGCAGCCGATACGAAAGCATCTGGTTCTCCTTCTCGATGCTCGCCCCACTCGAGCCCACAGACTCCTGCTCGTCGTCGTCCTCGCCGCTGCCCACAGGCGCCTGATAGATCGTTATCCTATAGCCAAACAGGGGCCCCTCGTCGTCGGTTTCGTTGTGCCCTTGCTGTGCCCTCAACGACGATCCATCCGCTTCCCGAGCCGAGGACTGTCTTCCCATTCTTCTGCTTGGAGAAGACTCGTCGCCCCCGAACGGCCACAAGTTGGCGCCCATCTTTCCGGCCGCAAAGTCGCCCCCCTCGTCATCGTACACAACGCTCCACCTTGAGTCTGGCTCGTCGTCGCTCGAATTCCGCGTCGAGCTTCCCGACGACAGACCTGCTCTCGCTGTTCGATTGGCGGCGGAAATCTGTCCGGAAATTCGGCCCTGGCTAGACTGGAGCCCGTTCAAGTCTGACCTAAGAGGCTGCAACTCGGCCGAGCGCCTCATCATGGTGGAGTTTTTCATCTGCTCCAGAAGTGCGCTTGGCGCCGGCAGGTAAACTGCGGCCTCAGTCGAACCCTCAGGCTCGTTGTCGGCCAGAGTGGCTCTGGCCGTCCTGTTGTGTGGGCCCTGGCGAGACAGTCTCGAGGAGGAGCCCTCGTTAGCGGCACTCCTTCTTCTCTTGTCCGCCTTTTTCGACTCTGGCGAGTTCCTCCTCTTCATCGATCGGGGCCTGTCGATGAGCTCGCTGGGATGCATTCGGTCGTAAGTGTCGTCGTAGTCGCCCGGCGGGTACCTCTTCGAGTAGGTGCCCTTGTGGTTGTCCATGATGATGTTGCGCGTGTTCGAAGTGACCGATTTCCTGTAGATTGCATTCATCCTTGCAGTCAACGGTTGCAGCTTGTATATGGCCGCCTTCACTCGGTCCAGAGCGGTCAGCAGCTCGTTCATAAGCTCGTGCTTGTCCACCTGGTTGTCCTTCAGGCGTTTCGCCTTCACCGGAACCTCCTTGATCGAGTTCACGGCCGTCTCCGCCAGACTGGGCATGGCTGTGGGCGCCTTCAGAGGCAGATCCCGCAGACTGAAATGGGCCTCCGTCACTTGGGGCCTCCTGGTGGGCTGGTGTTTGTGGTTTCTCGCCTGCTGCTTGTGTCTCTTGTGGGCCTGATTTGGCTTTCTGCCACCAGCTGTTTGCTCTGCAACGTTGTTATGCGACCGACTGTGATCCTCAGCTGGCCCACCCGCGGAGTTTACCTCTAGCTCGCCAGCCTGTTCCGCCTGGCTGGCTCGCCGAGCGCCCACCGCCTGCGGCCTGTCGGCGGGCTCCTTGGCCACTCGTCTGCTCTTGAAGGAGCGCTGCCTTTCCGGCGCCTTTGGCGCTCTGCCGCCAAACTCGGGCCCATTCTCGCCCTCCTCAGCAACCTGTTGCTCGCTTGCTGGATACTCAGCAGCAGAGGCCGAGTGGTTCTGCCACTCTGACTGCTCACTGCCTCGCTTCGGTGTCTCTAGAGTTCCATTGGAAACTCTGAGCTCCAAGTGTCTCGGCTGCTCGTCTGCCAATGGCTGCAAATGGGCGCTCGGCGATCGAGTGGAGCGGAGGGCCAACTGGCTGCGCAGTCTGTGTCTGGCCAGCCCGTTTGGCTCGGCCAAATCCTGGCTCGAATTCTCCAATCTGGCCGAAGACTCGTTGAGGCTCGAGTTGTCCGAACGGCCAGCCTGCTGCGAGTCCACAGGCTCCCCCTGGTAAGATTCGGGCAACTCGTTGAGATCCTTGTTGACGAAAGTGTGCCTGGCCGGCTTGCTGGCAATGCGGGTGAAGTTCTTGCCCTCGCTCGTGTAGTGGATTTGCTTCTCCAGGCCGCTCTGGCTGGAACTGTTGTTCTCGTTGGACGGCGAGGAGTTTGCATCAATCACTCGGATTTGGTCCACCTCGTAGCTCGTCGCGTTGCCTCTGCCTTGAGCCAGCGACTCGTGGGGCTGCAAATGGTTGGCGGCGGGTCCCTCGCTGTTTTGGACATGCTTGCGGGCGAAAAACTCCTCCATTTGGGCGCCAGTTTGATCTCTTGGCGTCTCGCCGGCTTGCAATCCGTTTTGATGCACCACCACTGCACTCTGGTTGGTCTCTCGTCTCTGTTGCTTCACCCAGTCTGTGCTCGAGTGCTGCCCGCCAGCAAGCTGCACCCTCAGCTTGCCAGAATGCTCGCCACCAGACTGCTTGTGGCCCATTGGGGCCCGTGAGTTCATCTCTTCCGCCTGCTGGACGAAGTGTGGCGCTCTGGAATCTTGTTGGACCAGCTTTTCGCCCCCAATTAGCGACATGTTTCTGAGGTCGCCACTGGTCGAGTTGCCCTCGCCCACCAGCACCGGCTTGTAGTCGGACGTTTGAGAGCCGTCCGGCTGCATCTCGAGCATGCTGGCCAGCTCCAGGCCGGCCGAACTTGAGCCCGACGGCTTGAAGTAGTCGTCGTAGTGGCCCTCCGGCGGCAGGCCCATCACTGTGTCGTACTGGCTGGGCAGTTGGACCGTCTGCATGGGGTTCAGACCACCCTCGGCGCCCTCGTCGCCTCCCCCACCTTCTGCGCCTCCCTCGGCAGTCTGCTGCTGCTGAGCTCGCATGTTGAGCCGCTCGAAGCTTGACGCTGGCACCAGCACGTAGGTCTCGCCCGGCTCGCTGCTGTTGCTGCTGCTGCCGCCCGCCAGACTGCTGCTGTTGTTGTCGGCCTCCAAGCCGCTGTAGTTGCCCTCGAGATTGTTGCCCGCATTTCCGCTCACTTCGGCCGCATTTCCGCTCTCCCCGCCCTGCTGGCCCTCCGCCTGCTGCCTGGAGCCCATTTCCAGCTGATACTGTTGCTGCTCGAAGGGGGAATTTCCAGAGGCGGCCAGCAGGGCTCCCCTTTGGTGTCCAGACAGCTCGTTCAGAGCAGACTCTTCCGCTTCCTGCCTGGTGGAGTCTGCATCCGGGTGGGAATTTTCCCCCATTGGAACTGAGCCGTTCCACTGGGTGACATAGTGCTCGTTCTCGTCCTGCTTTTGGCCCTGCTGCTCGTCGGCCGCGTACGCCGTCTGGTTGTCGGCCGCCACCAACACCAGTTCCTGCTCGCCCTCCGCCGCCGCCCCAGTCTCCCTCTCCTGCGGCTCCCCCTGGCCAAGCTCGTGCTCCTCTGTGGCGGCGATGTTGGTCACCAGCCGGTGGCCACTCGCCGCAGCCATAAGGCCCGCTCGTTGGCCCTCAGCTTGGCTCGAGCTGGAGTTGTTTGGCCCCAGGTGGTCGGTGCGCTCGTAGGGCGCACTCAGACCAATCAGACTTCTGTTCAGCTCGGGAGCCAATCTGCTGGCTCCTCTCGAGAGTCTGGCTGATCCACCATTTGACGATCCGCCCGCAAGGTGAGGAGCTCTGTTTTGGCCCACATTTATGCTCGAAGATTGAGCCAAACTTTCGTCACTCGTCTGATTTATAATCCGCAGATTCTGCATTGGACCTGCTTGCTGTCTGTCGGCCTGACCCGCGAGGTTCATCTGGAAACTGGACTCGAGACTTGGAAGAGGTGGCGGCGGATTCGACGATTGGTGTTTGATGAAGTTCCTGGTCGCCTCGAGCACGTTTCTCAGCCGATTCTGGCCCGTTCCGTTGAAGATGTTCTGCAAGATCGACTGGTGTTGCTGGTGGGCCATTGGCATGAGACTTCTGAGAGGCAAATTCAACAAGAGGCCGCCACTTGCACCCTCAGACTGCTGCTTGTGCAGCTGCATCGGCTGCTCGTCTCTTTGGATTACTTGTTGCTGCATCTGAACAATGCCACTTGGTAGTGCATCGAGATACTTTGCCTCCAGCTCTGCTTGTTCGTTGCTGCTAGAGATTAGGCTCTCTTGGTCGAGCGGCTGGTTCAGCATCGAAGACTGCAGTCCTTCGTGTGGGATGACGCCAATGGATGTTGCCAATTTGGAGTCGCGAGCCGAAATCCTTCTCGCCCAATCGTCCCCAAGGGCAGCTTTGGCCTCCATTGGGTGGCCCATCATTTGCTCCTGAGGAGGATTCACGCCAAATGGGCGCCCATCCTCCACGGAGCTAAACAATTTCTCCACATCCAACGCTGCTTGGTGGTACTGCTTTGGCATTCGGTTTGGCTCTTGGAGTGCAGTCGGCGAGCAGCCGTTCAGACTGAACAAGATTGGCACAAAGATTAGTAAAGCTACTTGACTGAGTGGACATTTTTTCGCTTGAAGCTTCAATTTGGATTTGGATTTGTATTTGGATTTAGTGTGCAAATCTAAAGCAGGATTTGTGTCTTCCAGAATTAACTCGCTTGCTTTTCGTCTCTTTGTTCTCGGTCTTCTTGGACCTCCGCCTGCATCTGTCTCTTGGGTCTGCATCTGTCGCTTGGGCGGCTCTGAGCTAGCTTGGAGTTTGCAAAAATTCAGTCCATCAGATATCATGAGGCTTGATTTGAATTCCTGCAGCTCATCGAGCTGCTCTTTGATCTCCTCTAAATTGCTCATTTTCCACACTCACACTTCTATTGTTCAATACACTCTCAAGCTTGAGGCAAGATCATGGCCGCACTTGGTCACGTTGGATCATTTTCATCTTTCGTCACATTACTTTTTCCTCGCCTATTTCTCCTTGCCAAACGATTTGCACAGCCTTCTGAAGCGCTGTCCAGCTAGACGATTGATTTCTTGACTGAGATTTTTCCAGACACAGACACAAACGAACGAGAAACGTTTGCTGCGGGAAGTTCCCACGTGCCAAAAAGAGAGCTAACTCGATTTGGGCTTCTCCTCGGCCTTTCTTCACCTTCTTGGCTGCTTGATTCTACTTTGACAGCATCCGTTGACGGTTTGATTGCGCTAGTTAGAGAGTCGCAGCGACAAGCGACAAGTGGCCAGACGTTCGAGATAGTAGTCGACCTTCGAATCTAGGAGATCGATTGGTCAAGATTCGAACATGGCTACTCTCTTCTGTTGGCCCAATGGTCAAGTTGGAGGTGACAAATTTTTGGAAAATGTGTCTTCGGAGCAACAAATGAGCAACCAGTGGTGGCCACTTCTTCTTCTTGTCGAGTTTTTCTCTCTCTCTTTCGCAAATTGCTCTCTCTAGTCCATCTTGTGTGCTGGCCTGTGGCTCTTGTTGCGTGTTTCACTCACTGCTCAGTTTGTCTCTAGTCTCAGCTACTCAACTGGAGTTAGTTCCACTTGTCGCCCGATCTTCCTCCTCTTCACACTTGTCCACACACACACACTCTTGCACTGATCGCTCTGAAACGGCCACCTCTACTCTCCAAGACTGTCTATCTGGATAGTGGCATAGCAAAGGCGCTGGCCGAAAGATCGCTAACCATTAGCCGCTCAGAAGCCCCCCGCTAGACTCGCAAGACAATACTGACTGACTGACACTCACCGGACTAACTAACTGGCCAACTGAGAAAGACACAGACAAACAAACAAACGAACCTCAATCGAAAGCTTTGCCTGCCAGCGAGCAGGGCTCTTGGTTGGCCTGCAAAAAGCTGAATGAGTTACTAATTAACTGCCGCTGGGACCTGACTTGTTGTCTTCCTGCCTGTTGCTTCCTTGGCCGCCGTTTGTCTCCATTGGAAGAGCAAAGAGCTGTTGTATCTGCAAACTATTGGCCTGGCAGGACGTTAACTCTCTAGCGCTGATAAAGAGCCACTGCCGCAATCGCAGTCCAGTTCAACTGCTCACACCGGCACAACATACAAACAAAGACCCTCCTCTAGGAAACTACTGCTACTACAAAGTGAAACTAAGTTCAAAAATTGTTAATTATACACAGTCTCTGTTTCTGTCTCAGTTTCTGTGTGTGTGTGTGTGTGTGTCTCTGTGGACCCACTCAGGTAGGACACTCTTCGTGGCTATGAAAACTTCTTAAACTTCTGAGACTTCTTCCAACGCCAGAGACACTCCCACATGAATGTCACATGTGTGTAGATCACATGCCAAAGTCCATCATGCGCTTTGGATGAGATTTGAAGCCCCAGCGGCCGTGTCTTGCTGGAGTCAAACTAAGCTTAGGCGATTTTGCTTAGACTCCAGTGAAAGTATTTGCCCTCACTGAGCTATCAATCGAAGCTAAGAATGGAATCTTTGTGGAGGTCTGAGGAAAAATTGAATTGTTGGCTCTGGTTCATTTGGAAAAGTCGAACTTCTTTCACTGCTGGAAAACAACTTCAAACCACTCACTCACTCACTCACTCAGTCTGAATGCTCAATCGTGGAGATGTTTGTCCAAGTTTGACTCGCTTTTGTTGTATGACGACCAACAAGAATGTCTCTTTCTGCTTGCTCGCTTGCTTCCATCGAGCCATTAGCGAACAATATTTGATCTCAACTTTCAAACAGTGGAACATGTGAACCCAAAGATGGAACTTCGAATTGGGATTGTAGTCAATGAAGAGACTACCCTAACTACGAACTCAGTGGCTTACCGCATGGAAAAAATGTTCAAAAGAGGCACAAAATGGCCCACCATAAGTCAACTTGTGGTCTCGGATTCCTTTCAGACACACAGAAAGCGAGCATTGACTGCATGACGGGACAACAATCAATAGTCAGGCCACACTTACACTTGCTTGTCTAACATCGTTTGCTCCATGTCTTTCCAGCACAGCTCAACACCTCCACACATATCGAGATTACTCGAGTCACAAGAGACGAATCCGGATATGGCTCATGTTGGAGGATGTGTCAGTCTAGGATTCATTGATTGAGAGGTCGCTCTATTCGGGATGATTCCTTTAGTCAAGAGTTTAGCTAACTGAGACTGGTGTCAACTGAGACTGGGAATAGATGAGAAATGGATCCATCAGTTTTACAAGATGTTTCTTCTATGATTTCACGGCAATGCATTGCAGTGATATTGCGCTCAAATAACCAAATTTTATTCAGCTCTGTCAAAAATTTATTCACAAAAAGACGTGCATCTAGTCTATGGGGGCAGAGGAGGATCCCCATAAAGAGAATATGCTGTTTCATTAAAGCAAAATTTAATATCACAATCAATGTGATGATTCATCGACTTATTATCAGGTACATTAGACAGATTTCAATGTTTTAACTATGAAATCTGTGGGCTGAGTAACTTCATCTAAACGTATCAACTCAAAGTACCTCTCTAGAGAGGCACATGGCAGGAAAGAATTCTGATAGAGGTTCAATAGGACCTCGATGTTGTCGTTCACAGTCTGGTCGTTGTGTTTCAGATATTCGGCCAGTTTGACCGACCAGTCTTGGCTCCAATCGTCATCACCAGTTGATGCATCTTTGAACACTATGTCATAGAAGCTGTCAATGAAGGCGAAAAAGATTAGAGCCGATTTGTAGTAGATGTAAGATCGGACTCTAGTGTCGGCAATTGGGGCGGGTGGCTTGATGTTGACTCGTCGAACGTGGTTACAGATAATTAGACGCTGTAAGAATTGAACCCTCTTCTTTCTCCACCACGCGGGAGGCAAGACGAGGAGGGCCAAAATGGACCAATAATAAGGACTATCAACCTCGTAGCAATTTTCAAGAATCTCCACAGAGCCCATTTCCAAATAGTTCAGAGTCCTTTTGTGCTCTCGGGCTGTGGCGCGTGTTGAGTTGAGAACATACAGGGCTGTCTGAATCATATATGGCAGGAGGTGCAAATTACTTTGGGGGCCTCCACCTCCAGTATCTTCACTGAATGATCTCTGCTGAGCAAATCTGAGAAGCTGAAGTCTTATATCATGGATTGTGGATTGGTAGCCTATGTCACGATGACTAGTGCACTCTTGGAGATATGAATTATGTCTGGCCAATGCGCTTGCATAGGCTGATTCGGGAACTTGCGAGCCCCAAATTGGCAACAATCCATTGCACCTAGTGTTAGCGTTCTGAAGGGCGGCCGACTCCCACTCGTCGCGACCCCTTGCACTTCTGACGGCTGACATGTGGCAATCTATGTGCACAGTGTTGAAATGAGTCACCGTTGTGTAACCATAGGATTTTCTCGCTTTGGATTCGAATTCGTCCAGTATGCATCGTTTTGTGTATGTATAAATGCCCAAAACCTTTGTTGGCTGGAATTTGTAGCCCTCGCGACATATGTTACAGATGAGTCCAGTGTCCTCTGTTAGATCCTCGCATTGCTCTAGAAGCTTGCTTTTTGCTGTAACCTGTCCACGTTCGTTGGCTTTCATTCCCAAAGCACCAAGCTGACGCTCCCTAACCGCCATCGCTAAACGCTTCTTCTCCTCGCGAGTTTGCCTCCTTACCAGTTCTATTTTCTCGGCCACAACTGGATGTTGTTTTATCGCCTCCAGCAGATTCTCTGCCAAAGTTCCCACATGAGCATCAGAGGAGACCTGCTCTAATCCGTGCAAAGTAGGAATACAGTCCCTAGATATAAGCACCTGGGTTGAGGTGTGGCCTTGACTTAGACCTCGTAGTATCCTTAGAACATATCTCAGGGCCGGCCGACTCGTGAATTCTTTCCACTCTTCGGAAACGGCCAAGAGAGAAGATCTCAATGGAGGGGCGTGGGTGGTGAGATAGCGCATACTATCCTTGACAATATTTTCAGACACTATGAAGTCCTTGAGCAAATTTCCATTGTGATTACTCTCTACAGAGTCGACCATTACGCAAAACAGATTCAAAGTTGACTCGACATCTATCGAACGCTTCTGATCGAAGCGTTCGAAATCCATGAATGGTTTGAAAAACTTCACAAATGAGGCCATCCTTTCGTCGTCTCCAAAAGTTAAAAAGGGTAACACTTGAATGATTTTGTGTGACACATGAGGCAGGCGGGTGGATAATAATTGGGCAGCATTCAACAAGTATCTAATATCCTCGATTCCGCCGCAAGCCTTTGTGACAAAATTTCTAAAAACTTGGGTAGGCTCGTGTGAAGCTTCTCTAATGATGGTTTCAAGTATGCTGAGAGTTTGGTCAACAGTTTGTGTGCGAACGTTTGGGGCCGACGACTTTTTCACTTTGAGTGGAGCGTCTCCTCCTTGCGCCTCTAGGCCGAGGGAAGCCAATTGCTCAATTTTGAGACCAGCATAGTCGAGGAAATCTGCATCGTTGATTGCCAACTTCAGGGTGCTCAGTAAGGTCTCCACGGCCTTCAAATCCTCGGACATTAGGGCGATCCTGTTCGCTCTGGTCTTGGTGCAGTAGGTGAATAATCTCAAGATCACGTCCAGAAGTGGCTTGAATGGGGGTGATATATCATCGACCTGTCTCAAGCGATGAATCATAACCTGTAAACCACCCGAGGTGCTCATCATATTTGCCATTTTGAATACTTGCTCCTCGTCCACCTCCTCGTTGTTCCTCGAATAGAGACTCTGCACAAACTCTTCAGTTGCATCACCTAGGAGTCCACGCATTCTGTATACGATACGCATGGCATCTCCCTCGTGGTTCTCTTGGCACCATATGCGCTTGTATACATCACGAACTGGTAGATCTAAACAGATTATCTTGTTTGAAACCAAAAGCTCCATACTTGAGTCATCCTCCAACAGGGCTAGAAGCTCACAATCCTGACATATTTTGTTCTTGATGTCCTTCATCAGAGGGCCAATTCCAGGTTCGTTGGAGGAATATGGATTATTGAGCATCCTACCTTGAAGGTAGTCTTCTTGTTGTGGATCTTTCTCCAAAGTTACAAAGAACTCACTATAAATATCCTCCTCAGGGTGTATCGTGGAGCACAATCTTTCAAAGATAAACACCGGTGTTCGTATGTCACTTTCATGGCAGTTTTTTATGGCATCCACACAGACAGTTATGAATGCAGAAGCCTCAGACTCGCTGCCTGTGGTCATACTTTCCAGAAGTTCCAGCGACATATCCTGCGTTTCATCAATAATTTTCGTTCGCTGGACAACCAGCTTTCTCAATGAGAGATAACTCTTCAATACAAAACCTATCAATTTTGACTTGTAGGTGGATCTTATCCTGGGGACGCTGACAAAAGCTGTGAATAGGTCGAGTAACATTTTGAGCGAGTGACCGAGCGATAAGCTGGAGTTGAGAGTCGTCTCCTCCAGTTCTTGTAGAGCATCTATCTCGCTGGCAATCAAATCGCTTAGCTTGATTAGAACACCCCTCAAAGCGAGATAATAGCGCCAGTGATCCATGGTTATGATGTTGAGGTATAGGTGATAGAATTCCTGGGCACATTCGCCAGCGGGCCCAATCTCGTCCAAGTATGAAGTGAGTAGGAGCACTATTTCAGTTCTACGAGATTGAACTGAAAACAATGCCTCTACAAGTGATTTGGTCATAAATCTCACCGTCTTGGAGGAACGATTGAACAACAAATGTTTCAGCCAATCATTTGGAAGAGTATTGACTGAGGCGTAGGAGTCGAAAAATTTGCCACACTTCAGACGCCACTTGTTTGCGTATTTTTCCGCCAAATAATTAGCTCTGAGATGATCTTTTGAGGTTCGTTTCAGAATAGAGCTCAAGGGTCTTAGTTGTTTGACACTTTGATTTGCGCTCGCTGGTTTGACGGATTTTTTCCTCCAATCTTCGAAGATAAAATTACTCTCTGTTAACCAATCTTGTAACATCACGCGGCACCTGTGATTGTCTGAACGCACTGAGGCAACCGATTCCAGAGACTTGTCTTTGTGTCGGCGACTAGTTGGCGAAGATGGCTTAACTATTGTTAGCAACAACCTTAGACATGGTATAACTAGACACTCCATGATGGTAGGATTGCGCGGTTCGAAAGCAAGAGCGAATATCTTGAAGAGACACTTCAGCCTGAGCTCCCAACATTTGTCATCACTGTCCAAGGTGACCGACAAGAGGGCAATCTCATGCCTTACGACATGCGATATTTCGAAGGGTTGGTAGTCTTGCTTACTAATTGTTTGAATTTTTTCTATCAGAAGTTCAGTCAAAGCAGTGGTAGCATTTAGATCATCTCTGGTCAGTAAGCATATTAGATGACGTATTTCTTGGCGCAACTGGTAAGAACCGTTTCGTAGATTGTAGTTGACAAGATCATGAATGATGCCACTATCACATATCTGTTGTTTCAAGCTTGGAATAGTGGCCAGAGCCTTGAGCATTGTGACACAGTGTTCAATTGTGGCCACAGCGCATCCGTAGCAGCTTCCAGAGCCACAAGAGAGGGATGCGTAAACGCGAGACTTTCTCCTGTTTGCGGAAGAGAGAACTGACGATCCAGCATTGAGGCAGCGATGGAGTTGCCTGTTGTCGTATTCTACCAACTCTTTCCTTGAAGCCAATACCTTGTGGGTGATCTTGGATAATTCCTCGAACAAACTTTTACACTCCACGCAGTACTTTTGGGCCAGATGTTGGATTGCTTTGTTGACACTGAAAGCCATGGTCGAACTGCCTAACGAAGAAGATGAACTAGGCGCATAACCAACCACAATTGATCTGGTCGGTATAGATCCCGATGCGCCATTGACCAGATTTACCACTGATGGCGGAGAATTTTGACTATCCTGACTACTGATCATGTTCTCATCATAATGACGATCTGCGGATGGCACAACTTGTTCATGAATACGAAGCAAGAGTATCTCCAATGCTGGCTTGTTCTGCATTAAACTGCGATAAACTCTATCTGCCTTTTCTAAAAGATTTCCAATCGATGCGACAGTTTTCTTCCTATCTTCTTCGTTCTCTATTGGATCAACGGCATAGGTTGGCCGGGCAGTTAAGGATATATCAAATCTAGCATATTTGCAAAAGCCACAACTAATGCACAAGAAGGGGTCTCGTTCATCGTAGTTGATTCCACGACATTTGTGACACTGAAAGACATGTTCGCCGCAGTTGGTACAGACTCCAGGATCTGCCAACACTGAAGTTGAACACCTTGGGCATTGCAGAGGCTCTGATGAAGCGCGAGAGTTTTCGTAAAACTCAGAAAACTCTATCATAAGGTTGCAAGCAACAATTGGCAATGTAAATTCCATCTTAACATCTGTCTGGCATTGAGATAAAGTTTGCTTGCGCGCCAAGCTCCAGATTCCAGTCTTGTTCTTCAGTTCAACGATGGACTGAACAGAGCGATTGTTATAATATATACTTATCGACTTGACCATGCGGCTCTTTTTTATCTCCGACAATCTGATGGAGATTTTCAGAATCGTGTGACTGCCTATGAGCTTGATGATCTGTGTCTTCGTGGTGAACCTAGAGTCGACCTTGATTGAGCTCAACTTGACATTATTATATGCCACTTCTGGACTATTGCACACTGAACAAGGCTCGCTCTCCAGGTAGTAACTCTCGAGATCCACAAGACCATGAATTGAGCTATAGATGTGGGCGTTAGGATGATTGATGATCAGTTGATTTTGTTGCCTGAGCACTGCGAGAGTCTCTTGACAGAAAGTCTTCCCGTATTCACTATCGCAGTGGGAGCTTTTGAGAGTGATGAATCCAACCAGATCCACGAATTGAGAGGCTTTGCGGCCATACTTAGTTAAACTATACCAGAGCTTCCATAGAACCATCAAGAGTTCGTTCTGTTGGTCGAATGAGAAATTGGCCCAAAGATTGTATAGTAGATTATGGGCTTGCCATCGTAGAGAGGTTGAGTTGGTTTCTAAGAGGTACAACTGGACAAACTTAGTTAAAAGTCCCTCCGATATTGATGATATTAATTGTTGGGCAAGATTTGCGCTCAAGGATTCGGAAGTTAATGCGTCTCTGATAGCCTGATGATTAACCATCTCTGATGGTACAGTTGAAATAACGGGAGAACTCAAGAGGCCAGACACATTAGGAGTCTGTGTGGGCTGAGAGGAACTTAATGCACTCTGAAGTAGCTCCAAAATTATCGGCGAGACATCTTCTCCAAAGTTCAAACTAATTCTCATCAGGAATGGAAGTATTGTTTGGTCTCTTTGAAGACAATACATTTGCCAGTTAATGCACCTGTTTTGGGCTATATCAATACAAGCTCTCAGTCGTTCGACCAACGAGGTCATGGACTTGTAGTTGAGAGTTGTGGTTTTGATATCATCCGAGTAGTCTTCGTCTGTCTTTTCTATAAAAGTAGGCAGCCCGCAGATATCTCTGATGCATCTCATGTGCGATTCTAGAAAATGAAAGTCCCTCACTTGACGATACTTCTCCTTAGACCCACATATGAAGGTGAGCAGCTTTCTCACGTGCTTCTTTATGAATGGGGGTATAGATATCATCAGATACTCACACAATATGGTGGCCCATTTTGAATCTAGCGTGACGGCTTTCAAGCTATTAGTTGACGAATTAGATACCTTCTTGATTTGATAAGGAATTCTTAGAACCATCTCGGTCAGCAACTGTGGGTAGTCATCGAAAAGGTTAGCACTCTGACCTTCAATATGGTGCCGCTGAAAGAATGGTGTCAAATCAACTATTTTGAGCTGCGAGGCTAGCTTGGTTCTTTTGTTGACAGGGATTGTAAGATCGGATGAAACAAACGATACGGATGTGGTGAGATTCTGATTATCTTCAAGGGATGTTCTCCAGTAGTTTAACAGTTGATCAAGTGTATTGTAGCAAAATCGGAGCACATCTGAGTCTATTAGCGAGGAGGCGGTGATGGATGAGCAAAATATGGACCAACAACTACTCGTCTCGGCTCGCGTAGATTGGACGGTGGAGGCTACAGATGATGTGCGGACTTTGGACATAAGAATCGAGAGCATCCTCATAATCACCAGTTTCACCTCGTTCATGGGAGTTCTATTGATAACGAGTTCAGGTTGATCAGTCTTCCATAATAACTCTTCACGTAAAGTATGAAGAAGATTTTTCAGTATAGCTTCATCAACTTCATTCTCGCAATCTAAATTCAAAGTCAGCATGAGTATAGCATGCAAGAGTGAAATGGAACGAAATCCACCCACTTCTCTAGTATTGGGCAGGTGTTCAATGAGACCCTCCAGGAGCATTAGGTGTTGCTGGCGTATTCTCTTTTGCTCAAGAAGTTTTAGGCTACTGGTTAGTTTGGAAACCCCCTTTGATGTTGAGGGGAACGAAGAAGGCCTGTCTCGAGATGGTAAGTCTGCATCAGTTGAGGAAAATTCTGGCCTACTGCAGTCGATAGAGAGATTAGGCTTCTTTACCACGGACCTCGGAGCTGATGTAGATATTTCGTCGTCCGATGCGACACCGGAAGCTGTTGTATCACTCATGAGTTCTTCAGCACTTGGCATCCGATCAGACAATAAGTTGAGCTCGGATCTTCCGGACGTAGTTGGGGCTGCAGTGATTGCATTGTCGGTGACAGAATTATTTTGAGAATCATCTTGTAAACTCAATGCTATAGCTATTGCAATATCATCCTCATTCTCTTGCCGGGACACCTCAATATGGTCCCTCAAAACGTTTCTCAGCTGACTGGCGAGCGATGACTGCTGGCTACTGAGTGGCTCCAATGTTGGATCATATCTCTCCGGCGTAGTGGAGGCATTTTGTGAGACTGACTCAGCGTTCTGGCTCGATTCAGTATCGAGAGCAGGAACCTCCGGGATTGTGTCTAATTCATGTAGTTGCTGGCTCTTATCCAAGCTGTCGGCCTGCTGTATTCGATCGACCTTCAACAGACGGATCAAGATGTAGCGAGCGTTCATGCTAATATTGAGATCATCACTGAGTAGGAAGCTTATAATAACGTCGAGAGCAACATTTAGAGTTGAAAGATCGTGTAATGTAGCGATGTTAATTATTTCGAGGAACGACTGTAAAATGTCCTCATAGCTAACTGGTTCTGTTGTACTTGACGAGACACTAGTACCTTGTCGCTGAAAATAAAGCCTCTGAAAGAGTTTGTGCAAATACTTGATAAGGTGCTCAATTCTAGATGATTCTGAGCTCAACTGATTGGCCATCGTAGGATTCCTATCGATGAATTCGGGAGTTAGGTGCTCGCTGAGACGGATGAGATTCGAAGACTTTGATCTGCAGAGTGATTTCATGATGAAAAATACTCTAGCGAATAAGTCACGATCGATACGATCTTGCTTCCTGAAAGCCACCAGATTCTCAACGACGAAATCTAACGCTGCAATATCCCTATGCTGATCGTAGTTCTGACGGTCTTTGTAGATGCGCAGTAGAAGACTTTTCATGGACTTCAAGATCTCTAGTGGGTATGGCACGATAAGCAAGCTGGTTGACAGATCTTTGGCTAGTTTGTCCAGCTCAGGCTTGTCCAGTTCACATATGTCTAGGGCGAGACAGATGTCGAGACACTCGAGTGAATTTATCAATAATTTTTGATAGCGGGATCCAAGTTCACGACCAATCAACATACCAATGATATCGTCAGCAGGTATAGGAGATTTGCTGTCAGGATCATCATCGTCTCTTGGCCAAGAGAAGCTTTCCTTAGTCTTACCATAGACTTTGATAGAATCTATCGTTGTAATATCATTGGGATCTAAGGAGGGTCCAAATACTACGGAGATTCTTCTTTCCGCCTGAATCGACTCTTCTCTTGATAATGGTATATCGTACCATCTGGCTGTCGAGGGATTGATTGGGATCGTTCTACCAAATATTTCTATGCTTGAGGGCGACTTTACGATATCATAAACTCCAACTTGCACTCTGAGTCCACAGATAACCATATTGGAATCGTTGTTGATGATATCGAGAGAGAAGCCGGCTGCTTTTGGGCATGTGACGTGCATGCCTGATGTATGAAGACGAGTCTTTAACTGTTGCACACTGTATATTGACAATAAATCAGCACCTCCAAAGCTGACATCCGTTATCACTTGAAGATTCTCGAAAAAATCGACAGGGAAGCTGGGTTTGGAGGAATTGCTTGTCCCTTTGCGTGTAGGTTTACTCATCAACTTTCGCTTTTTGAATGGCTTGGTCGATGAAAATTGATCAAACTCTTCGAGACTGGCCTGAGCTCTCTTGGAGCGTCCTACATGAGACTGGTTCTGAGAGAAGTGCACATAGGCTGAAACCAAAGATGACAACAATTTTGGTAAGGTTGAGCAGAAACAAGATTTAGATAGCGTATCTATGAACTCTTCTTTCTGGGGCTCAAGATACTTGGCAAGCTTCCGCTGAACTGTGTTGATCTTTCTTGTTTCCGTTTCTCGCGCGGAGCCAGGCTCTGTCGAAAGTTCCTTGCTCGTTTCATTCTTTCCCTCCTTTGGGACAGTTTCATTCTTGATTGCGTTGGTTGAAGAATCGCTATTGGATTCTTCAATAGAAAGAAATTTGTGTGCTCGCCTCGTGAGAGCCATACAAGTGCTATCCTCACGACCGGCACAATCACAGAAAAAAGCTCCATATTTTGCATAACTTATGTCATGATCTTTGTGACATACTTGCGCACAGACAGTGCATACTCCCAACCGATCTATCATACTACAACTGTGACAATGATACCAGTGTTGGTTAACAAATTCCTTTTGGGTTACCGTGAAAGTACATAACTTATTGCAGAGGGATTCGTCATCACTGTCGTCGAATATTGACTCATCATCTTCGAAGCCGAAATTGAAGTACGGATTTTCATCCACCCAATCATTGGGCAATTCATTTGAGCTGTGCTCGTCTGATAGTTCATTTTTTGTTGTTTCGCTGGACACGGTGCTAGACAAGAAATTTAGCACCGTTAAGAGACTATTGATATAACTGACCAAACGACAAGTGGCTTCGAAAGTAGCACTATCTTCGCGATCTAATGATTCTGTTTGCGAAGGCTTAGTGAGTACTTTTTTCTCATTGAGGGATATCTCGCAAGTTTGCAGCCATTGGATGGCATTGGAGAGAATGACCTTAAGGTCCGAATTATTGTCCTCTAGGTTTGCTGCAGGATCACTTATTTGAACGCAATCTTCAATTTGTTTCAGTATTCTTTCACATTCTGTTAAATCATCATTCTGTTTTTCAGTTTGCTGCTGGCCCGAATCAGATTCTTGGTTAGATTTATTTTCCACAGACTCTTGACTATGTTGACTAGACATTTTGTTCTGATGATCCGAAAATCAAATTCGTCGAATGTTTTGAGTATAAACAAGGAGAGATTCCTTGAAACTCGAATCGGTATATGACGAGTTAATAATGACTAAGATATTTGTTTCAATAATTTGAAAATTATCGAGGGGTTATAGATTAAAACGATTTCAATCGTTATCTGTCTTGGGAAGCAAGTAGATGAGGCTTACGCATAATGCCTACCTACCTAAATAAAAACATTGCCGACGCTACACTGGAAACTATGCAATCGATCCACGCCTCTTCTGCGTCCCTAGCTTTAGATTCGTCAGACTCCACAGGGAGAGATCCGGGATAGAGTTTTGCCTTGCTAGCGCCGTGATGGCAGGGTGCGCTCTACAGATGTTGTTGTGTCCAGGGCATGGGCATTCAAGCCAGATGCGCGGCTCCCAAAGCCCTGCTATGCCGACGTGGTCCGGCCTCTTATCAACTATGCAGCTACACAATCCTTCCACATAATTTGTTACCATAGCATTATTAAAAGGCTAGATAGATAGAGCACATAGCAGCATAGCCGATCTTGAAATACCGATAAGAAAACTATCTCTTCGCTCATTTAGGGGGACCAGGGCCTGTTGCTGAAAATCATCATCAAATTGATAGACAAAAATGGATTCCAAGTCGATTCGTAAACAATTTATCGATTTCTTTGTTGAGAAATACGAACACAAACATGTCCCATCCTCACCTGTCATCCCCAAAGATGATCCGACCATTCTCTTTGCCAATGCCGGTATGAATCAGTTCAAACCGATATTCCTGGGCACTGCTGAACCTGACAGCGACTTGGCCAAGTTGAAACGCGCCACAAATACGCAAAAATGCATCAGGGCTGGCGGAAAACACAATGATTTGGACGATGTAGGAAAGGACACATATCATCATACATTCTTTGAGATGTTAGGAAACTGGTCTTTCGGCGACTACTTTAAGAAGGAGGCCTGCGCCTGGGCATGGGAGTTGCTGACAGAAGTTTACAAGCTACCAGCCGAGCGCATATATGTTACTTATTTTGGCGGTGATGAAAAGCAGGACCTGAAACCAGATGAGGAGTGTAAAAAGATTTGGCTAGACTTGGGTGTGGCACCTGAGCGCGTTCTACCTTTCGGCATGAAGGATAACTTTTGGGAAATGGGTGACACAGGTCCCTGTGGTCCCTGCACCGAATTGCATTTCGATAAGGTCGGGGGTCGTGATGCTGCAAAGCTCGTCAACATGGACGATCCCGAGGTAATTGAAATTTGGAATTTAGTTTTTATACAATACAATAGGAAACAAGATCAGTCCCTGGAATTATTGCCAAAGAAATACGTTGACACTGGTGCCGGCTTTGAGCGGCTTGTAGCTGTGTTGCAAGATAAAGCATCCAATTATGACACAGACGTATTTACGCCAATCTTCGAAGCCATCCAAGACAGAACCGGTTGTCGACCATACACGTACAAGATTGGAAAAGAGGATGAGGACGGCATCGATATGGCCTACCGTGTGGTTGCCGATCACATAAGAACCCTAACGATAGCCATAGCCGATGGTGGAATGCCCAGCAACACCGGTCAAGGTTATGTACTGAGAAGAATCTTGAGACGTGCCACTAGATATTGTCAAGAGAAACTTGGCGCCAAACCAGGAATGTTTGGTTCTTTAGTGGACGTTGTCATTGATTTACTAGGTGAAACTTTTCCAGAAGTAAAGAAGGATCCCCAAGCGATAATTGACCTGATCAACAAGGAGGAGGCCCAATTTCTGAAAACATTAACGAAAGGAAAGAAACTGTTCGAAAAGACTGTGGCTCAAATGGGTGATAGTAAGACAATACCTGGCAATGTTGCCTGGATGCTCTACGATACATATGGGTTTCCCCTTGATCTGACTCGCTTGATGGCTGAAGAGATAAACCTAGAGATTGACATGGACGGCTACGAGGAGGCCAGAAAGAAGGCTCGCGGCAAATGAGGGAAATGAATAAACTAATTTATTTATTTTTTTGTATTTGTATCCACCAATTCGTAGTAATATACAGTGAGAGGCTTCTCTGTCTTCGAGCTCTAGCTGGCCTATACCTTGTCTTGTTTGTCAGCCAAAACATCAATCACGGACTTTTGTCCTTTTGTCACTACTTGTGTAGAACCTTGTGTGGAATGTGGTTGATAAGCCACAGGGGGGAGAGTTCAGTTTTAGCGGAATGGGAATAAAAACAGAGGTAAACAGACCACTAGAGAGGCTTCCTTGCTAAGGTTGCTTGCTAAGGCTGAACACTTTTACGTTTCCTGAACTGGTCGATGCTCATCTACGGTCCATTAACTCTCAGGCTGACTCAATCAGCGATCACAGGTGCATTCCTCCGTCTTTTTGAGACATTTCTTGCACGCCTCGCCCTCGATGGTTTTCACGGTGTTTTTGCCCTCAGAATCGCGATAGGCAACACGCGTTTCAGTGACCGTTTTTCCATTCTTTGTGGTACGTCTAGTTTGTCTCAATCTAATGCGCCAGTGAGTGCCCGCCTTGCCCTCAATTCCAGCCCGGCGCATCAACTCCTGCGGATCCAGCTTGTCCACCGTGATTCCAGCCTTGTGGTCCTTCTCGTTCACCTTGTCCATAACACTCGACGGATTGGCCTTGCCATGCGTGTTCACCTGAACCCTCTTGTGGTACCTGAATTTGGTGATCTTCTTCTTCTTTCCGCCCCCCTTTTTCTTCAACAGGTCGTCGAACGTCTTCGACTTGGCCATCCCCGCCGATCGAGCCGCCGAAGCGCCCTTAGATTTGGCCGCCGAGGCACCTTTGGATTTGGCCCCCGAGGCGCCCTTCGACTGGGCTGGAGAGGAGCCTTTTGACTGGGCTGCAGAGGAGCCTTTCGACTGGACTGCAGAGGCGCCTTTGGATTTTGCTGCCGAGGCGCCCTTAGATCGGGCTCCCGAGGCGCCTTTGGATTGCATTGCGGAGGCGCCTTTGGATTGAGCTGCTGAGGCGCCCTTCGATTGTCCCGCCGAGGCGCCCTTAGATCGGGCCCCCGAGGCGCCTTTAGACCGGGCTCCCGAGGCGCCTTTGGACCTGGCTCCCGAGGCGCCCTTGGACTGGGCTCCGGAAAGGCCCCCACCCGACGGCATCGGCATAGCTGAGGCGCCACCCGAGGGACCAGCCGAGGGACCAGCCGAGGGACCAGGCGGGGCGCCGGCCGAGCCACCGGCCGAGGGGCCAGCTGAGGGCGAGGGTGAGGCCGAGGGCGATGGCGAGCTCGCCTCGGCGCCCTGGCCCTCCTCGACGCCTCCTTCCGCCGCCTCCTCTGCGCCGCCCTCTGCGCCGGCCTCGGTGGCACCCTCGGCGCCCTCCTCGGCGCCGCCTTCCTCAGCTCCGCCCTCCTCAGCGCCGCCCGCCTCGCTGGCGCCCCCGGTGGCCTCCGCGCCGCCCTGCGAGGCAGCCATCGAGCCGCCACCTTGCGAGGCAGCTTGCGAGGCGCCACCCTGTGAAGCGCCACCCTGTGAAGCAGCCATCGAGGCGCCACCTTGGGAGGCGCCGCCTTGCGAGGCAGCCATGGAGGCACCACCCTGAGAGGCGGCCTGTGAAGCACCGCCCTGAGAGGCAGCTTGCGAGGCGCCACCCTGAGAGGCGCCACCTTGAGAGGCGGCCTGCGAGGCGTCAGCCTGCGAGGCTGGTGCCTCCGAGCCAGCAGCTTGAAAGGCCTCTGCCTCCGAGCCAGGCGCCTGTGAGCCACTGCCCTGCTGTGTGGCGCTCATCTGCGAGCCTCCTGCCTGCGAGCCGCCCCCCTGCGATATCTGACTGCCCCCTGTCCTGCTCCTCGACCCGGAAAGAGGCGCCCCACTGCCTGAGGCTGGGGCTCCGCTGGCACTCTTGGGACTGGAGCCTGAGGCTGGGGCGCCACTGGCGCTCTTGGGACTGGAGCCTGAGGCTGGGGCCCCGCTCACTGTCTTGAGGGCGCTCGAATTGGGGCCCCCCGAGCTGGTTGGGGGCGGCGGAAGTTCCACTAACTGGGGCGCCGAGCTGGGCGCTGCGTTCAGGTCTCCTGGTCCGGGATCTGCGCCGTCTTTTGATGCGTGGCCAGTCGATGGGGCGATCTTGATGGTAAGTCGTTTGCTGCCAGATGGTTCAGTGCCGCTTTTCTGAGAGCTCATGCTTTGTTGGCCCACCACTTGACGAGATCAGGCCGCTGGCGTGAGCACGAGTTCAATTTGGGGAGCTTAGTTCTGGTGTTATGCAAGAAGGATTAATTCCAATCGGTTTCCGATGGAACGGAATTCCTATCAATTGTGATTAGAGATCATAGGGAGAAAAAGAACGGATAATAACACGCACCTAGGCCTCAGGACGGGCTCGTCTGTGTGGAAAAATATAGAGAAAATATTGATGGAAGTCTATTGACTTCCATTAGAAGGTGGAAAAAAGTGTACACAAGCTGGAGGGGGAAAAAGTGGCTACAAACGATGTGTTGTTTGGGATTTAATTCCATTTTTTCACATCTCCAAATCGGATCTGAAAAGCCGAGTTTTGCTCGTCGACCAGGCAAACTCGAGCAACAAGTGTCTGTTGATTGAATGTCAACCCATTCTAGTCTGAATTGGCGAGAGTTAATCCAATCTCGAGCTCAATTGGCCAGCAGATCACTTAGTGCTTAGCTGCCTAACGGCAACTAACTCACTTTGCGGTCTCCATTTTGGAGCGCATCTTTCCAAACATCTTCGAGTGGGCAGACTTGAACTCTTCCATGAGCAATTCTGTTTTGGCAATTAGTCCAAATTAGCAACGCGCCCATTTTAGAGTTCCGTGCATCAAGTTTGGGTTTCATGTGAGACCATTTTTCCAGGATTTGTGTTTTTGTTCCCATGTTTTTGGTTTTCAGGTGTTTTTTAAGTTTTTGAATGTTTTGGTTTTTGCAATTTTTGCAATTTTAGACGAGAGGGCGACAGTTAGTATTAGGTCAATTTCCATGCCGCAATGAGGAGAGTTAAGTTGGCTAAGCGAGACAGCTGCATTCACTTCATGCACTTCTTTGATGATGAAAGGCCCTCTGGAGAAGAGCCTCGAGGGACAGTCTTGGGCTCGCTCGGCTGAACAGAATTCCAGATTCAGAGTCACGGTGGACAATCTGGAACAAAGCAGAGCGGCTCACAAAGAGAGAGGGCAACTTTGGCCAAGTTTGAGCTAGTCTCTGTGGCCAGCAGATCAATTAGTGTTTCTCTGCCGTTGGAGAAATCGGAAAGCAGTGTGACACAGTCTCACTACTTCAGTCTCGAGCGAAGATTAGTCCACTAAAAATGTCCACCGAAAATTTTGCAGCGAACAAGTGGAAAAATGTCGACGAGAGTCGCCGAGGACAAGCCGTGGAAATGCTTTAATCTCGTGCCTGCTAGAGACTAGGATTCAGAGAGAGAGAGAAACTGGCCCAGAGAAGCGTTGTGGCGAATGGGAGCAGATTTGCAACATTGTGCTGGACGAGCTTTGGAGCACTTTTTGGGGGCAAAAAGGGAAGAAAAGCGGCACAAAGTGCACATTAGGCACAGGCTGTGTTTGTTTGTCAGTCTGTCAGTCGGTTAGGGCGAAAGAGAGAAGGAGAGAGAACAAATGTGTTTGTCGGTTGGCGAGCTTTCGATGAGAAACTGGAACAAACGGTTCTCAAATTTGTGCACTTCTCGTGGCGGTTCTCAGGTGGAACTGTGAGTGAGAGACTAGCTTTGAGGGACTAGCTTGGGGGGACTAGCTTCGGAGGGGAAGTGCTCGAGAAAGAGAAGTAGTGTCCTTAGCTTTGTGTTGGGCCGCAGCTCGAGTGGTGCAGCACAGTTGTTCAAGAAAACAACTTAGGCAGAGAGAGAGAACGGCGATAATAATAATAATGATAATAATAATAACGACTGTCTGGCCAGTTGTCGATTCTGGCCGCCTTTTGCTGGGCTGGCCAGACCCTTTTGTGTCTGCTCCGGCGGACTGTGTGTGCCCTCCAGTGCGTCACTCGACACTGCGGGTGACTGATGTGTTTAGAGTCAGCCAGTCAGCTCAAAGTTTAGGCTCTAAACACAGTCGGTCACCCTTGGAGGACTGTTGCTGGCGGCGACTGTTTGGGCCAGCCGCTTGCACAGAAGTTGGCCGGCCGCTTTCCGGTGCCCAGTTGGCTCGGCGGGCAACAAGTGGCGGCAAACAGTCCCACTTGTGCGCCTCTGTGTTCGAGCTGAGCCCGAAGCCAAGCGAGCAGCATTTGGGAGGCTGCAAAGCGGGACAGTCGCTGGAGCGGATTGAACTTCGGTCTTTGTCTCAATCTCCTCTAGCTAGTCTCTGGCGACTAGACTGTGGCGACGACACTCCAAGTTGCCGGCTGGCTGCTCGCTCGAGTCACTGCCGCTCGTCCGATTAGAGTGTGTGAATTCAGGCCAAGGTGAGACGGCGAGATCGAGCGAGAGAGAGAGAGACAAAAGACGGCAGTTTGGAGGAAGTGTCTGCAGGGCGAGTTTTGCGGCGTTTTGTGTGTGCCAAAAGTGTGCCCGAAAGCTGGACCGAAATGTCGAAATCTCCGCTGGGAATCTGCGCCGAAATGTCGATTGGACATTCGATTGGAAACCCTTAGGGATCTGCTCGGAAATCCAAGTGTCTTGCCCGTCGGAAGTGGCGCCGCCACTTCCTCCAAATGGACGCGCCAAATGTCAAGCAGCCCAGCGGGGCCACTCGCTCGCCACTGGTGACCACTGGCAATCGCTGGCAATCACTGGCAATCGCTGGCAGTCGAAAGGGCGACCAGGAGGCAGCGGCAGTCTTCACAGACGCACGGGCAAAATAATGGGACGAGACAATTTGTTCTGCTCGCTGGTTATTATTTGTGGCCGCCAGCTCGCCGATCGGCCAATCGGAAATGAGCAGTGGCCAAGTGCGAGCGAGATTGTGGCTCGAAAAGAGGTAGTCTGCAGCTGAATTGTTGCTGCTCGTGAAGGCGCATTAGCGTCCATGTTTTGGCTCGGCTGCCATTTGGGCACAGCATTGGCTCGCGTTGGCAAAGCGGCCAAGTGAAAGAGCGAAAATAATAAAACAAAATGCACACCGTCCATTTGCGGGCCACTATTTGCGGCCCACTGATGGCGCTCAATTGCGCATTAGTAACGCGCGTCCAGCGCCATTGATGCGGAGGGGCGCCCGTGGGCCTCGTTCCGGCGACTCGGCGCACCTGCCCAGCGGCGAGCCGGCTTGGAGGCGGCCGAAAGTGAGACGAATCGGGCCGATCGGATGCAGTTCGGTGCAAAATTGCGAGCAGCAAATTGCAGAGAGAAGCACAAAAATCGGCCGCCCAGGCAGAGCACAGGCACAGAGGGCGCATGCAGAGGATGTATCCAGAGGATGTATCCGAGAAGACACACAGTCTAGGCTGCGCGGCGGCTTGGAGAGACCGTTTCCGGCGATGAATTGATGCAAATGGAGATGCAAAAGTGTGCAAGAGTGTGCAAAAGTGTGCAAGCGAGCGCCCATTGTGTGGCGCTCACTCAGAGTGAACGGAGGACAGTCTGCAGGCTGTACTTACCGTGTTGGCGGCGCTTGTTGTTCTCCTCGTCGCGCAACTTGACACTCTTGGCCACCGGCGGCTCACCTTTGGCCTTGTCTGAGCCGGTCTTGCAGCAGTGAGCTCGCGGCTGCTTGTCGCGCGCCCCATTGGCCTGTCTGCAACCGGAAGTCGCCTTCTGGCAACACTGCTCGCACTGGGCCCCCTCGGCTGCCTCCTTCTTCTGGCGCAGCTGTCTGCTCGCCTGGATCACCTTGATCAGCGTGGCGCTGTTCGTCTCCGCCTGCTCCTCCTCGAGCGAGCGCTCGCCCCGCCGGCTCCCGGGCGCCACTTCCGCCGCCGGCGCGCCCTCAGCCAGCCGCATGGTGGCCGCCGACCGCTCGGCCAGCATCTTCAGCTCGTCCACGAAGCACAGCCGGTTGGCGCGCTCAGAGCCGCCCACTTGGGCGGCCGCCGTTTGCTGCAGTTGCGGCTCGCCCGCAGCCACGCCCACCTGGAGGGTTGCGGGCTCGCCGGGCTGGTTGCGGGCCAGCAGCAGGCCGGCGGACTGTTCCTGGCGCTCGCGGGGCAGCGGCGGCGGACACGGGATCAGTTTGCGGCTCGGCGGAGGCTGCTTGGCGGGCGGCGGGCCGCCGGCGGGCGCCCGAGCTCTGGCCGCGCCCCTCTGGCGAGCGCCGGGGCTGGGCGCGGGACTGGAAAGGGGGGCCGGCTCGAGGGAGGAGTGGCAGGAGGAGGAGCCGCTCGTTCGGTAGGAGGAGGAGGAGGGCGGCGAGGGGGAGCCCGAGGACTTGGGCCGGCCGGGCGGGGGCGGCGCGAACGTGCTCAGGCGGCGGGTCGGCGGCAAGGGGGGCGGGGCGCGCTTCGGCTGGCCCGCGGGCTGGTGTGCGCTGCGCAGTGGGGCGGGCTCGGCGGCCGCGCCCTCGCAGTAGTCGTGGCCCGCGCTCTGGTAGCCGCTCGACTCGTCGGCCGAGTTCGAGCAGCCGGTGGGCGAACTCTTGGGCCCCGCTCGCTGGCAACAAGCGGCCGGCCCGCGGCCGCCACAATTCCCGCCACACGAGCCCTCCAGCCGGCCCGGCGGGGGCGCCTGCTGCCCAATGCGGGCCAGCGTCAGGTGCGCGCAGCAGGTGGGCGCGGCGGCGGGTTCGCCCGCCGCGCAGCACTGCTGGCCCATAGCTGCGGGACAGGCGGTCGCGCTGTGGCTGTGCTGTAGTATAAGTGGTTGTTTGTGTTTTTGCTGTGACTTGCTTGAGATCATTCCGGTTGCGGTCGCGTAGTTGAAGCGCTGCTGCTTGGGGGGCCCCACGGGGCAGAGGTTGGGCGCGCTCGGCGCCACGAGGAGCCCGCGCGGGGCCGGCAGATGGGCGGCGGAAGTGGCCATGAGCATCATCATGGTGCTGCTGTTGGCGCAACACTGGCCCCCCTCGGCCACCAGCTGGGCGATTAGGTGGCGCTGCTTGGCGCTGGCACTTGCGTTTGCGTTCGCGTTGGCCGCCCTGAGCAGCGCCAGTCTGCCCGTGGTTCTGCATCCGGCCTGCGGGCGCCCTTCCGGCCGCGCCTCCCACAGACACTCGTCGGCCGCCTCGAGCGGCGCCCCCAGCAGGTTGAGCTTGTCCTCGCTGCGCGCGCGCAACAGTCCCCCGCACCTCGCCGGCTGCTGCGGTCTGGCTGGCGCCGGCCGCTTCTTGGAGCCTCCACTTCCATTTCCGCTTCCACTTCCGCCTCCGCAGGCGCCCCACTTGGCGCCCAGAGACTGTCCCTTGGCGGCGGAGCAGCCGGCGCACAGACAGCAGCCGGAACTCGAGGCGCAGTGCTCGGCGAGACGCGCCGCGACGGCCTGGCGTCTGTGCAGTGCCTGGACGGCGCAACAGGCGCCGCCTCTGCACTGGCTCGCCGAGCTCGCGTAGAGCTGCCCGTTGGCCTGAGGCAGACAGTCGTCGATGGAGCGCTGACCGAGCACGCTGTTCGAGCGGCGGTACACTCGCAGGCTCGTCTGGCTGGCCAGCGAGCTCGCCGGCTGCCCCCCGGTGGCGAGGCGCCAGTCTGCGCCCGCCGCCAGCCCGCCCGAGCTAAGGACTGCCTGCCGGTGGATCTCGTCGGCCAGGCGGCTGGCCAGCAGCGCGTGGGGCACCTGGCGAGCTTCGGGCTTGTTGCGGCACTTTTGGGCCTCGTTTGGGGCGAAATTTTGGGCGAAATTTTTGGCAAAATTGTGACTTCTATCAACACTGAGCCGCTGACTTCTGACCGTCCCAAGCAGGCCAGTCTCCAGGCCCAGCTGGCCGAAGATTGTCCGCTCGCCCTGGGCCACACTCGCCCAGTGGCGCCCCTGCCTCAAGCTGCTCAGATTGTCCATCGACACGTAGCGCTGCAGAGTGGGGCCCATCTGGGCGCAAGCTTGCTGCTGCTGTTGCTTTTGTTGAACTTGTCTCTTGCTGCTCTGGAATAAATAGTTGCCCGTTTGCGGCCAAACTTCCGCCGAGACGACGGTCTTGCTGTGCTTGCGGCTGGCGAGCTGCTGCTGCTGCTGCTGCTCGCCCATCCTGGTCTGTCGGAGGCGCAGGGCGAGGGCGCGCGCGCCCGCCGCCTGTTGTTTGGCGGCGCACACTTGGCGCCTCTGCGCCACTGAGCACTGGCTGGCGAGCTTCTCGTGGACGAACTTGCTCAGGTCCAGCTCGCTCGACTTCACCAACAGACTGTGCATGGAGCCATGGTGGTGCAGCCGACACTTCTGGGCCAAAATTCTGATCTCTTCCTCTTCCTGCTGCTCTTCCTCCTCTTCCTGCTCTTCCGCCTCGCTGTGGGCCCTCTGGCACTTCCTGCTCTGCACCCTCGGCGCTTGTCTGCGGGCCTCCAACTGCGCACACTGCTTCGACTGCTTGAGCTCTGGCCGCTCGGCGGCACTTCTGGCGCCGCTTCCGGCGCTTGGGCCGCTTCCTGGGGGCGCCGGCTGGGCCCAACTGGCCACTGGGGCGTCCAGCTTGGGCATGTTGTCGCGGGCGCCGCTTTCTGCTCTCGTCTTGCTGGCGAGCTCTGGCCGCGTCTGGCCGGCGAGCTCTGCTCTCTGGCGGCTAATCTCGAGCGGCGCCACTGTGGCGCCAGGCAGCCGCGAGCAACAGCCCAACGCAGACTCTCTGTGGCCGAGTGGCGCCCGTCGCGCTCCATCCGCGTTGACATCGTTGGCCGAATTCAATTTCGAGCTCGGCGGCCTAATTGGCTGCCTCCGCTCGGCTGCGTGGCGCCAATTAGCAGCCTGGCTCGCCTCCTCCAATGCAGATTGTGTTTGGCAATTGGAATTGCCCTCCAATGCAGATTGTAAAGTGCCCTCCACTGCAGACTGTAGAGTGCCCTCCACTGCAGACTCCCTGCCGGCCGATGCTAAGGAGGCGCCGGAGGACACTTGCTGGCCGCCAGCTGCACGCTCCACTGGCCGTCTTGCCGGCCCACTGGAGCGCCGCCCCGCAGACTGTCTGTGGCGCTCGGGACACTCTTTCGCGCTGCCCTGAGGAGTCTGCTCCTCCGAAGACTCCCCGAAGCGGTCTTGCCGCTCCTTAGAGCTGCACTCGTCCGACTGCTGCTCCTCGGCCCGCGAGCAAGCTCGTCTGGGCGGCGGCGGCGGCGGCGCCACTTGGCCAGGTCGGCGGGCGGCCGCGGGCGCACTGCACTCGCCGCACGGCAGCCCCGCGGCCACTTGCAAGCCCCTGCGGCTGGCCAGGTGGCGCAGGGCCGCCCCCTTGCGCACGGCCAGCCGCAACTGTTGGCGCTCTCGCTGCAGCCGGCGCACCAAGTCCACCGCCGCCTCGAAGGACAGGCCGGCCAGCCAGTGGCCCTCGGCCGCCGCCAGCTCATCGCCCGGCTCAAGACCGGCGCGCGCCGCCAAACTGCCCTCGCGCACGCTCTCCACAAACACCCCAGGCCACTCGGCAGGGCCCTTCACCACGCCGCACCCAAAGGGCTCGCGCGTCCTCTGCCCGCCCGCCACCTCCACCAGCACCAGTCCTTCCGCTTCCAGAGCTTGCTGCTCTTCTCTAAAGACTAGCTCCTCTTCTTTAAAGACTAGCTCTTCTTCTCTGAAGACCAGCTCTTCTCCCTGCACTTCCGCTTGCCTTTCTGTGGCCATTTCTGCCCCCATTTCCGGTCCGGCTTCCGGTTTTGATTGCATTTTTCCACCAGATTTTGAGCGGGCCTCTCGCGTTCCACCATCTTCGGCACTGCCCAAGCTGCCCTCAACTGCCAACGACCGTCTCTCCTCGCTGCCACCACTCGGCCCACTCCGCGTGGACACACTGCAACCGGAAGTGGACGAGGACGCACTTCCGGTGGTGCAGGTGCTCTTGCGCAGTTCTTTGTGCAGTTTCAGTTGTTGGTGCTTGTGGAGGAGGCGCTGTTCGAGTTGGGCGTGCTCATGTTCGAGGACAAGACGAGGCGACGAGGACAAGGAGGAGGCGCACGACGAGGAGCCGCTGGAGGGCGAGCAGGACAAGCTTAGCGAGTGTCTGCTCGAGTGTGGCGAGCAGTTCTCGGCCGGAAGACTGTCCCCGATGGTGAGCTCGTCCAACTTTGTCCCATTTGGCCCACTTTCCATCGATTTGGGCCCCAAATTTGAGCCGCTCGAGTAGTGCCCGAGACTGTTGCTCTCCGAACAACTCTCCGAACTCTCGAATGGCTCCACCCTAAGGGCGCCCAACTGCGCCACCTCTTGCGCCTGCAATTCGGCCGGAAGAGATGGAGCCACCTTCAACCATTCGATTGGCTCGCCCGCATTCTCCTGGTGCGGAATTTGGCCCACAAACTTCACCAGCAACAGAATGTCATGCCCGCGCGACTGCTTGATGAGGCTGATCACCTCGTCGTAGGTGGCCCTGCTCACCTGCAGCCCATTCACTTGGATCAGCTGGTCGCCGACCTGAGTTTGAATGAAGCGAAGTTTGTTTGGTTCATTTCCGTTCATTTGGGATTGTATTCCGTTTGTTTTCCGCCAATTTCCGTTTGTTTTTTTTTTTCCAAATGGCCAAATTTAGTCCGTTTTTGCCCAAGTTTAATCGTTTGTTTGCGCGCCAACCAGAGACAAGGTGCCGCCGAGATCAGTTTCAAGCATTAGAGTTGCCGCGATAGGAGGCAAATGTTACATTGAGAGTGGAGAGAAGAAGGTGCTCTTTGGTTAGGGACAGTGTTCAGTGGAAGATGTTTGCCTTGCCGCTCGAAAGCGGTTTGTTTGGCTGAAGTGTTGCTCGAGCCGAGAGGAAATTATAAGCCTATTAGTGTTTATGCGATTTGCATAGTAAATGGGCTCGGAAGTGGCGCTCTAAGCTGCATTGGTTGGCTCTGGCTTTGCTTTGGTGGCGGCGAGGAGGAAGTGGCGCCGCAGACTGTCATGGGCGGCCCATTGCAGGCCCATTGCAGCGAGTGCGCGCGGCCCAAGCGCACAGAGATTCGGTCTGCCCGCAGCTGCGCGCCTAAGGAGCCACAAGGCAGACTGCCAATGGGCGATCGGCGCGCACGAAACAGGCAGCCAAAAGCGGCAAAAAGACGGCCACTCTCTGTCTTCCGCTCGCCGCAAACGCAAATCCCTCGCCGCAATGACACGCCACCAGAGCCACAGACACTCGCGACTGGCCACTGCCTGTTTAGACGCCGCTGCCAAGCTCGTGCCGACAAATGGGCGCCACTTTGCGGCCGCAACAAGTGTCTAAGCGCGCGAGTGGCGCCCAGAAAGTGCTGGCCAAAATGGGAGCTCGCTGGTGGCTTTCTAGCTCGCTCGCTTGCTCGCTTGGGACAACAAAGTGTGAGAGATGCCCGATCGCGATTAGAAAGATTGTGTTAGCTCGAGAAGGAGAGAAGAATAAGCAGAAGGAGGCCTGCTTATTGCTTGTTGCTGGCGAGCTGGCCCTTTGGCGCAAAGTTATTCAGCCTTTCAGCTTGCCTGTGGGCGCCCATTTTGCGCCCAGCTTATTTCTTATCACTTGCTCGCCTTTCGACTCTTGCAGATACCGTTTTGCCTTTTTGCAGGAAAACATTGCGCCCACTTGGCGCCCAGTTGAAGGCTGCAACAAGTGCAGCCTTCAACTGATCGCCGGCCAGCTCCCAAGACTCGTCGCTTGGTGGCCACTCTCTCCCGCTGGACTGGAGTCCAGCGCCTTCTGGCCAGCCCCAGTCTTTGGCCATTCAGGACGAGCCAATCAGACGGACACGCGAACACCAACAGCACTGAAAAGCGAGCTAAGCGGCGCCTTTTGGGTGCACCACAATTGCAACGGGCAGCCAAAAAATGATGCCCGCGAGGGGCCAGGCGGTCCTGGTTGGGCGCCAAGCTGCGGCTGGCCGAGAAAAGGGGCGCTAACAAGTAGCTGGCGATAATAATAACAAACTAGTAACGATCGGCAGCTCGTCTGTGTGCAGTTTCTCGAGGGCCAAGTTTTGGCCCTAATAATCGTTGGACGCAAGTGGCTTTTGTGTGAAAAGGGGGCGAGCACTTTCGCGCAATCTCTGCCCATCTGGCGGCCAGTCTGAGTGAGCAGCTGGAGCCGATCTTGGCGGAACTGCGGCCGGCAAGACCAGAATGGGCGCAGTTTGGCGTCCGACTTGGTGCACAGTGTGTAGTGCATGGTGGAGAATGCACACTGTACACTGTACAGTAGTGCATGGGCCGCAGCAACAAAGCCGCTTTGCATGTGCGCTAACCTGCACACACAAGGCGCTGCACACAGGCCGTAGACTGCGCGCAGTAGCACTTGTTTGCGTGCCGCTCTGGGCGCCTTGTCGCGCTCCATTTGCCTGTTTGTGCGCGGCTCTTGGGCGACTCGTCCGGCCGCCAAGCAGCGCCGCTGGGGCAATAAAAATAATATAATAATCACCATAATAGTGCCGCCGTCGCCGATTGTTGGCCCAGCAGCTCCCAGTGCTCGTCTGCCGGCGGCTGGCGGCTGGCGGCCTCTTGCTCGGCCAAGGCTGCGCGTGAATGGATAAGAGAGAGGCAAAGAAGAGGGAAAAACGCTTGTGGCCGGAGAGCACTCTCTCACACTCGCTCGGGTCCCTTTAGCTGGTCGTAAATGCGAGCAGAGGGCCAATTCAACAAGCCCCATAATAATTACTACAACAACAACAGACACTCAAGCCCTTGGGAGTAATAAAAATTGCAAAAAGAAGACCAAAATGCAAAGAGAGCGCTTTCTTTGCTCTCCTTGCAGCTTGGCCACGCAAAGCACACTCGGCTGCTCATTCTCCCTCGCTCGCCGGAGCTTCCGGTCTTTCTAGTGGCCAGAGATCGATTTCAATCGCTCAGAGGCGGACAAAATGATGATCGTGGGCAACAATTTGGGCGCCATTAAAGAGTTTCTCTTTCAGCATCTGCCCAGTGGGCAAGTGTGCCTCTGCCTCGAGTTGGCTGTGTCCACATTAACCCGGCCGAAGAAGAGTTTCCAGAAGAGAGTTTGCGAGAGACAGACTCTCGCCCATCAGGTGAAAGCGTCCAGCAGACATCCAGTGCAAACACTTGGCCACCGTGCAAAGTCTACACTTTAAATGGTGGCTCCAAAAGGTGGCTTTAATCAAGGTGGCCCAATGAAGTTGAGAAAATGCTCCCAAATGCAGCTGCATACTAACCCTCAAACCATTTTTGGCCGCCTGCCCGCCAGGCTCAGTGTGCGACACGAACACGCCCACCGAAGATCCGCTCACATGCTCCTTGCCTGTGGGTGCCAATTGCCGTTTGAAGTGTGAGATTGGGCTTCAGAGTTAGTCTTTTTTGAGTTTGAGTTTCTGGTAATTTGATTGCAAGTTTTGATTGCAGAATTTGATTGGGAATTGCAAATTAGGTGCCATGCAAATCCTCAAAATTGCATGAATTCCTGCAAAGAATCAGTCCTAAGGCAAACAATGAGCGCTCACTCGAAAGCGGAAAAAGCGGAACAGATTCTCAATATCGAGCGAGGTGGCAACAAGCTCGTCTGAGACTGTCCCCGGGAAATAAAACAATCCCAGTTCGTGGAGGAATCTCGCAGCCTCTTTGGAGCGCTGAGTTAAGAGAGTTGCAAAGGAGAGCCCATTTTGCATGAAATGGCCGAGCGATCCAACCAAAAGTGGAGCACACTCTTCGCTGCTCTGCCGGGCGGCAACAACTGTGATATGCACTGGCTGGGCGCAATAAAAGTGCTGGTCTGGGCGTAACTCGCTGGCCGCTTTGTCCGATTTGGATCGGCGAGACAGCGAGGCGGCGAGGCGGCCAGAGCGCAAGAGCGCTGGCCAACCGCCTTTGACCTCCACGGCGGACAGAGAGCGGCGTTAAATTTGAATATTCGCCACTTCTTAGGGCTAGTCTCTCGCTAGTCTCTTGCTGGCATATGGCGCCACTCGACAGGCCTGCTTGTGTTCCCCAACACAAAGTCTAATCTGGTTCCCTTGCACGGACAATTGGCAGCGACAACTGTGTTTGTTTACCTGCGGCCAGTGCAACAGTGGCCGCTTTTGGCCGCGCGCCACTGTGTGCGGCAAGTGCAGAATGGAGCAAGATGGCACAGAGACAACAAGGAGCAAAAACAAGTGCCAGAAACAAGCGCCAGCCAGCAAGTCAAGTTCAGCTAAGGGCCGGCCAACGAGTTGTTGGCGTTTCTGTTGGGCCGACAACTGTTGTGAGCTCACAGCTTCAGGAGAGCTTCTCTCCTGAACGCCGCAATGCTCGCCACTTGTTCTGACTCACTGCCAACAGCTGCCCAGTGGCTCAGTTTGCCGCTCGGCCCAGCTCGCCAGAGAGCGAAACAAAGCTCCACAATTGCACCACTGCTCTAACATAACACACAAGCACTAGTCTCTGTCTCTGTCTCTTTGAATGGCCAACTGGAACAATTGCAATTGGAAGCCTCCAAGTGCATTGCTGGCAGGCCAAGTGGGCAGCTCTCGCACGATACACTCGCATGCACTCGCGCGCACTGCACGCATAAATCCCCACAGATTGCCATTGGCGGCAGTCTCTGGCCACTGCGACGGCTCAATTGCAATCAGCCTCCTTTCCAGACCTCTGGACCACCTCTGGCCTCTCGCTCACCACGCTCATCAGGCCGCCACTTCGGCCGAGCTGCCAAACGTCCAGCCAGATTTCCAATCTCTGTCTTTCAGTCTTGCGGTCTTGCCGTCTTGCCGTCTTGCCGTCTTGCTGCTCAGCGGGCAGCTGGAAGCCAAGCGAGCAGCTTGGCGGCCGCAAGAACGCCAACCTTCGCCCCTGCAAAGTTCCGCCCCAAAAGCCAAAGATCAAACAAAGACGCTTGTCTTTAACTTGTCTTGGCCACTAATGCAAATCCGGGCATAAATGTGTGTTCATAAATGAGTGTTGTCCACTCTTCTTTTATTGGCCAATAACAATAATTCGCACGGGCCAGCCGCAGTCGCCCTCTAATCTCCCCACGAGCAGCTCAATCTGCAGGCTGTCCACGAGCGACAAGTGAGCAGAGGTTGACACCTAAGGTCTGCAGAGGCCGAGCATTTGCCTGGCCAAGTTGCACTTGAGCCGAAGTTTAGAATTGAGCTCAGGCCTGCAAAACCGAGCAAAATATTGACCCACTCGGCCATTTGGGCTTGTTAGCTCTCTCACTTGAAACTAGCAAAAGTAACATCCCCCAGCTGATCCGCTCAAATCGCGGGCCGCAGTTGCAATCTTTAGAGACAATCTGGAAAGTCTGGCGAAGATTTTTGCGAAAAATGCAAATCTCTGGCTCAAAGATGGCGAGTCACAGGCCAAGACTGTCACTGTCGTGCAGACTGTTGCATTTTGTATTGCAAACCAAACCACTGCAATTTTGTATTGCATTTAGCACTGCAGTGCGCGAGTTGTGCAGTAAAATTCGTGCAGACGCAAGCGAGTTGCGCGCCACCGCAGCTTCACTGCGCAGCCTAAGCAGTGGCTGCAATTGGGATACTTTCTGGCAATTTTTCCCAAATTTTTACCAAATTTCTCCGGAAACTTTTCCGGAATCTTCTCCAATTTTTCGGACACATCTGCCGTGAAACTCGCTCCCCGCAGACTAACTAGCCTTGTAAGCGGCGGGCGATCCTCTTATCTCGAACCACCATTATTTCGCCCCCATGCGATGGGAAGATGAGCGGCCACTTTTGCGCCGCCACAGACAAACCATCGTCCAAATGAGCCACTGGTGAGCAAGTGAAACAGTGTTTCCCTCTGAGATTAGGCGGAATTTTGCATTGCCAAACGACAGAGACAGTCTGAATAACAAGCTTGGGCTCGCCAAAAGTTCGGCAGTGCAGCGAGACGACAAGCTGGAAACATGCGGACAAGGCACGAGAGTGGTCGAGCTCGCTTACCGTTTGCCACTTGTCGCTAACTGTTTTCCTTTTCCTTTTCGTTCGCACGCTCGCCCCAACACTTGTCACACAATTCACATGGGCCCACAGACACACAGGCAAGACAAACCGCGGCCAACTCTTCTCTTAAACTGTCTCTCTGTTGCAAGAGACTGTCTCTCCAAGAGACAGAGGGCAAGACAGAGATGGAAAGGAGAGAAAATGGGGGCGAACAAATAGGGAGGAAATGTTTTGGAGAGAGAAAGTGAACTTCGGTTTGCCAATCCCCAGCTTAGTCTGTGTGCTAATGAGCGGCGAGCAAGAGAGAGCAATAGAGAGAGCTTGTTCCCCACAAGCTAGAGACAGATACCAGAGAGAGTCTCTGTCTGGCAAGGCGGTGTGTTTTTTCCACCACTCGTTAGCGATCGAGCAAGAAAGAGAATGAGAGCTTCATTTGCCGCTTTGGTGCGGTTTTGCGGCCCGACTCGAGCTCGAGCAGAGCTGAGGGCTGGCAGATGGAAGTGAGATAGTTGGCTAATTAGCTGGTTGTAAGTAGTTGTGCGAGTTTTGCGGCCCATTGTCGTGCACTTGGAGTGGAAGGCGACCGGCGGCAGCCAGTGAGAGTCTTCCGAGAGACAGTCTGTGGCGTGCGAGCGGCCGCACTGAAGCAACCGCACGCAGCAAGTTGCAAACCGCGCGCGCTCCTTCAGCCAGAGTCTCGCCGCCAGACACAGGGATGCTCGCCGGCCAGTCCGACAAGCTCGCCAGAGAGCAGACTTTTTTCGACTCTTTTGGGCCACTCACTTGGGCACTGGCCAGCGCGGAGGCGCGTCGGAAGTGGCTCGGAATCCATTGTGTTCCGGCGGCCAGTGGTTAGACTCGGGGGGAAGAGTGTGGAAAATATCACATTGCGCACACAATGTGGGCACATTGCTCAGTCCACACAGCTGAGGATTTGCACAAAAGGTTGCGGGGAATTTTATGCCTCGCTCATATCATTCTGCTTATCCTGCTCGTCCCCAAAAGGCTGCCAAAGGGCCACCCCGGCGAGCTTGGCGGCAGCAGCTTGGCGAGCTCTGCACCAGCTAGACGAGAGTCAGCTGGTGCAGAGCCTTTCACCAGTCAGAAAATCGCCAAGACGCTTTCGAAGGCAGACGAGCGGCAGAGAACGAGCGGCAGAGAGTCTCTCGGGCGAGCTGTGGACACAATTCCATTAGCGACTCTAAGGGACAATTGGCCAGCGAGCGAGCGAGCCACTGGGCATTGTTGAGGAGGCTCGTTGCAGGATGTGTGTGCAACAAGCCCGTTCGACACTTCCAACCTGCTGCCAAGATCGCCAAGATCGCCAAGCTCGTTCGCCTCCGAGCGAGCCCTAAGGAGCGGCATGTGACGCCTCCACAGAGAGGCTGCGGCGAGACCGCGCTGACCAGTGGCGGCCTTTCACTGAGCGCCGATCGCCACAGACAGTCTCTAGCTCTCGAGGTGCTTAGCTTGGCGACTTTGCAGCTTTGCAAACGACTCACGAGGAGGAAATTTTGCCCAAGTGGAGGCGGCCAGCTCGCCTTGTTGGCTCGCCGAGTGGTCATTCTTAGAAGGATTCTTGGGAGGATGACCACTCGGCGTTGCGAGAGTGCAGCGAGAGTGCAGCGAGAATGCAGTTTTCGAGAGAGTGGCCGCAGAGTGAAAGTGGCTCCGAGGGCAATGAGGAGCTCTGGTGGCCATTTGGAGTGTGTGGATTTGGCGCTGGTTGAGTGAAAGAGTTTTGGAGGAAGTTTTGAGGAAAGCGAGCCGAATGGCAAGCGAGCTCTGCGTTCGATCTCTCAAAAGATTGAAATTTTATCCACCAGCAAGAGTCTCTGGTGGACAACAATCTAGTCTCTATCCACCAGAGACTGTTGCTGCCAAGTCGGCGGCAATAGTCTCTGGCTGATAAACAGTGGCGCCCGACGAGCCAGAGGAGGAGATAAAATCGGTGGAAAACTGTTTCCAACTGTTGTCCGAGACTGTTGCCGAAGCTCACTTTTAACTTGGCTCGCTCACTGCTCGTCTCAGGCTTCATTCTTTCATTCTTTGCTCGCCACTCACAACAATTCCTTTTGGCCTCTTTCTGCTGGTCTGTCTTCTGCTCGAAACTGCAGAGCGAAAGACAGTCCAATCGGGCTGCTTGCTTGCTAGTTGAAGACCATTATGGCCGCCCCTAAGCAGCCGAGAACAGAAGCAATCTGGCCGAGAGTGCTCTGCGAGCTCTCGTTGCAACTTCTCCGTCCGTTGATGTAATTAATTATCTCCCAAACGGGCGGCAAATATCTTCCTCGTGCTGCCCACTCTGAGCGGCAAACAAGTGGCCAAAAGTGGACCAAAGGCGGAGAGAGGAGGAAAAGTGGAAGCGGAGAGAAAGGATTCATCCTGGTCACCCCACTCACTTGCGCCCCTTTGCTCTCTCGCCCTTTGCGGCCGCGGCAACAAACTTGAAGAGCACAGTGAAACAAAAACAACACAGTCTCTTCACTTCCAAACAGTCTCCTCGCTTCCAAACACTTTGGCTTCCAGTTCCAGTGCGTTGGCGGCACTCGAACTCTCGATGGCCAAGGCGAGCTCGCCAAGCCAAAGTGATGGGCGGAAGCTCCTCTTACGCCCTTAGACTGGCCCTTTTGCATTTGGCCAAGCTCGAGACACAAAGCAAACTGCTGCCCAACACTGGTCAATGAGCCAAAAACAACAACAACAACAACAAGAGTATTCCACTGACTCTTGCAAACAATTTGCAATTCATCTTTCTACTTGTGAACAAGATGCAATACTCTTTGTGCTCCTCTTTGCCATTAGCGCCAATTTATTGCCTCCATTCTGGTGGCCATTTGTTTGCGGAAGACAAATTCCCCAAACAACAGCTTCTTGCAGCTGGAGGCTATTTGGCGGCTTGCAATCCGCGAATTTGCTTGAATAGAAATGATGAAATTTGGAGAAAAATGAAGGAAAAAAATGAAAAATAATGAAAACTCCGCCGGAAGTGCCTTGCTAGAATGGAATATCTTCGCATTTGGGCGCCCCTTTTTGCATGCCAAGCGAGAAATCTGCAAAAGCTGGACGCTTCTTCTCGTGAGACTGCGCCCCTTCGAGCGCCCCTGGTCAGTCTCGTCGGGCCAAGCGACTTGATTAAAATAATCAAATTGCATCCAAATGGATGGTGGCCAATACGAAAAGTCTGTGAAAAGTTTACAGACTGTCTTTGATACAAAGAACGAGCCAGAAATGGGCGCCTTCGTGTTTGTGTGGAAACATTTCTGTGATAACAAACATTCTCCTTCGAGTCTCTCACTTCGGCTCGAGACTGCAACATGGAAGCTGGACAGTCGTCGACTCGCATTCATCAGAGACTGGCTTCAGTCTAGTGAAGAAGTTTTGTCAGTGAAAGCCAAACAAATTGCGCCAAAGGTTCCCCTTAGCTTGCCAAATCCAAGCGATGCTTCGCTTTGGTTTGGCAAGCCCAACGAGAGATGCCCATCACGATTTGGGCTCGTGAGCTGGTGGTGGATGGAATCACTCAAGCAGACTGTTGGGCGCCGCAGTTTGTCTGTCGAGCTCGAGAGGGAGAAACAAAAACTCTCGCCTGGCGAGCTCACTTCGCTCCGCTTGGCTCCACTTTTCGAGCTCTCGATTTCGAACTTGCACTCGAAGAACAAGAACCACAAGAGCGAGCAAACAAACAGGCAACTGTCTTCCACTTGGCCATTCACAGTCTGCCTCTAAGAGTGAGCGGCAAGAAGTGTCGAGAAAGTGTTGCTTTGATTTTGGCCAGAAGCAAAATCTCTCAGACACAAGAGAAATTCCTTCGAGAGTGAAAAAGTCGGCAATCTTTAATTCTCGATTCTCTTTGCTCACTTTGCCAAAATCCAAGCCCGCCACTGCTTGAGCTCGCCATCTAGCCGTCTCGCCATCTTGCTGCCTTGCCGTCTCGTCGCCCTCTGGCCACAAGCAGCCGACCGCAACCTGTGGCAATGCTCTAGTTGTTTTCGCTCGCCCTTGTTGCAGTCTGACAGGCGGCCGGCCGGCACTTTTCTCTGGGCCGCAAATGATGCTGATGAACTTGGTCGCCCAAATGGGCCAGCCGGCGAGCGTAAATCACACGCCGGCCTTCTTGGCAGCGCCCAGAGACAGTCGCTCACTCTCAATCGCCAAGCTCGAGCTGCCCAATTCAACAATTCGCGCCCAAAACAACAATTACAACAAGAACAACAAGTTAAACTTAAACTAGCTTGGGGGCGGCCGGGCCAAGTGTTTGGCGTCGGTGTCAGTGGACGCGACGTGTGACCTTAGGCGCGGCCGCGTGCTCTTGGGCCGCGCTGGCCGGCTGAGGAGGCGGCCAAGTGGCAGCATCACGAGCGGGCGCGCCCTAAGGGTCGCCAGCAGCTTGCCTAGAGGTTGCCAGCAG
>Ga0058701_10000065_pt1 | contig 83078 bp, 55 predicted proteins | sample AgamicOrMae_FD_97039 | JGI IMG/M metagenome (GOLD analysis project Ga0058701, IMG submission 97039) | Agave microbial communities from Guanajuato, Mexico - Or.Ma.e | ecosystem: Host-associated > Plants > Phyllosphere > Phylloplane/Leaf | place: Guanajuato, Mexico | collected 2012-06-04
AGAGAGAGAGAGAGAGAGAGAGAGAGAGAGAGAGAGAGAGAGAGAGAGAGAGAGAGACGGGGAGAAGTGGGAGAGTGGAGAGAGGAGGAAGAGGAAGGGAGGCAGGCCAAGTGGGGCGCAAATCAATTAACAAAACAAACTGCCGCTCCTAAGGGCTAGAAATGGCGGGCGATATTGCGCGGCTGAGAGGCCGCAGAGCATCCTCGGAGCTTGGGGTTGATTGGAAATTGGAAATGGAGGCAGATAAATAAGCCGGTGGCATAATTGAGCGGCCCCTTGTCCTCCGGCCGACAGACGAGCGATATGGGCCAGCCGGCGAGTGTTAATGACAAGCTCGCTTGCTGGCTTTGGCTTTGGCTTTGGCAGAGTGTCTGCAGCGCAAAGTGCAAACACTTTGCACTTTTGGCCCCTCCAGATGAATGGGGGCGGCCCCAAATTTGGGCGACATTTGCCAGCCGGAAATGGAACACGCTGGCGAGCTAACAGCAACTAGCTGGAGACAGTCTGCCGCAACGAGAGGCAACTCTTGCATGCAGCTCTCAATGGGCCGCCAAGCAGCAGGCGGCCACTTTGCCGGGCCGGAAGTGGCGCCGCGAGTGTTTGGTGGCCGGAACAGTCTCGCCACGAGGAGCTGCAGCGAGACGGTGGCGTGTGGGCGAGCATGCGGGCGCACACAGACTCTGGCGGCGTCATTAACAGGCGACTAATTGGAATTTGATAGCCGGCAGTCTTTTAATCGGGCCGGCGTCTCAGTTTGTCGTCTTGGGGGATATTTTGGCCGTTGGGTGGAAATATTCCCGTGCAAAGATCTCACTGGGGCGCCAATAAGATGCAAATTGGTGCCGCCAGATCATCCTCTGCCTTCGGGGGCTCGCCGGCTGCTCTTGGCGCGAGCAACTCCCCAAGGGCGTCCCTTTCAGTGGCGGCTTATTGCCGCAGTTCTACCAGAGAAAGAGGACCTTGCCTCTTTTGGCTCTCTGGCTGGCAAGGCGCCTTGCCAGGAGGACCTTGTCTCGAACTTTGTGGGCTTTTGAGCCGCCGGAAGCGGACGATCGATTGGGGGCGCCAACGTGGGTGGCCCTGCGAGGCTTGTGGCCCGCAAAGAGCGGCCGTTTGTCGCCCGGCGGCTCGTCTGTTCCGTGTGGCTAGACAGTGGCTGGCCTGGCCCCAAAGACAGTGGCTGCTTCTCTCGGTTGGCCACAAACGTCTGGCTCGCATTAAGATCTCGCGCGCAATTAACACGCGCTTGCCACGCACGAGCTCGCCACCCTGAGCCCAATTCAATTGGCCGCCCGCCCGTCCTAATGGCCGGCGCCCGAGACCCACAAATTGAGGCCACTCAGAGCGGCGTTTGGCTCCTCTGGATCGTTGGAGAAATCTTTCCGGCGTTCGAAATGGGTCCGAAATAGGACCGATCTCTGTCTCTGGCTCTCATTAGTCAGCACAACTGTGCGTTGGACAGACCTTCCTCTGCAGTAAGTGAGAGATTCCGCAGACAGTCCAGCGCAGACTGTCCAAGTGAATTTCCAAATGAATTTCCACTGCCGGCCGGAAGTGGCGCCCAATGGACACTTTGGCGGCCAGTCGATGTAATTCTTTCCTCTTGGAAGAGAGTCTTTCGGAAGTGACTCTTTCGAGAGAGTGCAAAAGTCAAGCTGGTCCACAAGTCGAGGAAGCACAAGAGCAGCTAAGCAGTGGGGCCATTTTTGGGCTTCAATTTGGAGATTCGGGCAAGCAGATAAAATGGGCCAGAGTGCGCGGGCGGAGCAAATCATTGTCCCTTCCGGCGGGCTGGCCCCTGGGTGCGGCTGACAAGATGTGCCCGCATGAGGAGGCCAATAAAATGGCCGCCTCATCGCTTGGGCCGCCAGTTGTTGGGCCTTGTTATTGGCCGATCTCAGACAGTCCCAAATTGGGCAGGGGCCAGGCTGCTGGAAATGTGGCCGAGGGCGCAACGAGGGCACACTTGCAGCACGCGTACACTGTGGGCGCGTCTCCGTCTCTGTCTCTTTCTCGCTTGGTGGCTGGCCCGCAGGCGACCAGAAGGACACAGAAGGCGGCCGGCCGGCCGGCCAGACGAATGATGAATAAATGGGCCAACTGGTCGCGGACGAAATGAGTCGTGAATTCAATTGGCGCTCGCCGGCCGCCCGATCGAGTGGGCCCAGTTTGCCCTTAGCTGCCCGCAGGCTCGCGCAATCAGGCAAATATATACAAGTCGCCCTGCAAGGCGTTGCACCAGTCAAGGCGCCCCTTCCGGCTGCTTCAACTAAGGATTGGGCGCCGCAGCTAGTCTGTGGCGGCGCTCAAGAGGCGCTGCAGAGAAAACGGCCAACAAGTCGCCGTTTTGCGGAAACGTTGCCTTGCGAGGCGCCAAGCTTGCGGGCGCCCATCGAGCGCTGATTCGAGTTGACGTGCAGAAGTGGGCCTCGCACACACGGACAGAGATCGTTGTGAATGCGTGAAGGCAAGCCAAGCCAGATCAACAAATGAAACGGGCCCAATTTGGGACAGTCTAGCTGGACGAGGGCGAGCTTGGCAATGTGCCATGTGGTCTGTTCTTTCTAGCAACGCCGTTTGTTGTTGTCCCCGTTTGGCGGACAATTGTCGGCGGCCAGACGTCCCACAAACAGAGACAGAGGCAGACGCGAAGCTAGAGACAGAGACTGAGACAGAGACTGGCAGAGAGGCGGAAGGGGAACCACAGACACGAGCATCTAATGCGCTCGCCGGCGGCCACTGGCAAGCCGGAACTGTCGCGCCGCCACGCCCACGAGGCGCCGAGAGTCGCCCGTCTGCAGCCAGTCACTTGGCCTAATTGGATTGCGGCGAAAAAGGGCGCTCGGAAGTGGAGCGCAAGCTCGGCACTGGAGCCGCCCGCAGTCAGTGGGGCGGCGTCCAATCGGGGCCACTTGCGCCTTCGCCCAAGAGGAGCGCCGGCCGCGCGTGAAGGCGTCTGGGCGGCGCGCCGAAAGTCGCCCTCGCACGCCAAGAGGCGCCCACAGACTGAGGCCGCCCGCACGCCCGCAGGCCGAGTGGGCGGCCGCCCAGCGCCCTCAGGAGCGCCGATCAACAAAGTCACCTGGCCGATAATCTGCCGGCGGGCGCCCGCAGCGCTTCCGGCGGCGAGCGAGCGAGCTCGGAGGTTGCGGGCGAGCTTGGAAGTTGCGGGCGAGCTTGGGAGCTGCGGGCGAGCTCGCGCTTAGCCAGACGGCGAGCTGGGCGAGCACGCGCCCAGACAGGCGCCTCCTTCTTCTGAGGCCGCCCACACAAATTGCTTTGGGGACAAAGGACAAGGAGAGGAGGAGGCGCCCTTTGCACGCGCAGGAGAGAGGCGCCCAGGCGGCCAACAGTCGTTGAATAGCTTGCCAGTTCGACTCTGCTAATCTGCGAACGATTCCCCGAAACGTGGCCGCCCTCACTGCGCTCCATTCCGGCAGGAGACAATCTCGATCTTCCATTCATAATCTCGCTTTGTCCACCCTCACCCTCGCCACCTTTTGGCGCCTCCCATCGAGCTTTGTCGCTGGCGGGCGCCCATTGTTGCGGCCTTGTTATTGCACGTCTTCCGCCGGCCGGAAGTGGGCGACTTGTTTTAGAATGCAGATTGGATTCCGTTTGGGCGGGTTGAAATCGGCGTCGAAATTGGCAAAACTGTTCCGCCACTAAGGGCAAACTGTTCGCCCTTAGTGGCCGGATTTTGCGCTGCCTTCGCTACGGAAGCTTAGGTGGCACGCGAGCCGGCGCGAAGTGGCAATTTTGATGCAAAAGTGGCGCCCTTTGCTCCACTCGCCGCCCGAGAGCGCCTTATCAGCGGCCCGAAGTCAAGCTGGGCCCCGTTTTTGGCAAGCTCGCGTCCTGGTCGAGCCTGGCCGAAATTGAAGAGGCGGACAAGCGTCGCAGAAGGGGGGCCCAATTGGGGACTAGGAGCGGTGGCGAGATCGCGTGTGTGGCGCCCCTTCGATACATTCAGAAAAGGCAATGTGATTTAGCAGTTAGGCCAAGCGGAAGCTGGTGAATGAGGCGCACTGGAGGCGCCACTGGCACGGACAAAGAAGAGCGCGCGCGCCGAGGACGCCGTGCGGCTCCCTTGCCCAGTCCAGCCGGAGAGTCGACAGTCGATCAAGCGGCCGGGCCTCTCGACACGGCTCTTTCACTCTTTCACTTTGGTTCCTTCGCTACTGCAACTCGCTAGCTCGCTCGCCAGCCGGCTTGCTGCGGGCGGCCCTCAGCTCGTCTGGGGCGCCTTTGTGCGCCCTTTGCGACTCGCCTGCGCGTGTCCAACGCGGATCCTGGAGACTTGGGCGGCCTGCGGAGAGCGCCCATTATTCGGCCCATCAGCAATCAATTGTTTGGGCCCCCCCCCCTCTTTAGTCGGTCTCAATTTCTTGCTCCAGCGGCGCGCCGTCGACCTGGGCCGGCATCAAATCGGTTGTTCCGCCGCCGCCGTTCGTGTGTGGCCGCGAGAGAAAGCCCAAAAGAGAGCCCCAAAGAGACCTTTCACAGGTCCAAGAGCGGCCCAAATGGACGGCAAAAGACTCGAACGGGCGCCCAAAGCTCAAAGCTCAAGGCCCAAAGGCGCTTTGCTGCACTTCGTCCCCCCCCCCCTACCTAAGCTGCGGCCCTTCGCTGCACAAACAAAATGCAGCCAGCTTATTGCAAGCTGGCTGCACTCCCCCCGAGCTTGCCAACAACAAACTGTCGCGCCGCCCTGTTGACAGAAAGCCCCACTTCCGGTTGGCTGGGGCGCCCAATGATTTGGCGCCGATTTGGCAAAGGGGGCGAGCTGCTAGATAGAGACTGCCGAGCTGCAAAGTGGTTGGGCTTCTGAGGGGCAAGGTTGGCGAGCTGCTGAGGGGCAAAGTTGGCAAGCTGGCGAGCTGGCGAGCTGCTGAGTTGACGCCGAGCTTGATGCGGGCGCCCACCGAAGAGGCCCAGCGGTGCGCGGCGGACACGGAGCGGCGGCGGCGAGTCAAGTGGCCGCGCGGCTAGTCTTTGGGGCCAGAGGTGCCCGCTCAGCCGCAGCGACTCACTGACAAGTGATGCGACGCCGAGCCCGAGCAGAAGCGGCCGGCCGAGACTGTCTGGGGGAGACTGTTTGGCGCGGCGAGCTTGGCGGCGAGCTCGCCAGTTTGGGGAGGCGGCGGAACGCATTATTCAAATTAGGTCGTGAACTGGGCGCGCAGAAGCCGGCCGGCGGAGTCAGAAGTTGCGGTTTCCATCTCGCGCCAACTCGCTTTGGGCCGCCCGCAGCTAAGGGTTGGCCAGTGGGCGACTTGAACTGCGCGAGCCACGCACGCTCGCCCATTGTTGATCCTCGAGCGAGCGGCAGATAAACTGCGCCCCCAAGCTAGCTCCTTGCAAGCTTGCCACCAGAGGAGATGATAGTTTGACGAGCTGGAGGCCGGAAGCGAAATGACCGCCACGAGCCGCGCAACCAAGTGGTAGCAAATTGAGCGAAAGCATTTGGACTCAATCACACGCAGCGGCGCCACGCAAACTCAAACGCCGCTTGGCTGCATCATGCGCCTTGCAAACGACCTCGCCGGTCGTTAAATGGGGCCCCATTGGGCGTCTGTGGCAGCGAGCGGCTTTGGCTTGGGCGCGGAGGACTAGTAGCGGGCAGCCAAAGAGCGCCTCTAGCGAGAGAGTCTAACTCAGACTCAGAGGCAGACTGGGGCCGCAGACAGAGACCGGCAGACAGAGAGCGGCTCAGCTCAGATAACCGGCGCCAACTGGGCCCAATGGATGCCCCATTCTTTGGGCTAGTCGAGCCAAAGGAGGAAGAGCAAAAGAGAAAGAAAGCGAGCCAAAGGGGAGCAATAATCTGGCCATTTGTGTTTGCGCCCCAACAAGCCACACCAAAGCGCCACTCCATTTGGGCTAAACTCTCTCTCGCTCGCTCGTCGAAGATCATTTTTCACTTGACCCTTTTTTTGCCTCTTTGCCGGCGCTCTCTTTTAGCCGCCGCTCAGCCGCCGGCCAACCAGCAGCGGACAACTAACCGGAAGTGGAGAGTCCACAAGGGCGCATAACTGGCCAGCCGGCCGCACGAGATGGGTGACTTTTATTTCCGGCGCTTTGTCGATCTGAAGCGTCCACTTTTGGCCCCAGACAAATTCTAAAGTTTGGGCCAACCAGAGCTGAATCGATGGGCAAAACATGGCCGCTCACCGGCGCTGACCAATGGAGATTTATTTATTCCCTTTTGGAGCTATTCCTAAGGGTCGCCAGTGGAGGCAATAAAAGCGGAGTCAGTGGGGCGCAGTTGATTTAAATTGGCGCTGATTTTGCACGACACTTTTATTTTAACTCGCGGGCGCTAACAACCCAAGCTAAGCTAAGCTAAGCTAAGGGCACCCAGAGGCACACACAAGCTCCGAGAGACTGTTATCTGGCAGCCGAGTGGGCGGCAAAATTGGGCGCAGATCTGTTTCTGGGCCAGAGCTCAGCTCGTGCCGGATGACTGGCTCTCGCCGGAGCTCTTCTCTGCTGTTTCCGATGCAGAAATGTAGAGAAAGAAGAGAGACACTGAGAGAAAGTGAAAAAGTGGAAAGTCGGAAAACTTGGAAAATTTTCGAAATTTTCCAAATTCCGAAAACCTCCCAAAAGTAAAGACAAACAAACTGGCGCCATCAACACTTGATGGAAAAAATATCGATCCTTTGTCGCTCGGCTGGCCCGAACGGCGCCCTCAACTTTGGAGCCCAAATCTTGGGCCATCTCCATCTCCATTTCCGCTCGACGCTCGACGCTCGACACTGTGCGACTAACAACAGTCACCCTTCCGCCCACAACTCGCCACCAGCTCAATCCAATTGGAAAAAGTCAGCTTCCCCAAATCGAACTCCGCCGGCGCACCAAGCGAAACCGGAAGCTCCCAAGGCCAGCAGTGAGTGGAAAAAGGTCGCCCCCCACGAACGGAAGTGGCGCCAAGCAGGCCGCCCACTGGGCTGGGCCGCGCACGAAGAGTGGCAGGTCTATTTATGACACTTCCGGGCCTTCTATTTGACTGAAGGCGCGGGCTGAGAGGCCGCCCAAGGAGAAGGAGAAGGGAGAGAAGGAGAAGGAGAAGGAGAAGAAGAAGAAGAAGGAGAAGGAGAAGGCCAAAGCAAACATTGGGAAACTCTGTTTGGGCGCTCTTGGCTGGCCGCACACAATTGGCGGGCCAATATTGGGCGCTGGAGAAAAGAGTCAATAGCAAATGATGGGCTGCGGTTGGAGAGGAAACAGATCGCCTGAAAGGAGCCGCCTCGCAGCAGTTCAATTTGTCCTCCACTTGGGCACCGATTGTGGCCCAGCACTTTTTCAACTCGGCCAGCTGAACGAACCTAAACTCTAACTTCTACTCCAACTTCTACTTCAACTTTAGCTCCAATTTTAGCTCCAAGTTCAACTCCAAGTCCACAGACGCAAGGCCAAACAAGTGGAGCCCACACAGGCTCGTGCAAGTGTGTGTGTGTGTGTTAGAGGAAGCCCAAAAGAAGGCCAAAAAGCAAGAGAGAAGAAGCTCCAAAACTGATACTCCTCCAACAAGAAGGGCACACTTTTGGGTCTCTCTGGCGCAAGTTACAATTTACAGGCTCGCCTCTGCTTGTTTTGCCAGTCTCCATGTGTGGCCCAAAACAAACCAACACTTTGCAGCGGGCCCACACGCAGCAGCAGCAGGCACAGCATCGAGCCAAAAGTAGCGCTGCCTCTTGGCCCATTTGAGAGTTAAGCTGGAGCGGAAGTGGCCGATAGCGAGCTAGCGAGCTTGGCAAGAGAGGAGCTAGCTTGGCAAGAGAGAGAGAGAGAGAGGAAAGCGAGCCGGCAAGCTAGCGAGCTAGAGAGGAGCCAGCCCGGCGAACAGATCGAAGATTGCGTGCGATCTTTGCAGCAAGCTGCTTGTGCGACTGTGTGCGCGTGTGTCTGCTCGTGCGGGCGACTATCTGGAAAAGGTTGCCCTTTAGCTCGAGGAGGAGCCAGAGAGGAGCTGAGGGGGAAGCTAAGGGCTAGCCAGAGGGGAGCCAGAGGGAGCAAGAAGGAGCCCAAGGAGGAGGAGGAGCAATCGAGCGGCTGGCAAGAAATTAGTGGCCACACTCAGGCCAAAGGGCGGCCGGAGTTTAATTCTTGGGGATCTGGGTTTATGTGCCCGATCGTCGTTTGGCCCTTGAGCTCTGAGAGGCGAGCAGAGGGTCGTTGTTTTGTCTCGCGGGCTTGAGGCGCTTTGAGCTTGGCGCTGTGAGCTTGGCGCTGTGAGCTCGACGCTTGGAGCTTGAGGAGTCGCGCCAGCTAGTTGCCAGTTGCCAGTGGCGAGTTGCCGGTCGCAAGTTGCTAGTTGCGAGCCGCGAGTTGCCTCAAGAGCACAGAGCGAGACAGATAATTCCGCCGCCCGTCTGTCTGGGCGGCCGAGCGGCGGCGCGGAGAATGCGGCCGGCCGCCAAGAGGCCGCAGCCAGTCCGCCAAGCGGCCGTCTTGCCGGCCTGGGCGACTCGAGCCCCTCAGTCTCGTGCCTCGCGCAGCCCGTCCACTGGCCAGCCGGCCTCTTCCGGCGCCCTAAAGGTCGCCCGCAGCGAAGACAGTCTGGCCAATTGGCTGGCCGCTCGCTCCACGCAGGCTCAGCTCCGGCGGCCCATGAATCAGAAGCGGACGCGCAGACGGACGAGCAGAGGAGCCAGAGAGGCGCCTCCTCCTCTGCCTCTTCCTCTTTCAGCACAGCCGAGCGACCAAATGGCCATCGAGCGGCCGGAAGTGGGGGGAGCCAGTCGTCGTTGTTGTTGGTCTGAGGGGCCAAATATTTTCCAGCCAGCTTGCGCGCAGGCAGCCAGTCACGGAGAGCGGCCGCTTGAGTGGCGGCCGCGCCAGAGTGTCTGTGGTGGTGGCCAATTGGCGGGCGCCTCGAGAGAGCAGCTGGGCAGGCGGGCACGTAGCGACTCAGCCAGCAGGTCGGCGAGCTTGGCAAACTGGGCGAGCTTGGCAAACTTGAGCCGCGCGTCCAGCAAGAAGCCCCGGCTCGTGCCACTGGCCGCGCACCGGCCAGCGTCTGGCCCGGCCGGAAGCCAATTTGGGCGCACGAGCGGGAGACGAGCGAGCTTGCGGGCGGCCAGGGAGGCGGGCCGGAAGGCGGCTGGCCAAATTGGAGGCGCTGGAAACAAATTGCAAACTATTCCATCGGAGGCTGAGGGGCGGCGGCCGCTTCCACTGCTGATGCTCCTCTCATGCCTCTTCATGTCTTTCACGTGCTGCCCCTTTGCAGCTTCGAGCGGCCTCTTGAGCCGAGCGAGCTCCACAAACAGCACTTCAGAAGCGGCCTCGCCACTGCTCAACGATGACTGGCCAAGTATTACCACGCCGACAACAGTCCACGCGGGCCAGATTGGCCCGCACGCGCTCGAGCAGCGCCGGCAACAAGGACAACAAGAGCACCAACGAGCCGCCCGCGTGGACGAGTGCGCGCCACTTGGCCGGCTTGCCAACCAAACTCGAGCAAGCCGGACGGACAACAGTCCAACGGGCTGCCCAAGTGCTAATGGTTGCTCGAGCGGCGCAAGCAGAGCCTCGGAGACTAAGGAGAATAGAAGAAGAAGAAGGCGAGCCAGTGGAGGGGCAGTGGAAATTATTAGCGGCACCAAATCCGTCCAGAAACAAACAAGTGATTTGGACTCGGCCACTCGGCAAGCTTCGAGGGGCCAAGTGGGCAAGCAGCGGAGCCCTCGCCTCCTAAGCGCCGCCAACTGTTCGATTGTTGTTGATCAAAATCAACAACAACAACGAGGCCAAACGGGCCACGAGCGGCCCAAGCTAAGCTTGCGCGAGCAGTCCCCAACTGGGCGCCCCCAAGCGAGAGGTACAGTTGCACGAGAGGCGCCCCCATTCAGGCTCGAGAGTGGCCAAAATGAGGCCCCAATTGGGCCGCCGAAAGGACCAGCGAGGCCCACAGATCGGCACGAGGAGAAGGAGAAGGCAGCTTGGCAGTTGGGGACACTGGAGGGGCCGGAAGTGGCAGAGGTTGGGCTTGAAGGGGTGGGCGTGGCCAGTGGACGAGTTGGGCGTTTTGGGGACGAGTATTTGAACGTCAACAAAGGAGCCAATTGCAATGATTCCAATAATGATAATTGCCCGCACGGCTGGCCAGAAGTTGGGGGCCAGAAGTCGCATGTTGGCGGGCCAGGTTCATTGGAGCAAGCGGGCGCAGACAGAGACAGAGACAAGGGCGCATTTGGGGGCCCCGCAAGGAGCAGGGGCGACGATAATGAGTTCGGCTTGGGTGCGGAGGGCCAGAAATGGGGCGAGGAATTAGCCAGTGGAGCCCCCTCACTGGAGGGCAAAGGAGGGGCCCAAGTGGGGCCGCCGGAGGAGCAGGAACGGGGTGTGGTGGGGCGCCATGCGGCAAGCAGGAGAAACAAGAGAAGCGCGGGCGACAATGAGCACAGTCTCGGGCCGGATTGGTCGCCTGGGAGCAGCGAGAGGTGGCGGCAACCTTCGAGCGCCTCGGAGGACAGACCTTCGGAGGGGCAACGAGAGGCCGCCGCCACGTTGGCGACAAATTGGGCCGATCTGGAGGAGCGACTGCTCTACTTGAATATAATGTCGTCGAACAGTTTTAATGGCACAGATTTGCTCGTTCCAGTGAGCGAGGAGCAAGAACTCGAAGAGGAGCGCGAGGAGAGGGAAGAGGAGCAGCAACTGGCCCTTGTGCCTGAGCAGGAGGACGAGGACGAGCAGGAATTGGGCGCCGAGCTTGAGCGCGAGCTCGACAGGGCACAATTGGGCCCTTCTCCACTGCGTGACACCATTGGCGGCCGGCCGGAAGCGGAAGCGGAAGCAGAAGGGGGCCAGTTGGGCGGCAATGTTGCTGCGAATGTTGTTGCAAACGGTGCCGGACCTCTGGGGGGACAGCCTGGAAGTGGAGGTGAGAGTGTGGCTGCCAAAAGTGCTCAACTTGATGGTCGGCGAGCTCGACTGGGGCCAGACCTAGTCTCTGGTGCACTAGTGCCACTCGGCCTCACTGCGGCCAGCCAGTTGGAGGGGCAAAAAGAGCGCCACTCGGAAGGGAAAAAGCCGCTCGCAAGGCTTGGACAAAGCTCGGGGCTGAATCCAGGCCAACCAGCTGAAATGGCGCGCCAGACAAACAGGCGGCCGCCAAATCCATCAGTTAGTTTGACAGATTGGGGCCCCAAACAGACGAGTAACAAACCCGCCCAATTGGCTTACCACCAATCCCCAAGTGTTTTGCAAAATCCGGCCCAAAAGGTGCAGGCAGTCGAGTCCAAAGGTCCACAGGCGAGTTGGGGGGACTCGCAGTCGCAGTTGCAGTCGCATGGCCAGTTGCAGGGACAGTTGCAGGGACTGTCTCAGGCACACTCGCAGTCGCAGCCACTGAAAGAGGCACAGACAAAGTCGGAATTGCGGTCGGAATTGCAATTCCAGTTAGAGTCAAGGTCCACACTCGACGGGCCAGCAGCAAAGAGTGCCGCCAAGCCCATGCAAATGAGCCCACTTCTCGCCTCCAACGACAGGCCTAAGCCCCCGGCGGGCGGCTCGTCCGCGCCGATGGATCAAAGTGGCAATTTGGCCACCAGGCAACCGGCGGCTCGACGGCCCATTGAAACATTGCCCGTTGGGGGCGAAAATCAGACAGAGGTGGCCGCAGGTTGGGGCTTCCAGTCTGAGAGGGGCGCAATGGCCCAGCTGGATGGTGGGCCATTGTCTGTTGGGAGCCAGAGCGGCCAGAGACAAGGAGGCGCCTCCTCGCTGGAGAGACAGCAAGGGGGCGCCGCCGCGCATAATAATGATGATCATCCTAATGCCTTGCCACTTGATTCGGGCGAAACTGCCGCCGGCGCAGGTATTAAGCAGAAGCAGAAGAAGAGGCAGAAGCAGCAGGCCAAGGCGGCGGAAGCGGAAGCGGCGGCGGCGGCTGTCGAGTTCAATGATAACAAACTGATGATGCTCAGGCTCGATGACATGGTAAGCAAATCAAGTGAACCATTCTGGTTGCAAATGGGCTCCGTCTCGCCAGAGAGCAGCAAGCTGCAAGGCTCCCATGCATTTGCACTGAACCCATTCTCAAGTGCCAGCAGCAGCAGGCCGGCGCCAAACTGGCCCAGTTTAGCCCCAAGCTCACCGCTCGCAGCGCACAACAATGCCTCCTCCTCCTTCTCAAGCTCGAGCTCTAGCTTGCCCCTTTCCACATCCTCCGGAGGCTTTTCCGCCGAAACTGGATCAGTGTGGAAGCAGCCACACCAAACATTAAGCCCAAACAGGAGCTCCAACTCGCGCCAGCAGCCGCAAGCAGAGCTCCAGCTCGCCATGAGAAGCTTCCCCTTGGAGCCCTTGGCATTTGGGCCCAAATTAATGCATGTCAAACAGGTGCAAGGCGCCTCCTCCTCTCCAGTCGCCTCGGAGCAGCAATTTGGCGCCTCGCTGGGCGGCCCACAACAACGAGAACAGCGAGAACAACGAGAACAAATAGCTGTTGGCGGCGGGCCGCAGAGTTTCGGCGGCAAGCTGGAGGAAGCCAGTGGCAACCAGAGCGCCGCCGAGTCCTTTGGTGTCACGGTGGCGCCAGCGAGCATGAACGCCGAGCTGGATTTCCCGCTGGCCGAGGTGAAGCTGTCGTATGAGGACGATTATGGTGGGCCCGAGGCGGCCAGTGAGTCGTCCTTTCCTGAGACAGTGGATGACGAGTCTGGGCCCAGCGTGGGCGGCCGTGATTGGGCAGACAACAAGGCTGGCGACGAGGGCCAGACGGCTCGTGATACTGGCGGCGGGCAGACGGGCGACGAGGTGGACGCATACTTAGAAGGAGACGACAGAGGGACCTCTCCAGGAGGCCAGATTTCCACTAATTCAGCCCTCGACAGCGTTGCCGATGATAATAATGATAACAATAATTATAATTATACTAGTGGAAATGGTGGGGATAAGCATGGGGAGGCAACTGGGGCCTCTGAGAGTGACACCAACGTGATCACAACAACTGTAGCCCCATACGATAACCTGACCACGATCGATCCATTAACTGGGGCCACCATTGACACAATAACTGGACTGGAGCTGGATCCAGAGACTAAAACGCCATTTTCGCGCCTTCAAACAATCACAATTGCAATACTCATTGGATTGTGCGTCCTATCAACCGTTTTGGGCAACATCTTGGTGCTATTATCCTTTGTTTACGATCCCACCATAAGGCAACCGAGTAATTATTTTATCTGCTCTCTAGCATTGAGCGACCTATCCATTGGCATTGTTTCGATGCCTTTCTTTGCCATCTACGTGCTAAGAGGCTGGCGTTGGACTTTGGGCCCTTTTTGGTGCGACATTTGGCTGGCCACGGATCACACCTTGTGCTTGGTCTGCATCTACACTGTCCTATTGATAACTGTTGATAGATTTTTCTCCATCAGAGCGCCCACCAAGTACAGGGAATGGAGAACGAAAAAGAAGGTGATCATAATGGTGATTGTCACTTGGGTGGTCCCGTTTGGGATATTCTTTGGCACTATAATGTCATGGGATTGGTTGAATGGTGGGCGTGATTTGAAGGAGTACGAGTGTGCAGTGCCCTTTTTGAAGAATCCAGTATTTAGCACATCGTTGATATTGTTTTATTTTTACTCCACCTTGGCGATAATGTTTGTCCTCTATGCTGGCATCTATCGGACGGCTCGAGATTTGGCCAAGAAATCTGAGTTGAAACAGAAGCGCATGCAACTGATGATGTCGATGCAGCAGCAGCAGGCGGAGATCATAGCACGCTACATGGGCGAGGGCGGCCAGGAGAATGGGACAGTGTCGCGCACGGGAAGCAAGGCCGACGGAGGGCGAGCCACCAAGCACGCCTCAAACCTGGCCCTGTCGCATCGGAACCAGTTGCGCGCGGACGCGGCCGCGCACCAGGGCGCTCTAGGCGCCCCCGACGGCAAGGGCCAGCGGAGCACACTGCAGACGACGGGCGGCCTTGGGCCTGCGGGCCGCAACTCGGACAGCGGCGCCACCCGCACCTCCACCACCCAGGAGTCGCACGAGGACGAGGGCCGCCCCCACGAGTCCCGGGGCCAAGCCCGCGGCCAGACGGGCGAGCGGCGCCCCGGCGACCAATACCGCACCAACCTGATGCTGATGGAGGGCCGCGCGCCCGCCGGCAAGCAGACCGCGCAGCTGGGCGCCAACCGGAAGGGCGCCCAGACCGACTTGGAGCTGGGCGGCCGGCGGGGGCGCATGTACGAGGGCCCAGAGGAGGAAGAGTTGCAGTCGGGGGGGCTCGCGGTCGAGCTCGCCGTCGTTCGAGTCGGACGACGACTCGCCCGTCGGGGGCGCCTCCTACTCGGGCGTGCCGGCGGCCTCGGTGGCGCAGTCGGCGCGCTCGTTCGGGGGCGGCGCGGCGGCCGGAAAGAAGGCGGCCAGACAGCAGCAGTCGCGGGCACTCATCGCCCAGTTCCGGGCCAGCAAGAACGCAGACGAGGGCGCCCCCGCGACCAGCTCGGCGGGCGCGCGCGGCCTCTTCTCCAAGTCGAGTCTGGCCGCTTCCGGGGGGGCGAACAGGGCGCGCGCAGGCCCCGCAAGTCCGGCCAGCATCAAGCGGGCCAAGACGAGCTCCGAGGCGGTGCTGGCGCGCGCCAACCGCAGCGCCCTGGACGCGAGTCTGGCGCCCGCGCGCAGGTGCCAACAGCCGCTCATCCCGCGCTCGCCCATCATCTCGCAGAACGAGTTCCGCGACTTCATCCTCGCCACCGGAAGCGGCCAGCCCAGCAGACAAGCGCCCGCCGGCTCGGCTGCGAGCGGCCGAGCAGCAGCGGCCGAGCAGCAGCCCAAGGAGACCAGCAGCCGGAAGGACGGCCAGCCCGACGACGAGCCCAAAAGTGGCGAGGCCAAGACGTCCAACGACAGCGCCATCTCGCTGGCGGGCCCGGCGCGCGCCACCGCCAGCAGCACGAACGCGGCGAGCACGGCCGGAAGTGGCGCCGGCAGTGCAGGCTCCACTGGGGGCGCTCCTTGCGCGCCACCAACCAGCTCGGCGGCCACGCCGGCCGGCAAGAAGCCCCCAGTGACGCCCAAGGAGGCGCCGCGGCCGCCACGCGTCCAGCACACGTACACCTGTCCCTGCGGCCAGGTGATAAATCAGGAGGAGCCGTTGGGGCGGCGGCAGGCCGAGCCGAAGAGTGTGGCGCGCGGCCCAAGTAATAAGCAGCAGGCGCATGGAGGGGACGCGCAGTGTGGCCGCGCGCTCGCAGCCTGCAGGAACGAGCCGGCGCAGCGCCAGCGACTGTCTGCGGCGTGTTCGTCGCCCGCGCGCCGCACACTGCAGGGCGCGCATCCTGCGGGCAGCCTGCCGGTGGGCGCTGCCAAGTCGGCGGCCAGCAGCGACGACCAGCTCGAGCGGCTGGCCCGCAAGCTCGACGCCAACCACCGCTCCGTCGCCTCCTTCTCCAGCGACACCTCCTCGCTGGCCAGCTCGGACGAGGAGCTGGCCCGGTGTCCAGCGAGAAGGACAGGCGGAAGGCCGGCCGGCCTCAGGAGACACTCGTGCCAGGCCATGCGCATGGACTCGCTGGCCGGCTCGCTGGGCGACGCCAGCGGATCGCTCGGGGCCAACGGAAGCAGCTCGTCGAGCAGCGAGCCTGATGGCGAGCGGGTGCGCGGGCGCCGCCGCGAGGGAGCCGCCGAAAACGATTACGATTGCGACGACGACGAGGACGAGGACGAGGACGAGGAGGATTTCAGCAACACGCGCCGCTCGCACTGCGCCGCCTGCTGCTCGCTCTGCTCGTCCACCCTGCTCTACGATGACGACGAGGACGAGGACGATGATGAAGATGATGAAGTTGAAGTTGACCAGGACGCAGATGGACACGATCACCAAGACCGCCAGCGAAATCATCACGCCCCAGACGAGCTGCCGCAGGAGAAACACCGCTGCCTCGCAGACGCGCCGGGCGGCACGTGCGAGCACGCCGGCGAAGGTGGGCGTGGCTGGCCGCGCTCGGGCGGCGGGCGGCTGGGCGGCGAGCAGGAGTCGGAGGTGGCGAGGGGCCCGGGCGGGGGGCTCGGCTGCCGGCAGAGCAGGTCTCTGGTGAGTCTGGCGGCGAGCGGTCCGGCGGACGCGCTGGGCGGCGAGGCTGAGGTGCGGGCAGGCCCGCACGGAGGTGGGCGGGGCGTGCGCGACGCCCGAAGGCCCGGCGCGCGACGAGCCAGCGCGGCCGCTCAGCAGGGCGCACAGGAGCACGCGCTGGGCTGCGGCCGGCTTGCAGGCGGCCGAGGCTTGCGGGAGTCGCCTCGGCTCAATTTGGGCGCCGCCGCCGCCGGAACTCTGTCGCCCTCCGAGGGGCGCTCGTCGGGCCAGGAGAGGCAGTTTTCGGGCGACGACGAGAGGGAGCTTGGCTCTGAGGGTGGAAGTGAGCGAGAAATGGTTGCCAGCCATTCGAGCGAAGCCAAGAATCCCGCCAAATTGGAATCCACAACAATCGACTTTGGCTCGCTCACTGGAGCAGCCTCGAGCAGTTTGGGCGCGAGATTGAGTGGGCCCAATGATGAATCTGGCCCCCTAGAGCAGAGCTCAAATGTGGCCACGCAAAACAGCGAGGGAACTTGCTCGCCGAGCAGCAGCGGACGAGCAGTCACCGCGGCAGCCAGACAGCAGCAGCGCCAAGGCGGCGCCAAGACTCAGGAGGCCGAGCCAGATCTCAGCAAGTGCTCCGATGGGGCAGGGCTCATGGTCACCTCGTTGCTCGCCTCGGCGGGCCTCAAGACAGCCAGCCAGGCGGCCAGTCTGAGCACGCTGAAGAGCAAACTCAAGTCGGCCACTGGAGAGCTTCTGGTGGGCGCTGGAGGGCCCCTTAAGCTTGCCAGTCCAAGCTCGAACGAGGAGACGAACAATAAATTGGCCTCCGGAGGGAAACAGTTTACAAGCTCACAGGAAACACAGGCCAACATTGTCAACACAAACGAGCTCAATGTTCATCATCAACAATCCTTGAGCCAGGCCAACCAGAGCTCCAGTTGGACCAGCCCATTGGGCAGATCGGGCGGCATGATGGTCACTAGGCCAAGAACAGGCCAAAGGCTCAAGTCCAAATCGGAAAACAGAGCAAGAAAGGCGCTCAGAACTATCAGCTTCATTTTGGGCGCCTTTGTTCTCTGCTGGACCCCCTATCATGTACTGGCACTTGTTGCCGGTTTCTGTGATGGTTGCATCAACACCCACGTCTTCTATTTCACCTACTTCCTTTGCTATACAAACTCGCCAATCAATCCATTTTGTTACGCTCTGGCCAATGCTCAATTCAAGAGGGCCTTTTACCGAGTCCTAAGGTGCAATCTTGGGCGAGTGTTGCAACAAAAATCACTAGTCAAATGAATGCAAACTCACTCTCTTCACCAATTGAACCAATTATATTATTACACAACAATTTTAGGATTGAAATGGATCAAAATCCTCTCTCCATGATGGTCACACTAGTTAGTAGAAACTAAATTGAATAACAATCGAACAAATAAATGGACTTTTTCTAATCAAAATGATTGATTGCTTTTCTAGAATATCGAAAGTTAAAATATGCAAATCTTGGGAGCATGTGTGACACTTTTTCTCTCTTAGACAACCCTTTTGTGCGACAGAGACCGTTACACTGTAACCGTTACAGATGTAGATTTGCACATTTCACGCCCTAAGATCTGCCCGTTATTTTCATCGTGGCATAGAACCGTTTGAAGAGTGATCGATCGTCCGTTTGAGAAGCCAACGGATCTCGATGTTCCGTTCAGAATCTGAACTTCAGACTCTGAAGATCAGACTCTTTCGCCTTACATATAAGCTCAGACAAGAGCTTGATGTTCGTCATTTCAGTGCAACATAGATGACAGTCAAATTGACTGTCATCAGACTGAAGTCGATTCATATTGTCCACCCCAAGTCAAGTATAGAGACTATTTAAGATAAGTTTAATGAGCTAAAGATAAGCTTAATTAGAAAAAAGATCAAGCCATACGTTAGTCTCTCGCTTCTCTTAAAACGAGGCTCAGTTTTAGCCACCTAAGAATAGATCTTATTCCTTGAGAGACCGACCCAGTCCGATCACCAAGTCGGATCACCAAATCAGTGACAGTTTGAATTGAAGAAATACGAGAGTTCGGAAAGTGAGTATTTTATTGGTTGTGAAAATCATCGGCTCAAAGTTCCCATAAACTTGGCTATTATTCCGATCATGATCTCATCAGCGCCCCCGGCGATCGACATAACACGAGCATCGCGATAGAATCGCTCGACTAACATTTCCGAAGAGTATCCCATGCCCCCAAAGTATTGCAAACAAGTGTCGGCAACCTCGCGAATCAGACGGCCTGCCTTCAATTTGGAAACCGCCGCCAACATGGCAGAATTGCACCCGTGATCCATATTCTCGCCGGCAATGATCATGTCGGCAATCCGGTGGTTCAGAGATTTCAACAGTTCCACTTCGGACTTTAGCTCGGCTAGTCTGAAGTGTATGAGCTGATTGTCTATCAGCGCCTTTCCAAATGTTTTCCTCTGTCGACAAAACTCAATCGTCTCGTCAATCAATCTCTGCATCTGATGAACTGCTACCACACTGGCACATACCCGTTCGTCAACAAACTGCAACATCTGGTAGGTAAATCCCTGACCCGCTTCACCGATAATGTACGACTTTGGGACTCTGGCATCCTCGAAGTATATCAGAGCTGTGTCAGAGCATCTTAGACCCATCTTCTTTATCCTCTTGCTCACTGTGACACCTTTTGTTGACTTGGGGACACAAATGAGCGACTTATTGCGATGTGGCTTCCCTTCGCTCGTGTTGGCCAGCAGACACAACCAATCACTGTGACATCCATTGGTAATCCACATTTTGCTCCCATTTATCACTAGATCATCGCCAACCTCCTTGGCAGTTGTTTTTATTGCAGCCACATCACTACCCCCGTCAGGCTCTGAGATGGCCACACTCGCCACATAGTCGCCCCTAATTGTGGGCTCCAGGAATGTCTTCTTGAGCTCGTCTGAACCGAAATTGACCAGCGCAGGCAAGGCCATGTCCGTATGCACAGTTATGGCCGTTGGTATCCCTCCACAATCGATTTTGGCCAGCTCTTCAAAGAATGCCATGCTGTACGAATAGTCCAGTCCGAGACCTCCATACTTTGGCTCTCTTGTGATACCCAAGAGTCCGGCATTGCCGAATATCTTGAAGATTTCGTGTGAAGGAAAATCCTCATCCTCCTCCCATTGGTTGACGTTTGGGTTGATATCTTTATCTATTATCTTCCTAACCGTATCTTGGAGAGCTTCGTGCTGGGCTGTGTAAGCAAAGGCCCGTTTTGTGGTAAGTGTAGACTTGGTCAACCTGCTGCTCGCAAGCACCCGAAGGTTCCATAGAGAAAGACCTCGCATATTAGGAAGGACCAGAAAGTTTCACAAAAAGGATTTCAACAGGACGCAAACCAGAGGTTTGTTGTTTTTTCCGGAGTGCATACAGTTTAGTAAACACTGCGACAGCTGATTCAACAGGTCAGGTGCAAGAGACGCTGACCTGCGTAGAACTCGAGACTGACTGCAGACAGATCCAATCTCTTGCATATCGAGTCAATGCGGACCGGGCAAGTTGATGGTCCCCTAGTCTCCAATTGGTTCGAAACTGATCGTTTCAGTTTCTCCATTCATTCATGCATCTGGTGCTGAATTTTTGGAGAAGTTAAAGTGCTAGATCACTGGCAAATGTCAACCTCAAAGGTTGATGAATAATATATGACGGGCGATGAGTTATACTCGCCAGGATACAGCCCGTATGCGTGCACCTCGCATGGACCTCGATGGTGGTAAAGGATCATCAACGTGCAGTGCCTACAGACGTTGATAAATCTCAAAATTGCCCAATCTCAACAGTAACGGTAGTAATTTGTGGGTAGGTTGGCTTATATACACACAGCGGTGTCTTCCTAATGAATCCGGCAACAATGGTAACCAACGCTTCCACAACATTTTATTTTTCTCGCGGGTGTGGTCTCGGCGCTGTGCGCGAGTTAGAGATTCGCGTAAGCGTAACTTAGGCTGCGTAACTTGCGCTGCCTAACGCTGTGCACCACAAGCTGCCGCCCATGGTGCGTGCGAGCGAGGCCAAATGAATGCACTTGCGTCGCTGTGCCAAACATACACAAAGCCGACCCAGCCCAAAGCAGCCAAGTGGTGCTGCAGTTGCGTGTTTCGTGCTAGACTGCCTCGCTTGAACCATCTCCCGCTGCTGCTGCATGAAGCGTCCCACTGAACTTGGATCTAGCCTACAATTTTGCGCCCCAGCACTGTGCTGGTGAAAGTTTTTTTTGATGCAGGATTTTTTTTTGTATTGTTATCTGGTAGGCAATTCGATTTAAAGCAATAATCTTGGTTTCGTCTCAATATTAACCGGTGCAATTAGTCCACCAAAATGGACGAATTACCCAAACGTGTACAGGACTTTCCTGAACCAGAGGAAATAGAAGTTTTGGAGACCATCAAAGATATAACGGACCTAAGAGCTAAGGTACTTCGTCACTATGATAAATTCCTTACCGATGTCAGTAACAAGAGAATCAAACTTGAGGACTCGCATCGCTATCAATTATTCTTGTTAGAGGCTCAGGAGTTGGAACAATGGTTGAACGAGAAGCTGAGCGAAGTGAAGGAATTTCCAAGTTTGAAAAATCGGGTTCAGGAACATCGTGCCTTCGAGAAGGTTATCAACAATCATGCTAAGGTGGTTCAGAATGTCGAAGATAATGGAATGGCCATGATCAACGAGCGCCATTTTGCATCTCACAGGATTCGTGTCAGGTTGGATGAATTGCAGCGTTTGTGGGAGTTGCTCAAGGTTAAGATCAACGATGAGGAGCTAGCCTTGAGAAAGCTCTACGACCAACTAGTGCGTGACATCGAGCACGAAGAGGCATGGATACGTGAAAAGGAGCCCTTTGTGGCCTCGGCCAACAGGGGCAGAGACTACTTTGGGGTCCGCAATCTAATCAAAAAGCACGATGCCTTGATGCAAGAGATCAAGAACTACGAACCCAATATTGAGGCCGTTAATCGGAGATGTGACGAAATGATAGAGGCTGGCCTCTTCGGAGATCTTATTGAGCCCAAACGTCAAGCATTGAATGATAACTGGGCAAAATTGTTGGAAAAGGCAGCCCAACGTCGAGGTAAACTAGAAGATTCACTGCAAGCGCACCAGTATTTGGCTGATGCTGCCGAGGCCGAGTCATGGATGCGTGAAAAAGAGCCCATACTTGCTAATGACGATCTAGGTAAAGACGAGGACTCAACTGAGGCACTGCTAAAGAAGCAGGAGGCTCTCATGTCGGATTTGGAGGCGTTCAAATCAACTGTTCAAAAGCTTCACAACGAAGCAGACGCTTGCCGTCTTAAGGAGTTGCGTGTGTCAGATGGATCAAGTAAGGAGCTAGTCTTGGTTTTACAAGATTACGAACCCAAATCGCCTCGAGAGATTGCGGTAAGGAAAGGAGACACGGTCACCCTGCTGAATGCCTTGCACAATGAATGGTGGAAGGTTGAGGTGGGCGATCGGCAAGGTTTTGTACCGGCAAAGCATTTGAGGCGTGTTGACTCGAAATCGAGCCAGCAGAATCTCAGCGAAACTTATAATATCCCTTTGAGACAGAAACAAATCGAGGATCTCTACTACAGTCTGCTGGATCGCGGTCGCAGCAAACTGGCTAAATTGGAGGATTCAGTGAAAGCTTATCAAGTGGCCAGAGAGGCGGCTGATTTGACCCAATGGATCAGAGACAAGGAACAGTTTGCAAAGGTTGAAACGGTTGGCGACGATTTGGAACAGGTTGAAGTGTTGCAGAAGAAATTTGACGACTTTGAGAAGGATATGAAGGAAAATCAGGTCAGATTGAAGGAGATGAACAACGTTGCCGAGCATCTGAAGTCGATTGGCCAAGCTGATGCAGCTAACAAGATAGCCCAACAGATTGACAATTTGAATCAAAAGTGGTACGAATTAGAGCGGGTTGCCGAGAAGCGTAGAAACCAACTTGGATCAGCTCATGAGGTGCAAAGATTTCAACGAGAGGCAGAGGATACGCAAGATTGGATTGCAGAGAAGGACAAAATGTTGGATAGTGACGATTATGGCAATGACTTACGCTCAGTGCTGGCACTACAACGGAAACACGAGGGTCTCGAGAGTGATTTGTATGCCTTGAACGAGAGGATTAAGCAGTTGAACGATACTGCCGAACGTTTGCGCCAGAGTGATCCGAATTCTGCCGACGCTCTTTATGCAAAGCAAAACGAGATCAACAGTGAGTGGGAGAAAATCGTGGACAAGGCAAACGCCCGCAAGGCCAAACTGATCGACTCACACAACCTGCAACGCTTACTGTCCGATCAAAGGGATATGAAGGCCTGGCTTGACGCCACGACAGCCCAGGTTAGATCGGAGGAGACTGCCCCAGATGTGACTGGCGCCGAGGTTCTAATTGACCGTCACCACGAGGTGAAGGCAGAGATTGACGTGAGAGTGCCTAAGATACAAAAGTTGGAGAGTTTCGGCCGACACTTCATCGATTCGAACCACTACGCAAGTCCCTTGATTCAGGACAAACTTAAGGAATTGGAAAAGTCCAAACAGGACCTGATTGACGCCTGGACAAAGCGAAAAGATTTACTTGAACAAAATCTCGCCTTAGCTTTGTACTATAGAGACTGTGAGTTGGCCGAAAATTGGATGGCCAATCGTGAGGCATTCATAAACCAGAGCCCCAAAGAGACTGGACCAGACAGTGTGGAGGGATTGATCAAGAAGCATGAGGATTTCGACAAGGCGCTGGCCTCTCAGGAGGACAAGATCAAGTTGTTGAACAAGGAGGCAGAGAATTTGATCGCCAGTGGCCATTATGCAGCCCCGAAGATTGACGAGAAGCGCAAACAAGTGTTGGACCGATGGGCGAACCTGAAGGATGCAATGATCGAGATGCGCTCCAAGCTGAATGAGTCACAAACTTTGCAACAGTTTTCAAGGGACGCAGACGAAGTTGAGAGCTGGATTCAGGAGAAACAAGCGACAGCAGTTAGCTCATCGCCAAGAGATGCAACCAACATACAGGCCAAGAACCAGCGACACCAAGCACTAGAGGCCGAATTGAAGGCCAATGAGGAGCGCATTAAGGCTGTCCTTGAGTCTGGAAGGAAGCTGATCGATAGTAAACAGTGTGGAGATACTGAAAACGCTGTCCTGGAACGGCTGAACACCATAGACAAGCAGTACCAGAATTTGACCACAGTAACAACTGAGAAATCCTTTGTGCTTAAGGAGGCGACACAGCTGCGCTCTTACAATGCCGCAGTGAAGGATATCGATTTCTGGTTGGGCGAGGTGGAGAGTCTGCTCAAACCAGAAGACACTGGCAACGATTTGGCCTCAGTTCAGCGTCTCATAAAGCAACACCAATTGGTTGAGGCAGACATTAAGGCACACGAGGACCGAATTAAGGATATGAACAATCTTGCAGACTCGCTCATCCAGAGTGGCCAGTTTGACTCCGATTCAATCCAGGGCAAGCGTCAGTCGATCAACGAGCGCTACGAGAGATTGGCCAATTTGGCCAAATATAGGCGCAATCGTCTCAATGAGGCGAGCACTTTGCATCAATTCTTTCGCGACATGGTGGACGAGGAGTCGTGGATAAAGGAGAAGAAGTTGCTTGTTGCTTCGGACGACTATGGGCGCGATTTGGCCGGTGTGCAAAATTTGCGCAAGAAACACAAAAGGTTGGAGGCGGACCTTGCGGGTCATGGTCCGGCGATAAAATCAGTTCAGGATGCTGGCCAGAGATTGATGGTTGAGTCCAGTGTTGGGGCGCCTGAAATTGAGCAACGTTTGCAAAATCTTGAGCAAAACTGGCTCGAATTGCAGAGCATGAGCAACCAGAGGAACCAGAAGCTGGCCGAATCGGAAGAGTTCCAGAAGTTTCTATCTCGAGTGGACGAGGAAGAGGCTTGGATTCGCGAAAAGAAGCAGTCTCTTTCGGGACCAGACCCAAATGACACAATGGCTGCGGTGCAATGTTTGCTGAAGAAGCACGACGTCATGGAGACAGAGTTCCAGAACCATTTGGATCGTGTGGACGAGCTCAGCGAGGAGGGCGAGAAGCTGATCAAGAATGGAAACCATCACAAGGAGGGAATACAGGATCGTATGAACTTGTTGAGAGATCGATCGAACGAGTTGCAGGACATCAATAAGCGCCGCAAGGCTAGTCTCACTGAGATATACAACACACTCCAGTTCATGTGGCGCGCCGATGTTGTTGACAGTTGGATCAACGACAAGGCCAAGGAGCTCGAGTCGGACGATGTTGGTCGCGATCTTTTGACGGTGAAAAATTTGCTCGGCAAACAGGAGAGATTTGATGCTTGTTTGGACGGTTTTGAGCAAGAGGGAATTGCATCATTGACTCAGCTGAGAGAGCAGTCGGCACCAATGCGCTCTGATGCAGTCTCCAAGAGATACGACGAGGTGATGAAACGATGGAACGACCTTCGTGGCGCCTCAGAGGCTCGCAAGGCTAGTCTGAACAGAACCCAGGAACAGTTCAAGCAGATCGAGGACCACTTCCTGACCTTTGCCAAGCGGGCGTCTGCATTCAACAGTTGGTTCGAGAACGCCGAGGAGGATCTGACGGACCCAGTTCGTTGCAACTCCATCGAGGAGGCCCGAGCTTTGCGCGAGGCCCACACCCAATTCCAGGAATCTCTCGCCGTTGCCCAAAGGGATTTCGACTACCTGAAAGAGCTTGACAGACGTATTGCAGCCTTCAATGTGGGCCCAAATCCCTACACTTGGTTCACAATGAACGCCCTGGAGGAGACCTGGTCCCAGCTGAAGACCATCGTCAAGAATCGAGATGTTGAGCTGACCAAAGAGGCCAAGAGGCAGGACGAAAACGATTGGCTGAGAAAGCAGTATGCCAAAAAGGCAAACGCCTTGCATGAGTGGCTGAAGGACACTCGCATGTGGTTGTTGTCTGGAGCTCAGTCGGAGAATTTGAGTCTGGAGGAACAATTGGAGGCAAACATCAAGAAGATGAACGAAGTTCGTGCTCGCAAAGAGGATCTCAAGACCATCGAAGAGCTTGGTAAATTGCAGGAGAATAATCTAATTCTTGACAACAGATACACAGAGCATTCTACTACATCGCTGGCCCAACAATGGGACCAGCTGGAACAGTTGGGCCTCAGGATGCAGCATAACCTCGAGCAACAGATCCAGGCCCGTAACCAATCTGGAGTATCGGAGGATGCATTGCGTGAGTTTTCAATCATGTTCAAGTACTTTGACAAGGACAATTCGGGCAAACTGAATCACAGCGAGTTCAAGAATTGTCTCAGAGCTTTAGGCTACGATTTGCCCATGGTCGAAGAGGGCCAGGCTGATCCAGAGTTTGAGGCCATCCTGAATTCTGTGGATCCCAATCGGGATGGTCAAGTTTCCCTTCAAGAGTATATGGCCTTCCTGATATCTAGAGAGACTGAGAACGTCCAATCGACGGAGGACATCGAGCAAGCATTCAAGGCAATAACATTGAATGGTGATAGGCAATATGTGACGAGTGACGAGTTGTTCTCGAACTTGCGCCGAGATGTGGCACAGTTTTGTGTCTCTCATATGGAACCCTATGAGAACCTACCCAATGCATACGACTACAAGTCTTTTACACGACGTTTGTTCGTTTAGTTTTATTGACCACGAACCGAACGAGACGATTCATTATTACACCATATTAGTACACTCCGCAATGGGTGTCTATCTCTCTTTAATTAGGATAACCTTTTACTTCACCAAACAGTTGATTAAACAGTATCCAATTAAAATTAAATCAAATGGAACCACCACCATTCGTCTGATGGACCCGCACTATTTTTGAACTTTATCTCTCATCTTCTTCTTCGAAACCTTATCGCTCACAACTACCAGTCAGGTTCTTCGTAAAACTTGTTCGGGCTTTGCTTTCCAAATTTAGTAGCCACCTTGCTGCTCTCTTTCGAGGTTTCGAGCTTCTTTCTCGCCGAAACTGGAATATTGTTCAAGGGCCCCCTCCTGGTCCAGCTGTCTGGCCCGATGGGCGTGTCAAAGGTCTCCCCATCGACTGGGTCAGTGGATTTGGTCTGGCCGCTTGGGCCGCCGCCACTCTCGAACAGCAGATGCTCGTTGGCCGCCGACATGTCCTGCTTGACGCTTCCGCTCACTGGCTCATTTCCGGCCGAGTTGATGTACATTTTCGAGATCTGCTTCTCGTTTTTGGCTCGGCCGCCTCTTCTGTCATTTCTCACACTCTTCCTCTGGCGGACCTTTGAGGCTGCCCCAACTGGGCTAGACTCTCTCTGCTTCTTCTTCTTCTCCTCCTTCTTCTTCTGCTTCTTTTGCTCTGCCCCTTCCTCTTCCCCCTCCTCGTCTTCCGCATAGTCGTCGTCAGATTTAGGCCCCTCGTCTCGCTTTCCGTCTATTCCAACATCCACGTCAAAGTCGCGGTCCCCCTTGGACTCTTCCGCCGTCTTTGCATCCTTCGTGAGCTTAGAGTCGTCCTGAGCAGCCGAAGAGGCCGGAGTGGTCGGACTATCGGTCTTGCCCTTAGGGGAAGTCTGCAGACCTGATCTCGGTTCGATCTCTTTGAGGAATCCGTCGTTGAAGTAGCGGTCTAGATTGTGGCTGAGCGCATTGATGCGCTTGTTCACCTGCTCGCTGATTGGATACTCGTCCTTAACTGGCTGGCCACTTTGCATCTCCACACGACTTATTGCCCTTTGGTCGACATCCGAATTGGACTGCAATCGTTCCGGTTCGTCAAACTGGACTTCTCGGCCTCGCTGAGCTCGATGCGCCCCTTTTGGGCTCTCCTTTGTCTTGACATCGCCCAGCCTCAGGTTCACCGAGCCGCCCGTGTGGCCACTCGTCAGGGTGAGACTACCGTCGGGCCTCCGCTCGGTTTGGACGCCCATCTTTCCGCTGAGCGCCTGTTGCAGCACCGGATTGCCTCGCACCGGCTTGTACGACCTCAGCTTGGTCCTGGAACCGCGAGTCTTGTTAAGCTCCTTCAAAAGAGCCTCTCTGTCCGATTTCCTCTCCGGCCCACTGTACTGGTGCGCCTCCTCGCCCTCGTCGCCCTCTGCAATGTCAAAATCCACCTCGTCTCGCCCTCCCTTGACGTGCCGGCGCGACTTGGCCCCATTCGTATCTGGCCGGAGATTCTCATCTCCTCTGCTGGACGCCTCCGGCGAATGTTCCACCTGGTCCAATTGGAGCTCCTGTTTCATCAGCTGCTTGGCGAAATTATCTCCGTGGCCTTTCTCCACTCTCAAGCCCTTAGGATTGGCCAATGAGGCGTCACTTGGCTCAATGGTCGTCCTCTCTCTCTGGACACTGCTCGTCGACCTGGTGGTCTTCGCTGGCTGGATCTCTGTGCCTTGAGGCCCACTTGAAGAGGCTCCACTGTGCCGTCTGGCTCGCCCTCTCAGATCCTCGTCTCTAGAGTCTGGCTCTCGGTTGGCTCTGAGCTTGTTTTGGGCCCGCTTCCTGCTCGACGCTTTGTTTGCCTCCACAAAGGCCCCAGTCAACTGCTCCAGCAGCTTGTCCATATGATCTGACACCTGCGTGTGCTTGTTGTCCAGCTCGTTGAGCTCCTTCTCCTTCCTGCTCTGGCCCATCGGTGCTTTCCTCTGTTTCCGCTTCGACTCCAACAGACTGTCCTGCTCGTCGCGCTCATCGCCGTCATCTGGCGAGTCCTTCTCCAGGCCCAGCTGGAAGCGCATGTTCGCCCCCTCTTTGGTCATGAGAAATTTGGCAAATTTGGCCAAATCGTCGGCGTTCGGTTTCTCTTGCAACTTCCCCTTTCTCTTGGATTGCGCCCTATTATTATTATTACTATTATGCGCCTTATTATCATGCTCCCTTTCAGCTCTCCTCTTCTCCTCTTCTACCGGCTGGCCCACTCGCCTCTTGGGCTCCGTCGTTTCCAACTCGGCCTCTTCGGGCGAGTGCTTCAGGTCGATGGACGAGGTGTCGGAGTCGTTGTCATTGTCGTCGTCCTCCTCCTCCTGCTGGGTGCTAATCTCTGGCTCTGTGGCCCTGGGAACCTGTTGACTGTTGAACTCCTTCAGCTCCTCGATCAGCGCCAGCAGCTGCTCGTTGGTGAGCGTCTTTGCACTCTTCGAGGACTCGTCTTTACCCACAACTCCATCAGATACAGTCCCCCTGAAGGGCGCCCCAAGTGGCCCCACTGCTGCCCCAGGCTCCTGCGAGTGTCCCACTTGGTTGTGCTGAGGATCCAGGGGGAGCATTTGTTGCGGTTGCTGGACGTTCACGCCGCCCGCTTGCAGCTGATCTTGCAGCTGGTTGTACGCCATTTGGTCGGCCCCCATTGCATAGGAGTGGCCATGGGTCTGCGTGGGGCTCACGCCAGTCGGCTGGTTGAAGTTGTAGAAGTTTTTCTCCCTCGTTTGAGCCCGCAGCTCGTTGCTCGGGCGCACCAGCCGCTTGCTCGACGCCGCTTTTCTCGCCACACCACTCGACTCGGCCGAGAACGCCGACCCGCCAGCCTGGGGCCCAAACTGTCCCACTCCATTGGGCACTCGCACCTGCTGGTTGCCGAACTGGTCGATGTAGAAGCTGGCCAAGACTTGCGGCTCGCCGTTGGGGCCGCCCGCAGACCCATGGGGCTGGTTGAAGATCGAGCTCGGCTGGATGAGCATGTTCTCGGGCCCACTCGCGCCCGCTCCCTCGGACACGATGATCGAGCTCTGCCCTGGAGGAGCCCCCAAAGCGGCGAGCTGCGCCCTCTCAGACTGGAAGGCCTTCAGCGGGTCTCTGTGGGCGTTCAGGTTGGGCTGCTCGAGGCCCAAAGCCACCGGACCTGGTCCGTAGTGGCCGTAAGGCTGCTCGTAGGCGAGCAGACTGGCTTGCGGCTCGTTAGCGGCTTCCGCTTTGGTCTGGCCGTATTGGTTTGGGGCCGGCTGATTGAAGGCATTGAAGATCATTGGATTCACGAGCGACGACGAGCGAGTTTCGTGGCTTTGTTTCTTGATGAATTGGCTTTTATCTGTCAAATTTGAGGCTGGAAGCAGTGCATCTTGAGCGCCGGAAAGTTTGCTGAATCTGATCGTTCGGCTGGAATTGTTTTGGGCCAAAATGGGCCTCTCAATCAGCAGCAGTATCAGTAGATTGGAAATCAGGATCAATTGTCTGAGGATTAGATGACGTTTGGAGGCCATCTTTGCATAACTTGAGGGTGCTAATTACTACAATTTGCACCAATATGTGCACGAGCTCTCGAAGAAATCGCTGGACACCATCAGGCGCTACAACAGTTTGGCGTCAAACTTTTCGTCAAAGACTTTCTCCACACTAGCATCTCAAGCTTAGAGCTAAAAGTTGTGGTAAAAGTTGGCAGTGTTTTGCAATGAGCTTGTGTGAGAAGCACTGTATCGGAAAAAGAGAATGGCTGACAATAAGGAAGCTGGGCGAGTCTTGCAACTAGATCCACTGGCGTTTGAGATGATCTGCAGTTGGCAGGCAGATCTAGAGATACTTGTGGAGAGATGTTTCACACAGTCCCAATGGATGCTAACAGGAATAAGCAGCCGCAAGGGTAGGTGACGAAGAAGGCGGAGAAGAAATGGCCCACAAGCCGATAATCAGCCGCTCTTCGTTCTGGACGAAAAGAGGTTTTCATGATGGCCAATGTGTGCCCGTCCAAGAAGACACTGTCAGAGACTGGCGACAAAGGATGCAAGAGAAGCTCAAGGTAGAAATGGGATTTAGCCCATCGATTTGTAGCACTCCTGCTCACCATTGAAACACTCGGCGACGATCCATTGATGAACAGTTGCAATCCATTTAGTGCAGTTTAGCTTAACTTCGTCCCGTTTAGCCTGCTTAGCTTAGCTTGGGCAAGCGAGCTCGCCGAGTGCTGCCAGACAGAGGCCAGCATTGAGCGTTCAAGGCAAAGGGCAGCCGATTGTTTTGCTTTGAGAGAGTGTCCAATTTGGAGTAACAACGCCTCGCTCTTCCATGTGACTATATTCACACGCTCCCAAAGGCTTGCAGCAGCATGCATTTGTCGACTTCTTCACTGCCTATCTCTGTCTGCCTGTCTGTCTGTCTCTCAGCCTCTGATGCTCGGCCACAAAAAGAGGCAAGAGGGAGCAAAACTGCGCATCAAAAGTGTGCCCTAAGAGTGATTCTTGTGGCCAGATAAGTGGCTCTGTAAACAGCACGACATTTGGCGCCCAAAAGTCTGTTGGGCTGAGTTGAAATTCCGAAAATTGTTTGCCGACTTAGCGGTCGTCCACATTCACATTGCACTCTGGGGGCAAATTCCTACCGTTTACTGCAGCGAGTTTGCTCAGATTGAAATGTCAATGAGTGAATAACTGTCAGCCTTTGCAAATTCCTCCCAAACGACCCTAAGCCTCGATAACTGTCACTGTCGAAGTTAGGCAAAGTGAAATCTTTGCCATGGCTGCAAAGGCGGAACTTGAGTGCTTCCGTGGACCAATTTGGGCCAATTTGTCGCTCCTCATTGAGTGTCGATTTTCGAGTTACCTTGACCCAATGGGATGACTTTGTTGAAATACATCTTCGAGGTGAGCTGATTTGGAGAAAATGGAGCCGAATTTCTGCATAGTAGAGATACTAACTTCGAAGAGGATTTGCTTGTGGTAATACAATCAAAGTGTGTACCTAAAGATTTGTTTCCTTTCGAGGTGGCTTGTCGGGGTAGCAAATGATGATATTATCTTTTTCACTCAGAGAAATGAGCAGAAAGTCAATCTCGATTTCTCTCCTCCATTTTTCAACCATTCGGGAGGAGAGACATTCATTGTCGGAAGCAATTCTGATATGTGCAAGATATCAATTGACTGTCTACTATGATCAGAATCCATGATCTAGGTGGATGATAGTGAAAAATCATGGAGGATGAATCGTATCGCGCCTGCTCGCCAAAAAACGTCTGCCCACTCGAAGTGGTATGGAATTTTCTAGGAAGCGAGTGACCATCTTGCGGGTCAAGACTTGATCGACTTTTATGGCTCGTTTTGGCCGAGGGGCCAAGCTGGTGCAAGATTTACGAATGGTCTGAAGTGCCGGCCTGGCAAGTAGAGTGTCCGAGAGCGTCTGAGTGTGGATTTTGTGTGAAGATGCCGACAGAGAAGAAAAGGGAGATAGTTTTACGGCTCATTTGGCTCGTTTCCTTTGGGGGCCGGCTGGTCAGGGGAAATCTTTTGCAACGAGATGATGGAGCTGAGCAGAGGGAGAGAGAGAGAGCGAGCGAGATAAATACAGACAGAGAGACACAGAGAAGAGGAGGAGGAGTAGGAGGAGGCTGAAAAGCGCGGCTCTATTGCAGTTGGGGCGCGACGGATGGACAGGAAAATGGGCGTACGCTTGATGGTGGACAATGTGCACTGGTGGGGCGGCAATTGTGGGCGACTGGAGGCGGCTTTGTGTGGCCAAAGCGGAGTTGTTGTTGAAGTTGTAGCTGTAGTTGTAGTTGCTGTTGTTGTAGTTGTTGTTGTGGGCGCCCCAAAAGTTGGGCTTGCTCTTAGGACTGGCCGCATGAGCGACACGTTGGAATGTCGCGCGCGCGGCCAGTGTTCTGATTTGATTATTATCATTTGTTGGTGGCGACATTCCAATGGGGGAGCCAAGCATGCAGCCTGCTAAGCGGCCACAATGAACGCCGATGAAGGCCCGCGACCCACTAGCATGCGAGCTCTGCTTTCATTGCCACCCAAAGCAAGCGGCCCCAAAGCAGCACCAGCACTTTGAAGTGGCAGCACCCAAGTGAGAGGAGCTGATGATAGAGTGAAAAGTGCACGCTCCTCAGCACTGCAGTTGGGCCCAATCATTTGACCACTGTCTACCGTGCAAAAGCGGCCAATTTATGTCTCTCTCTCTCTCTCTCTGTCTCTCTGTCTGTCTCAAAACGCACCGACGGGCAGCTAGAAATTTGCTCGCCATGTGACAGTGTCCAGCGCCGAGCGGAGATGGGGAACGAGCGCCGACTGGCCAGAGCAAAGTAGCTTCTGGAGCAAATTGATTGGAATGCGCCCACTGGATAACCTCGCTCAAGGTCCACTTTTGGGTGCTCTCCTCTAAGTCTCTCTCTCTCTCTCTCTCACTCTCTCTCTCTCTCTGCCCGTCGCTCTTAGTCCCTCGTGCTCCTCTACTTCGTCTCCAATTTCCACTCTTTTGCTTCCCCCAATTGCCAGCCGTCCGACGGGCCCACTCTCGTCCGTTTCCATTTCTGTCTCCATTTCTGCCCCACTCAGTCCCAAAGTGGCGCTCTCCACTCGCAGTCGTGGCCGATCCGCAGCCAGTCCGAACACTCAGATACTTCGAAGGGGCTCGCACGAGCACACACAGACAGACAGACAGACAAGCAAGGAAGCAGACAAACAAACAGACAAACAATAGAAGATTGTCAACGGGAGCGAAAGTCTGAATGAAGTTGAGCTCTAGTTGTGTGTGAGAGAGTCTTGAAGTCTTCAAGTGTGCATCTATTGCAACATAGCGGCCGCATTTAGAGAGAAAGTCCATGAATTTTATTATTGTCACTCAGACAGACTTTTCCTTGGGAGGCCGAAGTAGTTTAGTGTGTTGCTCGCTTGTGGGCCAAGAGCAGCTAGCTCATTTGGCGGCAACTAATAGTTAGCTGGTGGAAAAAGTTGAGCCAAGTGAGACACAAATTGGCAGCTCGCGACGAGGCTCAAATGTCGGACGGGCCAGCCAGTTGATGGGGAGAAAAAATCGCCAAGTCTAAGGACGACAAAACGTTGGTGACAACGTGCAGCTGAGCTCCTCAAGAATTGGACCACCAAGAGAGCGATTGGGGCTGAGTCATTGGGCGACAGAGAGACAGTAACAAGTTGCATTCAGGGAGCAAATTTCAGGAAAATCCAAGCGCAACAAGAGTCGAATTCCATCAAGAAAACAAGCAAAATTCTCCAAGATTATCCAACTCTACTGACAAGGGTCCAGCAAGCCAGAGAGTGTGTCTAGTTGTGGGTGCAAAGAGAGAGCGAGAAAGCTGATATATCGAAGAGGCGAGCGTTAACAGAGCGACAAAGTGACAAGGAAAGACTGTTGGAAGCAGCGCCCAGGTGTTCAGTCTGATGCCAGATGAAAGCCGGTGCAGAAGGCCTCACAAGCCTGGGCCGCAATGCAGCGCCGCAAAGCAAAGCAGGCCCGCCAGAAGCCTGCCGGAGCGGCGCTGCAGAGCCCGAAGAGGAAGCCCCAAGTTGATTGGCTTCCCCTTTGAAGCAAGAAGAGGCAAGCATTCCGTGATCAAGAGCTCTCTATTGACATTTGTGCTTCTGGCCGTGCAACTGCTGGCCGAGCTGGTGCCTGCAACTGGGGCCCCATGGGCTCAGGTCGAGGGCCAACAGAGCGAGTCTGTGGCTGGTGTTGAAAGGAGAGTTTCGCGACACAAGAGGGCGGGCACTGCTCGTTTGGACCGCCTGTGGGACGACGCTGTGATACCATACGAAATAGATCCGATATTTAGCGACGAGCGGGCCACACTCTTCCGGTCGGCCATGCACCACTGGGAGAACCACACGTGCATAAAGTTTGTCGAGAGAATCCCCGAGGAGCACAGGAACTACATTGTGTTCACCGAGAGGTCGTGCGGTTGTTGCTCGTTCGTGGGCAAACGAGGCAATGGGGCCCAGGCGATCAGCATCGGGCGACACTGTGACAAGTTTGGCATCGTTGTGCACGAGCTGGGCCACGTGGTTGGCTTCTGGCATGAGCACACGCGGCCAGACCGCGACCAGCACGTGCAAATCATCAGCAAAAACATCATGGCCGGCCAGGAGTACAACTTCAACAAGTTGACCAAGGACGAGGTGAATTCGCTCGGGCTCGCCTACGACTACGACTCGATCCTCCACTACGCCACCAACACCTTCGCCAAGGACACCTACCTGGACACCATACTGCCCCTGCACGGACCTCTCAACACGGAGGAGGTGAGCCAGGGGCAGCCAGTAGCCACTTGGTCGGGTTCCTCCGGCGGAAGCGCCGCAGTGGGCGGCTCGGAGACGGAGGCGACTGGGGGCGCCGTGCACAACACAGGGCAGACGAGCGTGACCGAGTCCACGAAGGATTCGGACGTTCTGCAGACGAACAGTTCGGCGGGCGGCGCGAGCGTGCGTGCGAGCACTGCGCCCAATGGGCGACAGCAGCAGGCGTCTGTAAACAGACTGATGCCGCACACAAGCCAGACCGGCAACTCCACCATGCTCAACGACCAGGCCATTGTCCAGATTAGGCGCCGCATCGAGTCCGACTTCCAGTCCATGCTCCAGTACGACGGCAGAACTTCCAGGGCTGACGCTCCCACTCGCCAGACACGCTCTCTGGCGCAACAAGAGGGCCTCATGATACTGGACGGCGCCCCGCTGCTGGTGGACCTCTCGGGCGAGCAAGTGGGCAGCAAGCGAGCTAGACGCTCGGCGGCGGCCGGAAACGCCGCCAGTCCCGTGGATTTCGACGACCAGCAGCACATGCTGTCCACGGACAACCTGCTGGCCAAGACGAGGCCGGAAATTGGCCAACGGGTGCGCCTGTCGGTGGGCGACATTGCGCAGACCAATCTGCTGTACAAGTGTCCCAAGTGTGGGCGCACCATCCAGCAGTTGAGTGGGATCTTCCACTCGGCCAACTACTACTACCAGCAGCCATCCGGCAGCGTGGTGGGCCCGCAGAACGAGTTTTGCGAGTGGCGCCTCACCGTGGGCCTGGGCGAGCGCATCATGATCGACATCGTGGACCTGGACATCGCCCGGCCAGCCACTGAGGCCGGCCGCCCATTGGAGCCCAACTTGGAGCCAGCCGGCAGACTGGGGATGCCGCGCGGCTCGCTGGCCGCCCTCGAGGTGCACGACGCCGTCCGGAAGTACCAAACTGGCGCCCCCTCGAGCAGCGACTCGGACCCGCTGATCATGGACGACTGTATGGGCGACTATCTGGAAATCAGAGACGGTTACACCTACAGAGCGCCGGTGATAGCGCGCCTCTGCGGCCGCTACAACGAAATCAAGGACCAGCTGCGCCCAATTGTGTCCACCTCCAACAGGCTGCTGGTCAGCCAGAGGAGCAGCGCCAACTCGGCCAACCGGCGAGGCTTCTTGGCGCAGCACGAAAGCATTTGCGGCGGAATAGTTGTCCTGGGCGGCCTGGGGGGTCCCGAGAGTGCGTTTGGGAGCATGAGCTCAAACGATCAGCAGAAAGCTCACTCGAGTTCTCACTCGAGCAAGCTCGAAAACGGGCCCAGTTCCACGCCCGCCAAGCTGGCCCAATTCGTGCAGGCCTCCACGTCTAAGCCGTCCACAAGCTCGGCCTCGTTGGCCAGACTGTCGTTCGCAAATGGACAACAAGTGCCCGCAACTGAGAACGAGGTCCTGCTGAGCTCGCAGACCAGCTCGGCCGCCAGATACCAGCAGCACCAGTCTCAGCAGGCGCTGCTGGCGGCCAGTGGGCAACACTCGCGCCAAGACCAAGGACAAACGGGCGAGCTGGCCAGCACTCCGGCGAGCTCTTCGCCACACACTAGCTCCACCAGTGGACCGCCAGCAAGCTCAAACGGAAGCCAGCCAGGGGGGAGCTCAAGTGGGGGAGGCCTAAGTGGTGGCGGCTTAAATGGTGGAAGCCCAAATGGTGGACCAACGACGAGGCCCGACGTGAAGACGTTCAGCTGGAACATGTGGCCCATAATTAACACCACGGAAATACAGAGCCCCAATTGGCCGGAGAATTACCGGCCGAGTCGCGAGTGTTTGTGGCACATCCAGGCGGCCGAGAATCATCAGATCTCCTTGCGTTTCGACGCCTTCGACTTGGAGTCGCATGACTCGTGCGCCTATGATTATGTTGAAATAAGAGATGGAGAGAGTCTAAGCAGCGAGGTGATTGGAAGATATTGCGGCAATAGAGCTCCGGAACAAGTGTTGTCTAGTGGAAGAAACATGTTGGTCAAGTTTGTGTCCGATTCGGACGTGAACAAGGCCGGCTTTTTGGCCAGTCTGCATCTGGAGATAGACGAATGCAAGCTGGGCACTCATGGTTGCAGCTACAAGTGTTCCAATGCGGTGGCTCCATACAAATGCGAGTGTCCAAATGGACTGGAGTTGGCGCCCGATGGAAGGAACTGCATTCCCACTTGTGGTGGAATCAGAAACGATTCGAGTGGCCAAATAATGTCGCCCTCGTTTCCCGATTTGTATCCAATAAGCACCAGATGTGTGTGGGAGATCCATGCGCCAGCCAATCATCGGATAATGCTCAATTTCAGCCACTTCGATCTGGAGGGAGTGAAGGCCCAGGAGTGTGATTATGATTTTGTGGAAATTTGGAGCAAAATTGAGGATGCAAAATACATTAGGAATGGAATCTATTGTGGCCCAAATCAGGCATTCTCAGTCACTTCAATAGGCAATTTCATGAGGATAGAATTCAACTCGGATAATTCAATACAGAAGAGTGGATTTGAGGCAAATTATTTTATAGATCGTGATGAATGCGCCAGCAACAATGGAGGATGTCAGCACATATGCACAAACAACATCGGTTCCTATCAGTGTTCCTGCAATAATGGCTTTGTGTTGCACGAGAACAAGCACGACTGTGTTGGAAGCCATTGTTTGCATATGATCAACACGCCCGAAGGTAAGCCCCTTGCCAAACTGTTCAATGATGATTGCATGAGTCGCTCGCTGATGATGATAGATGATCGTCATTTATCGCCCTCATCATAGAGCAAAATTGAATCACCCTCACGGCACACGAGTAGTAGTAGTAGCAGTAGACTTACAGACACAATCTGGTTATACTGTTGGGGGCAAATCTTGAGATGAGAAAACTCTGAATGCAACTAGCGAGAAGACAACTAATCAATCATCATGATAATTTCCAACCATGATAATTATCCATTGCCTCTCGACGCGCCGTTCGTCTGGCTGGCGGCTGAATGAAACTGGCTCCAACGGATTTTTTCCACGCGCCAACCAAATCCATTGGAAACCGGAACCAAAATTGAAACTGAAACCGAAACTGAATCCGAAACTAAAATCGATCACTCTTTTTTGCTCATTCTCACTCACTCACTCACTCACTCCATCCATCCATCCATCCATCCACTCATAGGCACTTTCAGTTCGCCAAATTTTCCAAATTTGTACCAACCAAACAAGGAGTGTGCCTGGATATTTTCCACTGCTCCAGGTCATCGGATTAAATTAGTTTTCGATCAATTCGACCTGGAAAGTCACCAGGAGTGCGCCTACGATCATGTGGCAGTGTTCGATGGCGAGACAATGGAGGACCATCTGTTGGGCAGGTTTTGCGGCTCACGCAGGCCCCTGACACTAGTCTCTTCCTATAATTTGCTCTATCTGCTATTCCGTTCAGATGCCACCAACGAGAAACGGGGCTTCAATGCCACCCATTCGACGAGTAAGTATCGAGGTCTAAATTTCAAGTGGCGTTTATTGAGTGGCTGCTGCCAGAGAGTGTCTGTAGAGGAGCTGCAATAAGCAGCCTCAGCTCTGCCGACTGGTTTCGAGAGACAGAGACAGAGAGAGAGAGGTAGCGAGACAGAGGCAGGAATTCACAAGGAAGAAAGGGGATCCTTCAGCAGTCGACGGGGTTGCAGGATAATGAGCGGGCCCAATGATGAAGCGAGACGGATTACTTTGGGCCCGCGTAATGTGCTTTGCGCTTTGGGCCCGCAGACAGCCCGTTGCAGTATAACGATGATAATAATAATACTGCCAGAGTGATTGATTGACACTCACTAACACCGTTCGAGTTCTTTCCCTTGGGCTCGCTGCTAGCACAAATGGGCCAATGTTTGCATCTCATTATCTGCAATTTTTGCCCGAAAACCAACCAAGACCCAGGCTGGCCTGTCTGCTGCGCTCCAGCTAGTCTCTCTCCACTTTGTCTCTAGCTCATCTCAAGTTGCTCTCCAGCCGAAAGGCACTCCAAGTGGCACACTAACTAATTCTCATCTCCGCAAACCAAACGGAGCTCCTTCCATCTGGTCGCCGTCCAACTGTGGCCAAAAATACCCTGTCACTCTCAAAACGGATGAAATGATCACGCGCTCCAATATCGATCATCGTGACAATGGATGATGTCCATTCCATTGGATGGCCTGGCCAACCATTTGCTGCCCGCCAACAACCACTGGCCATCGCTTGCTGCCCATTTGTCCCATTTGCCCATTGGCCCATTGGATACAGTTTGCGGCGGCAGATTGGCGGCCAATGTGAACCAAAATGGGCTCATCCTGTCCCATCCCTCATTCGATGGGAGCACACATTACAACAGAAATGAGGATTGCGAATGGATAATCGAGGCAGCGGAGAATCAGCGCATCAGAATCGAGTTCAGCTTCTTCTCGCTTGAGACGGACGCCAATTGTAATTATGACCAAACGGTAGTTTATGACGGATTTGATGAATCGGCCACACAATTGGCCAGACTATGCGGCAACGATGTAGGTATTTCACCGTTTTTCCTTCCTCCTTTTTCCTCTTCCTCTCGGAATAACTCTCTCTCTCTCTCTCTCTCTGACAGGAAGAACTCTTTACTCTTGCACCAACTCGGCGCCAACTTCCTTCTTCTTCTTCTTCTTCTTATTTCACTCTTGGCCAGCTTTCAGACAGACGCCAGATTAAAGATCGCGCCGCCAATGCTCTTTCCTCTGATTGATGGCAAGTCGGCGTGTGTGCAGCTAGTGAATGGTGCTGGTGGTGGACATGATGTTGAAATGTGCAATTGTGCAATTGTGGAAACGTAAAAATGTGGCCAAATGCCACTCCTTGGCACTGGCAAGCATACAAACACACACAAACTGACCATGTCCATCTCAATCAATGTCATGCAATCGCCAGATTCCCAAAGGCCAGCTCAAGTACACTTCGAGCGGCGAGTCCATGCTGATTGTGTTCAAGAGCGACGATTCGATTAATAGCAAGGGCTTCTCATTGGTGTACACGGCCTTTGAGGTGAACGAGGAGGAAACAATTGCAATCACAATTCCACAACAACAACAACAACAACAACAACTAGCACAACAAATTCAACCGCAAATCCAACAACAACAGACCGATACAAAACGCGCGCAATCCACTTGAGGAGTTTAGCTCAAAGTAAATGGCCGCCATAAATCATGAAGCCTGCCGCCCCTTAGATGTAAACCTTATCTCAGATTATGCCCACTGGAGCACTCGGTCAGAGACTAGCACCAGCCGGAGCTCGTAAAAAAGAAGCGCCTATTATTATTATTATTACTATTATTATTATTGGTACTATAACTATTACTGCTATTATTACTATGATCGAAATGAGAATTATGATTATCATCATTATACCATAGTGTGAGCCTTGCCACGAGACAAGGGCGATAGAGACTGACAGCTCCAGGCTAAGAGATGGGAAAAAAAAATAGAAGGGCAGCCAAATTGAGTGCCGGCAACAGTTCGCGGCGCCACTACACACACACACACAGACACACACGATTGAAAATAGCAATATATTATATAATATATTAGACATTTAGTGAGAGACAGCTTTCAGTCAGTGGCTTTTCTGGCGATGGACCATTGGCTTGGAGTGTTTGTTTTGGTTGGTTAATTTATGGCACAGGTGTGTGCACGTGAGCTTAGGTGCGCCTCTCTGTTTGCTCTCCTCTTCTTGGCCTTGTTTCAGGGCCTTGCTCTGCTGCTTTGCTACTCGGCCTCCTGAAGGCTTAAGTTGCAAAACTCTCACCCCAAACAAACAACTACATTTGCTCCGAGCCTCAAGAGTCCACTTGGCCACTTACTTATCTGGTGGCGCCGTCAGATTGCCCATTCCATGCAGCTCGTTTGCGGGCGCCATCGGTGGTTATTGTTGTTGCCTGTTGCATGAGGGAGAGAGAGGCCGCCAGGAGGGGGAGAGAACTGATGAGGACGCCCATCATTAGGACGAGTGAATGGGGGAACCTAATGGACCAGACGGACTGTCTGATTGGTGCCAAGTTTCATGAGCTTGATCACGTTTGGACAGTCATCAGACTCGCTCCAAGTCGTGCTCTGGAAAAGGCCCGATTGGACCACGCGTGTCTCCCACTGTCAGACACTAATTGATTCGATACTCTCTGATTTGGCCAGTGTTTCCAGCCATTCACACAACCTGCTTGGCTTTTGGCAGCCATTTGATGGCGTGATTGTCGACTCTTAGCATCCTAAGGCATCCTAAGGCTCGCCCAGACGGACGAGTGTCGATTGGCCGCGAAGGCGCCATGGAGAAAGGAGAAAGGAGCCAAAACAGGTGGTTGCAAGTTGCAATCTTCGATTTCGGGCCAAGTGGCCGGCGATGAACAACAGTTGGTTGGTTGGTGTTTGGCGAGCAGCGCCAAGCATCTGCGATTGAAGGAAGAACACTCGGCTGGCAAGCTAAGAGAATGGCGGCGCCGAATGTGAGGGGCAGAAAATGCGATAGCAAATAAAGAATAGAGAAGCATTGGGAGTGGAAATCTAATTGACTGCAACAGGCACAAAGGGGAGCCCATCCGATGGACTGTCTGCCTACAGACATTGTTGTGTATGCACTTGCGGCGGTGTGAATCTCCCATTCCCATGCAGAGGCATTGCAAGAGGCGAGCTCCACAAACAGACACAGCATTAGGGCCGCCCTTTGGCTCCTTTTGGGCCGCATTCGCACGCTGACCACCGGAAATTGGCTCAGCTCAATCGGCCGAGGAGCAAAGACGAAGCTTTGGGCCGAGGCTGAGCAGTGGTGGCCAATTTGTGGGCCTAATTTGGAGGCTCGAGAGTGGCTTGAGAGTAGGATGGGAGGAGAGGAGAAGCTGAAATGGAAGCGTCGTCCCAAATGGAGGGATTACATTTGTAAATGCTTTGCTGCGAGTTGTTTCATGGTGCCAGTTGATTCATATTGTTTGGGCCGCGAGTTTCGAGCTCGCAAAATGGCCCGAGGAGACAGGCCTAAGGTTGAGGGCTGGTTGCCCTTGTGATGCATGGCAGTGTTTAGTGAAGGCATTTAGCGTGCAAGTGGCCAGTGGAGGTCTGGCCGTTGGAGAGTTAGCTGACTGACAGAGCTTTCTCAGTTAGCTTGTGACTAGTGCCGGTCTGTGTTGCTGGCTAGCGCTGATTCTTGCCGAGTGATTGATGCTTCAGCGAAGCCAATGTGTTTAGTCTTGTCGAGCTTATTGCCTTTGCATTTGTGATTGATTTGTGTCAGAGACAAAATTGAGCAGCGGGCAATTGGAGGGCCATGGTGCAAAGTTGTGCGCAGTTGCGTGCTGAGAAAAGAGCTCAAGAAAAGGGAAGAGAAACCAGAAGTCGAGGGGGAAAAATGGTGCACACAAATGAATGAGCAACTCGTCCGTTTCAGCAGCTCTCTGGAAAGCTTTTAGAAGCGAGCTCCTCTCAAAAGAGAAGTGAAGGTCTTCTCTTCTGAGAAGACCTTTCAGTTTTGGGGAGCAGTCAAGTGAGTGAGTCAAGTTTGACTCACTCAGCGAGCACTGTGCACAATGAACGGCAAGCTAACGAGCAAAAGGGGCTACTCTCTCAAGAGAGAATGGCTGCCAATCGGTTGAGCTGAACGCGTCTAAGCTGGCCAATGAGTGGAGGCAAAAGGGAGAGAGTTTGCCTCCTTGCCTTGGCAATTGGCTAGCTCTCATGGGCGAGAGACTGTCTGCCGTCTTGGTGGTTTGTTTTTTCTCTTTTCCTCCTATTCATCTCTCTCTCTCTCATTTTTCCACTGATCCGGCCAGCTGGTGGCAGTTTATCATCGATTATGTGCCGCTTTTTCACCGGCGAGAATCCTTCAAACAGCTGTCAGCTGGGCGGCAAAATGGGAGCTCATGATGTTTTTCTCTGCCTCTTTCCAGGAGGATTCCCCCCAGGCCAAAGCTGAGCTGTGTTGCTGCCCATTTGCCTGCACTTGACAAGTTCCCGGCGAGCCAGAGGCAGACTTCTCTGCATCCAGTGGAAGTGGATGCAGAGAAGTGTGAGTGGAGGAGTAGAGGTAGAAAATTCAAGTTAGAAGTGGAAGTGGAGGGAAAAGAGTGGGCAAGAGAGCGAGCATTTGGGGCGAGCTCGAAGCTTTGGGCCAACAATCGACTAGTCCTAATGGTGGCCACCATTTGGCGCCGATCGAGATGTTGCGCGCGCCTCAACATTGCGGCCTGCTGCAAAGAGCGATGCGCCGAGCACAATGATTGAGTGGATTGGCCAGCTTGTTTGCGCGCTCACTTTGTGCTCGGCCACTTTGCGGCCGAAGTGAGAAACTGACTGATGTGTTAATGAATAAAAGAAGAGCAAGAAGAATGATATGCAAGCAACGTTTTGCAACCAGTTTACTTCTCTTCTTCTCCTCCAGCTTTCTTCTTTATCCTCGAGCGCAGGATTTCTTCCTCTCTCTCTCTCTGCCCTCCAGATTAACACTTTGCGGCCCGACGGCACTCATCTTTGGGCCGCTCTTTCGGGAGCCTCAAAGTCGCCGGAACTTTCGGGCAGAGAGACGTGCTGCCACTTAGCTCTCGGGCCACGAGCAGCCACCCTTTGCAGGGGCCAAGCGGCGGAAGTGAGGCCTCTGCGGGCAAAAGCGAGAGCAGAGGGCGTGCTCCGGCCACTGGTGGGCCCAAAGAGTGTGTAACCTGGCACTTGGGTGGGTTCGAGTCGAGCTCCGGTGATGCAAGTCGACTGGAGGCAGTCCCGGAAGACAAGTGGCTGGTTGGCCGCTGGCAGTTGTGCGGTGTTTCTCCTCGGCCGTGTTTTTCACAGATTATTATTATCATTGTTATCAAGGCCGAGCTGGAAATGGAGCCGCCCGCGTCGGAAGGGCGACGTGGGGGCGATCACTTGGAGTTTGGAGGAAGACAAATTGCACTGGACAAATTATGATCATTCCCATAGACTCCCCATAGACTTCCCATAGGGTCGCGTGGAAGTGGGCCGCGCACAGAGAGCACAGTGCACAGACAGAGTGCAGTGTAGTGCAGTGCAGTGCACTATTAGCCATTGGACTGAGCGCGCTCTGCAGAAGCAGCGTGAACACTGCCCATAGAGACTGTGTGTAAGTGAGTGCACACTAGAGGCCAGCCGATGGCTATCATCTTTCTAATCATCATTTTATCCTCCTCCTCCTTGTCCCACTCGTGCCCTTCCTGCTCGGCGGACAACCATTGGGCCCACTAAGTGTTCCATTCGGATCCATTAGACAATCTTGGCACGACAAACGAGTTGCCGAACAAGGAGAAGGACAGCCCAAACTCTGAGTGGTCGGCTGGCTGGCTGCGACTGTCTGGCCAAAAGAGCCAGTCACCATCGAGCTCGAGTTGTCTCTATATAGTTGCGAGGGGGGAAAGTGTTGCGACTATTTATCAAAAACAGGAGAAGCTTTGGCTCGGCTTTGGCCAAGGAGCCCAAGCTTCAAGAGGAAGAGGAAGAGGGGGGGGGGGCGAAAAAGTGGTCAAAAGGGCGAGTTGGATGATTTAAAAGAGATAGTTTGTGATTTACGAGCTGCAGCAATTGGCCCTCTGGCGCTTCCAAGTGGGCTAGCTGAGTGGGCCGGCTGAGAGTGGGGCCAGTGGCCTGTGGCATTTTGCGAGATTGGGCGAGCTAGAGATTGGGATTGGGAAAATGAGTTGCCAATCTGGAGCTTTTGCGCTTGGGGCGAAAAGCTGAATAAGTTGCAGCATTTGGGGCAACACATTTGGGGCACAACATTTGGCCGAGCTAGTCTTTGGGGCCCAAATTTGACTTGCCGGCGCTTAATTGTTCCCAGTTGCCACAGAGACTCTCTCTCTCTCATGGACTGGCCCACTGGAGAGTGTCTCTGGCCGCGCTATGTTGCTATGCCAAGGCGGCTTGGCGAGCGCACACTTAGCTCGTCAAGTCGTCCACTGACTTGATGACTTGCAGCGCCAAATGTTGCCCGCCAAAGGTCATTAGCAGCTGCCCGAGGAGACAGTATCGAGAGTGTTCGTGCTCGCCTTTGGCTCTTCTCTCTCTTTCGAGCTCGACAATGTTGACGAGCGATTAATCAATTAAAAGAGGTCCGAGTTGGGCGCCTTGTGAGCGGCACTGAGTTGGGCTGAGGTGTGTGACTGAGTGAGAGGCCGAGTCGTGAGTTTGGGGGCGCCCACAAAAGTTGGCCCCTTCAGGAAGGTGGCGCCTGAGCTGTGCACTTGGCACTGGGCCCGCTCGCAGACGCGCTGTCATCGTGCCTAAGCTGCGGCGCTCTCGCAGTGCAGCAGCCTAATGCATACAGTGTGCAGTGCGCGCTTTCCCATTGGGCTTTTCCCATTGGACCTCCAAGACAAGCACCAATGTCGCGCTGCTTGTCTGTGTGTGTGTGTGATAACTCATGCGATCTTGATCAGTAGTTGGCCCGAATTTGTTCTCATTTTCACACACTTTTAATCATCTCCTTGGGGCGCCGCAATCATAATCATCGGACAAAAACATCACACGACATCTCAAGCATCCATATCTGTCACACCATCTCGCCCGCCGCCCCACAGGCGCACCCACGCTTATCGGCCTCTCTCCATCGAGCCTTTTGAGCTACAGCTCTGTCGCAAGAAAACACCACTCAAGGGCCCCAAAAGGTTCCGTCTAGCGTGTTTGGGCCCCCAGACAGTTGCTCTCAAGCGTCTCGAAGCGTCTCGCGAGCAGTGGAGCAGAGTGAGTGGGCCAGCAGCGTGTTATGGTCCGTCTGTGGCGTGCAAGTCGACTGCACTTAGCTCTGTTGGGCGGCGCTTATCTGGCCGAGTGTATCTGTTGACTGGGAGGCAGAAGAAGAAGATAGAAGTCTTAGAGTGTTCTGGCCGATTGTTGGCCATTTGCTGTTTGCTTTGGAGGTTGGGCGAAGAGATGAGCTGGATGAAAAATGATGCAGATTGGACACAGTTTTGCATGGGCGCCAATTTGGGGCTCAGAATCGAGCCGCCAACTGTGTGTTGTGCGGCAAAAAGCATCTCGAGCTGTTTGAAATAATTATCAATCTGGCCAACGGACGAGTTCATTTGGTCTTGGCGTCTGCCCAGCGAGTGTGTGTGACTGATTTGATGATTAATTTAACTGATTGGGGCCGCATTTTTCAGATGGGCCGTTGCTTGGCAAGCTTAGCCTGCGGAAAACTCGGCCCAGACACACAATGAGCGGCGGCAAGCGGGACCTTCGATGGCGAGACCATTTGCAGGTCGAGTTGGCGAGATCGTTCGCCTGGTCGGCCGTCCTGCCATTGCGTCACCGCTGGACGACTCTCGGCGGCGCCTGAAAGCCCCAGGGTCATATGATGGCAGTGGGCTGGGAGCTGGCGAGCGGGCGGCCCAGTTGGGGCCGGATGCGGGCGGCCATTGTGCGAGGAAGTGGAGCGGGGCCCATTTGGGGGTGCAAATGAGCGCGTCAAGAGGCAGTCATCGTGGGCCGGCCATCAGTCATCCGGGCCAGTGGCAGGCGGGCGAGCGGGCGGAGCTAAGAGTGCGCAGAGTGGCGTAGAGTCGCACGCTGGCCGCTCGCATTGGGCCGCTCGCATTGGGCCGCTCGCATTGGGCCGCTCGCATTGAGTCGCGCGCATTGGCCTGCCGCTGGGGCCAAGTGCGCGGCATCGGACGAGCGCCAGACGTGCGAGCAAAAGTGCGAGCAAAAGAAGTGCCAGCAAAGCGCCAGCAGCGCGCCACAGCAGAGGCGCCTCAGGATTTTATTGCGCCTCCAGATGTGGCTAGTAAATTTTAATTTACGTTCACTTGGTCTTGTTTCAAGCTGCCCACTGGCAACTGGCAACTGGCAATCCCCGACAACAAGACTGATGGGGATGGCCCCTCTCTGGTGGCCGGCCATCCATCCACGAGGAGCCACCAGAGCTTGGTGGTGCTCCTCTTTTTGGCCCCCCCCCCCTCCTCCTTTTTCCTGGAACTGCTCCACTCGAGTGGCCCCAGCCGCCCATCTCCGGCCTCCATCCATCTTGCTCGTCTGCGGGCGCGTCTGCCAATGATTCCGCGCCATGATCATCATGATTATGCTGATCGCCGTCATCTTCTCCCCCGGCACACTGTGATGGGCCAGTGGCGTGCATTTGCATGCTGCATGTCGCCCCGAGCGGCCGCCGCTCACTTCTCGCCTCCCGCTCCTAGTCCGCCGCCCTTGGCCACTCCTTCGCGCCCGCGATCACCAGCCCCGGCCGGTGGTTGTGTGCGAGCTCACGCGTACGTGTCCAAGTCCCAAATCATCCACGGGGGCCCTAAGCTCGGCCGGCCAGCTTGATTTGCGCCCCGCCGACTTGGGGCGCCGCCAGGGGGCCACTCGGCGCGAGCTCGGCGGCGAGCTGGCCGCCTGCTCGTCTCGAACGAGTGTTGGCGGCCAGGGGGCGACGCTGAGGCGCCAGAGAGGCGCCCACTTGCGCCCGAGCTAAGCGTCTGGAGGGGCCAATTAATGCAGGCTAGTAGTGAGCAGCGCAGGCGGCAAAGTGCAGCGCCTAAGTACGAATCTGCGGCCAACATCTGTCTGCGGGACCAGCGCGCGCGTTAAATGCGCACTGTGCTCAAAAAATACGGTTACATTTCTGCGCAGCGCTGGACAGAAATTTATCGCCTTACTTTTCGCGGATAGTGCGCGCAGCGAGCGCTTCCAACCTCGAGGACTGGCAGCACTGCAGTCTGGCCGCGGCCCAACAGGCGGGAGCAATTTACGGATACACTGCCACGCTTGGCCGCCGCAGACTGTGTCTTGGCGGCCCCAGCGGAGGGCACACACCAGGGCCCCATACACCCACACACACTCGCAACCTGCCGGCGTGTCAACTGGGCGGCCGCGATCGATCTTGAGGCGCGCCTACTTGCTCAGCGCAACAGACAGTCTTCCGCGAGTGCGCTCCTCATTCAGCGGTGCCCAATTCATCATCAATCAGCGCAATTTGCGCCGGCCGCCAAAAAGGGGGCCAAATTTCTCGATTTGCCGAGCTTGAGCTGCGGCGCCAAAGGTGGCCCTCTCGATCGGCAGGGGCTGGCATCTAGGACCGACTGGCCGGCTCGTCAACCCTGACAGCACGCAAAATGGCATCGCTGCTCTCCTGGGCCATTTATCTTCATTTGCGGCCGCCCCACGCTCGATCGATGGCCCGCCGGTCGCCATGTGGGCCTAAGCGGGACGGCGACACCGCCACTTCCTGCATGTTGGGCGTCTCAAGACTGGTCCTAAGGAGCCGGCAGATACAAACTGACGTGCAAACTGCCATACAAACTGCGGGCCCACAGCGCACAACAGACGGTGTTCGGGGACGCGGCGCACGTTCAGAGTTCGGCCGGCCGCCACCAGATGGCGCTGGCGCGCGCCGGCAACTTGTTGCGGGGGGCTAGCCTGCGGCCCATTGGACTCCACTTGGAGGCGCTGGGGCTCGTTTGGGGCGCCCAAGCGGCCCGAAGGGCGGCCACAAATCAGGCGCCGGTGGCGGCGCGGAGCAATGCGCCGGATTCCGCTGCAGAGGAGCGGCCGAGGGCAGAGAGCCAGGCGAGAAGCTGGAGGCGAGGCAAGAAGCAGAAGGAACAACAGCAGCAGCACTTGATTGATGTGATGTGAGCTTGAGCGTGCGTTAAGTGGCCTGGCGGGCAGCGAGCACGAGCACAAGTAAGGCGGCAGCAGTTGCAGCGAGTCGACACGGAGCGAGCAAGAGCGACACACTGGCAGCCAGCCAGCCAGCCAGCCCACAGTGGCAGGCGAAAAGAGAACCGGCAGACTGGCGGCCAGAGTGGGAGACTGCGAGAGAGTAACAGGAAGGAGATAAACTGCGCTCTCTGGCTGACTGGGATGAAGACAAATTAGTGGCCATAAATCAGTTTGATTGGCAATTAACGAATGATGGCGCGCCAGTGGTTGTCGCCGTTTGCCGCTCGGCCGGCTGGTCAGCCTGGAGTGTGGGGCGACAATTGAGCGGCCTGAGTCGAGGTGGGACTGGGTCGAGCGGGACTGGACTGGCGCGCGGCTTAGGTGCGGCTGTGCGTCGCGCAGTGTGCAAAGTTCGCTGGCAACGCGCACCACAAGCAGAGCTGAGCGCGCGGCCGGCTCAGCTCTGCGCGCAGCCAGTCCCCAAATGGCCGCGGACTGGCAGCCGCGGCGGCGCATTAATCAGCGTCAGCGAGACTCGGACGGCGCAAAACACTCACTAACTCAGTGGCCGCCGCGGACGAGCCAGCGAGAGGGCGACGCGGGCGGCTTGTGCAATGCTGCGGCGCGCCACTGGCCAGCCCAGTGGCCAGCCGACTGGCCGAGCTGGAGCAGACTGTCTCTGCTTGGGCATCTGGCCGCATTTGCCGCTCCAGCGGCGAGCTTGCACTTGCGTGAGTCTGCAAGCTGGCAAGTCTGTCAGTCTGCGAGTGTGTCAGTCTGCGAGTCTGTGAGAGACAGTCAAAGACAGTGAGTCAGTAAGAGGCACGCTCATCAACGTCAGCCCGTCGTTGAGTTGTCGCCGCCGAGTGACGAGCTTGGCGCTGGCCGCAGCTGCGCAGGGGCGACAATTTGCAGCGAGCGCGCAACAAACTCCGCTACTGGACATGGGCGGCCCTGAGCTGTGGCGCCAGTTGTTGCGAAACGGCGCCTGCCGGATCTCTTGTCCACTTGACACCTTTCTGCATTGGCCGCATTGGCGCGCCCGGGCCGCAGTCTGCCTTAGGCCGCATGCCTCCGCGCAACGCTCAACAGGCCGGCTCATTATTGGCTCATCAGCGGCCACTGGCCAGCGTCCGGCTGTGTGTCAATGTGCGCCACACCGACGGACGGACAGACAGACGGCCGGCCGGAGCGCCTTCCCCGCCACTCTGCTGCTCACTTTTTCGCCCAATTTACCTCGCCTCCACTGAGCGCAAACAGTCCTCCCGGCCGGAACCACTTTTCAGCCGCCAGACTGAGGCTGGCGGCCGACCAAGTGCGCCGATGGACGCGCGGGCCCCAAGGAGTGGCGGCCGGCCAGAAGCCATTAGGGCGCGCGCGTTGGTCTGCGGCAGCTCAGGGCCGCTGCTTAGAGGGCCGGCCGGGAAAGTGTGCGCGCTGGCAGCTCGCAGCTCGCAGCTCGCAGTTCGCCGCTCGCAGCCTGCAGCCAGCAGCCAGCAGCCACAGTGGCTGGCAGCGCGCGGGCCTCGCGCAGGGGCCGCCTCCATTTGGGCCGCGGGCCGCCCGCTCGAGTCGAGTGTGTTAATGATCATAAATCAAGGCAAATAATTGTTCTCTGACGCCATTAATCAATTCATTCATCCTTTCAATTATCGCGGGCGCGCCCGCCCGGCCGCCCGCCACCCCCACCACGTCGGCGCGAGGGCGCGCCCCAAGTGGGCGTGGCCGCGCGGGTTCTGCGTTGTCCGCGGGAGCGTGCGCGGCGCGCAGAAGTTCGGCGAACGCGCGGGCCGCCGCCGCTCCGCGCGAGGGCGTGTCCCGCGCCCGCCGGCCGCCCGACGGTGTGAAAATGGGGCCGGCCTGGCGTTGGCTGGCGGCTAACGAGCGCCCCTTTGAGTGGCCGCAGTGGCCGGGGGGAGCCGTGCGAGTGTTTGTGTCACACCGGATCGGACTGGGACGTGCCTGTGGGGTGGCAGTGGTGCGAGAGTGGCGCCGGTGCCAGTCGGCGGCGCTGCTGACGAGGAGCCGAGCGGGCCGGACGGAAATCGTCGGCATGCTCGCCGGCGACAGGCGAGCGCGCGGGGGGCGAGCGGCCAGCCTGACGAGTGGCCAGTGCGAGTGGGGCCCAGCAGTTGGTGTTGTTGGCTCGGTGGTCGCTTGTCCAACGAGCTGGCGACTGTCTGGGGCGAGCTGCTCCGAGAGGGGCCGAGTGAGGCGCCGTGAAGCGACAGGCCGCCAGGCGCCGCCCCGCAGCCACGGACAGTCTTTGGCGGGCGCGAGACTGGCAGAGCAAGAGCGCGGGCGAAGAATAGATTGTTGTTGTCAGCCGTAAGCGATCATCTCGTTTTGATGAGCATCATCATCAAATTTTTGCGCCCCCTCTTCTTTGGGGCCGCTGGCACGTTCGCCACTCGCCCCCAGCTAAGGCGCCGCCCCTAAGCCCCCGCCCGTCTGAGCGCCCGTCAAGCGTCAGCCGGCCGGCCCGCCGGCACATCTCAAGTCAAACTGGCAGCCCCTCCGCCTGTCTGCCCGTCTGCCTGTCTGTCTGTCTGAGCGTGCGTGCCTTCCCCTTCTGGCGGCGGCCAGTCCCAGTGAGCTCTTCTCGCTCGCCTCTGATCCGGGGCCACAATGCCGCCCGGGGGCCGCAATATTCCATTCTACTTGACATTTGAAATCCGCTGGAGTAGGTTTGCTTGTCACATGTCAATCACACGCAGAAGGAGCACGCGCGAGTCAACTGTGTGTGTTCATAGCAATTGTTGTTGCTCTGTCGACAATGTTGTCCCGCTGCACTGTTGTGCACTTTGTCCTTGTTTGCCAACTGGCGCCAGAGAGCTGGGCCCACTCCCAGAGACTGGCAGCAGTTGGGGACTGCCGCAGACTAGCAGCAGCGCAGACTGGCAATTGCAAAATTGTGTGCGCCGCGCCAATGGGCGAACTGCACTCTGCGACGCACGAGCGGCCAACTGTGCGCACCGCACTGTGCACTGTGCACTGTGCGCGCCAGGCAACTCACAAGCCGCAGACAGAGGCCCGCAGTGGCGCAATGGCCGAGGGCGCCCACCGACTGCACTTGCGCCACTTGGGCCACTCGCCAGCGCCATCGATCCGCCTCATCGACTCGGCTCCGCGCGGCCCGGCCGCCTGTCACTCGGCCTCTTTGTCCTCCGCTGACACATCTCTCAAGGCTGCCAAGCCGTCCGCAACACTCGCCAGGCCCAGTCCTAGTCTTGCCCGCCCCTCAAGCCGCCTCCTTCTCGCCGCCACTGCAGCCGCCACTCAAACGGCCAGACAGACAGACAGACAGCAAGACGCACGCTCCACGGCCGCCCCCAGCCCTCCGACTGGCTGCCAGTCCTAATCTCGCCTCCAGATCGCCCTCCAGATCGGCCCGCAAAGGCCAACCAGAGGCCGGCCAAAGTGGCAGCCACAGTGATCCATCTGCCCGTCTCGGCGCGTCTCCGTGTCTCTGTGTCTGTCTCGCGCCCTTTGGAAGGGCGCCTCCTCCCCTGCTGGACCCTTTTGGGTTCCCGAGAAGGCCGGAAGTGGCGCCGAGGCGGCCGGCGTTGGGCGTTGTGTGGGTCGCCGAGCAGCAAGAGAGACAGTGGTCGGCGCTGCTCGGGAGAGTCTGTTGTTGGGAGGAGTGTCTGTGGCGGGCCAATGCTAAATGTTTGGCCATCTATCCTAAATCTTAAACGAGTTAAAAAGGAGACCGTAAATCTTGTTCTATTTGTTTGTGTGCTCATTTTGTTCTCGCTGGGCCCCAAAATGTGCAGCCAAACGGCCGCCAGTGAAACCGGAGAGGGCCAATTGGAGGGCCCAACTGGCCCCCTCAAGCTGGCGGAGAGTGTGGGCCGCAGTTAAAGGGAGAGAGTGGGGCCGGCGCGAGTGAGCATCTTGGGGCGAGATTGCGCCGGCCGTTCTCATTGGGCGAGCAGAGCGCGCGGCACTGGTCTGTCCGCAGACGCGCGAGTCAGTAAAGCGCAGTAATGGCTTTCGCTCGTTAGGGCAGCGCGCAGGCCGCAGACTGTCCTCCGCTTTATGTTGTGCTCTGTGCGCTGTGCTCTGTGCGCCCTTGTGTGCGCTGCCGTTTGCTGCAGACTGCAGTCACTGCAGTGCGCGCCGACTGGCAGGGCACCAATTGACAAATTTAATGGCCTCGCATGGCCAGCCAGAGAGAGCGCCAGTTTCTGAAAAATTCTCCAAAAAATCTCCCCCTCTGATTGGTGCAGCGCTGGGCCGAAATTGGGCGAGCCTAGAGAGCCAGAGAGTGTGTGTGTTGTGGCCAGAGGAGAAGGAGGAGGAGGAGGAGGAAGAGCAGGCCATCCGTCTTCTCGGCCGCCGACTTTGGTGACGGCGAGCAACATTTGCAACACACCAGCGGGCCCAAAGCGCCAGTGAATATAACATAACAAGAGCACGAGCAACAACACCAACACTCACTAACACTAACACAAACACCAACAAGCACCGGCAAACAGTTTGCACACAGTCTGCACTCTGCACACAGTCCCAAGAAAGCGACAGCACCGCTCGAGCCCATTGGCCGCCGCCTTGGGCCAGCTCTCCGAAGCTCCGAAGCCCCAAAGCCCCAAAAGCACTACAACAACGGCATTCAGATAATAGATAAATCATTTCTCGCTGTCTCGCTTGCCATTATTTTCAACATACCATTAGGGCGCCCTGTTTTGCTTTGCAACTCGCTAAAGCAGCAACAAGGCTCCCCCAAGCAGAGCAAAGGGCCGGCGGCTGGTCTCCATTGTGCACTTGGGCTCTCCTTGCTGGCGGGCGCCTGTCTTCTTTTTCTCCCACTCTCAGCTGGCCGGCCTGCTCGTGTCTCTGGCCGCTCAATGCTCAATGCTCATTGCTCGCCACTGCTCACTGCTCGCTGCTGCCTGTCTGCCGCCTGCTCCATTCCCAGTGCTTAGCGCGCGCTCTGCTCACTGTGTTCACTTTGTTCGCTGTGCGCGCAGTGAGCACAGTGCGCGCTGTAACGCGCGACCACTTCACACGCGCAGCCCATTTGCTGCCTGCCAGTTTACTCTTACACACACACACACAACACCGCTGCTGCTGGGCCCCCACGCCGCCCAATCAGTGCCTGGCCGAGCCGCCGCAAACGAAGACAAACACACCCCGGCCACTTACTTGTTAGTGCGGGCCTCAGCCAGCCAGCCGCTAGCCAGCCAGCCAGCCAGCCAGCCAGCCATTGTGTGCTGCCGGCGGCCTCCTCCGGCGCTCGCCTCCTCGCGCGGGCCCACTGGTGTCGGCCTGTTGGTGGCGGCGGTGATGATGATGATGACGAAAATGATGATAATTCAAAGTGCGCGACAGCATAAATCTAGAGAGAGAGAGAGCGCAACGAGAGAACGCGCCGAGTGATTGATGATTGTTTTGGTCTGCCTGTTTTCCACTCACACCGCTCAGAAAGCCCCGCAAACCGCCCGCTCTGCTAATGCGCTGCGGCCTCCTCGGACACGCCCACTCGCACGTTCGCCGCCGAACTGCGCGCCGCGCGCACAGCGCAGTGCGTGGGCACGCGCGGGCTTCGACACGCCCCCCCGGCTGCGGGCCCTTAGAGTGCCCGAAGCTCGAGGGAGCCGCCGGAGGGGCTCCCTCAAAACAAAGCTGCGGCAAAACTGCGCCCGCCGTGTTGGCGGGCCGGTAGTTCCAGTTGATGGCGTGCTCTCCATCATCGTGGGCCCGCATGGACGGGCGAGCGGGCGAGCGGGCCAGAGGACGGAGGAGCGAGAACTAGAGGAGATGGAGGACGGGGGGCTCGGAGGCGGCCGACAGGCGACAAGCAGGGCCCATTGTCGTCGGGGCGCATGATCCGCGGGCAAGGGGAGCCCGCGCTGGCCACTTGGAGGAGGGCGGGTTTTGGTTGCCGCCCCCTTGGAATGAGGGGCGCTGATTGGTGGAGGGCCGGCAAACTGATTGATGCCGTGCGATGACGTTTGAGTGGCAATCTGGGTCCGCTTGTTGGCCGTGCGGCTGATCGAGCGATTGGAGGCCGCGTGGGGCGAGGGGCGGCCGTGTCCGAGGCGGAATGTTGTTACCTTGAGGAGGATGAGAGTTGGAGATGGAGATGGAGAGGAGGCCAAGTGGGACAAGGAGGGGAGGGTTTTGCGTGTTGTTTGCGTGGCGCTGCAGCTGCAGCCTGTGGGAGGCTGAGCTTTGAGCGCCGAATTGAGGCTTGTGGAGCGCGCGGGAGAGTGCGTGTGATGCGGCTGAGCGCGCGCGCCGCACACAAAAGGGCCAGCGAACGGGCGGCTTCAGCGCGCAGTTCTGTTGAGGTAAATCGATCATTTATACATGACGCTCGCCGGCACCAGTCGCACACTGACACTCGGCGGCCGCTCTGCTCTGCTTGTGCTCGCAGCTCGCAGCTCGCCTGGTCTTACAGCTCGCAGCTCGCAGCTCAAAGCGCACAGCTCGCAGCTCAGGCCTGCTGGCTCCCGCCGGCGCATGATTGATGAGCGGCCGCCAATATGAGAACTTGCCAGCTCGCCCCACGGCCAGCCAGTCCGAGCTGACACTCATCAATCAGTGGGGCTTCTCCTCCTTGTTTACTCGGCCACTCACTCGGCTCGCTTCGCAGCCCCAGCCAGCACTATGCACTGGCCCATGTGTGAGGCCGGCCGCACACAGACACACACACGGCGCCTCGGGGAGCCCTAGGGAGCGGCCACTTGTTGGCGCGCGGCCAGAATCTGCCACAATCTGGCGAGGGGCGCCACTTGCGCTCTCTGACTTACGCCACACAAGACTGGCTGCGGCGGCTGAGGCTGAGGCTGAGGCGGCGCCCAGTGGCCAGCGCGTGCTCTTGCCGTTTGCGCCAACGAGCGGCGGCCCAAATCGATCGATCCATCAAGCGAGCTGATTTCTCATCCGACGCCAACAACAACACAACGCCGCCAGCCAATAGGCAGCAGAACCACTCTCGCTTAGCATTGATCGAGCGGCCGATTGATCAATTTGATTGATTGATATTAGCGCTTGTGTGTTGTTGTTGGCGCGCTCTTGCGGGCTCTTGTGAGCGAGCTGGCAGTGTGCCCATTGCGCATTGCGCACAGTGCACAGTGCACAGTGCACGCCGCCGGCCCTTAGGGCTTCCCAGTCGCAGCTCGCAGCTCGGAGTTCGCAGCTCGCAGTTCGCCGCGCACAGTCCCGCAGCTCACAGTTCGCCGCCCGCAGACTGGGGCTGGCGCGCAACCCTCGCAGGCAGAGGCTGGCCGCGCACGCGCACTCGCCCGCAACAGTCCTCCACTGGCGCGCTCTGCCCGCTTGTCATCATCAATCAACTCAGACCAATCGATCACACGCCTATCTGGCCGCCGCCATCTAACAGTCAGGCCGGAGCGCCGCACTCTATCTGGCCGCTCGGCCGGCTGGCTCGTCGGCTCGTCGGCCCGACTGGCTCGGCGCTGGCTCGCCGCGACTTCAGCTGCCACTCTAATATTCTCGCGCTTCCTCTTGGCTCATTTCGTCCTCAGCTCTGGCAGCTCAATTGTTTCTCCCACTCTGGCCTGCTCGCCGGGCCCAAACTGCTGCCAGCTCGCCCGAAATGCTCGCCCAAACTGCTCGCCCAAAATGCTCGCAAACAACATTGAAATTAGCCGCCGCCTCGCTCCCAGTTCTCCAAGCCCCAAGCCCATCCGTCTTCCTCTTGGCGCCCGCCTATCAACTCGCCGCCCGCCAAGCGCGCCAGTGGCCTCCTCCGAGTCTGGCCCGCCTCCCCGCGCGGCCCCAGCCAACCGGTACCGCCCCGACGGGAAGGGGCCGCGAGCGGGCCCGCACTGTCCAGATGAGGCCCCTGGCTCGTGGGGCCTCAGCTGGGGCGGCCCGGCCCTAGCAGAGCGTGGACGGACGAGGGTGAGGGCGACGCGTCGGCCAGTGGAGCAGTGGAGCAGTTGGCGAGGCGGCCGGGCGGGACAAAATGAGAGATTGCATGCAATTTGAATGGGCAGTTCACCGCTGATTGCTGACACCAGATGAGTTGTTCGCGTTTAGCGAGTTTTCCCCGCCGTGCGCATGCGCAGCCGCAAGCACAAGCCTGCGCGCACAGCTCAAGCGGGCGGACTGCCTGCTGCAGACAGTGGCTGCGCGCCAATTGGCAGAGTGCGCACTGGGCCGTCTGCTTCTGCTGCCTCTCCTATGCTTTGGCTCCTTCTCGCTGGCACTCGCTCGTGCTGCCGAACAGCACTGACAGGCGAAGAACGCGCAAAGTGATTTGTGCGCTCGAACGACAACAACAACAACAACAACAACAACAACTACAACTTCTGCTACTTCTGCTACTTCCACTCAAACTGGCAGCACGACAAATGCAACTGCTGCTGCTGCTGCTGCGGGCCAGCTTGCAAATTAAAAAAAGTAAAATATTTCTCACTTAACAAGAAACGCGACGGCACACAACAAACTTGCACACACCACCAGCACCACCAGCACCAAGCTGCCCAAGTCAAACTGAAACTCAAACGCTCCCGTCAATCACACTCACAGACGAGCAACACATCCAGTCTGCCTTCTTCCACCAGAGCCATTCTCTTCCACACTCATTCTTCCGCCACACACAGTCTCAGCCAAGCACAGTCTCAGATACAGACAGTCTCAGACACAGACACAGTCTAACACACACTCAAGTTGATGCCATGACACCGTGAAACTATGATCCAGCAAGCAGACAGGCAGGCCAGCGGCACAGCAGCGCACTGATTGGGCTCGCATGTTGTGGCTGAAACATTGTGCCAGATCAGCTCAGACCCAAATAGAGGCCAACAGAGTGCAGAGACAGTGAGAGCTTAGCTGGGGGAAAGAAATCAACGCAAACAAGCAGCAGGCCGCAAATGAAACTGGCCAGCCAGCTCAAGTCTTGCCAAGTCGCCTCGTGGACAGTCACCGAGAACAATCACACACAGAATCGCAAGCGGCAAGCTTCTGAGAATTCAAATAAGCTTCTGAAACAAAGAATAAAGCAGCAATTTATCCTGAACGCCTGAAGGAAATTTCGCAAAATTGGAAGCGCCAAGCTCAAGTGTCAGATAGTCGAAGAGCGTCAAAGAGCGTCAATTGGGAAGAACATTTTAGAAGAAGCTCAGAAACTAAATTGTTTCAAATATTTCGCTGCTCCAACTTCTCCAAATCGGCAGCCCCAAGCTCACCGGGCCAGTTTGCGGGCCGACGAGCCAGCAGGCAGACAGCATGGACGACTCGCCGCTCACTCACCTGGCGCAGATCTGCTCCTCCATTGGAATTGAGCCCCAGGCGCCCCAAGGCTCGCCGCTGCAACAGAACGGGCACCCATTTAGTCACCACGGTTTGTCTAACGGCAAACTGTCATCAGGAAACGCTAACAGCGCCCACCACCACCACCACGCCCACACGAATTCGACGCGCGCGGGCGCGCGGGCCGCCAAAGCGGGCGGCCAGCAGCGCCAGAATTCGTCGCCCGCGGGCCCGCCCCTCAGCGGCTCGACCACGCCCAGCAACCCGGGCACGCCCACGCACAACCTGAACCTGCCAATGGGCGCGCACCAGCCGCTGCAGCACCCGGCGGGCCTCAGTCTGGCTGGTCTGAACCAGGCGGCGGCGGCCGCCGCTGCTGCTGCCGCCGCCGCCGCTGCTGCAGCTGCTGCTCAACAACAACACCAACAACAACAACAACAGCAGCACCACCAGCTCAACTTGTCGCCGGGGAGCCAAAAGTTGGTGAGCCAGGCGGCCAGCAATCTGCTCGCTGCCGGCGCCCAACACCAACACCACCAGGCCCACCTGAACGGGCTGGCCTCGGGCGGGCCCTTCGTTCCTCCCATGGCGGCCGCCGCAATGGCCAACGGCACCCCTCAGGACTTGGCGATGGCGGCGGCTGCCGCCGCAGCCATGGCCAACTACTCGCCGGCCAGCCCCCACCAGCAGCAACAGGCTGCGGCCGCAGCCGCCGCCGCAGTCACCCGCAATCCCTTCTTCCAGCAGTACCAAAACTACTTCGCCCAACAGCAACAACAACAACAACACCTGCTCAACCCTAATGCAAACAGCACCAATAACACAAGCGCAACCAACAACAACAACAACGGCACCCAAGCCAACAATCATCAGCACCAGAGCCACAGCAACAACCACTCGCCCACAGCCAACCATCAACAACAGCAACAGTATAGCCAACTGATGGCCGAGGCCCAGCAGCAACAGTTTGCAAACTTCCTCATTGCCTACCAGCAGCAACAGCGCAACCTACAGGCCGCCGTCGGTCACCCCTCCTACTGCATGTGCCAAGCTTGCATCTATATCAAGAGTATGGTCTTCAGATGACGAAAAATCTGGCCAGATTGAAAATGGGACTCTTGAGGAGATAGCAAAAGAACCCGCACCTGAGCTGTTGATGAGTTGATTTCTCGTCCTGATGGTCCCATGATTTGCGCCAACCAAGCGTCAGGCTTTCTCAACCATCACTACTACTTGGCCATCAATGAATGCGGCCTTCATCAAGCCCAAATCGTCATCCCATTTCTCCAATGGATGTCTTCTCAGTCTAAATGACACCCAGACGATGTAGCCCATATCTCAATACGATTGAGGTGAAGAAATCGACTCATATCAAGGCGGGAGTAAACACAATCAATCCAATCCTAAACTATGGGCGGAGGCTACTGTTGCGGCAGACGATGGGGATATAGATGAATAGATGAAGAAGGTCCCATCTAAATCTCTCTCTCGCTGGTTTTGGAGGCTGGACACGAGACGACGAAACGCATCACACTATGGCCTATCTGACACATCAATCAACCTTTCAAGCACCATCTTGACTCCGTTCGAGCACGGGTGTGTCGACTTGTTGTGATCTATGTGATTGTTATAATATTATATATATAGATAGAAGAATTTGGCGCACATTTCCCCTAGTGCAGAAGAATAATAATTAAACCAATTCATTCACTGTGAGCACATTGATGAGATGCCCATCTCATCATAATAATCTAAGCTTTTGAAATTTCTTTTACCGAAAAAATGGCCTTATAATAGCTGTTTGTTTCGAATATTTTTCTATCTCCTATTCTCAAGTTGGACAATTTTGATGTGAACATTGGCGCCATCGAACGGGAGAATCTTGCCCTGTTTGCCAGTTCGAAATGAAGCGCTCTTTCTGGATGGTGCCTTGCAGCTTGCAACGCATGCGTCAGAGGGTGCAGCTCGCAAAGATGCACGCTGCACAGCTCCTCTAGATGCGCAGCGTTCGCAGTGCACCAGCGGCAGTTAAAGTGACCGTTGGAATGGGGCTCCGTCTACAGCTCTGCAGACTAACCCAAGATCTGCTGGGCGTGCAGGCTACCTGCAGGCGCGTGTTTACAATCATGATTTCAGCCCTATCCCTACCCCCGCCATAGACTATTGACAGCCTACCAGTTTGTTTCACCCATTACTGGTTATCATAATCTCATATTAGTCATGTGACATGGCTCCTCTGCCCAGGCCACCAGTTATATGTTACGACGTCCAATCTGGGCCGTCGCAGCCGAGACAAAGACGCTTCCTAGAGCCAATCCAAAATAGAAATTACATTCCACCACTGGCTTCATCATGCTCAAATTATAAATCAACCAGTAGCATCCTCAGATCTGAGACATATCAACCGACACAAACCTCCATGAAAGTATTATATAACGATACCAAAAATGCATCTTCAACAAGAAGTTCCAATAACACCGCAAGCACTTATCGCTCAAGACCTACCAAGTTCATACCGCATCCGCAGCCATCGCAAGCAATCTTTACAGCTTCTGCTGACTCCATTTTTGGTAACACGACCAACAAGAACTCGGCGGCGGTGCGATTCGGCTATGATCAAAAACTAAGGGCTGAAGCTAAAAAGAGGGAGCGGCGAAAAGTCATGGAGCAAAAGCATAATGACATGAGGGAACAACTTGAGAGACTTGTTATTGAGCTGGAGTCGGTTAAGAGAGCGCAAGAGCACCTTGCGAACACATTTGGTATGAGTCATAATGCCGCCAGGCACATACAGCGACAACACGAAGAGATTGAAAAATTGAACCAGCGAATTGAGCAGTCATATTCGCTGCACCAGAAGGAGCGGCAAAAGTTGATGCAAGAGGTGCAGAAGTTGCGCGAGCTTCTGAAAGCTCGAGATGAGCTTGCTAAGAAAAAGCTTGAGAAAGATCTCATACAATATAAGGAAAACTTACCCACAGGCACTCGAAATGGTTCCCCATCATCTTTCTCGTCGGAGATGAGCTCTAGCCCACCGCCGCAAGAACAATACGAATCCTCACATCTCTCTTCGAGGCGAGAACACAGCCATTGTCAGGGATCTCAGGGTTCATCATCCACTGTTTCAATAACCTCCTCCTCCTCATCTCCCTCATCATCACAAACGTCCACGCACATAACGTCCAGCACTCCCGTTAGGAGAACTATGCCAATGACACCGAGACCCATCAGGAACAACATTACTCACCTTGTTAACAATACACGAGAAAGATCTCGGCAACAATCGATATTGAGTGATAGCAAGAATAGAACTAGGACGATAGATAATTCGAGAGGTCCAAATAAGAGTATTCATTTTTCAACGCCTAAAGAACCACTCAAAGGTGGGCTGGTTTCCTCACGAAGCGATAGACTTGATGATGTTAGCTTCAATTTCGAGGACAGCATTCTAGAAATCACCGACGTTAATTTCTTTCACAAAGCTGAGGACCCCACAATGATCGAGATGGACGCCCTGATGGGCCGCATAAAACCCCTCCTGAACAACATAGCTCAACTGTAACAGTAATCTTGACAAATACACCTGTAAGCTGAATATTGAAATACTATCCCGTATAAATGAGGTCAAATGATTCCTCCGATTCATAGGCAATACACTTTGGAAGTGTGCCTGAAATTGGCTGATACATCGTTGTTAGTTACTAAGGCTTGAGTCCTTCCCAACGGGATTCATGTCACTTAATGCACTCAAAAAAGGACGATGTCGGCACGCCTAATGATTCTATGAACTACGCTAAATTAGACGCAAGACTAGATGAGGCCCGCTTACGCCATCTGAGCTGGAGGAGGATCCTTTCCATCTGGAGGCGCGCTTCACACCTAATTTTCTGTCACGATAACTTATATTAAACAATAGAATCATTGCCGATAAGGTCCTTTTAATAGAACCTCAGGCGAGAGCCTATTGAAAGGCGTAAAACATTGCTTCCAGTTGATTTTTATGAGGAGTAGAGATTCGTTATTGCCGACGGCATTATCACATGAGTTTGTTTTTAGGATTCTCTGGCTACCTGGTCTAATATCTCATCTGGGATTGTACTGCAGACATTCCTGTCGATCGAGAAGCTGATTACCCTCTGTCCAATACATCATATAAAAATTACACATTTCGTCATCACCAGTTGCTCCTATGAAAACAGTCCGATCTCTTGTATTATTGTAATCGCAATACGCGTACACCCGGTCACCTCGCCTGATAGTCATCGACTTGTCTTCGACAGGATAAAACATTTGTGGCTGTTGAGGATCATGTTCACCGATAAGGATTTCCTTGTCTGGATCATACGCCGGCTTCTTGTAGGCTGCCACTTTAGTCCCCAATTTATGCGTATGAGTTCTGAATCTGAATGGGTGTATAACTTTGTCCTCCTGGAATTCACATTCCATAATGTGCTTACTGACTCCTTTAGGGACATAACCGTAGGAAACAAGGAGATATATGCCGGCCATCTTTGTTATAGCATTATCATCGCCCGCTATTGTTTTCAGGAAGATACCCGAGTTATCGGAAACAGTTCCAGGGTGTTCTCTGAAGATTTTTGTGTGCCCATAATGAACTTGCAGGACAAGATAGTCTATCCCTGAGTCACCTCCTATTTTGAAACCAACTCCAGTTGGCAGTTCAATCGCTGGTGCATCAAGAGCCCAACCAAACAAGATTGTTGTCTTTCCTCCAACGCCACAAACAGGTCCACTGTCGTAATTGGTGGTTCCTGCCGTCGAATCGGATCCCAAATTCATTTCGCCGCATTCCCAGATATAGTTTGGGGTATCTCTCATATATTTTCCGGGCACAGAGCAACCATAGATAAGGATGTGATGCACTTTTGTTGCACTTGCATTAGGCTCGAATCCAACAATGAATTGGTGCTCGAGGGGATCTAGACGGTGGGCAACACATAAATAGGATTCATCATGCGTCGGAATAGCATCGGGCATGTTGAGCTTGAGTAGACCCTTTTTCGCTGAGGCATTCTCACTCAGGCCCAATAGGATAACAATGATGGTAACTACCAATCTCTTGAGGGTAGTTTCTTGGAAAAGCTCCATCATTTCGATGTGGACCCGATGAGATTATCTGAAAGAGACTAAAATAGTGATATCAATAGTCAATCATAAGTGAAATGATCTTCATGAACACGAAACTTCATAACATCCTGTGCCTAAACTTAATGAAAAGCTTGTCCCATTGCACTTGCCCTAATCTCCCTAATAGAGTTACACTAATTTTATCGTGATTAAGTTGGTTTGTCAAGTTTCATTGTTGACTCAGTTTGGTATTGTTTTCTTGTCAGATTTTTCACGCTCAACAGGTTATCAAGCATGATGCTTGCACCGCCTTTGACGTAGTCGTGAACCGATGATCAGCGTAACAATTGTTCGTCATACGGAACAGGTACAAAGCTTACGGAGCGAGCTACGCAAACTCTACTCTCTGGAGTGTAATGATCTCACAGACATGTCTACTTGATGATAGCTTCCATCAAGGCCTCAAAACATGCGCTCTACTTGACAGTGTATTTCCAGTTCTCAAATCTGAACTCTGAAAGTATGCTGGCTGAAGAACTCAAATCTCGGGCTTGAAGAGCAACTTCGTTCCGATCTTCCGGATCAAATTTCCAGGTAGTGCCCAACTAAACTTGAAAGTAAGTGGCGAATGCATTTCATTGTATACCAATGTGACCCTCACTTATAGCACTTCCAATGCCACTGTTATTTCCGTGATCGATTGACTAGAGCCCCTCAAGAGAATCGTGCTATCGAATAATCGAAGAACAAATCTTTTCCCAAGGTTGTTCAATATTTTCGGCAGCAAACGTCCGGTAACTTTAATTTCTTCGAGGACAAGCTCGAGGGGCTTCCCAATTTGAGGACCTCCGAAGAGTCATGATGGTCCGTCTTAAAAGAAGTCGAGAAATCGTTCCACAAGTCTTACTGGCAATTAGGACCAATCCAGTCTTGGCACGACCAATCTTTGTTTTCCAGCCGCTGCCCCTCGACTAAATTTGACGATCGACTCATTCACCACCCCGTCTGGCAAACTTTCTTTTCAGAATTTCAGCCTGTCATCGAGAGTTCAACAAGTGTTGAGACAGATATTCTAAGTTCAGACCATTTGAAGGTGACTGTGCAACTGAGCGCTCGCCTCAGAGAGAACGTGTCAAGGTTTCTTGGTTTGCAAAAACAAAGATCAAGAAAAAATCCTGACATCTTTGATCTCGAGATTTACACTGACGTATCGTGATTGGAGGCTCATGGGAAAATATCTACCTGATAGAAATTGAATACTTTAGTTAGTCTCCGTAGCTCTAAGTCTTATGTCGGCTTAGATATTGATCAAGTGATCGAAGTCTATACGCAAGTTTGCGAAAAGGTATGCGAGAGAGCTCGAAATGAGGAATCAACTTATTTCGCCGATCAGATAGGCAAAGGGCTCCTCTTGATACTCTTCATGATCATTTAGACCTACTCACTAATCACTGTCGATAATATAAGCTCGAGGAATGCAACCCATCTCGACACCGGCTGATCAAAACTCCTGGCTTATCGCTCTCGTGAGGCTGTCTTCTAAGCGCCGAGCTATCATCGGAATCACCATCGCAGACCACGTCTGAGACGATCGACAGCCTCACAGAAAACTATTGAGATGGTTACTCACATTTCGATCTTAAGGAAAATAATCCTTGTTTCTTGATCGAATTCCAAGGCCAATTGGAAACGCATCTTGAGCGGACTTGAACGACTCCCGGTCTGAAGACTCTATCAGGTATCCATCGAATGAAGTCGATGAAACGCTGTAACCAACTGTAGATTGGGCCGGAGATTGTTACTGCGATGACGCCTAACGGCTACTGTAGTCACCACATATCCAACTCATTGTTCACCAAGCCTTGTTTCATCGAGGTGACAAGCAGGAACTGATGTGGTCGAATCGTTGGTGCCTTGTGGTGGGATCGAGATTCGTTGGAAGCCAGCAAGGAGCTTAGATCATGCATAAGAGGGTTTGAAAAATCAATGATACGACAGCTGCCGACATTGCTGCCTCGCCTACGTGAGATCGGCGAGACTTGGCAAGGCATCCGGATCAGATGGGACATCCTTCGATTAGCCAATTGAGATCCATTTGTCCGCTTCGAAGTTTGATCATAGATAGGAGGAGGCCATCTGTCAGAGATTGCTCGGATTCGGCAGAGACTCGCGGTAACTTTACAAGGTGTATTGGATTGATCAATTCTCATGCAGTCATCCTTTTGCGCGTGATAAGATGCAACTTCGAGTGGGCTCTGGCCCCGCACAGGTCCAAGCTACCGCAGACTACCATGGCTGGATGCACGCCTCACGTCGACTTATGCGTCAAGATAATTTATGCCGAACAATTGACAGACACTTCGTATTCCATCATTTCAATAACTTTATGTTTTATCTCCAACCAAGAAGGCTTCAGCTTATCCAAAGATACATCATCGAATGGCTGTGATCTCGTTGGTTCAATCTCGTGATGATTGCTCCAATTCCATAACAATAACCTGGACGGCCGCACAATAACTCGCCTTCAAGCTATCAGATAGTTGAAATGATGCTCATCCACCTCATAAGTTCCCTACTATTATTGACTATACTTATAACTACAACAACAAGTTTGAAGCAGCCTCCTTTCAGTAGCAATACACTGACAAACAACTGGGCCGTGCTGGTCAGCAGTAGTAAATACTGGTACAACTACAGACATGCTGCAAATGTCCTCTCCATATATCGCTCGATCAAGCGACTGGGAATAGATGACTCTCACATAATACTCATGCTTGCAGATGATCTGGCCTGTGATCCAAGAAATCCGTGGCCTGGTACAATTTTTAATAATATGCAACATCTGATAAATGTTTATGGTGATGACGCCCAAGTTGACTACAAGGGTGACGAGGTGACCCAGGAAAACTTTCTACGCCTCTTAACCGGACGACACCCCGAGGGTACGCCTAAATCTAAGAAACTCCTGACAGATGAAGGATCAAATATACTAATCTACTTAACGGGTCATGGCGGAGACGGTTTTCTCAAGTTCCAGGACAAAGGTGAGCTCACCGCTACAGAGTTCGCAGATGCAATCGAACAAATGCACACTAAAAAGCGTTACAATGAAATACTGTTTGTTCTTGACACATGCCAGGCGGAATCGATGTCCATGAGATTGCGCTCACCCAATATCATTGGACTAGGATCATCAAAGATTGGACAAGACTCGCTCTCACACCATGGCGATTCTACCATAGGTGTTCATGTCATCGACCGATTCACATTTTACGCACTAGACTTCCTTGAAAAGCTCGATGTCCACTCCGCGGCCAACACAAGCTTGTCAGAATTTTTTAGGGTATGTCCTGAATCAAAATGTGTCTCTAAAGTCAGCTTGAGACTTGATTTGTTCCATCGAGATCCTGCAAAGGTACCACTCACCGACTTCTTTAGTAGTAAGCTCAATTTCAAATTGATTTAGTCTCTGAGATCTTTGAGCATAGGTCTATTTATTAAACTCCCCGAAATTTCCGGTTCAATCAATCTCAAGATAATCACGAACTATCGGAGCGGCTGACTTGTTTTCACTCTGAACTCCCACCTTCTCGACCACTCCCGACATGTCTATACCATCAAACGAGAAGGTGTTGTAGATTGGGATGTCTTTGTTTGATAAAGCTCTGATCATATCCTGCCCTGCGATACCCCCCATTATAGCACATATGGGGCTCACACTTCCTTTCAAACTTTCAGACCACTCTGGGTCTAATTTTCTGAAAATACTGTCATCTAACTTGAGAGAATCTTTGATGGAAGCCATAATCTGGTTCAGCTCTGACAAGTCTTGCTTGATTGACTCCTCGTTGCTTTCATCCCCTTCAATGAGTAAAGCCGGCAAACGATCGTGGCTATCGAAGAATCTAATCAAGGCGATGGACATAAATAAGACGGGACTTGATTTCTTATCGAAATTTGCACTTTTGAATGAAATCATATCCTCGAATGATGCGTAGGGTAGCGTGTCGACTTTGTGCTTCTTCTCATCTACCTGGGTGTTCTTCTTGTCTGGAGTTCTACCGGGAGAATGATAACGTCGGCGTTTCTTTGGTCTGTCACTGTCGTCTCTATCGTGATCGTCATCTGTGAGAGCTTCTGCATCATTCTCATCATCATCTCCCAAGTTAATTGGATCTTTCTCTTCACCGCTACTCTTAGTTGAACTAACGTTATTGGCATAATTTTCGGACTCTGGAGCCTTGTCATACTCTTCGTAGGTGTATTTGAAGTTCGGGCCTAAATCGCTGAACATGAAGCCAAAAAAACCGAAATCTATGGCCAAATAGAACTTGATATTGCTATCGCGGCATATCTTGTTGATTGAGCTGATTTGATCAATTTTGAGGAATGAATGTAGTGTAACCAAATCATAGCCTTTGAAATCAGTAGGGGATTTTGATAGTATGGATGCATTATCAATGTTAACTTTAACAAGAGGATTAAGTGTGCGTAATTTCTCCTTAACCTGATGAGTTCTGAATTTCTGCCCGTCCTTGGGTGTATCACGACAGAATAAGTTGCTGGTCAGGTCCGATTTCTGAAGAGGAGCATCATCGACGATCGTGAGAGTGTCTATTCCTGCTAGAGTCAATATTTTTGCGACCTCCGAAGCGAGACCATTGAAGCCAAGCATAAGCACTTTCGATCCACGCAATCGACTCTGGGCATTCACACCCCAAAGTCTGATCTGTCTATCGTAGAGCTCGGCCTCGTCTTGAGTCAGCATTGTTAAAAACTGTCAATATAGTCCAGTTAATAGGTGGATAACCATAGATAGGTCTGTTAAAAGTCCACGTGATGAACGAACGATTGGCATTTGCGCAAATTGCGCTGATGTTGGAACGCGCGAAATCTAGCCCTCAGATTCGGACGCTCTCCAGACTGTCAGCGTAAACGTTGCACATGATGTCCATTTGTTTTGCCGGCCGGTGCGCGCAAAAATAAATTCGCCGACCGTGAGCCCAGTAAATCCTACTGGAAACCCATGCTTTTCCCTACGGCAAAAACCTGCGCATGTCTACGACGTTCGGCGCAAACTCTGCGAGCCCACGACTGAATTAAGGCAGAAGCTGAATTAGGCAGTGTAGCGGGTTGCATTGAGAAAAACACGGATAGACAGAAGCAAAATTGACACCATGGGGGATCATAGATTTCCCCTTAAAAGATGAATAAATTTAATTCAACAACTAAACTGACGCCCACTAGGTTGCACTTTGATGTTACAATCGAGGCATGGCTTTGTTCGATGATAGAAGGTTCTTATTATCACACATCAATCACTCATTCATAACTGGCGATGACACAGGGATTTGTGAGGTAGTGATGCTTGATGAAGATGTTTTTGAGAATCAGCATCAGCGATGTCTCCAATTGTTAGGCCAGAATGAGGCGGAGAGACCTGAGGATCGTTTGGATCCAGAAGCTTATGATCTTAATTATGAATCGGAATTATTTGAATCAGAACAAGGCCAATCTTATGATATTGCCTCCGATCTAGATTATATCTGCCACAGGAGGCGTTCTAACACTGCTCAGCGTCTGGATAGGCTCAAGAAAGATAAAATCAACCAATCTAAAACTAGAACAATAGTTTGGCGATGTAATTCACCCACTAGTAGTCAAAGTGATGATCGACTATCCCATGATTCTCCGAATGGTGACAATGAAAAAACCATCGTCGAGAATGGTTCATCGTCCAAAGAGGGTTCGGCAGCCTCATCAACTACAATAAGTAAATCCAGAAGTCCACCAAGAAAATCTGCCCTAACTAGACTACTAGAACGGTTTCCATCACTCCCAAAGAATCCGTTTAGTGAATATGCGCAATATGATGGTGGGATGAGTGAGGCAGTGCCTGTCAAAAAGATCATGATTTTTATCGCAATCAACTCAAGTCAGCATCAACACTCGCAATTGCAACCAATCAAAGAAAATCCTAGGTTAGACCAAGATTCGGTAGGGAATAATCCCAACGACCAATCACAAAATTCCAGCGGCATTGGGACAGCAAACGGATCAACGGCGGCTGTAAATGCAAAAGACCAAACGACCAACAATACAACACTGGACCTTAATTCTACACAACGGGATAACCTCATACATAATAATCTTCCTCAGCAACAGCAACAACAAGCTAACCCTACATCACCTGTTAAGCAACAACCTGCCAACAAGAACAATGGTCCCCTGGAAGTTGTTATCGTGTCCACTGCTAAGGTCCAAGATCTCATTGGGTTAATTTGTTGGCAATACACTAATGAGGGAAGAGAGCCTAAACTGCATAGTGATATAAATAGATATTGCTTGCGAATAGCTGAAGACAATGGGGAGGTTGATCCAGATTTTTCGAGTCTCAATCCTCGCGAGCCATTGTCCAAATTCAATTTTCCCTCATTAGCCTTAACTGAAAAGACAGAGGAAAAGGTGAGGACATATAATGAGCATCAATACGCTAACGGAAGTATTTACAATCATCGGGCGCCATCAATGTCGCAGAACGTCACCAGTGGTATCAAATTGTCCAGCACTAGCAAGGGGTTGGCTGCGTTAACGCGTTTTATTTTCAAAGATGCAAAATTAAACTCTAACCAGTAGCAATAAACAAATGATATATTACCGAGAAGGATCCTGGGATCCGATGATATTGAATTTTATTCCTGGGTCATCGCAATCAGGGGCTCGAAGGCCTCCTAATTCTCGTCATATGGAGCTTTTGTCGCCGTCCTATTCCCACCACCGATGATAGATTCGTGGATATAGTAATTGTGCAGAAAAACAAATGCGAAAAAGAGGAACATTGCCATCAGGAGGATTTTCATTGACTTGGCTGTTAAAGAATTGAGGCTGGGTCTATGAAGTATGACCTGACGATCTATGGAGGCACTTATTAGGGGGCAAATACTCGAATTTGTCAGAGTCAGAGACTCTGGTTTTGCAGGTAAAAACTCCAGTCGTGTAACTGCATTGTGGTGAGCACTATCGAATCTATAGATCGATCTCAATTTCCTTGTGTCGAATACACTCACACCACCCGCTCTTGTTCCTATTGCAAAGTAGTTTCCATCTTCACTGATATTCATGGCCGAGATCCCGTCCGTGGTGACCGACTGACAAGCAACCTTCTGATAATCTCTGTCCCTTGGGGATAGTTTATACACTAGACTCGAGCCTCTAGGCGGATTGCATGCGATGAGAAGGGAGGCATCGTTTGTAGATGATGCCGTTTTATCGTAGAGAAATCGGCACGATCTGTATCTGAATGTTATTTTCGGGTTTGAGGTTTGATTTTGAGGTCTGTCGTTGATGATATCTTGGTTGAACTTTTTCACTACTTTGAAGTCGTTGAGATTCCATATGATGAACTGGTTTTCATCACGCGATAGTGTGAGTAATTGCTTCGCGAATGGGTTGATGTCAATCTCATCTATCACCTTATCGTGGGCCTTTACAGAGTGCTCTATTTTCGCATCCTTCATAGAGGATCCAAATTTCCAGTATGCTAGTTGCCCATCTAGACCGCCTGTAAGAACACTAAACCTACCATCACACTTGATGCAGTTTATATCAGAACTTATCACTGGATCTCTGAGAATTGAATAAGAACTTACAGTGAAGTTGTTACTTGGAATCTCTAAGGCTACATCGTATCGTACGACATTCTTGTCGTCGACAGTGGTGAGGCTGAAATCAGGATGGGTCGAACCCTTAATAATACAACCGGTCATTATAGCGGTGGGCAGCTGTTTTGGCGTATGATATTTGAGGACGAGCTCAGTTTCACAGGAATGTTGCGTTGGAACGATTTCTAGTATGTTGATTTGATTATGGACCCCAGTGTTTGATGAACCGCCTCCACCCGCCAAGACAATGTGCCTCTCACTTATGGATTCTAAATAATAGATTGGAAAGTCAACACAGGACAACAGTAGTGCTCCATTGAAATAATTGAGCTTCCTCACAGGGAACTTGACATGAGGGTTCGGCGGACCCCTGGCAGAGGCCATGATGCTGAACTAGATTAGAACTAAGGCTGATTGATATGAAGATGACAAAATATGGTAGCAACTTTGTTGCATCCAATAAGGATTTTTGACAGAAAATATAAGAATAGGATTAAACACCAGCTTCATAAGCAAATGGCCAAGTTAAACGTGTTTTTGTTTAGCATGACTCGACTTATCTGGGCGCATGCTCATACGCACTACGAAAACACGAGTTGATCCTGCAATCACTCGGCCAACTGGATCCCGCCCCACAGGCTTCATTACCACATCCCTGTCAGGAACTCTCATGAGTGATTCATAACTGGCTAATTTGCTCTTTTCCTAGGCCACGCAGCTCGATTGCGGAGATCAGTCGTGATGCTGTAGTTGCATACGGTGCTTGGAAGGTTTCGGACTACGAGAGGTCTCGCCTCTCTTCCCCGCGAACCTACTAGAGCATAGACACCTGCCGGCACAAGATCTGGTGTCGAATTTCCTTTATGCTCCCGGCATCTAGACGTCGATCCTCACGGTAGCGATCAAACAACCACATTCATTTCAGGCGACCGGTGGCCGATCTCTGGGGAACTCTATCGCATCCTATATGCTATCGAATGAAAGAGTGGTCCGAGCAGCTTGTTTGTCTCCAAGAAATGCAGACAATCAATCAATCTCACCCGATCTTTCCGTAGTTCGGTCACGTTCAAGTCCGTCAATTATTCACGCATAATGTCAACACAGATCGATAACAATACAGTCAAACTAGCATCATGTCGAGCTTCCGTTTGGTTTCGTAGTTTCGATTCGCCGCGAGACTCATCCAACCGGTTATTACGGCTTATTCGTGATCAAAGTGTGCATTCTGCTTGAGTTGCATTAGGCTCGCAAATAAGCTAGCTCGAATTAACTTTCGGTAGTCCATCACATTCACAGGGGAATCTTTTCAAGGGCAACGAGATAGCGGCAATTCGCCAGGAAAGGTCGAGAAGATCGAGGCTGATTCGACTTGACGAGTTCATGTTAGCTGCACAGTTTGATCAAGTCCGTGGACAAGGTCGAGAGTGACAGACCCTCCTGATGTGAATCTACCCTTCGGAAGGTTGTTCCAATTCATCGGACACATCTACCGCTCGGGCCGTTTCTCAACCCCATTAAGTGTATTTATCTTTTTTTATTTTCCACTAACGAGCTCCTCAACGTAGAGCTCCTATGATTTTTCGCTTGCTAATTGATCTGAGCTCTCCTATCCAAGCAAAAGGGCGATCTCATTATAGCAGAAGTTCGGCTTTGGGGGACTTCTTTATCGACAAGGAAGAGGGAATTAGGATGCGCGCGAGTGAAGGACGTGCTGCGCACGAACCGCGAAGCGTCCATATGGTCAATTTGGGCGCCTAGCGAGATTGGTCAGGTAGCCGCCAGCAAGCGAGCGACTTGTTTGCGCAGAAAAGCGTAGTACTTTTTCTTGGTACGTGAGGCCCAGCTTGTTTCTTTCATGAATAGGCCACCCACACACTTGTGTGGCCCTATGAGCCTTGTTTACGCCGATCGATGGCCCATTGAGCGTTGCTCGTCATTGGATCCGCGTCTATGTGCTTGTCTGCGGGCCAATCTAATGCAGTGATAATAAGTTAATCTACTAAAAATAGTTGTTCATTTACATTTGGGCCAGAGAATCTGGATGTGTAAGTGATAGAAGGGGTCATATATGAGTATATAGCTGCCAATTTATATTGATGTATGCATGCGCTGGACGAGAGTAAGAATACAAATGAGATAAGATGCAAAATAAGTCTTAGGCTTGTCGGCTGCTAGATTATGGAAGAACATCTGAGGAATAGTTAGATTGTTTCAGGTTCTGTTGTTGTTCACCAATGAAATCTTAGTGCTACAATTGGGGCTATTAGTTTTAGAAAAATCTCAATCCTATTCTATTCTATTTGAAGTGGAAACTTTATGTTGCCCGTTGTTACCCAACTGGCAAAGGTAATCAAGATCATCCGAATCAGTGGATGTGAATCGTTTGCTGATATATCGAGCAAATGGCAACAAAAATTTTCGGGCCCAAATCATGTAAGAGTTTGCACAACGATTGTCAACCTCAATTGGCACTTTCATCCGACAAACAGGCAGGCGGCATAGTCAAGCCAAGCAGGAGAAACGACCAATTATTTCGACGCAAGCCTCGAGAAGCGCACTTCATTTCATCACTGGCTTCATCCACCTTCACCCTATTGGTTTTAGTAGCATCGTATGCAATTTGCTCGCTTTTGCCAACCATTGGAGCCGAGAGATTGACCGACGAGTATGTGGAACCGTTGGACGGGGATGGAATAATAACATCATCCTTTCTCGTCCGCTTGGTGGGCGAGCACGAGCCCCAAGAGGCGCATTCCATCGCCAAGCGCAATGGTTACGTCAGTTTGGGCCCGGTTGGTAATTCAAGAAGCGATTACCATTTCCACCATCCAGAAATCAAGAGTCGCACTAAGAGAAGTGTATCACATATCAAAAAGCTTAAGAAGGATCCTCTGGTTCGGCATGCCATTCAACAGCAAGGCTTCAGGCGCCAGAAGCGTGGCTTCAAAGCGTTGCCGATCGAGATTTCCTCCAATGTTGCCATTGCGACCAATGTAATCGATCTAGGCCAACACAAAACCGGCATCTTACCCAAGGGCAGGCCAGGCAATTCCAGCAAGCTTAAGGATCCAACGGACCCTTATTTCAAGTACCAGTGGCCATTGAAGAACGTGGGCCAAAATGGGGGCAAACCGCATTTGGATTTGAACGTCGAGGCCGCCTGGGCGCAGGGTTTTACTGGAAAAAATGTAACCACTGCAATAATGGACGATGGAGTTGACTATATGCACCTAGACTTGCGCGACAATTACAACGCCGAAGCGAGTTACGATTTCTCGAGCAATGATCAATTTCCATACCCGCGCTACACTGATGATTGGTTCAACAGTCATGGAACTAGATGCGCTGGAGAGGTGGCCTCCAAGAGAGATAATGGCATTTGTGGAGTTGGAATAGCTTACGATTCGAAGGTTGCCGGAATCAGAATGCTCGATCAACCTTATATGACGGATATAATTGAGGCAAACTCGATGAGCCATGAGCCGAACCTGATTGACATCTACTCGGCCAGTTGGGGGCCCACTGATAATGGAAAGACAGTTGATGGGCCTCGAAATGCTACAATGCACGCGATTGTGCGCGGCGTCAATGATGGCAGAAATGGCAAGGGAAACATCTATGTTTGGGCCTCTGGAGATGGTGGCCAAGATGACGACTGTAATTGTGACGGCTACGCGGCAAGCATGTGGACAATCTCGATCAACTCGGCCATAAACACCGGCGAAAATGCCCACTACGACGAGTCTTGCTCTTCAACACTGGCCTCAACGTTCAGCAACGGAGCCAAGGACCCCCATACTGGAGTGGCCACTACTGATCTATACGACAGATGCACCCAGACCCACTCGGGCACCTCGGCCGCTGCCCCCGAGGCGGCAGGTGTCTATGCCCTGGCGCTGGAGGCAAATTCAAACCTCACTTGGAGGGACATACAACATCTCACCGTGCTCACCTCCAAACGTAACTCCCTATATGATGGCAAGGGACGCTTCCACTGGCAGGTGAACGGGGTTGGACTGGAGTACAACCATCTGTTTGGCTATGGCGTCTTGGATGCCGGCGCTATGGTTAGCCTGGCCAAGGACTGGAAGTCGGTCCCGTCGAGGTACCATTGCGACGCCGGCTCAGTCACCGGGGCCTATCCCATACCGACCGACAAAGCCCTTGAGCTTAGTATTGATACGAACGTGTGCAAGGGAACAAGCTCTGAGGTGAACTATATTGAACATGTTCAGGCTATTATAACACTTAATGCAACCCGTCGTGGCGATCTCATTCTACATCTAACCTCGCCGATGGGAACAAGATCTATGATTCTCAACAGGCGCCCATTTGATGATGATAACAAGAATGGCTTTGTTCGTTGGCCGTTCATGACCACTCATACTTGGGGCGAAAATCCAAGAGGAAAATGGAAACTTGAAGTGAAATTTTACAATGAGACGGTGGACAACTTGTCGAAGAGTGGCCACTCGGGCAATTACACGGAAAAGGATAATGAGAAACACAGTAAATTGCTGTCGGCCGATGCGGACAATCGGCAGAATTCTAATAATAATGATAATCACGAACATAAAGATAAGGATGTCAGTGAGCCAACTATACAAAAAGGAATTGTTAAAGAGTGGCGCTTGATGATTCATGGAACTAATGAGGCGCCATACAAAAATTTGGTGGCCAACGATGATAAATCCAAACTGGCGATCGTCAAGAAGGCCCACGGTTATTAGCAGTGTTGGAATTCTATCATGAAGATATCATATAATAATGAAAAAGATGAAAAAAAACACACAAGGAAAGAGATAAGAGTAGAACCTCTTCGAATTGGAGCAATTTATCTAAACTTCCGCTCTGACTCGATAGACTAGCTTAATATTATATGACACACACATACAGCTAGATACAAGCACACAGACACACACACATATGAAGAGACACACAAATACACAGGAACACAATGACGTTAAATGCCCAAGTCTGTTGCTGATGAGTAATACGTGAAGCCCTCTAAACAGCGACACTGACAAGAGTTGCCGCCAAATCTTTCCCCATCTGTCTGACTCTCTCGCTTGCCTCAGCCTCATAATAACTACTTTGTGAAAGTTTGACATATCTATAAGATGACTGGACAAATTCTATGCTTAAGAAGTGTATCAGCCACCATTCAATATTCAAATATCATTAGCAAAGCGTATGTGTCCTCTTGCCCCGAGTACTACATTACATGAGAAACGATGAAAAATAAAAATGACAGCCCTCGGTCTGAATGACTCATTAGATTTCCTACTCTCGAGACCTCTCGTCTTCGAAGACACCTTCATTCCACTTACAAGGTTTATACGCCGATGAGCCAATCAGGACTATTTCGCAATCGATATGGTCTCAATCCAACCTGATTGGTCATTACTGTCGACGTTTCGAGCACCAAAGGAAGTGAGTAAGTCCGAAAAAGAGATACCTAAGATTCACTTTGAGATCTTTATTCTAGACAATTGTTCAGCCTGGTGGTGTTCTATGGACCCGGGATACGCCAGACATCATTAGACTCTTGCGCGAGATTCGCATTTGACCAGAGGCTGGGTCGCGACCAAAATACTTCACCTGGATTTGCTGGCCAACCTCAAAGTTTAGAGCACTAGGATGATTGACTGCCCGGATATCGAGTTGCGATAATGGCAAAAGTGTTGGCTTCATATTTGGATAGAGAGTCACCAGTACGCCATTCGATTTGATCTCAACTATGGTGGCGGTGTAGATGCCATTGAACTCGAGCTCGGGTTCCTTTTGTCTTTCAATCGATGACTTGATAGTTTCTTCAGCCTCCGCCATGGCGTCCTTATTGGGTGCGAATATTATGAAATTATCGTTGCTAGCGCCCTGATTGGGTTGCTCATCAGGATTACCATAGGCTGATATACGAACACCAACGGTAGCCATCATCCGTTTCAGATTAGATCCACCGAAACCAACGAATGAGGCAATCTGATGCGGCGGTATATGTATCGTTTTCATGACCGGATGGTTGTCTTTTTTCTCACTACGAGGCGATTTGATCGTCTTTTCCATATGACTTATGATTTCAGAACGAGCAGTATGCGCCCTTTGAATCGCTTGGTAGATAACGGACGAATGCACACCGTCGATGGGCTTGACGTCCAACTGAAAAGCTGTCAAAGCTTTTTTAGTTCCCGCTATCTTGAAATCCATATCTCCAAAGAAGTCTTCGAAGCCCAGAATATCTGTTAGTATTATTGAATTGGAGACGATTTCCTCCGTACTAGGTGCTTTTTTCCCTTCAGTCTCAACACCACTGGTAAATTTAGGGTCACCAATCAGGCCCATGGCGACGCCTGCCACATGTTCGCGTATCTTGACGCCAGCGTCCATCAGACTAAGGCTACCTGCACAAACACTTGCCATACTCGATGACCCGTTTGATTCTAATACTTCACAGTTCAACCTTATGGTCATATCAAGATTTTCCGGCACCAGCGGTCTGATGGCCTTCTCGGCTAAGGCGCCGTGCCCAATCTCACGTCTACTAGGTAATGTTCCGACTCGGCCAATCTCATTAGTGGCATATGGTGGGAATTCGTAATGTAACATAAAATTCTTTTCCTTGACACCACTCATGATGCTGGTTAGATTGTCGTTCCTATAGGCAGCATCTGGAGAATCAAAGGTTGTTGAGCAGAATACTTGTGTTTGGCCCCGCTGGAATAGTGCTGACCCGTGCAGAGGCTTATAGAGGTCAACTTTGGAGTCCAGCGGTCGCATTTCGCTTATCATTCGACCATCACAACGAATATTAGTTTCAATCAGGAGGTTCCTATAGATAACTCTAACAGCTTTGACGAAGGCTTCATTTAAAATCGACTGGTCTAGAGTGGGAAACTTTTCTTTTCCGGAGAGCAACAAGTCGTCTTGTATGAGTTTAAATGCCTCTCCTCTGGCCATTTTATCGAGACTATAGTTACATAACACCGCTCGAATCTTCTCTTGGATCTGTGAATAGACGAATTGCATATGCTCTTCAGTTGGAACAAGAGTGAGATCCAATGGTCGTTTGGGTTTACCGATCGTAGCTTGCAATTTAGCTATTGCATCGATGATTGTTCGACACTCTTTGATGGCGAATCTCATAGCTTTGATTACATCGGGAATCAACACAGGCTCCTTGCAAGAGCCTTCCATCATGACAATGTTACCCAACCTGTTCGCTGTGAGCACAAGATCCAAACGACTAGAGGATATTTCGTGGCGAGTGGGATTACAAACCATTTTGTCTCCAATCAAACCAACACGAACAGCACCTATGGGCCCATTCCAGGGGATATCACTCAGGGAAAGGCTTGCTGAGGCGCCATTGATTGCTAGGACATCAGCATCGTTCAGACCATCGAGAGCTAATTGGTTGCATATGATTTGAGTATCCTGATAATAACCTTTTGTGAAAGCAGGACGAATAGAGCGGTCAATCATTCGGCCAATGAGAATCTCTCGCTCCGTTACACCAATATCTCTCCTAAGGTGCGTCATAGGGATCCTGCCAGCAGCAGCTGCTTTCTGCTTGTACTCAACGGTTAATGGAACAAATCCTGATGGGGATGGTTTCTTCAATTTATCACTGACGGCTGTGACGAGTACACTGGTGTCACCAAGGCTGCACGTGCAAGCTCCATCAGCAAACTTGGCCATGGTGGCAGCCTCGAATGTGATCCTTCTGGCGCCATTGGTTGTGACTATACGGCTCAATTTGGCAACTCTATCCATGTGTGTTGATTGAGATGTCAGGTCATTGATGATAGAAAATATTCACTCTGATGATGAGGAAAGTATATCAGTTGGCCCTGGCCAACCGAGGGAAACGGGGCACTGTAAACAAAGCCACATGGTGATCGCGCGAAGCGACCAACCTCGTGCGCGAGTCGCCTGCACGCCAACTCGGCTCTCACGTCCGTATGATTCCGTTCTGTGACGACTCCAACGATTGGCGTCTAGAAACTCGGCCTAGTTGTCTTCCAAGATTCCGGTCGTAAGTTCAAGTCGAGACGATCCCAATAACTGCCTTTCCACCTGAGAGACTCATTGTTGAATTCAGATTCTTTCCACCTCTTGGCCTGGCCGCGCTATTCCAGGTTATGAATAAATCTCTTTTAACCACCAGAACAGACAACCAGACTTGTTGACCTGGTCGAGAGGCGTTGAAGATCTCTCGAGGATCGAGGACTTCCGAGCTATCTTGGCTCCATATCAAGATGCTCTGATTCACTTGTGCAGCACATTCTAAATTAAACCAGCATGTTTGAATTAGCCTCGCGAGCTGAACGCCTTTGCATGACAAAAAAAAACCTGTGCTGTCTTGTCAAATGGAGAAAAATGAGCAATTCATCATTTCCCTAGGCGCGAATATTGTTTTTCCTCTCACCTCATCAGAGGAAAACATCTGGACAAGGGTGATTCTTCCTTCCAGGTGTGATTTTCCGGCTGGTCAACAGGAGCCTTCCCGTGGGAAAACTAGTCCGCCGGGCGCCATTTATCAGCACACTGGCGCTGCCGCACGCCTACGAGACGAGCAGGCCAGGCGTTGGTTGGTCTCAGTCGACGGCTCGTCGGCGCCCAGACCTCGATGATAAACGGCTCCTTATATCACTTTGCAGGATTCTTCTATTTGGTCCCAATTAATGGCAATAATTCAAAAGAGTAGAAGAAGGAGGGAGAGAGAGAGAGAGGAAACCGATTTAAGAAAGGGTTCGTTGAGAGAGCTTTGTCTGCACTCTAGAGGAATATCTAATCAAAAACCACCTTAGAGCATTCGCATTCTGAACGAGAATGCCGAGATTTGGCCCAACTTGTTCGCATGACAACCCACGGCCTCGTTTAGATCAATTCAAGAGATTCAGTTATGTTATTTCGCTCCCTCTTGACCACTCTGCAAAGTCTCGTCCTTTCGCTTCGAAACCGAAATCTAAATGGCCAATCTCATTGGATTCCATGCTGCGTGCTGAGGGAAAGTCAGTCTTAGGACAGAGCTGCCCCTTTGATGGTTGTCTTTTTCACATTCCGTTATGTTTCAACTCCGCCAAGACGATTCGGAGAGGCCGAAGAAAGTGGAATGCTCCAGATAGTTTCGCGCCCACTTTTCCACGATTATTCGAGATTTCGGAACAAAAACTGGATTGAATCGAAGATGATGAGAACTTTTTTTGCTAGCCTGGGGGAGAAGAAGGAGAAAAAAGTCTGTGAGATACTGGTTCTGGAATATGATAGGGCTGCGTGTGAGAGCTTTCAATGAGCGATATTCAAATTTGTGCTGAGCTAAAATGGTCCCAGACAGTAACTGTGTTTCAATTTTGGATACTTTACGCGCAAATTCGACCAGTGCCATTCGCTTCTGAGCAGTTCCTCGAGGGAAGAAGCTCTCCAAGAGCCCTCATTCCACCTGAAGTATGATCTCTTTTCCATCCCCCAGGCAAACTGTCTCGAGCTTGCCGTTCGGCTTCTTGCGCAGGCGCGCCACTCAGTCTAGAGCCCAGACCAGACAGACCGATGGCAATTGGACTTTCAAAGTGCCCAGTGCAATGGCCAGCCCATTGTGGGGTGCCACTGCTGCGAGTCTGCCTCCATGCTCCCCTTCGGCCAAGATCCAGCCCGGTCAATTAGGCGCCGAGAGTCAGATAGTTTCAGAGGAGAAGTGTGTCTGTTTGGAGACCAGCCATTTTTCGCGCCGCCAAAAAATGGGGGCGGTGACAATGGTGGTGCTGCACTGAGAAGAGGGACACTTTTTGAATATCCAACTGCTAATGTTTCTCCCCGGCCATAATGTTTCGCCTCTCGCCAACTAGAAGTCCGCGTCTTCCTGCTAGATTGTCGAGCGAGAAAAAGCCAGCTCCACAGGAAGAGAGTGCAACCAAGTTATTGTTGTTATTTTTCTTCCAACACTCAGCTCAACTCAATTCTCAGTTGAAATTGCGGAGGCGAGAGTGAACATTAGCGACTTCCCCTAAGCTGAACGAAGGCATCGCAAGCTAACCAATTCAAAAGCTTGACTCCAGGCAGAAACAGACTCGCATACTCAAGAGTGAATAAATCGCCACCGTTCGAGTGGGGGCAACCTTTAAGGAGAGTCACCAGGGAGATAATCTAATTCCAGGCAATTAACAAATTGTGTTCATCATCAAATTTGTTTCGTGAACCGCTGGATGCTTCGAGATACAGATTGTAGTTGCGCGAGAGCAGTTTAGAGCAAACGAAGATCGCGAGACAGTGCGAGAAGCACCCAGAATATCAAACACCATAGATGCTCCGATCTGGCCAGTCTTCAAATTATTTCTCAGCAAGCCCAAAGAAAGACAGTCTCTTCAAGCTCAAAGAGTGGTAACCACCAGCATCGTTGCTCGTCCAAGATTCAAGCTCTGCTCACACAAGAATTCTCCCAATCCTTCTGGGTTCCAAGAATCGCGCCAACTTGCCGGGCTCAAAGGCGTAAGAGAGACGGAGAGAATAAAGAGTGAGAGATCGCGGGAACAAAAAAGATAGCCTGTCTAATTTCCGTACTTGTTATTGTTCTTGTTGTTGTTGAATGCTTTGTTGAAACAAATTGAAAGCAAGGTTAACAGAAGAGAGAAAGCCAAACAGATACACGCATCGGGAGAGCCTCCACGAGGGACTTCAGGACAGCCTCAGCGTGCAGCAGCAAACAGGTAGTCATAGTTCACTGTTGGAGTTTTTTTTCCTCCTCTTCCATTATTTGCACTTTGTTTCCCAGTATTCAGCCACCAATCAAGAAAGAAACGTGCCTTTTTGGGCCGCATACAAGCACTTGCTCATTGTCTTCCACTCGCAAGCTTGCACTCTGACTCGTCGGCGCAGATTGTTCTTTGGCGCCATTGGACTTCCGGAAAATTAACTCTGCTAGCCAGAGAAGCAGTTTGATTTGCTCAAGACATCTGTGTTTTTCAATTTGCAGATGCCCTCACGCTCATTCTCACTATAAGTCACCCACATAGACCTGTTGGCCGAAATAGTTGAACGAGGATTAGCAGTTGTATCTGAGAAAACGAGAGGGAAGCAAAACGAGTGAGAGGATTGAAAATCTTTCGAAACCGGCAAGTGATCAATCTGAGAAACTTTTACTGCCATCAATTATTTCCACTGACGAATGAAAATTGATTCGACACGCTCCGGGCGCACTTCCTCCACAAGAGTTTAGGGATTTTTTAGGCTTCGGGAGAGATTTTTCGATTAGGATTGCAGTCGAGCTTGGGGACTGAATTAACGAATTCTCAGTGGCCCTAAGTGTGCCTCTCTCTCTTTCTTTTCAATACACTAGAAGAACAAACAAAAAGGGATCATCAAATATGCATAATCAAGGCTCGCAAGAACACACTCAACAGGAAATCGAGTGGGACTGGAAGCAGGCCAAACAGGCTAGAATGGCGTGTGATTTGCATGAAAACTGTTTGAAAATTGCAAATAATCGCCCAGCCACGCCGAACAAATACACAAAATTTAGGTTAGTAACACTCAGACCATGTTTGTCTCTTCCATTGGAGGAGAAAAACTCCGAAAGGAGTCACCGAATTCACCGGCAAATCAATAGTACGCCACACATGCAAAGCGGGTCCTATAATTAACACATCTCTCTCCACACGCTGCGACCCGCCCCCTTTTTGTGTGTGTGTCTCTCTCTCTCTCTCTCTCCATCCCTCCTGCTCTGCTTCAATAATTAACCCATTCTTATCCAAAGACTTGGATATTGGGGCAAGCGAAGACTGACCGAAACCTGGAGCTTGGTAGGAAAGGTTTGCATTGGGAAGAAATCTCCAGTAATTAGCTCGATTATGTTGTTAGTTTGTTTGTTTTTAGTTGCAATTTTGTTGCAAAATAGAATTGTTGTTGCAGGCGCTAATGAGCAAACAAACGCCAAGTCAGACGCTTTGCAGGCTACTACTCTCTTGGAGCCGATAAGTGGGCCTTCCATGGCTGATGGTCAACGAGATAGGGATGCGGGCCCGGAAAACAGTGTGAATTTGGACGATTTTGCGGATCGCAAGGACGAGGAGGGCGAGCTAATTGATCGGCGAGACGATAGTTTGGCCGAGAGGAGTTTGCGCAACAAGTTGGCTAAAGAAGATGGCACCATTACGGCCCAATTGGAGCGCCACAAATCTCGCCCATTTTTTAATGGTGCCGCCACCTCGCATAAGCAGACCCACTTCAACGCTGATCGCAAATTGTTCCAATCGGCCGAGATTGGAGGCCGAGCAAGAGTTTCCGAGCCACAGGCTGTAGTCACGGAGCGTCCATTGAGTGGGCCCACCAGTGATGGTGGAGCCAAGCTAAGTGGGCCCGTGAATGAGCCACCCGGGTCGCGCCAATTGCAGCCGGCCGGCAAGACTGACCAGGGCCACAAGATGATCAGCAGCGCCCTATTGAAAAAGTTACTCAGCCAAACACTGCCAAGAGCTGCTTCCAATGGCACTGGTCAGGGGCAGGCGGGTAGCCATTTCAAGCTCGTCTTCATCCAGCGCGCCACTGCAGCTCCCGGTGGGAAAAAGTTGGCCTCAGTTAAGTTGAGCAATGAGACAACTCACATCACTGAGCCTAATGAGGCAACAGGAGGGACAAATCTGAGTCAAACTCAGGCCAATAACAATTTAACTATGCAGTCATTGGCCGCTTCATTGTCCAAACAACTGGCCAATTCTCTCCTCTACTCTGTGGCCTCAAACTTGATGGGCAACTCTCTAGCGAGCAATCCTTCACCCCAAACGCTTGCAACCACTCGCCAAGCTCCAGTATCGAGCTCGCCATCTCCTTTATCAGTGTCAAACTTTTCCATAACCACTCCAACAAGTAGCCTCCCACAGATGACCAAAGGTCTCTTGGTCAAACCGGAGTCAGTCAAGGAAACGGAAATTTCATCGAGGAATCAGCCAAACGACATCAGGAGACAATCGTCACAAACGACCAAGTTTATTTCGATCAAGAGTCAGGGCAAAAACCATTCGAGCAAACCAAAGGCAAGACCCTCCCGAATATATCATCTGCCCCTGAAATTTGTTGCCAACGGTCAGGCAAACAGTGTTGTGTTGCATACAATTAGGCAGCAATTTTCCATGATGAAACGCATACAACAAGCGGCCAAGGGTCAGATTTCCGCCAATGATTCCACGAGAAATCATTCGGGCAGCAAGAGAAAGAATGGCGCCAAGTTGAAGGGAAACTCGCGTCTCATCTATCTGCCATTGAAATACTTGAGCAACGCCAAGCCTGGTATGCTCCAGGTGATGGCAACGAGGGCGAGTCACAAGTCAACAGTAAACAGCCGCCGTTGACAAGGATCACTTATCATAGAAGAGAATAATTATATAAGAATCTAAAACATAGCTGAGTTTTTGTGTAAAAAA
>Ga0058701_10000067_pt1 | contig 81853 bp, 68 predicted proteins | sample AgamicOrMae_FD_97039 | JGI IMG/M metagenome (GOLD analysis project Ga0058701, IMG submission 97039) | Agave microbial communities from Guanajuato, Mexico - Or.Ma.e | ecosystem: Host-associated > Plants > Phyllosphere > Phylloplane/Leaf | place: Guanajuato, Mexico | collected 2012-06-04
CCGCGACAATAACAAGCGGCCAGCCCCCTGGGGCATTTGGGGCGGCCGTCTGGCGGCGACGTGTCCATTGCGGGCTGCCCATTGAGCTGGGCGGCCGCTTTTTTGACATCTCTCTTCCTGCGCTAAAGTGAGCTAGTCTGTGGAGCGCAGACTGTATGCTGTGCGCTGTGTGCTGTGCGCTGTGTGCTGTGTGCGCCTCCTCTGCGCGCGTGCTTTCCGCGCTTCCTCCTGGCTGTGCTCTGCTCGCTCTGGGCGCTTCGGCTCGCCATCAGCTCGCCACGAGCTTGCCACGAGCTTGCCAGCCGCTCGTTGGCCAGCTCGGCGCCCAAATGCGTGTCCGTTTGCTGGTCAATTTCCGCCGTCTAATGGAGAAAAGTTGGACCACTGGAGGCGCGGCTCGCGTGCGTGGGCCGCCTGTTTGCGGCCCACCAGCCTCCCACTGTCCAGCCGAAACAAACTGGGCCAGATCCCATCGATTGGTCAGCGCCGATTTCCACCAGCTCACTGCCCACTGCCCACTAGCAACCGTCCGGCTCACGTGTCCAGTGTGGCCAAATGTGGCTAAATTTGGCCAGACCAATGCGGCGAGACCAATGTGGCAAGGCCGACGGGCCTCCACTGCCACTGGCCAGCTCATTAGCGCCCCTCCGGCGGACTTGGTGCGGCGCCCCAGCAAGCAGCCCGCGGCATATGCTGCCAAGCGAGCACAGTGGACGCCAAGCCAGAGCTGAGGAGCGGCGGCCAGAGAGAAGCGTGGGGGCGTCCAGTCCAGCCCAGCTCAATGGGCGAATTGTCGTTCGCGATCGATGAAGGCAATCCGTTTTGGGCGCCCCACTTTGCAGCCCCTCCAGCCGAGAGCTCAAAGCTCAAGCTGGTTGCACACAAATTGGCAAGGCCCAAGTGCAGCCAGCTTTATTGCTCCAGTTTAGAGTGCCAGTTAAAGCTCTGCCAGGCCACACTTTGTAGCTTCCAACACACATCATACACTCTCCTCGGGCCAGCCGGCCACTCTCAAGCGCCCAAGAGCAGCTCACTTGCGCCTCCCCCAAGCTACACTCACACGCCATCCTATATCCTCGGGCCAAGCTGCCGCGTCTGGACGAGAAGTGGGCGCCAGCCGCCGTCCGCCGCACGCCACCTGCTCCCACCACTTGCTGACTGGTGGCGGCGGTGGCGGCGGCGGAAGTGCAAGAGGCGGAAGTGCAAGAGGCGCCTCTTGGTCCAATGGCAGAAATTTGAACTCCCCAAATGGCCGCAGACTCTTGTCGTGTGTCTGCGTGCGAGTGACAGCTTGCGGGGCCGCCTCCTCCTCTTCGGTATTATCTTTCTGCTGGGCCAAGTCGGCCGGCTGGCGAGCTCAAACTGGCATGACTGTTCAATCAGAGCCGCCGGCTAGCCAATCTCGATCGCAACCAACTCAAGTTCCCATTCCACTTCCAATTGGGGCCCCAAAGTTCCACTTGAAACTTTCGATTGGCTAGACCACTGCTGGCCAATCGTCCACCAACTGTTTCCTCGTCCGGCCGCAAAATCTGCCACTTCAACGGACAACTCTAGTCCAGCTCTAGACTAGAGATTTCCTCGCCTGCCAATATGGCCTTCAATCCAACGAAACACTGGGCCCAATCTAACGATTTAATCTTCTTCTCCAACATCTGCTCGAATCGTTGGTTCGTGTGACAAACTTCGTGTGACAATCGTCCATTTCATCTGACACAAACCTCTGTCCCCAACCAACAGAGAGTTCCGCTCACTTGTAATAGATATGGTTCTTGCCACCGATATGTCGTCACATTTTCAACAAATTAAGGCGATGAAAAATGTACTCACTCATTCGGACAATTTCAATGCGGACAAATCGAAAATTTTGTCCCTTGTGATACATATTTCAGACATTAGCCATCCGGCCAAAGATTGGGAATTGCACAGCCAATGGACCAGCCTTCTGATGGAGGAATTTTTTCGCCAGGTAAGTGGGTTTCTGGAACTGTCCAAATTTTCCAAATTGTCTAAACTGTCCAAACTGTCTAGATTGTCTGGACGATAGACTCACTAGAATCAAGGTCTTGATTCGAAGGTCTTGGGCAGAAAGGGAAAAATTTAACAGACGCCAACTCGAATCGATGACCTTTGCTTGTGGACGGCCCAACTACAAGACTCTACTGCTGGTAGACTCACATTCTACCAGTGGACATTAACAAAGTTTGATTGGACTGTCTATCCATTGAGAACCCTTCTTTTTTAATCCCACGCGACCTTGAACGCTAATTAATCCTTTCCTAACTAATCCTTTCGGTTAATTGCCCAATTGTTGTGATCACGATTCCCTCAGGGTGATCGTGAAAAGGAATTAGATCTAGAGTGCTCGCCGCTCTGTGATAGGGATACCACTTTGGTGGCCGAATCTCAACTAGGTAAATACTCACGTCACTCACTGGCTTGCTTGCTAATCCTATGATCTGATCATCGTCCGATTATACCAACGAACGGACACTAACTAATAATGATCCGCCCCCCTAAACCCCTCTCTAAACAAATTAACCCTTTGTTATTGTAATATATTACACAAACCCAACCCATCGATTCGACAGGTTTTATCGAATTTATTGTTAGTCCCAGTTTGGAAATATGCGGCGACGTCCTCGACCGGGTCCACTACCAGATGGCCGAGGCCAACGCGAGACCAGTTATGCCAGCAAGTGCCAGGGCGGCTTCGGTGGTTGCGGCGGTCAGCGGCACGGGCGCACCCACTTCAAACAGAGTGGGCGCGTCCGCGGCCACTCCCGCACTCACTGCGCCCCTCGATCGGCCCGCGGAATCCTCTAGCTCCCCGTCGGGCGCCTCGGACACGCCCACCGAGCTAACGGCGCCCATACGCGCCGATAGGTCCGAAAGGGGCTCGGTCAGTGTCATCAAGACAGGCGGCAGTGCAGTTTCAATGGCCAGCAGCAGGTCCAGTTGCTCGTCGGCGGCCAGTGTCACCCAGGCCTCTTCGTCGAGCTCCTTCGCCTCCTCGTTCGTATCTTCCGAGACACTGGCCTCGAATTTGCGCAAAATGATAGTATCCTCGTCGGCGAGCATCAGTCGAAAGCTGAAGATAAGCTCAACGGCCAATTCCATAGCCGCGGCCGCCATAAGCGCGAGCGGCGGCAACGGACTTGGCACCTTCTCCTATCCATTCACTTCGGCGGCAGACTGTAGCTCGCCCGCCACCGTTAGACAAACGCCGACCCAATGCCAGGAGAGTGTGTCCGATTTCGAGGCTCGCCAGGCTAACTATAGACACCCAGTGATACAATGCGCCGCGCCAAGCATCGAGCGATCCCAGTCGGCCACCCCTGGCGGCTGTGGCTACACACAACAAGGGCCACCACTTGCCGACCAGGTGGGCGCCCCAAACAGCCTAAGCGCCACAGTGCCACCCGAGCGCAACCCTCAGAGACTGTCTGCCAACTATCAGCCCGGACAACCCTTGCAGCAACTGTCCACGAACACGGGACTCAGTGTACACCATCAGATCAGCCGGTCGGCGCCCCCGATGCACTGCTTCAAGGTGCAGAGGCCATGGATTGCCTGTTTGGAGAGGAACAAAAAGATGTGGCGTGAGCGAGCCCTCACTGAACAGGAGCGCAACTCTCATCGCAACCAAATCCGAAAGCAAGAGGAGCCAGTACCAAGGATCGAGCAGGACCCCTGAGAGGAGTTTGAGTGTTGCTCGAGCTAGTTATTCCGTCAGGATATATCCTGATCGTGTCGCTCTTCGGGTAAAGTCAAACAGAGTATCCACGGATGGTGGCAAACAGATGAAAGCTTAGCTTGAGGTGGTCGGTGATCGGTTCTTTGCGGCTGACATGGAAAACAGGGCTGTAATATGGCTCAATCTCGAGCTTAGCGGGAATAAGCGTTACCTCTAAGGAGGGCTCTATTGAATGGCTCGTCCTACACCGGATCTCAAATGTTGATATCTGACTCCTCCTCAATTAAAATTGAAAATATACATAAAGAATAAACTCTTGAACCGTATTGTTATATGGTCACATGGTTTCCTCTGATGAGACATGATCTCAGATGGAAGTTCACCCAATGATCGATTGATGTTTGCCGTAAACTCTTTGCCGAATCCATCTATCTTCGCTGATGGATCGAAGATGTTGAAAAGTTTTCTCGCTAAACGATCGATCCTACTCGACTCGATACCTCACTCCTGAGATCCAGTCTTTCTCAAGCTTTAGCCATACTCGATATTCCGCCTCGCCATTTTGTTGAAGTTTGTCGATGGGACTTCCCACCAACTACTCCATGGAAAAGGACTTGTTGAGTTGGGTGAGTTCCCATTAGAGTTTCAGAGATATGAACTTTCGTAAGGCTAGAATCGAAGCTAACATGATGCTGGATATACTAGGGAGTTTGACTCTCCGTCTCGTCGGAGCGAGCTCCTCAGCATTCAGCCCGCAGGTGGTCGGACCCGGTCGGGCCAGATAGGGAAATTTGCGGGCGATATTTGCCCCGGGGCTGTGCGCAAGAGACCGCGGAGACATCCCTGCTGCCCGAAAATGACCGACGCAATGCCGCTCATTCAGGGCACGCTCGGGATTTCCCGTGTGCCGCCCGCTAACCGTTGCGGGCCGAGGTGAGCGCGCGTAGTTTTGTTGTCGTTGTAAAGGGCGCGCAACGAGCAACAAGCAAATGAAAGTTTCTGTTACCAAATTGGCGCGCGCGCCTTTCTCAGGTCCACGAGTAGTTCGCAGAACCAATTCTAGCGCCGAAACGTTCACTTCCACCTAGGTTCCAAAATTTTTAGGACTTAATACTCGCCCCAACCAATTGTTAGCAGCCGATACTCGGCAACACTCTAGGTACTTTAATTCGATTGTAAATTATTTATTTCAACTAGTTCAGTATATTTAATTCAAGATGGAAGAGTTTCTGAAACCCGCTGATCTATTCAAGAAACGCCGTGTCAGTGGCGCCACTTCATTAGCATCCAAGAGCTTAGTCAATTCATCAATCAAGGATGCCAACAACAAAGTCCTTTCCCCATCGGTTCCCACTTTCATGTCGGGCAACATGATCGCCAACAAGATAGCCCAATCTCCGATGAAATGTCTCAGCAATTTGACTGACCCATCTCCTACTAAAAAATTGCCAGTTGTCTTGAAGAATCCATTCAACCAACCTGTCAAGAGGCGGCTCCAATTGGGTAACTCTCCAACAAAGAAACTCACATCATCGACCAATTCTAGTCCACGCAAATCCCCCGTTAAGAAATCGTGCAGAACGTTCGACATGACAGATGAGGATGCAAACTTGGAGCCTCCAAAGAAGCGAAACTATATGTCGCCCACCAAGCGACAACAAACGCACAAGGCTGTGTGCTATAAGAACGATTGGACTCTTAGAACTAAGCTATCCGTTAACTTCAATAGATTTAGATGTAGAAATTGGTCGCAAAGTTCAACTACCACGCACAAGAGATACAGTGGCAACTTAATGGACGAGGAAACACCCAGCAAAATTAACGATAAGACAATATCTCTAGAGGCCATAAAGAATGCAGCTACCGTTTATCAGCACCCTTATCTACCATGGTTGCCCTTGTTCCCACGTATAGTCTTTGACAAGACTGGCGCCATCCCAGATAAGGATAGGAAATTAACACAATTTGCTATGTCCAAGCATCCAGCGGCAACTAGTGCAATGTTCAGCGCCTGGTGTGAGAGTTTAGATGATCTAACAAATTTACTTATTGATGGAAAGTGTCCCTTCTTTTATATTTGCTCCGACGTACAAAATATGCTCTTCAAACGCTCAACAAGTTACCATGATGTCCAGGCATTCATCACTCCGTTCGAATTCAACTTCGCCATGTCTCTGGAGAAACATGGAATCAAATACAGGAGCGATATTAGAGGGGAGATTGACGACAATAACGAGAATTCCGACAATTGCAATAGTCAACCGAAAGTGTTCGGAAATATTGATACTAACACCATGATTGATAGTAATGCGCATTTCGACAGATCCAACTTCTTCAACAGTCGTATTGACTCCGATCTCGATGACAAACCTTACGCTACCATAGATGACGAGCTCGGTCTTGAAAAGGAAGATGATAATGAGCTGACATCGCAAGACTATCTAGATAGCCTTGGAGTCAACTTGAACGACGAAAGAACTAAGATCAGACCTGTGCCAATAGTAGTGACGAATCATGCTTCCAAGAGTAGCGGTACCAGTAGGACGATTGGGTTAATAGAAGGAGTTGAAAACATCAGGAAGTTCATACAGATGTTGAAATCTAACAAGAAACATACAATACACAACTCAGGAGAACACGCTTCGTTACCCGCCACTCTCTTATCCCCAAGAGAATTTCGACTTAGTACACCCCAATACCCTGACGTGATCATATCGAAAGGGACTGACAGCAGACTAAAGTCGTCAATGGCAGACTCAATCGTGGGAACTCCAAATAGCTCTATCACCGGAGCTACCGCGAGCTCGAGTCCGACAGACGATATCCAATCAATCACCTCAGACAACAGTTGCAACAAATATAGTAGCAATGTACGGGCGCGTGTCTTGACACAGTCATCAACTTTCGACGAGGGAATCCAGGATGACCTAAGCCTAACGTCCTCAATCGCGACTGGGAACGAAGCTAGTATGGTTTCCATATTGAAATCCGACAGTCAACAAGGGACAGTCGAGGGACCCAGATCGTTTGAATTACGGGGCCCAATCCTGCCGAATCTGTACAAGAAGTTACACAAACTGTTGGTGGTAAGCGACAATCGCGACCACATATGTTCCGCAAATCAGTTGAACTCATCACTCCCTTTCGAGAAATTGAGATTCAATTGACTGTAGTGCAGCAACACCTGTAAGAAACAAAAAAGCCTCGTTCTGCTCCAAATTGACCGGTTGTAATCTCAATTGCCGAAAAGTAAACGAAATTCTAACATAATCATCAGACTGTTGATCTTTCTCTTCGCGAGGCGTTTATGAAGTTATTCCCCTTCTTATTGCATTTCATGTCCTCACCTGGAACGCTCCAGCGCGTGAAATATACTTCACACCCTTAAAGGGTTTATACTTCTCCCCAAACATGTCTAGTCGATTCACACGAACCTCTGATAGAGACGCCTGATTCATGACAAACTTGATTATGATGCTTGGTCTCATGTCTGGTGCAGGAATGCCCGTGTTCAAGGCCAATGATCCCTTGATTGAGGCAGTTTTAGTCTCTATTTTACCCACCTCCCACACGAATACCTTGCTTGTTGAGTCGTAAGTGTATTTTCCTTGAGATTGATTAAGCGACATATTGTTGACGTTTTTCGGCATTGTAATTTCCAAACTCACGTTCTCGAGCAACTTGCCTGCCATACGTTTTGGCCCGATTTGCAGCTCCAATCTTCCATGTTGGACGTTTTTAAAAGAGATATTTTGCTTAATAAATAAAGGTATGTTAACGAGGTTTTGAGTTCTAATGTGGTAGGTCATGAGCCTGAAATTACCATCAGGTGGAACAAAGGATAGATTTCTCTCTGATTCCCAGCGTCTATGCCTAACACATGGATGAAAACTGACATCGTCGAACAACCGCGAATTGACAAAAGTCATATTGAGATCAGGCATCCCCGATAGCTTAACATTGCAGTCTATTACTCCATTAATACCAGCGGTTACTATTGCCCCATTCTTATCTAGAATGGCATCCAACTCTTCTATGACATCGAAGTATGTCTCATTGTTAGTGTAGCGGATGCCAAGCTTTCTCCAAGGCACGTTTGATATTTGATTTGTTGGTAAAGATTCTCCGACATTTGTTCGGCCAGTTACTGAGTTCGCTATAGTTCGCAGAAAATTCGGTGGCTTGATAAGTTCCTTCAGGACATTCAATTCCGTAGCGAATGGATAGCCAGCATCTAACATCTCATCGAGAAGCTCATAGACTGTGACTAATTGCTCTTTGATCAAATTTTCATTGCATTCGCCGAAATAATTCTGGACAACATCTACAACTCGATGCAGGAATTCGATAATGAATAGAGAATCTGTCTCGCAATCCTGTGAGACAACAGCGACAAAAAGTAGATCATCACGGTAGACATCTATGATGGTCTTATATGGCGTTTGTATCACGGCAGGAATGTTTGTCACATCCATAGATTTCAGCAATGCATTGGTCAGGCATTCTAAATCACTCTTAGGAACAATTTTTTGCCAGTGCTTTTCCATTATGATATCCCTGGATATGACGAGAGACAATAGTTAGCTTACGTGATGAGACTAGACCTAATCTAAACAGGTGGAAGTAACTTACCCTAGGGGATTCATAATGAAAATTGAATCTATGAGCATGATGGAATAGTTAGACCACCAAGACAGTTGTTGCATTATTTTGAGGGTCGCTCTCAGCTGTCTTGGCATTACGAGCGCCCAATTTTTAAAAATGACCTCTTGTGCGCAAGCGCTAACCATTCCAATATATTCAGTGGGTCCGGAAGTTTTTTCCCATGCACCAGCGCAGTTTCCACATTTAATGCGTCGAGCACACCAAGAAACCCCGTTGATGAGTGCGCTAAATTTAGCAAATTCAGGCTGGACCGAATGCCTGAATAGAGCGTCCGCGTGCTCTTGTGGCTCGCACGGCATGTGGAAGATTGAGAATTCTCCATGAGAGTAGATACTCCCTTACCGAAGGGTAATATTGTTATATTGACCTATTACAATCATCCTCACCGGAGAATAATTTATAAAATAGATAAATATTAATCTCTCGCCATGCCAATCAAACATCTTGTTGAGATTGGACGAGTTGCGTACATCGGTTATGGAAGGAACGCCGGCAAACCGGTCGCCATTGTTGATGTCATCGACGCTAACCGGGCCCTGGTTGACGGACCTTGCTCTAAAGTTAAGAGGCAGCCCATCAGATTCAAAAGATTGCGTCTGACCAAGCACAAACTCAGTTTTGATCACAGCGCTCCATCTAGAATAGTGGCTAAGGAATGGGAGAAGAACGAAATCACAAAGAAGTGGAAGGAGGGTTTCCAATTCAAGCAACTACTCGCTGACAGGCGAAGGAAAGATCTTAGCGACTTCGGTCGATTCAAGGTTTATAAATTGAAGCAGAAAGTGAATAAGATAGTTAACGCCAAGGTTGCCGAATTGAAGTCCAAGGAGGCCAGGAGTAAAAAGGCAGCAAAGAAGGGCGGCAAAGGGAAGAAGAATCCCAAGGAAAAGAAGTGAAAAGAATTTATCCATTTCGAATAAATTTAAAAATATTTGTAATTGACACATCTAGCTATCAGTGGACTAAAATGGGTCTTCAATCATAACTGTTTATTGTTCCAGAAACTCCATGGGAAGGCTTCAGAACATGATGCTATAGTTTCTCGTACACCCGCTGATGAAAACTAACCCGAGCACATATCGCAAGATGGCCCATTAGCGAGCTTACACACCATGACTGCATCATCTCCACCGACATCTTTGCGAGCATCACTCTTGCCGTTGACCGGCTTGGCTTTCACATCATCTTCCACGGTCGAATTTGCTGTGCTCGTCTCGCTTCCGGTAAAGGCACCCTCTTTACGCTTCAGCTTCGACTTATCTAGGGTGAACTGGATCGGGTTGGCAGCGGGTCTTATGCGAAGGTAGTACATGCCAGTCTTGAGTCCCGCCTTCCAGCCGTAGAAGTGCATCGATGTTATGCTTCCACGGGATGGCTTACCTAGGTGAATGTTCATCGACTGACTCTGGTCTACAAATGGTCCTCGTTCGGCTGCCAGATCAATGACCACTTTTTGTGATATCTCCCAAACTGTCTTGTACAATTGTTTGAGGTCGTCAGGAATCTCTGGAATGCCTTGTATTGACCCGTAATCGCGCATGATGCGCTGACGCATATCCTCGTTCCATAATCCTCTCTTAATCAGATCAGCTAACAGATGTTGATTGACCACCTGAAATTCACCGCTTAAGACTCGACGGGCATAGATGTTACTTGTGTAAGGCTCGATCGACTCGTTGTTACCAAGGATTTGAGCAGTGGATGCGGTTGGCATGGGCGCAATCAAAAGGGAGTTACGCATTCCGTGGCGCGCTATCTGTTGCTTCAACTCTAGCCATTCGTTTTTGAGAGTCAAGGACTCTTCGCTGAGACCCCATAGATCATATTGGAGCTTACCCTTAGAAGCTGGACTTCCTTCAAAGCTCTGGTATGGTCCATACTTTTGTGCCAGTTCACAGCTTGTCTTGCAGGCCGCGAAGTAGATGTTTTCAAAAATTTCCTGGTTAAGCTTCCTGGCTTCCGGGCTGTCAAATGGATACCTCATCAGGATAAATGCATCTGCCAAACCTTGCACACCGATACCTATTGGCCGATGGCGCATATTGGAATTCTGAGCCTCAACGACAGGGTAATGGTTGATATCGATAATCTTGTTCAGATTCCTGGTGACAACGCTTGTCACATAGCGAAGCTTCTCAAAGTCGTATTTACAGGTACCTGTTTCATTATCGATTATCACAAATCTATTCAGTGCGATTGATGCCAAATTGCAGACAGCAATCTCATCTGGGGCAGTGTATTCAACTATCTCAGTGCAGAGGTTGGACGATCGGATAGTGCCGAGGTTTTGCTGATTTGATTTACGGTTGCAGGAATCTTTGTATAGGATATAGGGCGTACCAGTTTCGATTTGACAGTCGATAATGTGGAACCACAGTTCACGTGCCTTGATCTTCCGCCTGTACCTACCCTCTTTCTCGTACTTGAGATAGATTTCCTCGAAAGCTTCGCCCCAGTTTGTATAAAGGCCGGGGCATTCGTGGGGGCACATGAGGGACCATTCGGCGTCCTCTTCGACGCGTCTCATAAAAAGATCCGGGACCCATAGGGCGTAGAAGAGATCGCGTGCCCTGAGTTCTTCAACACCTGTGTTCTTTTTCAAGTCTAGAAATTCAAACACGTCCGCATGCCAGGGCTCCAAATACACGGCGAAGGCACCAGGCCTCTTGTTACCACCCTGATCTACATAACGCGCTGTGTTGTTGAAGACTCTGAGAAGAGGCACCAGACCGTTGCTGGTACCGTTTGTACCAGCAATATAAGAACCTGTTGCTCTGATGTTATGGACGCTCAGACCGATACCACCCGCGAATTTGGAGATCATCGCACATTGATGGAGAGTTTTGAAAATACCCTCGATTGAGTCATCATACATACTCAATAGAAAGCATGAGCTTAGTTGCGCCTTGGGCATACCGGCATTGAATAGGGTTGGCGAGGCGTGTGTGAACCAACGTTCTGACAGGAGATTGTAGGTTTCGATGGCAGCATCTATGTCTTCAAGGTGTATGCCCACAGCAACTCGCATCAAAAGATGTTGAGGCCTCTCGACAACTTCGTCATTTATCCTCAACAGATAACTGCGCTCCAGCGTCTTAAAACCGAAGTAATTGTATCCAAAATCCCTTTTAAAATCGATAGCGGCGTTCAAACGTTCAGCGTTAGCTTGTACTATCTCGTTGACTTTATCGCTGATAGTCTGAGTTCTTTCACCGGTCTTGGTGCTCTTCATCTCGAACAGGTCTTTGATCACTTCACTGAAATTATCTTTTGTCTGCTTATGTAAGTTGGAAACAGCTATGCGACCGGCAAGTGTAGCATAGTCTGGATGCTTGACTGTCATTGTAGCGGCAATCTCGGCAGCAAGATTGTCTAGCTCAACTGTGGTGACACCAGAATATAAGCCCCGAACAACCTTATGAGTGATAGCCGGGGCGTCGATGAAGTCCATATTCAATCCATCACAGAGCTTCTCTATTCGGGATGTTATTTTATCGAAGTGGACAGCCTCCTTCCGGCCGTCCCGCTTCACAACGTAAAGTTTTTGACTCATGTTGGTTTAATAAGCTTGTAAACCGCTTGTAAAACGATCACTGGGGGTTAAATAGAATCAAAACGGAAGATGACTCAAGATAAATATGCCGTATATCGAATGTCATGGAGCGTGAGAAAGTAATAAGATAAAGGGTGAAGAAGGGGTCGAATGTGTGGAGCCCGAAGATAGCGACGCGGAATGCGCGCCAAATCTTCCCAACAAAGAACCAAAGTCGCGGGGTTGTTTTCATTAAGGCCAAAGGTAGCGATGGTACGCATTGTCTCGATTCTACAGCTCCATGAGTTCGAAACTAGTCATTCAATGTGGAGCCATAGAGTCTGATGTAAGCCTCACGGTAAACACCTGGATTGCTCGCGGTTTTATGTCTCGGTGGTTGTAGTCTAGCTCGGTATGCCATCATACCAACAGTGAACCTCAAGTGGAGTTCGTCCAACGAGGGTCCTCGAGGAAGACAGGACGTTTTTTCCAAACGATAATCCGCTTTCGATTTTGTCTTCTCCCTTCTCTGATGCTCGACATAGTTTCAGCATCTCTGGTTACGAGAGTAAACCTAATGCTTTGAGAAACTTGGACATGTATCCCTGGGAGTTCGTCAGTCTACTCTTTTAAAAATACCGCGCAGCCAAATCACTCTCCACCACGCCCAAAAACCTTCGGAGAGGTTAGCCCGAATTTTCTCGCAGATCGCTCATTACCGCGGGGATGCTTACCCGAACCAGAGGCGGGCCAAAGCATTAAAGACACAACCCGCACGTCGTATCTATGAAGCGTGACACCGGCATGCGTTCAGTTCCGACACTCCCGTAGGACAGGCTAACTATCATCAAACTATCGATAATATATTTAATCTTTAAACGAAATAAAATCAACAAGATGTACGACAACGGGATTGATGATGATGACAACTATATGAATGAACATCGGCCGGATGATGACGACGATGAGCAGGTCCCCGGACCTGTTATGGATTTCCTCATCAGGTTGAGGAGTGCTCTCGAGCAAAGCAATCTTATCGAACTACAATATTTATATGATGAGGCTTTTCCCGAGCTAACGGCACAGTTTTACGAGCAAAGACCATGGCCCAATGTCAAGATGGCCACAGAGTTGGTTCGTGGTAATTTCAGTTTCGGTATCCTCTATGGTGAACTACATTACCGTCATATTTATGCCAAATTGCAGCCATCTCGTGCCGTCAGATCGGACTCATACTTTAATTACTGTCATCTGTTCAACATAATTGTGTCCGCTCAAACGCCAATCCAATTGCAATTGCCTCACAAGTGGATGTGGGATATTATTGACGAATTCATTTATCAATTTCAAAATTGTAGTCTCTTGAAAATGAGGATAGGCAAGAATGCTCCCAAGCCGGAAGAATTGCAAGAGCTTGAGAGAACATGGAATGTACATTCAGTTTTGAATGTGCTGCATTCCCTCATTGATAAATCCAACATCATAGAGCAATTGAAAGTCCTCAATGCCGGTGGTGACCCTCACGAGGCCGGAGGTGAATTTGGTAATCACCCCCTTTATAGAATGTTGGGTTACTATTCTCTCATCGGTCTACTGAGACTTCACAGTCTGCTAGGCGACTATCATAGAGCTATTAGAGGCCTGGAGAACGTCGACCTCAATCGACAAATGATGAGAAATTTGTCATTCGTGAAGGCGCTAGCATGTCAGACTACTACCTATTATTACGTCAGCTTCGCCTACATGATGATGAGACGCTATTCGGACGCCATTAGAACATCCACCAGTCTACTAGCCTATCTTCAGAGAGCGAAGCCACCTACACACCAGCATCTCAAGACCTTCCAACAGGAACTCGTTGAGAAGCAAACGGACCAGATGTACGTTCTCCTGGCTCTCTGTCTGGCGTTACATCCTCAAAGAATCGATGAATCAGTGATGACCCAGATGCAGGATAAGTTTGGTGAAACCTATGCCAAGTTGCAAAGGGGTGACATTGCAGAATTTGAAAATCAGTTCAAATTTATCTGTCCAAAATTTGTATCCGCGGCACCAAATTTCGACTCGGATGGTAACTTCATCGAATCAACCACACCGAGGCACGAGCCTGTCAAGCAACAGACGAAGATATTTCTGGAGGAAGTTGAGGAACAGCTTCCCTTGCTGACTATTAGGAGTTATCTGAAATTGTACAAGACAATGTCGATTGAAAAATTGGCTGGTTTTTTGAAAGTTGATAGGGAAAAGTTGGAGGAGAGCTTGCTTTGTTTCAAGCACAAAAAACAGAGTATGGTTTGCCAAAAGGACTCCCCGACGGCCCTGGATGGTGAATTGATGTCTGGATCCGATGTTGACTTCTACATCGACCGGGATATGATTTATATAGCTGATACGAAGGTTGCGCGCCGGTACGGTGATTATTTCATGAGACAAATTCACAAATTTGAAGATCTGTACAAGGTTGTGAAGAACATAAAAGTGTAGCGCATCGATAAGTAAATTATGAGTCATCAACCTTTGATTCAAACAGTTATTCACAGAGCCCTCAATTAGTGTGTCATTTGATTCTAGTCAATTTTGTGAAGGAATCAGAGAAGAGACTCGTCCACCTGTCTAGCTCTAATCGTCCTTTTGGTTGCGTCAACAGTGTTGCGAGGGGCGAGGCTGGAATTTGATAGGCGAGATTTTTCATTCTCCCCTGCCGTCGACGATCAGCCCACCCAGAGGCTATGAGACGCGTGGGTCCGTGTTCCCTGTTGGCACGGATTCTGGACTCGTTTCCGAGAATCCTATCGATGACGATCTCGCCTTCAGCCCTAGTCACTGCTCTAGAGTCCTTCATAAAGGCCACCCACACGGCATCCGAAGTGTCTCTTCTGATTTCAGGTGAGAGATTTCCATTTGGCCCACGAAAATGGGCTCATTTCGTCGACACGCCAGCGAGGAATACGTCTGCAAAGGGCACCACCAAAAGAGAGTGGCAAAACGACTAGGAACTCATCCTCGTCTCCCGTCTAGCTCGGCGTAGTTTGGAAGGAGAGCAAACTTTGCAAAGTCGCTCCTGTGCGCGACAGAGGATATTTATAACTGTTCATCTGTGGACAACATCAAGTGTCACGATGTTTGACCCAAAAATGGCACTCGACTCTGCTTGGGCTATTTTCTATTTTTGCCACCAAGCCAGCCGCCTTGGTGGCAAAAAGCAAAAATAGATACGATCTTGATAGGGGTGCACAGCCATTCCGGCATCATGCGGGTCTGTGTCGCGCCGGTGATGCATGTGTGCTCATCCAGGAATACCCCCGACGACACCCTGACAATGCCCCCGAGTGTCGCCTGTGCAACGGGACACGCTCTGATTTGTGCTGGTATCTTTAGCTCATCACCATCACGCCATCGAGGAGTGGCCAACCAGAATGGGATATCCAATGGAGGAGCTGAGTTCCACAATGAGAGCCAAAGCTTTGGTGATGGACCATGATTGGCGAAGGAAACAAGCCAACATTCTGTGGGAGGAGCAGCCCTGGAATGATATGCAACACGTATCTTCGAGGCCCCAAGCTCATGGGGCGCCATTTGATCGGTCTCATGGGCCACAAAACACAGTCATAGTTTCGCCTCCGTGACGCTCTGGCCCTGAAGCGATCAAATAACGGCCCCACTTTTCTCCATCGAGCTTGGCGCTTGTTCCTTTCTTTCCACAACACACGACACACAATCAGCTACTGACAAGCCTGAACTGGGGGTGATTGATTTCACAGAGAAGAAGAAAATAGTTTTCTTTTTCCTTTTCCCTTCTCGCCGGTTCAAACTGTGAGTGGCATATAATGAGCGAGAGAACACGAGCTTCCAGTTGAAGGAAGGAGGAACATGAGCAAAGTTTGATAAGAGTTAGCCTTCTTATCGGATGTGAGCGGGGGAAGAGCAGCCGACGAGATGATCAAACGAGATAGTAGTCACCTTCTCATCTTAACATCAAGCGACACGTGTCTTATCAGGATGAACAATCCATGACATAATGACTATGGCGAAGACAATCGAAGAATTCGTAACGAAAACTGATCCAAACAATTGATAGTAGAACAAAACTGAATTGATAGTTAATTTCACATCGAGAAACAAGCCTCATTGGATACTTTTCATCCATTGGGAGTGTGCTCTAACTTTAATTTGAAAACTTTTTACAAACACTAGACAAAAACTCTTCTCACTGCTTTTACTGTTTTTTCCAGCCGCGCGCCCTAAGCCAAACTTTGTGGCCATTGCTGCACCTTTGCGGCTCGCAAGACAGATAGTTAAACCAGTCTACTGCGAGTTCATCTCTCATCACAATCAACTCTCCTAGTCTCCAGTTTCCTCCAAAGAAAACACCAAAGCAAGACACAAGGAAGCGTAAAACTTTTTCCCCACCTCCAGCCGCAGAGTGTCCACCATTGGCTGGCTGGAGGCGCGCATGTGACAACAATGAACTACAGTTTCCATCCACTGGCCCCCAGACAGAGTGCAACCACAACCACAACAGCGACAAAAACAAAGACAAACTCCGCCATGCCTGGACCCAACGAGCTGGCCAGCAACCGACTGGCCAAACAATCGCCACTCGAGCCCACTCACGAGGCTCCGCTCAAAGCGGGCCAGCTGCACGAGTTGCTGCTCGCCGAGGAGTCCGTGGCCAAAATGGGCCGCCAAATGGCCGGGGAAATGGGCCACACAATGAGAGGGAACGAGAGCTCAGGTGCTGGTGATAACCAGCACCACTTTGAGGGCCACTATCTTGCACAATCGGGCGGTCAGTACGCGCGCCAAGCGGCCGAGTTGCTGCTCAAGACGGCTGGCAAGCCCGCGAACAACAGGTGCTACCTGTGCGAGATTCCCAAGCAAAACTACTCGCTGGTGCGCTGCTACAGCGAGCCAGTGTGTCGCGGCTGCCTCAACTATGAGGGGCCCGACTGCATAGAGTTGCTGATCGCCGAGGCGCGCCGCTCAAAAAACCCCAAACACCACCAGTTGCTGGCCGCATTTCCGGCGGCCAATCTGGAGCACCAGTTGCACCAGCTGCGCGCCCACAACAATGGCCAGCCTCCCGTGCAGAATGGGGCGCCCGATTCGCTGGCAGACACGCCAAGCCGCAAAGGCGCCGCCAAGTATCAGGTTACAGTCTCGAGCGCCGAGGTCGAGCCGCCGCAGCTCGAGGGCCTCTTCGCGGCCAACAACAACCACCACCGGCTCCACAATGGCGCCGCTGAGAAACACACCGTTCCTATGGGCCAGAAGGGGCGCCACCAGCATCAGAATCAGCATCAGTTGGCCACGGGCAACAAACACGAAGCGCTGGCCTCGCTGAATACTTTCAATCATATTCTAGACAGTGATGGCCAGCCGCCTGAGGGCGGCCTCGCTCACAAGCAAGGGGCCAAGCACGCGCTGGCAGCGGGCCCCAACTCGGCCAGGTCGGAGGCCAACCAGCTTGAGATGATGGGCGTGTTTGCCGCCAGAGACGCCTGCAAGTCGTCTGGCGAGCAGCAGGCGGCGCAGTTGGACGCCGACGCGCAAGGAGCCCCAAAGGATCAGACTGCATTGGGCGGACTGGCAGGCGCAGTCCAGGCCGCTCAGGCCGCACAGAACGCACAGAACGCGCAGCAGGAGCGCTCGTGCCTCGCGGAGCTGAACTGTCTGGTGGGCAAAGTGTGCTGCGAAACGGGCGCGGCCTGTTTCAGGGGCTCGTGCTGCGCGCCCGCACGACTGCGCCGCAGACAGTCCTCGCCCTCATGCTCCATGCTGAGCCCCGGTCTGCATGAGGCGGCCGCCGCGGCCCAAACACTTGCCGCCACCAGCCAGACACTTGCGCCGAGAATTAACACCGCCAGACCACCAATGGTCGCCCCCAAGTTCCACCAACTTCCGCCCCCAGAGACCAGCTCCACCGGCGGCTCCTCCGTGAGCACTGCCAGCGCCTCCAGCACCGCCCGAGCAGCGCCCGAGACCAGCCCAATGGGGCGGCTGAGCTCGGCGTCGGCGGCCAGGCAGCACCCGCACGAGCAGGCCGGCCCGGAGACAGTCTGCGGGGCCCACCCGGGCGACAGGAAGGAGTCCGGCGAGCTGGCGGCGAGGCCCCACGAGGCCAGCCTGGTGCAGGAGCAGCTGGCCAACCACCTGTCGTCCATCTACCAGCAGCACTCGAGGCAGCCGGCGCGGCTGGCGGACGGCTCTAGTCCCCAGAGCTCGGCGCAGCACCACTTCGGGCGGCCCGCCAGCCAATGGCAGGCCGCCGCGGGCTGCCCGAACGCTGCCCGCAGCTCCCTGGGGCCCCCGAAGAGCGGCCAGCTGCACCACTCCCAGCAGCAACAGGCGGCCGCAGGGCAGGCCAGTTTGCGCGAGCAGGTGGGCGCCTCGGCGGCGGGAAATAGCTTCCATCTGGCGCCCGGCCCGCACGGCTTGCTGGTGGGCGGGGCCCAGCAGGGGGCGGGGCTGGCCGCTGCGTACGCGTCGCCCGAAGCAGCGGCGCTGGCCGCGTACGCGATGGCCGCGGCCGCGCACCAGTTCGGCGCGCAGCACCAGCTCGGCGCGCAGCAGCAACAGCAGCTCGCACACCAGAGCCAGTCCATGGCCGCCGCAGTCTCCTCCTACCAGGCGCAGCTGGCGCTCGAGCACAACGCCGCCGCCCACCTGCACCAGCCGCTCGCCGGCGGCCTCCTCGCGCGCCCCGCCGCCACTTCCGCTTCCGGCGCCGCCGCTGCTTCCGCCCTGGGCCAGGACAAGCTGTGCGCCCCCTTCGCGTGCCCCCTGGGCGCCCAGATGCACCGGGCCGAGGGCGCGGCCGCCGGCGAGCGGCCCCGCAGTCGCGCCCACTACGACTTCAGTCTGCGCCGCCTGCTCTCGAGCGCGGCCGAACCGCTCGCCTCCAGCGCCGGAAACGCCACCCCGAGCTCGGGCGTCGACGAGCAGCCCTGCGAGGCCGCCGCCAGGGAGCCCGGCAAGCGAGGGACGCCCGCCGGCGAGCAGCAGCAGCAGCGCGGCGAGCAGGAGGCCGCGCGACTGCCGCCCTCGCCGGCCACCAGCGAGCCCGAGTCCGAGGCCAGTCTGCCGCCGGGCTCGCCCCTCTGCGCCGGAAGGGAGGCCGCCCGTTCGCGGCTCGACGAGGCCGAGCTCAGCGCGCCACAGAGAAGCTCGGGGCGCGAGTCGTCGGGCGCCCCCGAGCGCACCAAGGCGGCCGCGCGGCCCACCAGTCTGGGCGCCTCGCCGCCCAAGCGCCCTCACAGACTGGCCTCCGTGAGTCCACCAGTTGCGCCGCAGACTGAGGCCGGCGACAAGCCCGCCGCTCCTCAGGCCTCGTCCAATCTTGGCGAGCCCTCAGGCGACCCAAAGGGCGCCCCAAACGAGCTCCGGCCGCCCTCAACTTCCGCCGGCGACAGAGCCGCCCTTGAGTGTGCTTCCGGCGAGCCGAGACAGACTCAGGCGGCCAGTCCGGGGCCCAGTCAGCAGCAGCAGACGGCGCCCAAGCCCAAGGGGAAGCGCGTGGACCAGGTGGGCGCGCACGCGTCGCTCAGATGTCTGATGTGTCGCGAGCGGCTCGAGGACCGCCACTTCGTGCAGTGTCCCTCAGTGGTGGCGCACAAGTTCTGCTTCGCCTGCTCCAGACAGTCCATCGAACGGCAGCAAGCTCACAACCGATCGATGAGCAAAACAGGCGCCTCAGACAAGGTCTACTGTCCCTCGGGCAGCCGCTGCTTCCTCGCCAACGAGTCCACCCCCTGGACCTTCATGAACAGCGAAATAGAGACCATCTTCCGCGACAATCCTCACAACAGACAATCCTCACAATCCTCCAACGGCCCCTCCAAGCCGGCCACCAATCTCAGCTCGGCCCCAACCACAAGCGCCCACCACAAGCGCCCCCCGCCAAGCTCGGCCTCAGCAGCCCCGGAAGGCGCCCAGCAAGCAGCCGGCCAGACGGGCTCATCGGCAGCTTCGGGCGGCGAGCAGCCCCTGTCCATGGGGGCCAGTGTGGCGCCCGCGTCGAGCTTCCACCGGCGGCGCAGGAGTTGCGACGAGTCGTCCAACTCGGCGAGCTCGCTGGCGGCCAAACAGCCGAGCAGTAACAGCCAGAAGAAGGCCCACAGTCAAGGCTCGGCCAGCAACCCAAACAGACTGCCCAGCCAGCAGGTGCAGGCGCGCAGCAAACTGGACTCTGTGTTTGGCCGCAAGTCACACAGCAGCTCCTCAAACGGAACCAACAAGGATCACGGATGAGTGATGCTTATTTTGTCTGAGAAAAGAGAAAATTGGAAAAATTTGAGAAATTATTTCTTATCACTGGCAAGACACCTATTGGCCACATTCTTTGCCCATTTTGGCGTCCGATTTTTTGTCCATTTTGCCCGCAAATCATGATCTTCAATAGTCTTCAACAGTCTTTGTGGTCTGGAAAAGATTGGAAAAGACTGGAACTCGAAGGAGCGCAAACGATCGCTGCAGATTATCTGCAAACTATCTCACACTCTCTGATGCATAGTGTCATTCTGCAAAACCAGGAAAAGCTGGAAAATCTTCCTTTCACTATCCTTTCAGATATTTATATACTTTTTCTGCTCCCACACCATGTTGCTGATCTGAACCAAATAAAACAAGACACTTTACTGATCAGAAAATTAGTTAGTATTTAATACAAGTGCAAATGTAGTCACGAATTCATCGGATCCAAGATCCTCATGACTGACTGTGACTAGTAGAAATACTAGTCCATGGTCGCTCATCCTTGTCGTTTGCTCGACTCCACCTGAGCTTGTGTGAAGAGGATTCCCTCTCGAGTGAACTTGAAGTCGTTTGTTTCTATTCGTTTCAAGAGAATTGCGCCTATCGAGGTGACAACTATTATGAACAGAACCAATATCAGGCCCATAACCTCGGGAATTGTCATCCAAGCCGAGCAGTCGTAACTGGGCGCAAAGATCTTCCTCTCCAGTTCGCCAAATGGTTGCAACTGGAACCGTTCCAAAGTTATCCTCGCCGATGGTTCAAATTTCGTCTCGTTATCTTGCCCCTTCTTCCTATAAACAGTGTTCAACTCCAACTCGCTGCACGAGTACGAATAGTCGGCCGCCGAGTACATGCTGGGTATCTTCAATTGGAATGTTCTCTTTCGTTCAATGTCGGCCCTTATTATCGTTAGATTGGCCTGATTGACGCGCCAATAGCCGTACTTGTCAATTGGACTTATTCGCATTGACACCGAAACCGAGCTTACTTTCTTGTTGTTTTCGATCTTGAAGGAGAAGGATACCTTTCCCGCATTTCGCTCCTTCACACATCGGCTTCTCGACTCCTCGAAGTCTATCAAACTCATATCCAGAGTTTCGTTCACTGTCGCCTCATCTGCCGTTATCATTTCGAAAGTTCCTCCCCTCATGTAGACATACAGGCAGCCTGTGTGGTTATAGAATCCAGGTCCATATTTGCTCTGAGCACCTAGCGACACTCGCGCCAGGAGGGCCGCAAGGGTGGCCAAATAAACCAGGTGATATGTGAAAAATGCTGGCCGTTTTCGGATTTCCTGCATCTTGACTTCGGCACGGAATGTCTTCAAGAATGTGTCGTCATGAAATATGGTTCCCCATTGGAATTGGGCACCGTTTGGGTATTGGTCAAGTTGGTAGATCCAGTCTTTTAGGAGCCCCAAATGGAACTGGAAGCTGCAGGCTGGCGGTTGGCCGCCTCTCGCGCTGCCTGCTTGACCTCAGCTGTAGACTGGGGTGCTGAAGACAGTGCGCTGCATCAGGGATAAGAGACGCTCAGCGGGAAAATCGACGATTTTGGGCCAAGCCCTGCAGCAAGACCGGGCGGACCTACCCCGAAATTAGCCAACATCAGCACGGCCACTGCGTATTCCAAATGGATCAGGTGTGGAGCATCTGTCCGCAGCGACGGCTCATTCCCGGGACTTTTGTCGGTAATCCCGGCTCTGGGGGAGCTTTTTGGGCAAAGGCAACAACTGTGCGCTGTTGTTGTGCAGCTTTTACTTCGCTCGCAAACTCTGTGTCCTTCTATCAAAAAATCACACGCCTTCACGAAATGCCTCTTGCCTATTGGATACTTTGACCCTATCTCTCGAACTCTTTCTTTTACCAAGGCTTATTCTTTCAAGTTTTGACCAGATCCCATCGCCATTGAGGTTTCGTCATCAAGCTATGGCAATGACTAAAGATTATGTTTCCCCCTTTTCCTGGGCTGGCATTAAAAGGAACCCGACCGTTGTGCCAGTGATCGGATGCATCCTCGTAGGATGCACTTTAGCCACATCTTATACCATTAGATTAGCTACGAAGAATCCAGATGTTACCTGGAACCCGAAGAAAAAACCTCACCCCCAGAACGATTATGAACACAGAAACTACAAACTTCGCAATGTCGAACCCTTCGATGTTACCAAATACGAACACCCCAGGCCGAGGTACTGATGAGGTTGGCCAGCTTCAAGTCGATACTAGACTAGATGATGTTACGCTGTCAAGCATGTTAGAGTAATTAAACACAATTCAAACCCTTTCTTCAAATCCAATTATATCGCCTCGATCATACGCCTACCCTCGAGCGAATGACTCGCAGTCCTCAGAACTCGACAAGGCAGGTGAAAAAAGATCAATAATGAGATATTCCGATGTCACCCGTGAAAATAAATTGTGAGAGCATAAGACATTAAGATTGAGGGAAATTTATTAACTAATAGCTATACAACCTAAGATATAAGCAGTACACTCGGGATCGTTTCACTCTATCACCGAATGTATTTATTCATGAACCTTTTGTGGAACTCCTGCCTGAGTGTATCATTGACGTAAGGGGTTTTTTTGGGATCAGGTGCGTCTCGTGCACAATTCTTGAACGGGACGTCTTCATCCCACCGACGTTTGACTGAGAATGTTGACTCGGTATCATCATCGTAGCTCAATCTCACTCTACCCTCGCGTTCTCGCTTCTCCTTCTCTTTTCTCTCTTCCTCTGCTAGTCTCTCCTGTTTAATCCTGTTGAGTTCAGCCATCAGCTCTTCTGGGTCATCGTCGTCGTCATCATCTGTGAAATCGGATTCACTGAGATCATTGTCGCTGCCAAAGTCTTCGTCCTTATCTAATTGAGCCATCTTTCTCGCATTCACTATGATCGGCACCTTTCGACTCAGCTCATCTTCATCTATCACAGACTCGTTGCTTAACAATGCCTCTTTTTTGGCCTCCCTTTCCCGATCCATCTCGGCTCTGATCGCAAGCCTAACTTGTGTGGCCTGCTGTAGGCTGGGTACATATTTGTATTCCGTGGACTTTGATTTTTCTATCTGGGCAATCTTTTCAAGCTCTTCCAACTGGGCGGCCAGGTCTCGCTTTCTGACCTCATCTGGGGTATCTTGGCCTGGAGCTCTCTCTTTGAGGGTTAGATGTGATGGAAGATCTCGACTGGACACCAAATGGGACAGTTTTCCAACATTCCTATCCTTGACACCTTTGCCCCCCTTAGCTGGGTCAAAGGTAGGCCTTGCAGCAGTTGTCATGTTTCAGAAGATTCGTGTGAGCACAAATGGAGTTCCAAACTAGAAATTTTCGATATTTTGAGATTTTTAGCGCGAATGCCTCGTCAAGCTAGTCTAGAGCTGGAGACAATGTGGAAATATGCATCAGGGAGGCTTCTCTGAACATTAATATGCAGTTAATTCCAGGAGTTTTCCTGCAATGGTAGGGGAAATATCCAGAATTTTCTGCTATCCGTAGCAACGAAGGCGCGTCAGCGATGATGTGTTATTGTGCACAGCGAGCAAGTTGTTTTTCTGCGTGAGCTAAAGTCCTCATCTCATCGTGTGTTACTTGCAATAGAGAACCGTCAGGAAAGATTCGTCACGACATATCAGCATTTAAATTTGTCCAGCGACAAAGAATCGAAAATATAATTTTCTCAACCTAACCACTGATCTATTTCTGACACAGTTCTAACATACCTCACAGAAGTTTCCACATTCTCTCAGACAGATCATCAAAATACAACAAATATCACATCATGGCTGCTGCATTCGCTTCAAGTCCAATCAACGAGTTCTTCAGGGGACTCGATAGAAGACTAGAACCGCCAGTCAAGAATCACTTGAAGCAAGTCTACTCAACATTAGCATTGGCTACCTTTGTTGCAGCGGCAGGAAGCTATATCCATCTATTTACGGATATTGCAAGCGGAGGCTTCATGGCTGCTATGGCAGCTCTGGGATTTGGACTTGCCATCACATTGACCCCTAACGAGGGAAAAAACAATCAAAAAAGGCTTTACTATCTTCTAGGATTCGCCGGCTGTACCGGACTTGCATTGGGCCCGCTCCTAGACATCGCCATGTACATGAATCCAAGGATTGTCCCAATGTCGCTCGTGTCAACCTGTCTGGTTTTCGCTAGCTTCTCACTGAGCTCGATATTCAGTACACACAACAAATGGCTCTATCTTGGTGGTGGTCTCTTCTCTGTTCTAAGTGTCATGATGTTTGTGTCAATCATCAACCTTTTCATTGGATCCTATTTCCTGTTCCAAGCGCAGTTGTACCTTGGTCTTATTATTTTCTGTGTCTTTGTTATGTATGACACTGCCGTTATAATTGAGAAACGTCGCATGGGTGACGATGACCACATCAAACACGCCATGTTGTTATTCACCGACTTCGTCGAGATTTTCAGATCATTATTGGTCATCCTCATGCAAAGAGAGAGGAGCAGGGGAAGGGGCAGGAATTCTGAGCGAAAGTAACCGAGGTCACGAGGGAGCAAGATTCGTCGTCCGCTCTCGGAGACGATGAAAGTTGACTGACTGGGACCCATGTACCATGTTCGCACATCAGCATACAGGCAGACATACTCCAGGTAGTAAGCTTTGTCTGCGTTTCCTTTCTGGCCCTATTAATCAACACGATTCTCCAGATATAAACGGATTCCCGGGTAAATCTTGGAGTGTTTGAGGGGACGCCTGCGATCATCGTTTTCATGATCATGGGCGTAGTCGTGATCCCAATCAATAAACTTTGTATAGTTTCAGTCTATGAAGTTGACTTAAGATACAGATGCGCTTTAACCTGTCTGTGTATCAAGTTACCCTCTTGATTCGCCCCATACGTATTCTACCTTGTTATGCTCGGCAAAGTGTTGGACCAAGTGTAGTCTAGTAGACGATTGAATTCGTACCATTTGTCTGTGATGTATGATAGAAGTTAATCCAGATCCCTCGAAGTCTCAGCATAATTGAAGGATCTTCGGTGGAGCAAAACAGTTCTTATTGGAAACAAAATGCATTTCCGGTGCATAATTTTAGGTCGTAGTTCAACATCTCTTGGGTATGTTAGTCTTTTTGCTTTCCAAACATTCCTTATCATTGCCACCGTGCAAAGCGACACAACAACGCTAAGGGATGGTAGCCTGGCTAATTACCGGCCTGTAGCGATCGACGAGTCATGGAGATTAGTGGGCGCATCAGGTGCATCAGGCTCGGATAGTGTCCTACAGACCACCTCAAAAGATATATCGTTTGAGGGTCCAGTAGAGACTAAAAGTTTGAAAACTGGCATGGACGATTTTAGTCTTAGTAGAGAAATTGATGAGACAAAGATCGACAGAACTATCCAGGATGGACCCCTAGCGGTAAAACTAGAGGATGTCGCCGGCTGGACCAAGGAAACATCAGGCTCTAAGCTATTCAGGATGCCTACCGCGGAAGAACAGTTCCGCTCTCGAGTCATATCAGCCGAAAACAAGGATCCGCCAACATTTGTTACATCCAAGATAGCCTATCCAACGTCTGAGAGCACTGGCTCGGATAGAGTGCTCGCGAGGTACAGAGTCATAGTTCCAATATTTCTACCTGCACTTAAGAGAAAGATCCTCAATCCAACGAGACGTCCAACGAAATACATCACCGAAACAATAACAGAGATGGTCCCAGTCAAGCAAATTGTACCACACGTCAAGGAGGTTGTCAGAGCAGAGCCAGTCCCTCAGAGTCTGATCACCGATTTCGTCAGAGTTGATGGCCGGAAGTTGCCCGAAAAAGTGGACGATAGAGTGCAACCTAATGAAGCGATTGTGAAGAAAGTCATTCAGAATATTGATTAAATTCAGTGGGCACTCAAAAGCTATTGAGAATCTGGTCGATTCTCTTCAACTAAATGTCATTATCTAACTTAGTCTGGCTTGTATCCTGAATGGATGCACGAAACCCCTTGGGCCAGGTTCTCGTACGAGACACTCTTGAAGCCGGCCTCAGCTATCATCATTTTAAAATCATCCTGATCGGGAAATTGAAGTATGCTTTCGGCTAGATAACGATATGACTTGTAATCACCAACAACAACCTCGCCCATTATCGGCAGGACCTCAAGTAAATAACGTTCGTATGCTCTTCTGAGTAGTGGATTCTTGAAATCACTGAACTCTAAACACATGAATATTCCACCCGGTCTGAGAACTCTGAACGCCTCCTGCAATGCTTGATCTATATCGGCAACGTTCCTGATCCCGTAGGCGATTGTGTAAGCATCGAATGTTTCGTCTTCGAAAGGCAGATCTAGTGCATCGCCCACGGTCCATTCGATTCTAGAGTTGTTTGGAAATCTTTTCCTTCCCTCCTCTATCATATGTTCGTTTATATCACAAACGGTGGCAGTAGAGTTGGCATCACTAGCTCGCAAGAATCTCATAGCGATATCACCAGTGCCACCGGCTACGTCAATCAGTTTAGTGCTTGGCAGGGGCTTCAACTTAGATACGAAGTAGTCTTTCCAGAGTCTATGAATGTAGAGACTCATAAGATCGTTCATCAGATCATACTTGGGAGCAACATTCTTGAATACATTATGAACAAATTCCGGTTTCTCGTCCTTGTTGGGTAGAACACTTTCAGTGCTCATGCATCTATTGGGGAGTCTAGCTCTTTTTGTCGACGAGCGGATACAAAATTGAGTGAAGTTTCTGGCCAGCATCTTGGACCAAGACGATTAGACAAGCATCTGTGCTTGAAAATGTTTGATGAAACCTTGTTCAATCTCAAAGAGACATTATGTCAAGATGGGAATAATACATTTGTTTTGAAAGGAAACGAAAATGAAAACATCGACCCAAGTTCGATGTTTGCGCCAATACGAACCACAAATCACGCAGAGCGAATTCTCATGCCGTCTGGAGAAAGTCCAATGCATAGAGCTGAATGCGAAAGATCACAGTTTTGGTTTCCCCACAACCTTTGTGCCCTTGCGAAGTGAAAGGCGTGCCTGTCTGTTTAATATATATGGATTCCATCAGCAATCTCTAGGCCTCCTCCATTCAAGAACCAACTTAATCAATAATCTTATAGAACCTATACGAAATGAGCAAGGACTACATATCACCCCTGTCACTCGCCGGTATCAGAAGGAATCCTTCTGTTATACCTGTGGTCGGGTGCATAGTGTTGGGTTGCAGTTTAGGAACAGCGTATACGCTCAGATTGGCCCTCATGAATCCCGATGAAGCCTGGATATTCAAGAAGTCACGTCCCGAAAAAGATTATGAGAAAAAAGAGTACAAAACAGAGAATAAGGAGAACACTGAAAAAGCCAAGGCGACAGAATTGAAGCTGCTAGAATATGTCATGAGCCAAGAAAGAAAACAAATCCAATTAGAAAACCAGCTGGCCTCTCTGAGGGAAAGACTTGAAGATTTCAAACAACAACCGAGTCCTCAACAAAAGACAGGCACTGGTAACATCTTTGAATTGAGCGAGGTGATGCAAGCTCATAACATGGCATTAGAGGCTCGGTTTAAGACGAATCTAGAGGAACAGCGTAAACTCATGATCCGTGAGCACTTACTCAAGGTAGAAGGTGAAATATTAAAGGTAGAGAACAAGTACAGACCAACTATAAACAAGATCAAGGAATTGGATGCTCATTTAGAAAATCAACGTCAAATACAACAGAGGGAGGCTCCCGCCCGCCTACTATGGATTTCATGCCAACAATTGTTGAACCGCATGACGGATGCTCCTCAGAAACCCCTCGAAAAGGATCCTGCATATGAAGTTCTGAGTCAGTTCGCAGCAAATGACAATCAACTAGCCATAAGTGTTCTCAACTCCATACCTCCGAAGGTCTTGAAAGAAGGTGTTCAGAGTGAAGAAACTCTTGCTGACCGTTTCTCCAGGCTGGAAAAAGTTTGCAAGCGCGTGGCGTTGGTAGATTCACATGGGGCTGGGTTAGGAAGATACATTCTATCTTATTTGCAATCATTATTCATCATAGACAAGGGTGTGCCGGTTTCAGATGATGAAGTTGAAGGAAAGACGTTAGTTGACCCCACGGCATGGACAACGTTCGACATCCTTGCGCGTGTTCGTTATTGCTTGAGTAGGAGAAATTTAGAGCAGGCCATTAGATATGCAAATCAATTAAAGGGTCAACCTCGTGTGGTTGCTCGTGATTGGATTCGTGATGCTAGATTACATTTGCTTACTAGGCAAGCGTTAGGTGCTTTGATGACACACGCCGAAGCTATTGCTTTAGACACAACCCAAAGCTCGATTTATTTAACCCGATTTGAACAATAAAATGGCCACTTGACCTAAATAGAAGTAGATGAAGTGTTTTGTTTCGTGGGTTACGTAAGATCCAAAGTTTCTTCCAACTATACAATGCCAGGTGGGGCTATATTTTTTGTCGAATTCTTTTTTTATGAAAGCAGCAATATCTTTTTCAATATTGAACTTCTCCAATGCTGTGACGGCTATTTTAACAGCTTCGTCCTGCATCTGGGCATTCATGTCGGCATTTTTGATAACGGCCTTCTTTTCCGACATCTTGGATGTTTTGATTTGGTAAATGTGTTTTAGAAAATGAGACTTGGAGTGCAAATTCTAATTGTGTATCGGTTTTACAAGTTATAAAATTTAAGTCGTGTTCTATCCGACACTCTCACATTATTCGTGTCCGGTCGCGCCCGCGCTCGTTGTTCGCAACGTGGGATTTTTCCACCAACCTGAGCTGAGGTGCGGCGGGGATTTGGTGGGAGTTTGGGATGTTGGTGTTTTGCGCTACGATTGGTGCTGGTGTTGTCATGATACGCAGGGGGAGAGAATGTGAATTTTTACAGGCTCAATCTGTGAAGTTTAATCACTTTTCTCAGGCCGTGGAAATCGGGGATCTTAGGCGACTTTTGCCGAAAAATCCACGAAAAATCACTGATTTCACTTCGGATCAGAAAGTTGGCCAAATATCACAATTATGGCCGAAAATCGGAAATTCCAACTGAGACAGGCCTCTCCGCTAACCTCAGCCTCTTGCAGCCTTCACTTTTATACGGCTAGTGCTGGAATCAGCCTCCTTGTTTGATCCAAAAACAAATCTAAGGAGGAGTTTCAAAATTCAGGAGAGAGTGAGAAAGAATCATTGAGAGGAATTGTGATATTCTGAGCTCTGGACAAATATAGGAGAGCTGTGAAAGACTGAGACTCGGATTGAGTGAGCCTGGTGAAATTTTCCGCTTATCTCCCTCTAGTGAATACAGTTTTCCGAAACGAAAACACAAATCAGGACTGGGCCACACTTTGGTCAGCCGAGCACCGTGCCCGGCCTGCCCCACCCTTTCGTGGAGCGCGGGATAGCCGATGCGCAAGACTTGCCATCCGAGTTAACAAGATGGTTAACAAGAGCCTAATCCCTAGTGGAAGATACGATCGTTATCTTTAGTTGGTTATTTATTTGCAAATGGGTCTCGTTTGGAAGAGGAGACGTTTCATGGGATGTTGCATGAGTTATCAGTTTGTGGCAGTAGTTTGGGTGACAATCGATGGGGCTTATCGCCGTCAAATTATCATCTCGTTGGCAGAGGCTCATCGGGATCCTTAAGGGTGTGCCACTGGGCGATGGGTCGCCTGGGGCTGGCAAGCATATCCATCCAATGTCGGAGCTCTGAGCCTGTTGGCGAGCTGCAACCAAGAACAACCTTTCCAATTGGATCGGAACTTCCAACTCGGTCATAATCAATCACCTTGATAACCAGCTGAACCTTTTGAATGTGCTCGAAGGGCACCTCGAATGTGAACGATTCGTTATAATAGGGATTCAGGGTGAACATTTTGATTGAGGTTTTCTTCTTCTTAACTCGTTTTCCTTCATTGTCGAAATGGGTTGGAGTAATTTTTCATCCAATGGCGTCGGATGACGAGAATTGGGCATTTGAGTCAGGGGTTGGTTCCAGTTAGGTGGATGAATGGATAACAGAATGTGTGATGGGAATGAGAATGAAGGGTTGGCAGCATTGTTGTTTGAGGCAGATCCTGCTGCCAGACTCTGGCTCAGGTGTATTTTTTCATCAATTTCGGCCAGCAGGCGCCACCGATTTGGAAGAGAATAAAGGCCTGGCTAATGGTGCTCAGCTCGGTTGCGGAAACCAGGAGCCTGAACTGCAAACACGCGCCACAGTCCATTGGTGGTGCACTGGCTCTTGCACAAGCCAGGCGTCACGTGCGCACGCAAACAGGCCCCCGGTTGCGACTGGCAGGCCTTGTGTGCGGGCTCAGTCCGCCTTGGGCCAAAGGTGGCGCCTAATAGGCGGCCACAAATCCCATTGCTCGCCATTGGCCCAATCCAATTGCACCTCTGGGCGCCCACAGGAACCGGAGGGCGCCCCCTGGTCCTCCACTGATTTGGAGTGGCTCCCATGAAGCGGAATAAGGGCGAGCTCGTTGGAGTTGAGTCGCCCCCATTGAGACCCCATTGAAAAGAGCCTTTGCAATGGCCGGCTGGAGGTGGCCAGACCTGGATGGAGTGGCTGGCACAGGTGCGCGTGCTCATCGTTCCAATGGGCCTTTCAATGAGTTCAAGCTCGAGCCCTAAGGGTCGAGGGGAGGAAATCCGATTCTATGCTCTCTCGAGTGGATGGGGGATCATGATAAGGGCGCAAAAGGGGGCTCCTGAAGCGGCTACTCACCGTTTATCATCAGCGCAATCTTGACGTATGGGTCGGACAGGCCGCCAACATCCATTTTTTTCAAATTTTTCGCCTCAAGGATCACGACAGTTAGCTTGCCAGCTGTCGGCACGTAGCGCAAACTGAAGCAAATATCGCCCAGCTTTTGCTATTCGTTATTATATTTTCATTTTCCGCCAATACAAATTGAACGCATTGGTGAGTTTGCGACGTTTTTTCAACGTTTTTTTTGGCGTTGTTCCGTGTTTTTTCACCGTTTTTTAGGCATTTTTTGGCCAGAGTTTGATTGGAACAAGAATGGGAAAAGGCAGATCACATGCCAGTTTTGGTGTTCGTTTCCGGTGTTCGATTTGGGCATTCGATGGTGCATTTTGAGTGCATTTTGGCACAGGAAGTGGCCGATTTGCGTGCAGTCGCGTGAAGGTGGGTTGAATTTGGCCCAATTGGGTTGAATCGCGTCGGATTGCATTAGAGTGGACGAGTGGTTAGTCGTTGGGGGCTTTGCAGGGCGACATTGCGAAGGAGGGAAGAGACTTGCTTGGGGAGGCAAGTTGGAGGCAAGTGGTTTGTTGCCGCCGAGCCATTGGAGTAATTGGCGTCCCAGTCAGGCAGGCTGGCGAGTTGAGCGAGCGAAATGGGGGCTCCTAGTTTAATTGGAAATTAATTTTCCCAGTTGGAGGCCAGCAGAGTGTGACAGGGCCAGAGACTAGACAGTGGCCGCCGGTGGCAAGGCGACCGAGTTAAAGGTAGGCCTCCTGTTTGTTACACTGAGCACGGAGGCCAATTGGTGGCGGCAAGAGAGAGAGAGAGTGTGCGATGGAGGGAGCAGTGTTGGCAGTTGTTGGCTGGGCGGCAAGCTTTTGCTCTTGGTGGTGGGAGAGCAAAAGAGAGTGGGGCAAATCAATTTGGGCTTGGGCCGAGTTTTGATGCTCATTAAAATACTTACGCGAAGAGAGAGATGAAGCAGCAGCGTTGGACGAAGCGTTGTTGTGTGTGTGTGCGTGAGTGCGAGTGTGCGGGTTCGGGCGCGCGAGCATAGGGGGCGGCGAGCGGGCGGAGCGCAATTAGCGTGCGTTTTGAGTGACGGAGGCCGCAGGGGCGCGGGGCGAGCGCGGGGGCGGAGGAACCGCGCGGGCACGAGCGCGAGCGCGCCAGTGCAGTCGAGTCGAGAAAAGCGGAGTGCGGTTGCGAGTGGGTTGGGCCGGAGCTTATTGTTAGCGGAGGGGCAATTTCCAGCTCAGGCCTGGCTCAATATTGACTCGGCTCGCCGCGACAAAGCAGCCTGGCCACGTCGGGCCGCTTTGGCTCGCAAAGGTCATCAAGATGGACGCGCCGGGGCCAAAGTGGGCGCCCCAAACGGAGATAAGGGCGCCCACGGTGGGCCCCTAATCTGGCTGCGTGCCTCTCTCGTTTGGAGTTGCCAGCGTGGAGACGAGTCGGCAAACGGTGGGCTGCAATTGAATTAGAATCCAGCCAGCGCATCCACAGGGCCGCGGGCGCAAAGGTGGCCCAATTGTATCAAGCTGGTTTGCAGGCTGCACTTGGGCGGCCCGGAAGCAGACGGCGAGCGAGCGTGTCTCTGTGTGTCGGTTTGCGCGGAAGTGTGTTTGCTCGGCCGCCGTGTGTGGCCTTGACGGTCCACTAGGGCCAGCAGGAGGCCGCCGAGCAGACAGAAGGAAGGACACACAGACGGAGACAGACACACACGGCAGCTTAGCCTAGTGCGTAGTGCCTCACCACTTACCTGGTCGTTGTCGTTCTCCACCTTGGTGAGCGGGCGCCACTCCTCGATGGTCTGGGCGAGGTCTATGGTGTTGAGCGGAATCTTCACCTCGCCGATTTGGTCGTGCTTGGAGAACCTGTGTGTTTGTGTTTGTGTTTGTATTTAGCGATGGAAGATTGAAGATTGGGCTCCAATGCCGTTGGGGCAGGTGAATCAATTGTGCTTCGGACGGCTTCAAATCAATCAGCGGCAATTGGAAAAGGGCAGAAAAGGGCAGAAAGAGGAGGAAAGAGGCCCAGCTCGACGGCGCGCCCTTAGCTCTACGCTGGTCTAGGTGCGCGGCTTGAGGTGGGCGTGGCGGCCGGAAGTTGCAAGTTGTCGGCGCTTCTCTTTCGGATGATCGATCAGAGGGCGGCTTTGATTGGCAGATTCGGCGCTGAGTTCGCGTCGAGCGAGCTCTTTCTTGGCCACAAGCTGCACGGAAGTGAGCTCAGAAGTGGCTCGCTGAGAAATAAAGAGCTCAGAAGCAGCTTGAAAAGAAGTAGCTTGCAGGCTACTTCTCTCCCAAAAATGGGGGCACACCTAAGGTGCACCTAAGCTCGTGCAGCTGGCCCGAGGCGGAGGCGGAAGTGGGGCAAAAAGTGGAAGAAAAAGTGGGGGAAAAAGTGGATAAAAAAGTGGAGAAAAAAGTGGAGAAGAGTAGAGAAACTCACCTGTCGAAATCGTAGACGGCGAACACGAGCGTCTTGGAGGTTATTTCGGCATAAGGCACCTTGAAGGTGAACTGTTCGTTGAAAATGGGGTCCAACGTTTTGCGGTGCACCTTCGTTTCGAACTTCTTCTTCTTCTCGGGCATCAAGTAGAGCTTGACGTAGGGGTCGCTGGTGCCGCCGAGATCCATGGCTGGCAGATGGGCGGCCTCGATGACGCCCACCAGCAGACAGGCCTGGCTGAAGTCGTAGTCCAGCTTGAACCTCAGTCTGCCCAGAGGCTCGCCGCTGGTCACCTGGCCGGCGGAGGACTTTTTGCGCCCGAAGCGCCGGAGGGCGCTCGTCTTGGCAGTCTGGCCGTTCTCGGTTTGCGGGCCCGAGTTGTTGGCCGCATTGCTGTTGGTGGTGGGCGCCTCCTTGGTGGCCGGCGAGTCCACCGTTTGCTGCTGCTGCGGACCAGCCGCCTTGCTCGAGACCAAAATGGCCGCCTTCTTGCCCGCCGGGAACAGACCCGCCAGCCCGTTGGCGCCCCCAAATGGACGGTTGCCCTCGGCCGCGCCCTCCTCCTGCCCGCCCCCCTCGGCGCTCTTCGGCCCGCCGCCCGAAGCGCGCAGCCGCCGCGCCCAGTACGCCAGCAGGCCCACCGCGAGCACCAGCAGCCCGACGGCCACGCCCACCAGCAGCGTGCGGTCGTGCGCGCGCGGCTGCATGGGGCCGCCCGTGCTAGTGTGCGCGGGACTGGGACTGGAACTGGGACCGGCCTTGGGCTGGAGGGGGCGCGGCCGGCTCGTTGGGACTGGCGTGGCGGCCGGCGGGCCCGCCGGAAGGGGCGCAGCGAGGCCGCCGCCCAGGTGAGCCTGCTCGGCGTGTCTGATTGGGGCCGGCGGCCAATTAGGCGCCCGACTGGCCGGCCGCTGCTGCTGCTGCTGCTGCTGATTGGCAACTACTTGTGGATCGGGCGCGTCCGGCCGGCCTGGCTCGCTGGGCGGCTCGCTCGGCGCCCCTTCCGCTTCCGTTTGCGAGCTCGGCTCCTCCGTGGGCTCGTCTGTGGGCGGCTCAGTAGTGCTGGTCGTGCTGGTCGTCGTCGTGCCCTTGTTCTTCTTGGGCGGCCGCAGTCGCCCTTTGGGAGCTCTGATCTGGGCCAATGGTCGGAGGAGTTGCTGGGACTGCTCTTGCTCGGCCAGCAGCACCCTCTGGACCACGTGCAGCGCCCCCTCTCCGTCCCGCTTCTCTGTCTCAATCTCTGTCGCTGGCTCCACTTCCGGCCCCACTGGGCGCCCCCTTCTGGCGCGTCGTCTGCGTCTTCTGCGTCTCCCTCTGCCTCTGGCTCTGCTCGGACGGCGCCTCGACGCGCCCACGCCGCCCGCCTCTGCATCTGCTGTCATGGCGCCCACTCTGGCCCCTCTCGCTCATCTGAACACTCGTCGGCCCCGCACGACAGGTGCACGGGGCGCAGCAGATCTTCCCGGTGGCTCTTCCGCTTTCCGCTTTCTGCGCTCGCTCCTCTTCCGTTTTCCACTTTCTTCTCTCTTTCTGGCGCTCGCCCTCTTCTTCCTGCACCCAGCCCTCCGGCTCACTGTCTGCCGCTCACTGTCCGCCGCTCACTGTCCGCCTCTGCTTGCTTTCCACCGCTCGCCCAGAGCCCAGTTGATTTGGGATGTTCCGGCGCTTGTAGCTGGCCGCTTGTAGCTTGGTGGCCGGCTAGAAGCTTCAATTACACGGCCGCACAGCTGGCGCCAAACTGTTTCACGTCAACTCCAGTCGCCCAGCTCGGCGGCTCCTCGTCAGCCGCGCCAGTGTTGCAATAAATCAGCCCAGCGATACAATTTCAACACTTCCACTTGTTCTCCCTCCTCTTCAACTCACACTTATCCTTCCACCTTGCTGCTCCTATTCTCTAACGCTCCTATTCTCTAACACTCGCATTCTCTAATATTCCCATTCTCTAACATTCTCTAATATTACTCTCCTCTGAGACCTGCTCGCTCGACTCATATTCTTGGGCTTACATTTTCACCCGCCTCATATTTGCCTCGTATTTGTCTCTATTTGCTTTATGCTTCCATGAAAGTCGCACTCTTCACTGATTCTGTGTAGCACTTGCCCTCCAAGCTTCAGCCCAAAACAAAGTCCAAAATCACACCAGATCGTGTTCGCTCATGATTCATGAATGACTGCTCTCTCAAGTGTGTCCGGAAGTGGCTCGGTGCTCTCTGGGCGACTTGTGAGTGTCCAGAGTTCAGGAGCGGCGAGTTTGTGCTCCGTGTTGGCTCGCCTCTTTGGTCTCTCTACCGCTGGTGGTCCTCGCCGAGTGCTGCTGGATGTCGCCAGCAGGGCCGCCGCCGCCAAAGCAGTGGTGGTAGTGTGTGAGAGGAGGCCGTGAAATAGGATCTGGCCGGCCGGCGAGTTGTATTGAAAAAGTGCATCACCGGCTCATCGGGGCGCAGACTGTGTGCGATGCGGCCGAAGTGGGCAAAATTCGGGGCAACTCTGCACTTGGCTCTGCTCTGCTCGCAGCAAAGGCGCACTCGCACTCGCACAAAAGTACTAAAGAACTTGGCCCGATCCTCAGCGCTCAACGCACACACTCTGCACGAGCTCCATTGGGCGCCTTCCAGCTGCCTATTCTTCACTGCCAAGCCTCACCTAAGGTGCTCCCGCGCCACTCTATTTGCTCGCCCCGCTCGCCCACGGCTTCTCGCTCGCCGGTTCCTGTCGGCGCCCAATGGAGGCGCAAAAAGGGCCACTTCCTCTGGCGATGGCTGGGCGCCCAGTTGGAGTTAGAATGTGCACACTTGCTTCTTGTCCACACTCACACACACACACTGGCTCCCAATTGTCTCGGACGCATCTCCCGAAAGTGTGTCTCGCTGCTTATTGTTGTTGTTGTTGTTGTTGTTGTCTGTTTTTCACACCACTCGCTCCACAATGGCGCCGCCCCAATGGAGCAGCGGCCAAATTCCAGCAAGCATGTGCAAGAAAAGAAAACATCAGCGCACCTAGAGGCTCGCAAGCAGGCCAGCTCACAAGCAGGCCAGCTCGCCCATTTGCCGGCCCAATGGCTGTGCGCACGAGCGCCCCCCAAAGGCGGCCAGATTGGCGCCGCCCGCAGCTCGAGGGGCGTCCGCGCCTGCGCGCCGCTCCACTGGCGGCCAGCTCTCTTCCGGCCAGCCCTTAGCGCTGGCGCTTAGTCCGAGCCTGGTCCTGGGCGGCCGGCCCACTGGAGCCGAGCGAAAAGAGCCCCACTCGCACCACTGGGGACTCGTTAGACGTAGTTCGTTCTGCAGGCTCGCTGTCTATCTCGATCTCTATCTTCGGGCCAGCGAGAACTTTGTTGGCTTTCACTGGCTTGGAGCAGCCACCAAAGCCCACTGGTAAGCCCAAGTCGGCGCCAGACAGCCAGCGTGATTGTGCGAATTTCGCGAATTGCGCCAATGAGCCCCAAATCAAAGCCACCCACAAAGAGGGGCCCAAACGAGGCCAGCGAGCACTTGGGGCTTGTTTTTGGCCCCGGCTTCGGCGGGGCGGCTCGCGCGCGAGTGGGCCGGCCCAGCGAACCCGCCCCGCAACGCAGCCCAGCCGTGCGGGCGGGGCGCGGGCGAACTGTCGCGCGCGGGGGCCGCGCGCCGAAGGCCGCTCTGCGCGCTGCAAAACAACAAATGCCCATTATCGAGCCTCATCCAAAGTGGCGGCTTTCGATCTGGCCGCAGTTGCTCCCCAACTGCGGCCCAAGAACACACACACGAGCTCACACCCACACACTGTGTGTGGGGGCGCTCTTTGTTGGGCGGTTGTGGTGGTGGAGGAGGAGGAGGCGGAGGAGGCGGAAGGGCGAGGAGGAAGAAATCACTCCAACTCTTCTCTCTGGGGCCTTCGCCTGTCACTTGTGATTGCGGACGAGGAACTTTTCTCGAATCGTCTGGGCCCAGTGAGTGGGCGGCGGTCTGTTGGCGCCCACGGCCAGACAGCCGCGCGCGTCACGCAGGAGCCACTGGAGCCTCTTTGTGGCTGCAAGAGGCAGTCTTGAAAGGGAAGAAAAGCACTGGCTCGCTGGGGCTCTTTTTGCGGCCCAGCGCCAAAAAGGGCCCAGCTCCAAGCCCATTTGGGGCCGACCACTTTTGCAGAGCCGCGAAGCCAGCGGCGCCGCTGGGCCGCCCTCGATGCTTGTGGGCTCGTGCAGCAGCTGGGCCATTTGTTCAACCCATCGAGTGGGCGATGGGGGCGCCTCTGCTCCTCGGCGGGCCCAATTCATCTCGTGCCAACGAGCCGAGTTAGCTGGCCGCCTGGCTGGCTAGCTAGCTCGCCGGCGAGCTGCTGCACGGCTGACAGTCAGTCAGTCGTTGGGGCCCAGCGCAATGGGCCGCAGAGGGACGAGCTGCGGGCTGCAACCAGCCACTGGGGCTAAGGCTCGCCCGCAGCACGCCCGCTGGTCACGGCCGGCTCTGGTTGCAAATGGGGGCCGTTAGTGGGCCACAGTGCACAGCCCCGGCGACGCCCTCCCCTGGCAGCCGGCTGGCCAGTTATTTGGCTTGCCGCTCGTGCGATTGTGGTCGGCTGGCTAGCTGGCTGGCTCTCTGACTCGCCAGCTAGCTCGCTGGCTAGCTAGCTAGCTGACTGGCTGGCCGGCTGGCTGGCTGGCGTCCACCATAGCCATGTTTTGTGCATTAGGCGCGCCCAAGGCACGTCCAAATGGGCGAATAAAGTGCAGCTCGGCCGGCCCACGTCCACCGGCCGCCCAGTCGCTCGGTTCGACATTAACTGGGCGGCCGCTTGGGCGATTGCCGCGCGCCGTCGCTCGCCCCTCTGCGCGCCGGCTGGGCGTGGCGTGTGGGCGGACTCGGCCGGGCGGCGCGCACGCAGTCTGTGCACAGTGCGCGCGCCCGCCGCCGAACTGGGCCCGGCGCGCCCCCGCAGCTCGTCCTCCCGCAGCAATATCACCGCACGCTCGGCCGGCCAGCCCAAACAACGCCCAACCTCAAGCCTCAAGCCTCAAGCCCCAACGCCAAGCCGCAAACTCTCCACCTGTCCCATTCGGCGCTCAATGGGCCACGACAGCGACAATATAACAACCAGTTGTCCCCCGTCTCTCTCTCTCTCTGCCTTTGCCTCTTTCTGCGGCCGGCCACAAAATGGCGCCCCATGGATATTGATCAAAACAGTGCACCGCTTTGTGGCGTCTCTGCGTCTCTGTGGCTCGCCTGCTCGCTTCAAGCCAAAGGCAGAGTCTGACAGCGACAGATAGCGACAGAGAGCGGCAAGCTGGCGGCCGGTGACATTGTATCGCGCCCGATCGGCCATGCATCGGCGCCGGCGACTCATTTTCGGCCAGGCCCAATTTCCTGCCCCAGCGGCTCATGCACCAGCCGCCCAGCCAACAGCTCCACAGTGCAGGCTTACACAGAGACAGCCAGTTTATGCGCCAAGCTGATTGCTCAATGCAAAGACAGTCTCCAGAATGCATGATGATAAATGAGTTTGTTATTGTTCCACAAAGCTGCACTCTTTTGCCATGCATTTTTCTGCCCCTTTTCCCACAGGCTCAGTGTGGCGGCGCTCTTGCACGCGCTTAGGCGGCGCCCACACTCTGCTTACTGTGCCGCTTTTTTCCTCCAAACTCCTTAGCCCCCAAAACCGGCTGGCCCCAAGCTGCCGCCTCGCCCCGAGCAGCCAGCGCCCTGGGCCAAGCGCCAAGACGTTCCAGTTCCGGGAGGCGCCGATGGGCCGCCTAGACTCCTGGCGCCTGAGACTGTGGGACTGTGGCTGGGCCACTCCTCATCCCAATCGGATGGGAGCGAGCCGGCTGGCGCTCACTTAAATCAAGTAGACCATGTGAGAAGTGACGCCGTTTGGCCGCCGACAAAGGGCGCTTGTCTCTGGTGCTGGCGCACACAGTCTGGGGCGCGCTTTGAGTACACACAGTATACACTGCACTGCACTGCATACAGTATACACTGCACACTGAGCGCCTTGGAGAGCGCGCTGGCCACTGGCCCACTGCAGCACACCAGCAAGGCAGTACTGCTCACGTGCCTCCGGCCGCAAGCTCGCCAACTGGCGCACACACTTAGGGACCCCCCGCGAGCTTAGCTTCACAGGAAGGAAGCACCAGCGAGTGCGGTGTGTGGGCCACACAGTGTGGCATTCCCATGAACTGGCGCATCACTGCACTAAGCCGGCGGCCAAGGAGCGGGCGCGTCTTTCCACATGATTGCAGATCGCCTCAACAAGCGGCCTGCGCCTTCAAGCAAACGGCCCACACACACTCACAAGTGCCGCCATCTTGGCAACCCCAAGCAACATAAGCTCGCCAAGAGCCAGGCGGAAGGCAAAGCAAAGTGGGGCCAAATTGTTGTCCGCCTCCATCTAACCATCTCGCCATCTCGCTCCATCTCGCTCCATCTCAGTGCCCACATAGCTCGTCCAGCTCGAGTTCAATTAAAATTTACTCCTCTGGCTTCTTCTTAGGCTGGCTGGCCAACAACAGCCGAGAACAACAGCCGCGAACAACAGCCGGCCAGCAGGCGAGTAAAAAGAAACTAAAACAACTATTGGTTAGCCTAAACTAATAATAATAACAACAACAAAGACAAGGGCCTCTCTCGTCCGGCCACACACAGTCCAGGCCGAGAACAATAAAGCTTCTCTTAGCTAACGACAACGCTCATGCAATCGAACAATTGATAGGCACCAAGCGCCCCTCTTCCCAGAGTCTAGCATCTGATAACCAACTACTGCCAGCTAACTACTGACTCTCTCTCTCTCTCTCTCGGACCCAATCATTATTCCGGTCCGGCCTCCACACACACACACACTCGCTCCAGCGAGTCCCTGTGTGTGTCTCTGTGTGTTTGTGGCAGTAAGTCAGTTCATGGCCGTGTAGTAGACGCTGGTGGCTCGCGATTGCCGCACCGGAACTCCTCCTTCTTCTCCTTTGCCTCCCTCCTGCTGCTCCCCTTTGTCTATGGCTGCAACAAACGTGTCGGCTTTGGTTAGTTCATTGGACGGGCTTAAATCGATCTTTGTATGATCCTCTGGCCGCTGCTCCTCTGGCTCCTCCTGAGGCTCATTGTCCTCGTTGTTGCTCTCGGAAGTCATTCCAGAATCCAAATTGACCCTGTCGGAGCCGCAAACTGATCCCAGCGGAGCCGAGCCAATGCTGCCCCCAGCAGTGGCAACTCCTAATCTTAGTCTCAGTTCTTCCACCTCGCGCCTAAGTAGCTGATTCTCTCGCTCGATATTCTCTCTGCTCTTTTGCTCAGATTTCAAAGTAATCACCAGCTCCTCCAGACTGTGTCTCATTTGGCTTAACTCTTCGGCAACCATTGGGATATCGATATGAACACAACCATTAATAACCTGAAACGAATGAGACGGGGCCGATTTAGTCTCGCCAGCAGAGGCAGTGGAAAGAGCGTTGCCGCCGCCACTTACAGTGCTCGAGTGGTGTGACTGGACAAACAGTGGCTGCTGCAGCTGCTGCTGGTGCTCTTGATGGGCCGCTCGCGCCATCAACGTAGCCCGAGGATAAGGGTTAGGCCTAGTGGCCTGGCCCCCGTTGCTCCCTGGTGACGAACAATTCATCTGCTGACCTTGGTAATGGCCTCTGGACACGAGGCCCGCTTTTTGAAAGCCAATGGGCGCCGTTCTGGCCAGCAGCCTTCCACCGGCAATGGACGGGCCAGCGGTAGCTGGCCGGCTCATGGTGGCCGATGAGATTGGATTGACGATGGCTCTCGCCATCTGTTTATCGTTGCCCCCATTACCCGAGTGATAGGCCGCCAGATGAGAGCTTGATGAAGCTGCAGACAGGGCAGCCGAAGTGCTGGTGGGCAATCTGCTCGCCGAGACTGCTGGCCTCAGGCGCGCCTGCGCCTCCACTTGCCGACCACCCGCCTCCATGGCGCCCCTTTGGTTCGCCACTCTGGCAGACGTTATTTGGGCTACTAATTTAGTCGTTGTTGTTATTGCTGTTCGTGGTGGTGCTTGTGCTGCTGGCTGTGTTGCTGTTTTTGCCGAGATTGTGGGCTTCACGTGTAATTGCAACCTCTGCTCAGCTAAGCCTCTCGTTGCTGTGGGCCTCAGTAGACCTGGAGTGCGTGCCCTCGTTTGTTGCGCGCCCATTCCGAGATCATGCAGCCCTCCTGGAGATCCTGCTGCTGGTGCCATTTTATCCTGGTCCCCTCTAAGCTGACCATGTGTAGAGGTTGGCCCAGCTGGAGCCTCGGACGCTGCAAGGGCACGAAGAGGGTCAGGCTGGCCGGCGGCCAGTTTCAGTCGTTCTAGTGGCCGCACCGTTGTTCTCGGACTGAGCGAGCTCATGTAAGGTTTACTGCTCGGTTTTAGGAGGGTAAATTTGCCTGGATTGCTCGCAAGGCTAGTTGAGGCGTTTGTTGTTGTTGAAGACACTGGTGGCTGAGAATTGCTACATTTGCTGGGGAGTTTCGTTATTGTTGCGGGAGGTTTGATTGATCTCTGCTGACCAAATAGTGTTCTAATAACGGCAACGTTTGTTGAGCTAGTCTCGAATTCATGTTCCTCGGCGGGATCTCTTTCCTCATTGCTGCTATCCATCCTAAATTCTTTAAAATTATCCTATCGTCTAGAATCTTACCAATAATGCTGTGGTACACAAATATTTACAAAGTTCGCCTTCTCTTATTGCTTATCATGACTTAGACACTATCTTATTGCTATCTGATATCGGGCAAGTAAAGCTAATGGTTCTTGTCCTCTTGTTAAGGCACAAAAGTTCTTGCCAACTGGCTAATGTTGAATTTGATCTTTTCCTATTCCATACTACATCCAATCCATAATGTCTTTCGATGATACTATCGTGATAAAGATATTTGCATCTCTGTTGCATTCTACAAACTAGAATCCTTGAGCCCTATTCATTGTTATTGCTATCTTGGAGATTATTCCCTGGAGATCAAAATGAGCACGCAGATATTGTTTACATTCTATGAGCGCTAATTTGAGCCAACTGTCGATCAGTCACGATGTCGACCTAAAATAAATCCTATGATGACAATCATCGTGGACCAGTTCAATAGATTAACGACATGTGATCAATTTGTAACGAATCTAACATGAGGAATTATCTCTGACAACAGGAGTCTACATTGTTGGAGAGAAATTCGCACGGCGCGCTTGGAAAATGTCGTATGATGTGGCACAAGTTGGGCCTCGATGACAGTCATAGTAGATGCACGTTCTCATCTCCATGTGCCAAGGTAAATCGATCTCTAGCTGACATGATGGGAGAACTCGATAACGAAAGCCTATTTGAAGAATGTATGAAAGAAGCCCGATTGGCTTTGGAGGAAAAAGAGGTAGCAATTGGTTGCGTCTTCTACAATTCAGACTCGAAAGCAATTGTTGCTCGGGGTAGGAACAGCACGAACAAGACTAAGAATGCCACAAGACATGCAGAATTGAATTGTGTGGATGAGGTCTTGAGATATTGTATTGAGACAAAGCAAAATCCAACTGATGTCTGGCCACAAATTGATGTTTTCGTCACGTGTGAACCTTGTATCATGTGTGCGCGGCTATTGAGAAATTTGCGAGTCCGCCACGTGTATTATGGTTGTTCAAATGAACGGTTTGGTGGTTGCAGATCAGTTTTGAATGTTGCTGACAATGAAGAAATCCTGGAGCCAAAACTGAGGTTCACCCATGGAATCAGGGAGCAAGAAACAATAGACTTATTGAAAACTTTCTATTCAGGGGAGAATCTGAACGCCCCCGAAGGGATACGGAAAATAAAAAAGAAGCGCCAAGAAGAGCTCATTCCTAGCACAAGTGAATAGCATTCAAATAGACTTAAAAGTATCGACTGATTGGAAAGATGGTCGATCAACTCAGGATATCTTGGCATGATTCGGCCTGGATTCCGCATCTTAATCCAAAAAACATCTTGGAATACTTTTGTCAGAAATCGAATCCTTTTTATGACAAGAACTGTAACAATGAGATAGCTCGCATGCAAAGGCTCATGCCCGAGCAAATGCTCATGATGACTGGGCTCGAGTATATATTGTTGCACGTTCAAGAGCCAATATTATATGTGATACGAAAGCAGGAACGAATCGGTACAGACTCGGTGAATCCCTTGATTGATTACTACATATTAGCTGGAGTTGTTTACCAGGCTCCGGATGCCTACTCGATCGTCCAATCACGACTATTGAACTCCGCATTGAATCTAACAAATGCAATGATAGAATTCCAATCTATTGTCACACACAGCCCCTCAAGTGGCTACAAATGGAAGCACGTCCAAGAGCTAGAGGAATCTAAGTCGAAGGAACGTCAGCAGCCAGCCAGTGAATTGACTAGGTTTCAAACTAAGATTAACAGTCTGCTGGCAAACTTTAGCGAAAACAACTAATGAAATAAGGACTGAATACTTCTATTAAATTGGTTCACTGGAGCTATGTTTCAATTTATGATTAGTATATGTTTCTCGTGAATAGTATATGTTTCTCGTGGTTATCTCAATACCGGTTTGCACATTTTAGAAAGGGCGTACAACTTGAACAGGTTACCATCTTGAAGTGTTAAATGAAATACAAATTGCGGATCTTTGCTGATATATTGAAGATTGTCAAGGTGTTGTATGAGTTTGATTTCGGTGATTTGTTTCGACCCCTTTGGTCCCTGATTGAGCACAATGAGATTGCAAGCTCTTCTGATCAACTCGAGCGCCTCGTACTCGTCCATTGTTTTTCCATTTATTGCCTGGACCGGATCTTGGCTACCATGTTTGTATTTGATGATCTCTTTGATGGTGAGCTTTCTGTTCTCCTCGAAACGTTTGAGCGTATTCTCAAACCAGCCATGCAAAGCCCAAAGAGGCACCTTTTTGACGTCGGGAAATTTAATCTGATTCATGTAGCTAGTGAGAGCCTTGCTCATTGTGTCCACGTCCTTGTTTGCCATCAGCATTGTCATACTTGAGTTGTGCAATAATAGCTGACACCCGCACCTAAGGGCAATCCTAGTCTTCTCACTATCGGACATTTCTGCATTCTTTCTCAGCCAATCGAATGGGCTCTCATCGCCAGTCATCATTGAGCATGAGCTCCGCAGTTGAGCTAGGGTTTGCTTGACCCTTTGCCAGTGTTCACATTGTTTGAATTCCACAGAGGCGTGCCTCAGGGCAGTGTCAACGTCCCCGTCGTCAATGGTATTCAGGTTGTCCATTTCCTCGTTGGGTGTGAGCAACTCGTAAGGATTAGCCTTAACCAAGTCCAGATTGTCGGGCTTCAATTTGAAGCTGTCCAAGCTCTCGATGACAAGTAGTTTGCATATCTTTGAAGCCTGATAGGTGATGTTCATGATTGGATTGAGCTCAAGCAATTCATAGAACACCATTGGACTGATTCGTTGCAAATTTTCCATATAGCCATAGAGCCATTGGTCGTCGCGAGAAATCCGGCGACAGATTTGTAGAATCTTCCACCAGAGTGTCCCCTTGCCGTACTGGTTGAGCATCTGAGTCCTAGGCAAGAGTCTGAAATCTCGGCGGAGAAAGTAGTCCTTTGCGGCCACTCTGATGGAGATGCCTTTCACCAAAACGTCCACATCGCTCCACATGTATTCTGGATACTTGTTCTGTTTTCCATACTTCTCCGAGCTGAGCAATCTCTTGATGGTCTGATAAACTTCATCCATCGCTTCGTCAACCTGGTAGAAGTCGTCCCAGGGGAGTGCATTCAACTGGCAGCCACAAACTCGCGCCAATTTGAGTCTTTCATCGGTGGAGATTGCCGAAATCTGCAGACTGTTGTACACTTTGAGGGGTCGACAATAGCTGGTGAGATTCTTGATTGGCCTTTGTTGGCTGCAGTCCAGTTGGTTGTCCTCGTCTGTGGCCGCCCTTGCAAGCTGAGCACCCAGGAGCAAGATTAGAATAATTAGTTCTAGGAGTAAGGCTGATGTGGCGTCCATTTTGTTACGAGATCGTTGTGTGTTTTGGTGAAAAAAATTTGCTCTGTTTTGTACACTTAAAATGCTAATTGATTTTGAAGAACTGCTCAAAAATGAGGGCCCACCTGTGTAACGACAAGTGAAGACTAGGTTGCCGGCCAGAGTCCAAATTTGAGACTCCTAGTGAGCCGGCCGGCCTTTTATAGGAGCTAGCGAGTGGCCGGCGGCGTAACAGCAGAGTGCAACGGTCATAGTCGCGCGCCACTCGCCGCCTATGGGCCACTGTGTACATTGTGTACGCTGTTTACGTTTGGCTGGTGTTGGCCGACACGCAAAACAGGCAAACCGGCGGGCTGCACGCGCACTTGTTGAGCGCCGTCCACTTGCAGCACTGCCAGGTGTTTGTGTTTGTATTTATCTGTGGCGCCAATGAGTCATTGGAGACTGGCCGTTGCGAGAAGCACCACGTTGAGCGATCATCAGCCACTGTGTGAGGGAGCTGGCAATTGGGAGCGGCAATTGTCGGCCAAGAAATGGGAAAGAAATGCCGAAGAAATGGCCAAGGATCATCCTCGCAATAGAAGTGTGCCAATCCAGGGGGATCTCTCGCTCAGGAGCGATCGGCGAGCTCATCTCTCTGCAGCCGACCGCAAGATTGCGATCACCCTTGCCCAAAGCACTCGAGCCTTTTGGCCGGCTCACAAATGGAGTGTGTCTGGCTCGCTGTTGATTAATTGGCACGTGCTCGTGTGTGGCCTGGAGCGCGTTCCGGGCCGACACGTGTTTGTCTCGCTCTCTTGGTGTGGTCCCCCCGCGTTTGCTGCTCGTTTGTACTGCTTTGTGCTGCTTTGCACTGTCTTGTGCTGGCTCGTGCCACTTCCTTGGGCCCGCTGGTCCACAGTCCATGGTGGATGGGCCTTTCAGAGCAGAGATCACTCATGCCGGCCTGCAAGAAGGCCCCAGCCACAGGCAGAGGCCGCGACACACTCGGGGAGAGATTTCCGCTTGGTGGAGGCGAGCAAAGCGGCTTTGGCGCGCCCGAACACAGTCTGAAAGCCGGCAACAGAGGCTGGAGGGAAAACAAGCGAGCGAGGAGAAGGAAACGGTCCAGCGGCTAAGGTTTGGTTGCTTGGCGCCCGTTTGTCTAGCGGCGCGCATGCTGCTCATTTGATCGCAGAATTATTGGCTCACATTTGGCCACATTTGGCCGCCTTCAACTATCTTTCCGAGTGCGCCCATTTGGCCGCCCATTCCCACACGGAAAAGAGGCCCGAGCGGCGCCCCAAGGGCACAAGATTGAGGAGCAAAAGATGGAGCCTTTGGGGCCGGAGGACGAGGAGCAGTGGGCGCCAGTGGGTGCCAATCAATTGGGCCAACTGGAAGGGGGCGCGAAATTGGATTTGCCCACTAATGGCCGCCCGTTTCTGCGGCCACGCGGCCACCCATCAGCGAGGCTGGGCCGCGTGATGTTGCGTAGTCCGAGGGGGGCGGTTGGCCAGAGGCGCCAGTCTGCAGTTTCTCACGCGCCTCCAGGGCGCATAGGGGCGCAGACTGTGTGCGCTGCTTGTAGTGTGCTCTGCTTGCAGTGTGCGCTGCTTGTAGTGCAGAACAAGCACACTCTGCGCCAAATGGGCCCGCGCGCAGTTGTCACAACGCGGCGCTCCATGCGGTCCCACTTAAGCCGGCGCCCATTTGGGTCGGCGCTACGGGCTCACTGGGCGTCTTTTGGGCTCTTTGCGGCCGCCAGAGACAGTCCTCGGGTGTAACTCGACACTGGCGCCGAGCGCCGAGCGCCCAGTGGCCAGTGGCAATCCATCGGACTCGACGCTCCGCTGGGCCCCTATTCAAAAGTCACATAAAAATAAAACGAACCTCAGATTGTCGTCCGGCTCTTGGGCCAAGTGGAGCCTAGAGCTGGCTGGCTGTGTCTCTCTGCGCCAAGAGACACACTCTCAGAGAGCCAATCTCGAGCGGCCGAAATTTATCGACTGTGCTCCGCGAGATCAGCTTTCAATTGTTAAACGCGACCATTTCCATCAAAAGCTCCACTCATGCTCCAGTGTTTATTTTCGCCCCCTCGAAATGGCCGAGAAACAGTCGCTCGAACAGCGCCGAAACTGGAGCCCAAAAGCGAGCGGCCAAAATGGGAACAACATCAGCCGACCGGAAGCGGCTAGTGTCCCGCAGCAGAGGACTGGGCGGCCGAAAAAGATGAGGACGAGGAGGAGCTGCTGCTGCTCGCGGAGCTGCTTCTCCTTAATGTCCTTCCGTCGGCCGCCAGCTCCAGAGACTGGCTCTGGCGGCTCTGCTGGAGGCGCGAGAGACTGGCTGCGGGCGAGCCTCCTCGGTCCTTGTCGTCCACTTTGGGCGATCTCTCAGACGCAGACTCGGACTCGCGCGGCCTGTCCACCAGCAGCTGGCCGCCCGACTGGCTGTCGTCGGGCACCTGCGGCACTTGGGCCAGCTTGCCCACCCGGTCGGGCAGCGTTCGCTGGTAAGGCAGCGCCAGGCTGGCCAGCGGCTCGCGCATCCTGTTCCTCCAGGCGCCCTTGTCTGCGGCCGCTTGTTGCGCTGGTGTCTCGATGGGAGCTTGCTCTGTGGCCTCCGCTTGTCCCTCATTTTTGTCCGAGTCCACTTCCGGTTGGTGGGGCCCACCAGGCTGGCCAGATCGGCGCAGCTTGTGTCTGAGGCCGTCGGCCACCATTGCGGCGGCGGCGCGGCTCTGCTGGGCCGCCGCCTCGAGTCGCGGCTTCACGTGCGTGCGCACCTTCGTGATCAGGTCGCCCACCTTGCCCGACATGACGCGCTCCCTCAGCCGGGAGGTCCAGGAGGGCCGCTGCATTGGGAAGGTCACTGGCACGAAGACCACGGGCGCAAAGAGCTGCTCCTCGTCCTCGGGGTACGAGTCGTCGTCGTCGTACGCATAGAACTGGTCGTCCTTGTACGGGCGCTCGTGCGCATACCAGCGATCGTGCGCGTTCGCTCGCTCGTGCGCGCGCGACCCTCGCCACCTGTGCGAACGGTGATGCGTGCGCGCTCGCCCACTTGCGCGCGCCCCACTGGGCCAGTGCGCACTGGCTCCCACCGGCCGCGCTCGTACGTCTTGCGCCCGGCGGGCCCAACTCTCGCCCGTCGTGCGGCCTCGCTCGTACGCCTGCCGCTCGCCGTGCCCACTCTTGTCTCTGTCCACCCGGCGCCACACCTGCTTTTGCGGGCGCCCCCAATGTCTGGCCGCCCCGTCGCCTCTTCTTCCTCCTTGCCAACTTGAGAAGCGACGACTCCCCCACTGGCTCACTCGACCTTTCTGCCTCGGCAGCCACTCCCTCCAGTTTCTCGTGCTCTTCTCGCCCCCATCTGGCTGGTTCTCTGAAGACTGTTCACTCTCTTCCGGCCACTGTTGCAAGTTTGTCTGCCGGCCGAGCTGGGGAGCTGCTTCCGGGCGACTGTCCTCTCCTAGAGTGGCGCCTCCAGGCTGCTGACCAGTGCCTGTGTCTGGCGGGCTCGGTTGACCAGAATCGGCCCCCTTTTCAGCCGCTGGAGCTCCCTCGCTCGAAGCAGGCGGACCGGGCGCCTCGTTGCTCGGCTCGAGCTCAGCCCGCACTTGAGGGCCACTTGTTGGGGGAAGTCCATGTTGTCCGAGATCCAGATGGCCACCCTCAGACCTGGAGACTTGCGCCGATTGGGCCGAGTCCGCTGAATTGACGCCAGGTGGCGCCCCAAGCGCGCCACTCTGCTCGCCCTCTTCCAAGCTTTCATCATCCTCGTCCAAAGGCAACTCGGCCTCTTCCTTCAGAAAGTGCAAATCCTCTTCTTGGTCCTCGTCTTCCTCTTCTTGGTCCTCGTCGTCTTGGTTTCCAAATTTTGCACTCGCCGCTGCCTCCTTGCTGCTCTCGAACTGCTGCTCTCTTGCTTCGGGTTCAGAGAGCTCAGCCGGGAGCTCGACTCGCCCAGAGGCCTGCTCTGTGCCCGAGCTTTGCTCCGAAATTGGAGCAGTGAGAGGCCCCTCGTGGTGCTCTTCTGCGGCCAGAGGAAACCAACTTGGCCAACTTTCACCAGTCTCGTCAAAATCTTCATCCCAATCGTCCACTTGAACAGGCTGGGAAGTTCCGCCGGGTCCATGTTGGTGGTCGTCTGGCGCGGGATCAACTTGAGAAACCTCGCCGTTTAGTTGGCTCCAGTTCTGACTCACCTGAGAGCCGACCTCTGAATGCAATCGTGCTTGCTCTCGACGACTCTTTTCCGGTTCTGCGTGCTGCGAATTGGACTTTGCTTTGTCCGGAGGTGCCAGAGGCTGCATTCCACCTGAAGGTGCTAAGGGTGGCCTTTCCAGCCTCGATTTGCCTTCCGGTTTCTCAGCTTGGTCTTGGCGCTGTTGGCTCTTGGGAGAGCTGGTCGTTGGTTCTGACTGGCTAGCTTGCAGTTGGCCGCTATTTTCTCCCTGAAAATCTTGATTTTTCGCCGTACTTCTTCCGTCAGAGAGAGAAAGCTCTCCAATTGGATTCTTTTCTCTCCCTTGCGACAGTTGCTCCTTCTGTTGAGCTTTTGCAGCTGGCTGGTCTTCCTTCGACGACGCAAAAGTAGGCTGATTTTGGGGCTCAAGTTTAGGTCCAGCTTCAGGCCAAAGTTTGGGCTTGAGCTCGGTGTTTTCTTCCCTTTTTGGACTCTCATGAAGCTCAGCTCCCTGTGCTGCCTGAGACTGGGGCTCTTGGAATTTACTTTCCTCCCACTCTTGGAAATCGCCATTTTGCGCCCCCGGAACTGGCCCCTCAATCTCACTGACCTTTGGGCGCGAGACTTCTTTCGAGTCTTCGTGCGAGTCTTCGTCCAAGCTGAGCTGTGGCGGTGTGGACTTTTTCGGCTCCAAAGAGAAGCTCACTGGATCTCTGTGCTCCGCCAAATCTCCGCTGGTAATTTCCGCTGAATCAGGCCCAAACTGACCTTCAGCGTGGGCCCGATTTTCATCCATCGCCAGCCACTCTTCGAAGTCGGCCGCAATTTGGTCTGCATCATCGAGCGGCAAAGTGTGCCAGTTTGCACGAGCACCTTCCGGCTGGCTCGCTGCTGGCCGCTCACTGTCTCTGCTGGCGAGCCGAGCGCGCCCATCGCCCCCTTTTTCACTTGGATCTTGGTGCAAGTTCGAAGAGGCTTCCTCGATGGGCGGCCCAACTCGCTGGCCACTTTCTTCACCTCCACTCAGTCCACCAGACACTGACCCATTCTCCTCGAGGACCTGTTGCTCAACCGGCGGGCTCGCCGGTCCAGTGGAAAGAGTGGGCCTCTGGTGTGTGCTTTCAACAAGCTGCTGCTGTTTAGTCGCCGGCTGGTCTGGCGAGTTCAAGGCTGAGCATTGGGCTGGTTGGACCTGGTGGGCAGTTGTTTGCTTCAGCAAATTCAGCCGTTTCCTCAGCAGCTCGAGAATATTCTCCAGCTCGGAGAGCTTAATCTCCGCCAGATCGATGAGCGAATCTTGAGAAGGAGCTTCCGTTTCGATCTCGGCGCCCAAATTGGCTGCACTTGAGACAGTCTGCCGCTCATTGGGACTGTCAGCAGTCGCCAAGCAGAGGAGACAAGAACTATAAATGAGCAGGACGAGTGGCAGAACGTGTCTGTTTAGTTTCACTTTGTGGTGTCGCATTGCTTCCACCAAAAGGGCTGCATTTGGTCTTCCCATTTGTGTGGGTTCTCCGATTTTCGATCTTAAATCCAAAAGTATCAACTTTTTTCCCTTGCTTTTGCAGTTCTAAGATTAAGATAAAGCACTCCTATTTCAATTGATGCCAAATCCATTCAGTTCGATTCCAAGTTCACCAAACTAATCCATATCTAATCGTCATATCATATTTCTATCCGATTCCAGTCCACTCGCTGAACCATGTCGTTCACTCCATCTGATGCGCCGTCCTGTTAGGCGAGCTAGCAGTTAGCTGGACAGAGAAGAGGAGGTGGATTTTATAAGAGTTTTTAACAAGTTTTATATAAGAAGTCGACCTTGAGGCGAACGCAATTTCGCTTGACAAATTCGCTCCTTCAGGTAAATGATGCTGTGTTTTGGAAATAAAAACAAGCATTCATGCTCTCAATTTTTGCCTTTCGAGCGCCTCTTCTCACCACAACGGCGACACAATCGTGGATTTCATCGTGAAGCTCGTCACTGGCGGAAGGGAGTCTATTTTTATCCAGCCGGCCGGTCTAGACTGATTCTTCCAGAGGCGGCCTCTGTTCCGCCTCTAAGCCTCATTAGTCGCAGTTGATTGTTGCAGTCTCGATTGCTTGCGCAAGAGAAGTCGTCGGATGGCTTTCAGATCGCTGGAAACTGTGCAAGATCCCGTTAAATGACGAAAATCATCGAAAGCTGATCGTCGGCAAGCTTCGAATTGAGCGCCAAGAAAAGTGGGGCCAAAAGTCGAACGATCAATGGAGATCAATGGAGCTTATATCTGAGCTTTCAAATTTCTAGAGGCTCCTCGTTGAGCTCTCGTGCAGCTGTTCGAATGTGTTTGAGCTTGTAATTGTTGCGATCAAAGAGCAGTCAAAGGGCAGAGAGTCGCCAGCACGAGTCACGAAATGCAGCCGGAGACCAAACGAAGGACATTAAACAATTATCACTCGCCCTAAGGGTCGGCCCAATGTCCGGCTCGCAGGCCCAGCGAGGCTCCAAGTGGCACTCGCCCGCCCCCGCTGACCTGGTCCAAAGGTCAGCAGAGACAAGGACGGGGCCAAATGGTGCAAGTGGGCCCGTTTGGGACCGTTCGGAGCAATTTGCTTTGCCCGCAGCAATCGATATGCGCGCGCCCAATCGATACGAGTTTGCCCAATCTCGCCTCCCACTTTTGCTTTTGGTCTTTGCTCTTGGGCCAACTGCAAAAGTTGCCCCAACTTTTGCGCCTTAGCTAAGCCAAAACTTTTCAGCAATTGAACCGCCGCAAAAATCTGGAAAACTCGCAAACGAGCCTCCTGAAATCCGAGCAACTTTCTCATATTCCAATCGGCTGCAATTCTCAATCAAGTGGGCGTTCCTCTAAGTGCCAGACGGGCGCCTCTTTTGGCTCCGCAAAGTTTTGGTTGCCCGCAAAGAGCAAAAGTGCACTGAGAGCACTCCTTCCACGAGGAAAAAGTGGCAAAAAGTGGCTAAAAGTTTCTCCAGTCGATCAACAACAACAACAAAGTCAAACTGGCACCACTTTGCCCCAACTCAGCTGAGCTCCACTTTGTTCGGCCGCTCGTCAGCCCGAAGGCGAACAGGTCGCAGCAGCTGACTCGTTAACTTTGATTGGATTCAATTGGATTTGCGATTTGCGATTCGAGATTTGCAATTCCGCCATTTGGCCGCCCAAAATGCAGCACATTTGGCAGCCTCTCTTATTCCTTAGCTCTGCTGCGGCCGCTGCAAGATCGATCTCGCGGCCACGAGCACGGCGCTCGTGCCTCTCCTTTTGGGGCTCGTTGCCAGAGGCGAAGTGGACGAGTGGCAGAGTGGTGGGCAACAAGTGATAAAAGTCGACCATGCAGACACACTTCCAGCGCCAGAGACTGAAGCGCCACGGCCAAAGAGCCTCGTTGCAGAGCCGCCCACTTGGGCGCCCGATTCCGCCGCACTTGGGCCGCCGCTTAATCATAGGTTGGCCCGCTTCTGGCCCACTCCACTCCGGCCCACTTCTCGCTCTGGCCGTGTGCTCTCCGCTGGAATAGTCCAGATTCAAGGCCAGAGATGAGAGGCCGTTTGAGGGAGGCCAGAGGCTGGCGCACCTGGACTGTGAGCGCATTTAATTGTTCCGCGGCATTTTGGTCCATTGTGCTGCGGGCGAGAGAGTATCGGCTTTTGGGCCAACGATATGGAATGAGAGCTGGTTAGAAGTGGCCCCAGTTGGTCGGAAATCCGCCGATTTGTTAGCGCCAAAAGCGCAAAAAGCGACCGACCAACACTCGGCCACTCGCCAGCGCCAGGGGGCGCCCATTGTTTGGGGTACGCGAAAGCGGCCCGCCCACCCGGCAGACTGCGCGCGGGAGCCCGCGGTCCGCGCGTTCGCCGTTCGCTCGCACGCTGCGCCCCCTCTGCGTCCCCCGCGAGGCCCGCCGCGCGCGCTCCGCCCCTGCGCGTTACCCGAAGCGCGCAGAAACAAAGGCGCCGCCCGCCTTTTGCCGGCCGACACTAATCGATCAAGTTGGACCTTGGCCCAAATGCGGCCGGCCAATCGGGCGGGCCCAAAGCCAAGTGGCTCGGACGGTCTCTCGTTCTCGCTGCTCGCAGGCTGCAGTGATAGCAGTCGGCCCAGTTGGCGCAGTCTCGCCCACGAACTCGCGCCTCTCGGCCCAAGAGCGTCAAAAGTCGTGTCCGAGCATGTCTCCCTCGCCTGCAAAAAACCCCTCAAGCTCGCTCCTTTCGCCTCGGGCTTCCATTGCTGCCAGCGAGCGAGCGCCAATCAAACTTGCAGATTAATTGATCGATTGGCTGCCCTCTGGCCGAGAATGGCCACTCTGCCCCTGTGACAGTGGTGGGCCTCTCGCCGGCCAGCCGCCCCATCCACTCGGCCCAGACAGTCCTGCGCGCCGCTCGCCCAAGAGGCACCAGCTGAAGAGGCCACGCCCCCTCGCTGTGGGAGTGCGTCCAGTTGGTTGCGGGAAACGCCCACTGGGAGGGCGGCTGAGAAGAAGTGTGGGCCGAGGAGAGAGCGGCGAGGAGTCGGACACTTGTTGTTGGCCGCCGGGACTGAGGTGGTGGGCCCGCCGGTGTTTGGGCCCCGCGCCAGTCCCGGGCTCTGGTGTTTGGGTGCAGAAATTAATTGGCAACCGAGAGAGAGAGTGAATTTTGCGGGCGAGAAGAGTGGCCATCAATCAGGCGGCGCGAGTTGTTGTTTGCCTTTGGCGGCCGTTTGTCTTTATGCAATTAACAGTGCGCGCGGATTCGGACTGGCTGCAGACGCGCGTCGGTTACTGCGCGTTCTTAGCTGCGGCGCTTGCACTGCGAGATGCAGTCTGCAGTCTGCAGTCTGCAGCTTGCAGTGTGCAGTGTGCGAGCCACACTCTGCAGCGCGGCAAACGTGACCAGCTCCTTGGATGCACTTCGGACAGTCTGGCCGGGGGGCGCCCTCAGCTTCGAGGCTGATGGGCTCGTGGGCGCTCGAGGAGGCCGCGAGTGGCGCAAAATCAATTTCCACTTAGCGGCCGCGATGAAAAATGGACTCGCCCCCGAAGCTGGAGCATTGCGAGGCAGTATTGCAAAGAGTGGGCCGAGCAACAGGTTGGCAGGGCGCAATGAGGGCCCATTTGAGGCCACTTTCGGGCGCAAAAAGCTAAATAAATAAATGGAGCGCTCGTGCACACTTGGCCAGCTGCTGCACCTGGGCCGTCTTATCGGCGGATCGATCGCGGGCGGCGAGCGCCAACGAGCGCTCGGCCACACCACACCAATCCGGGCCGGGATGATGAATCGGCACGCGCGAGCTTCAGGCTGTGTTAGGCGAGCAGACAAATGCGCCGGCGCAACAACTGCAAAGTAACTGGCTCAGATATGGGTTTTTTTCTTGAATTGGCTGGCGAAATTTGATTAATTGGATTGCGTCTGATGGGAGTTTGCGCCCAATGCGTCCACAAGAGTGCATTGGGCGGCCCGAGAGAGCGTCTGCAGGCTGCGCTGTGCCTGCGTGTCTCTGCCGCTCGTTAGCCACTGCGCTCTGCACACTGCCTTCCAGACACAGTGTGTTGCGGCGCGCAGCTGCAGAGGCGCGCAGGGCCAGCAGCTGGCCCGCAGTGCTTCCAGTGTTTGTCTCGCGCGTCTGCAGACAGCACTGTGCCCGCGCGCTGCAAAACAACAACAAACAGAAACAGAAACACAAACAACAACAACAAACGCTCGTCGCTGCCCACTTTTTGTCGGCCGATCTCTCAGGTGCCTTTGTTCTTTCGGCTCGAGAATTGTTTTCCTTCTTCTCTCTCTCTTCGCCTTCTTTCTGCCTTTCCACCTTTCTGCCTTTCAGACTCTCAGTGCCAGAAGTGTCTTCTGGAACACTTCACGACTTCATCTCTCGGCCGATTGTTTGGCGAGCGGGGCCGAAACAAAAGTGGCAACCATTTGATACTCTGTGGCACAATTGGCCGCCAATTTGGAGCCGGCGCTTCGTTTTCAGCCCATTTTCGGCCCATTCCAGAGCTCAGCTGTGGCCAGAGAGTGGCTCTCGCCGAAGCTCAGCTGTGCAGTTGCTCCACTACTCCGCTAAGCTCCGGAGAGACAAGAGTGGAAGTGCGCGGCAGTGTTGGGAAAAGTGCGGCCGATTATTGCGCAAAATTGGATCGTGACCGTTGGGTTTCGGGCGCCTTTTGAGCTTGGGCCGCTGGAGAGTGGCCGGCGAGTTTGCGAGGCTCGTTAGAGGAGCACAGCTTGCGGGAGAGCTGGAGAGATTATTATTATAAGAAAAAAGGTTGAGAAAAGTGGAAAGGGAAATGGAGCTTGAGATGGAGCTTGAGATGGAGAAAATGGGAAGGAGAAGGCGCGTGAGCTGCGCCGCTGGGCCGCCGTTTCCTCTCATGGACTTGCCGCGGACTGTGAGCGGCCAGTGGGCGAGTGTCTGTCTCTCGGGCGGCGCTGCAGCCGCGCCGAGTCGCCGGGAGAGGCACGAGCGCCCGACGAGCTTTGGGCGCCCAAGCAACAGGTTGTTGCGCCAATGTGTTTGTTTTGTCGCCTCTGCTGAGCTTTGGCTCCAGCTTGAGTCTGGCGCTGCTCTGGTGCAAGATGGAAATTGGACACAGTGTTCCGAGTGGAGGTTTCTCCATTCGGCGAAGTTTTCCCCCAATTCGCTGGGGAATTTCGTTCACGACTGTCGAGCCTCAGCCGCTCACAGTTGTCCGGCCAGCTTGGTGTTCCCCGCGCCTGATCAAACATCGTGCCCAGTGGACTGTTTGGCTGTTGAGCTCGCGTTTGCTGGCGCCCCGCCAGTTGACTTTGAGCGAGGGGGAGAGGCAAAAAGCTGGAAAAAGGAGCTGGAAAAGTTTGGATGAGATCAAAATGGCCCATTGGGCCATTCTGCGCCGCTCTGGCCGGCGGGAAATAATTTAATTCCGACCGAATTGATGGCACTCGGCCCAGCTTGAGGCCGGCGAGCTGCAGACTGGGAGCAGCGCCAACTGGCCACTCGCAGCCACAAGCTGCCTTTTGGACCACCTTTTGGAGCGCCTTTTGGAGCTGGCCCAAGTTTTTGAAGATTTCAGCAAAAATCCTCACCGAGCACAGTGGTCGACACAAGAAAGTCTGCGGCAATTTGCTGGCACTGCACGAGCTGCATTGCACGCGATTCTTGCAGAGCCGCCGCAGACTGTGTGCAGTTTGCTGCATTGAACTGCGCCAAAATGCATTGAGGCGCCGCAACTGAAAAGTCAAAATGGCTCAAGTCAGCGACAAACACAGTCTCGGGGGACTCTTCTAAGCGCGAGAAATATGGCACAAAAATTCAAATTAGTTTTCTGGCACCGCAAAATTTGCCGCCTCTGCCTCCTTCTCTGCTCGGCCGGCCACACACACAGACTGGCCGGCGTCCAATCGGCCCAATTGGACACTGCTTATTCGCGCTAGAATTCTTATTGGCCCATCCAATTTGGCCGCAAAATTTGCAGTCGATCCCAACGAGATCAACTGCAGCTCGTCGCCGGTGGTCTCTCGGCCAAAAACTGGCCACTAACAGTCTGCTGCCCACCAACAGTCGCCCACTGTCCTCCGGCGGCTCGTCGCTGGGCCGCAAACGTCGCCCTCGCTGCTCAGCTTCTGGCCGGCCACTGCTCGTTTTCGGCTCGAAAGGCCGCCACCTTTCGATTGATTTATCAGGTCGAGTTTGGCTCTCCGTTTGGCTGTTATTTGCCACTTTTTGGCCACTTTTTTGCGACTTTTCGGCCACCATTTGGCCACTTTTTGGCCACTTTTTGGCCAACCTTCCGTCTAATTGTCGCCGCTCGTGAACTGCGAGCTGCCCGCCAGCTCGGCCGCTCGAGAAAAGGTGAAAAAAAGGTAGGAGGCTAAGCAGAGAGGCGAGCGAGTGGGGTGGATTCTGGGCGGATTTTGGGCCCCCAGAAGGCGCATTTGGCGCGCCTAAGCCGCCGGCCCAGATTAGGAGGCGCACCGATTAGCTGGATTGTGTGTTGTGACACTTGGGGGCTCAAAGTGGGCCCCAAATGGCGACTCAAAAATGGCAAACTGGAGCCAGATTTGCATTCGGGCAGCTTCGACGAGCTGCAATGGTCTCTCGTTGCGAGCAACTGTGAGTAGAACTCTGCTGGAAACTGCTCTGCAAAGGGCGAGCATTTCTCCCAAACTGGCGGCTCCAATTCCGAAGCAGTTTCCTCCCAAAAAAGCTTTAATACTGGCCGATTGGCCAGCTCTTAGCTCTGTTTGTTTGGTCGCCGCACACACACGGCGACAGATTGCGCAAATATTTCGACAAAAATGAACAGAAAATCGACACAAAGGTGAGCGAGGGGACTTCTGCCACGACCAAATGGGAGCAGAAGTCCCACTCTTTCACGCGCAAAGCTTGTCTGCCGCGCCGGCCAAACTCCGCCGGCTCAGCTCCGGCCGCTCATCATCGATTGCGGCACGCCACTGACAGTCTCTGGCCCTCCTTTTGGCAAATCATCCGCTCGGCTCCTTTTCTGCTTCCTCCAGCCTCCAGAGCCACGGCCACTTCCGGCCCGGTCTCCAGGAGCAACGAGAAGAGCGGCGAGAAAGAGAGAGAGAGAGAGGGAGAGAGAGGAGCACCTTTGGGAGGGGCCCGGTTTATTGCGGAGAGTTGCATTAGATTGCAATGATTATTTATTATTAATTTGGCCGGCGGGAGACTTTGTTGCGTGGCGAGTTGCTGACGCTTTTCGGGCTCTCTCTTTCTGCCGGCTGTCCAATCTGCAAAGTGGCCCAGTTGCAGGGCCATTGAAACACTCGCAACACTTGGCAATTAGAGAGGCCACGTTTCGCAGGGCGACCATTGGCCATTGGGCGACCACAAGATATAGTTGTCAGCTTTGTTTTTGTTATTGTTTTGCGCGCTCGCACTTTTGCCGCAGACTGTCTGCAGGCTGCTCTGTGCCGCGCGCACAACTCGCGCCGCTTTCCCATTCGCCCTAAGCTCTGACGCACGGCCACTGCACCCGCTTACACACACTCTATGCAGCCGGACCACTGTCTCTGAGGCGCAATAATAAATTTCAAGCACAGGAAGCGCAAAAAACAAACAGACCCGCACTGGCACAGGAAACGGGCGCCAACAAATGGATGATTATTTCCACCCGAATGGTAATTGTGCGGCCGCTCGCTGGCTCTAAACGCTCTCGTTGCAGACACTCTCGCCCCCGTCGACGCCACGGCTCTATTAGGCACAGTTGCCAGCTCACTGTCTCTAAACCGCCGCCCAACCTTCCAGCTACTTGCAGCCCCCAAGGTCCAACGGCCGGCCTGTTGACAGGCAGAGGAGCAGCCCTAAGAGCGAGTTTGTTTAACGCGCAACTGGCCTAATAGAGCCTTCCTTGCGGGGTGTTTATTGTTTTCGCTCCGCTCGCTTTGGCAGCAAAAAGTGGCCCCAAAAGGAGCCGGGCCGGAAGTGCGAGTTGATTAGTGGAAAAGAATGAAACAATGAGCGATCGCTGAACCTGAACGAGGTTGCCTGAGCTAGTCTCTGGGCAAAGCGCCGTTTTGTCAGCCTTTTTTGGCCCCTTTTTTGCTCCCTCCCTCTGGCGCCTCTCTCGTGCTCCTCAGTATCTTTGCTTTGGCTTGTGAGCCCAAGCAAAGGCCAAGCGCCGGGGAGACACCTTATCTAAATTGGCGATCGTTTGGCTGGCCAGGAGGGAGCCGGGCGGAGCAGAAGTGGGGCCTTCAAAGGGGGCCAGAGCTGAGGAGTGGAAAGTAGAAAGTGGAAAGTGGAGCTCCACTGGGTTGACAATTGCCGCTCGGGGGCCTCCTCGCGTGTCTGGGGCCCGCCGAAGACTTGCAGTGGCTGGCCGGGCGGGACGTGGGGGAGCTGGAGGCAATTGTTGCGATTGTTGCAGTTGTTGCAGTTGTTGCAATTGGCAGGCCGGAGCTAAGGTCTGCAGTTGAGGCGAGTCGCGAGCGTGGCCACTTGGAGACTGCAGTTCCACTGCGGCGAGTGCAGTGGAAAAGTGGGCCCGACGCACAAGAGACTGTGTGCGAGAGAGTGTCTGCGGGAGACTGTGTGCAGGAGACTGTGTGCGTTTTGCGAAGCAAATTCGCTCATTGTTTGTCCTGCTTGTTTGTTTACTTCTGCGCAAAGTTGGGCCGCCCAATTTGATTTGCGCCTCAAGCAGACGCACTGAGCAGAAGAAGCGCCGCCAGAAGAAGGCAGAAAACAAGGGAAAAAAGTTCACAACAAAACCACTTCTCCTTAGCTCTTTTACTTCTTCCCACTTCTTCTCACTTCTTAGAGCTGGCAAAAAGTATCAATGGAAATTGAGACTTCTCCTCCTCAGCTCTTCTTCAGTTCTTCCTCCACCACTGTTCCTTATGCTTCCTTTCCTCCTCCGCTCGATCGGGAAGAAAAATTACTCCTCAAATTGTTGAACCAGCCGGCCAATAGGCGGCCAATAGGCGGCCAACAGGCGGCCAATAGGCGGCCAATCTCACACAACGGCCCCAGTTGTCGCCCCTTAGAGTCGCCTCCAACGCGAGTGGCCCCCGAGCGGCGCAAACTGGATCTCCATTGTCTGTGTGCTGCTGCTCGCCCGCAACTACTGCCGCGGATTATCGCCGCCGCTTGTTGCTGTTATTATTATTATTATCACTATTATATTGTTACTCCTCGGGGCAAGTCTGCCTCTAGTTCGGCGGCCGTTTTTTGCATTGTTGTCCTCTTCTTCTGCTCACTGAGGCCAATCTTCCTTCCAACTTTTCAATGAAACGCCGGCCCAATGGAAATGCAAATGGCCCATTGAAATACGCTCCAAATGGGAGAGAAATTCGAGCCAAATTCGAGCTGGAATGCATTCTATTCTTCTGCGGCCCAAAGGCGAGCCCAATGGGAACTCGAGCAGGCAAAGTGAGCGCCAAATGAGAGAAAAAGGGAGAAAAAGAGCGAAAAACGGCTAAAAACAGTGAAAAATAGTGAAAATCTATCCACCACTGTCCTCGGTGGCAGCTCACAGGGCAGCCTCAGTGGCAGCCTGAGGCTGAGGCCTCTCCTTTAGGCTGGCAAACAGTGCACTCAGAAGGTGGCAGTGGTTCGGTGTGGCAAATTTGTTCTCATTTCGCAAATTTGCCCAATCTTTCTCGCCCGACAAATCAGAGCAAACTTTGCACGCTTCTGGCCGGCTGCTGAATTCTCTCTGCTGAACATTCTGGCAGCCACTCTTCTCGACAGCTAGTCTCATCCTCTCGGTGTGTCTCCGTGCCGAATGGCTGGCCCTTGTTTGCATTGTTCTGGTGGGCCTTCTGGACCGGCGGGCAGACCTTAGCGTGGCCGCAAACAAAGTCCGCTCTGTGCGCACTGAAAACTGCAATTCGGGCAAGAAACGCGCGCTTCTGGCCCGCTTTTGTGCACGCTTTTCGCCCGTCGCGCGCGCACAATTCGCACTGCAGTCTGCAGCAAGTCTGCGGGCGAAAACACTGCTCACTCACTGCACCTAAGCTGCGGGCCGACACACCCAAACTGCAGGGCCCAATGCAAACTCAGGTGAGCCCGGCCGGCCACGCTCTTCAGTCTGTGTGTTCCGCCTGTGTGAGACACATTGAACAGCGGCCCTAAGGGCGACCCAATTTGGCGATAAAGCGGCGCCCTCGCACACACGGCGGCCCCCAAGGTCTCTCAATTACAAACTGTTGATTTCTCAATTGCTCTCACTTAACTTATGGCGCCTCCTTCAGCCGGCCGGCCGGACGCAGGCAGTTTGCGAGGGGCCCTCACAAAAGGGGCCCCCTCGAGCGGCGAGACACAAAAGGCGCCGGTGGAGGCGGCCAGTTGGATGTCGGCCGGCCAAGAGTTTAAATATTGGCCATAGAAGAGCGTGCAATTGTCGCCTCCTCTTGGGGCACGCCAGTTTGCGCTCCGCAGAGGTGGAGCTGGCCTGCCAGTGTGTGCGGGCCAGCTCAGGCGGCCGCACGGGAGCCGCAGAGTGTCTGTGGCGCGCGCGTTGCCAAATGGGCCGAGTGCGTGTAATTTGCACGCACAATTGCCGCCCAACTGCACACTGCTCGATCTGCTGCCCGATCCGCCGCCGACCCTTAGCTGTGGCTCTCTGCCATGAAGGTGAAATTTTTCCTCAAGAAATTGGGCAAATTTGCGCAAATTTGCACAGAAATCGCCTCCACTTCCACGCATCTCCAGTTGTTGCTCTCGATTTGCGGCCAAACGACCTCTTCCAACTCCATTTCGGCTTCCTGAAGACTGTTCTTGGGCCCAAAAAGGCCCAAAAAGGCTCAAAAAAGACTCAAAAAAGGTATAGAAACACGCCGGAGACAGTCTGCGGGCGCAAACTGGCGCCTCTTTGCGCAGTTTCCCACCGCCAACATCCAATCCCACTCGATACACTGCAGACTCTCCTCCCGACGAGTTCGCACGCAAGCCCACTTGTTGCCTGACGGCTTCATAAATTATTATTATCATCCTCCTCCTAATCGATCCGCCCGATCGGCGACACTTGTTGCCCTCTGGCAGCGCGGCGGCGGCGGCGCCCCAAAGCAAAGCCAAAGCAAACATCTGGCCGCCCGAGACAGTCTGTGGGGGGCGTGTCGCGAGCGGTGCGTGTGGTCGGGGGAGCAATTTGGGCGCAATTCACCTGTTGAGGCGACTTGGAGCCAGTTTTGTGCGCGTTGCCGCCAGAGACAGTCTGCGGCCAAAGACAGTCTGCGGCCAGAGACAGTCTGCGGGGCTGGCCCAAGTTGTGCGCGTGGTTCGCTGCACGCACGATTCCACTCGGCGCGCTCACTGCAGGGAATGGAGCTGCGCGCAGTCGCTCGCGCTTTTTGGGCCCAAAAACTGGCAAACTGGCAAACTCGCACGCTCGTCCGAGCGCGACAACTGGGCCGCGCCTCAGCCTGGCCAGAGGCGAGCCGGCGCGTGAGATACTCGCGCCAAATGATGAATGAGAGTCGCCGATGCGCGTCGGCGCCAATTGCCCAACCGCCCAAGACGCCCCGACGAGGCTGGGGGCCCGAGCGAGCCAGTGATTGTGGCCGAGAATGGCACTTGCGAGTTGCCAGCTCGGGACAGGCCGCAGCTTTGTGTGCTGGCGACTGCAGCTTGCCACTGCATGGCCAAGTGAAAACTGCCGCCGCCAGACCCAGAGGCCAAGTGTCAGCCGAGTGCGTGTGTGGCGCCGACTAGCTGCCCATTTGTTTGTCTAGCCTGCCATTTGCACTGCGGCTCTCCCACGCGGCCTCCATTTGGTTCAGATGCCAATTGTATTCGAGCAGCGGACGAGCTCGCCGTTCTCCTCGAGCTCTTCTCTGTGGGATTGTGTCGCCTGAAAGAGAAGCGTCTGAAAAGAGAGAGGGAGACTTAGCTCGCCGCTAGTTGGCGAGCTTGCCAGTGGGGCGAGAAGTGGCGCGGCTTGCAATTGTCACTGGGCGCAAATCTAATTATTTGGCCCTCCAGACAGTCTGCGCGGCGCGTGGGCGAAACTCGTCGCGCAAATTTTGCCGCAAAACCAGCGCAAGCGGAACGGAAAGTTGCGCGTCCTAAGCGCACGGCTTTTGCAACGAGCGCTCACAACTGCTTGTCAGCCGCTCACAACTGCGAGCACCAAAACTTCTTCGCTTTGGCGCACACTGCGTGGCAAGAATATGATTACATTTCTACGTAGCGCTGCGCAGAAATTTGTAACCTTAATTTTGGCAAAAAAGTGCACAAACCCAGCCGCTGCTTTGGGCTGTCCAATTTTACATTTTTGTCTACACACAAACACTAGAGACAAGCTATCCCATTTTTGCCTCCTCGGCAGCTCGTCAATGCGGATTAGAGTGCGCAAAATGGGAACAAATCCATCTCCTCCTTTTGGCCGACGTTTTAATCTCGCCTCGTTGTTTTCTTTTCCGCGCGCTTTGTTTCAGCCCATTTAAGCAGTTTTGCTCGCCAAGAGTCGCCCAAAAGTGGCCCAAGAGAAATGGCTTCACAACAAAAAGGGCCAAGCAAAAACACCTCCAAGGCTAAGGACAGACTAACCCTCAGCCTCAGCCTCAGCCTTTCCGCCTCCGTCACAAGCGAGCTCGCCAGACGCAGTCTCTCGAGCTCAATTCCGCAAACACAACGACCTGTTGTTCCTTCTTGCTTGTTGCGCCGCCCAACAAGCTCAGAAAGCGAGGCAGAAAAATGGGAAGAAGATCAAATTGCAATCAATTGGCCTAATCAATCAAGTTGACTGCGCCTGATCATTGTGCTCGATAATGCAAAGTGAGCTAAGGTTCGGCCAATTTGCTTCTGTTTTTGCCAAATCTCCATGGGCAATAATAAGCTCTTGAACTTGCACACTCTGGGGGCTTGTCTCAGGCCACTTTGAGCCCCTTTTTTCACAGCAAAAATGCAGCCAAAACTCAGCTGAAAAGGCCGATTTTTGCTGCTTTACTGGCCCTAAGCTCGAGCTCGAGTTTGCCAGTTGTTCGCGGGCCGAACTTGAACCTGAACCTAAGGCTGAGGCTGAGCTTGACTTGACTTTACTTTGTTTGCTCAATTTGATTTCTGCCTCGGCGAGAAATCGGCCAATTCGGGCGGCCGAAATTCAGAGGAAGCGAAGCTGAATTGCATCATCATCGGCGGAATTGCATTATGCCAAGAGCGGCCAGGCGTCAAACGGGCAACGAGGGACGATTATGAGCAACTGGTGCCAATTGGCTGCACTGTGAGAAGGCAGCAAGCTGGGCAGCAAACAGCACAGTGAGCACAATGTGCCAAGTGCGCGCACCTGTGCACTTAGGAGGCACTACATACAGTCTACATTGTAGAGTCTACAACACACAGTCTGCACTACACACTGTGCAGCATACAGTCTGCGGCGCGTTGGGCGCCGCTGCATTGTGTTTGCGCGAAGGTGAGACTGTGTTCGCCCGCAGAATTCAGCGCGCGTCTGCAGGCTGCCCGATTCCTTGCGCTTTCGGGCGCTCAGCTTGCGGCTGTTGCAGCTTTGGCACCCAAACAGCAAGACACTGAGAAGGACAAACTGGCCAAATGGTCGTCCACTTGATTTGGGAATGGACATCTATTTGATTTACGAGCCGCGGGGGAGAATTCAAATTGCAAATTGGCCGACCAGTTGAGGCAGAAGTGGCAAAAGTGGCCACCGAAACACAGTCCTGTCTGCCATCCACTCGAGAGACTGTCTCTCGGAGATACTCCTCTTTGTGCCGGAACACTTGGAACGCTTTGTTTCCAACATTGGCAAACAAGTAGACACTTTTCTCCGCCGCCGACAATCCGTTTAAATCCTTTTCTCGGCTCTTCTGGTCTGGAAAAACGAACAGAAAGCTCCAGAGAACGAAGATTAAATCTGCGTTTGGGAGCAAATCAAGCGCGAAGGAGAAGCAGCTCGAATTGACACTTTTGCAAATTATCAAACCACTTTCCTGCTCTGCTCTCTTTTATTCCAAACTTTTAAACTTTCAAACTTTTAAACTTTGAATTTTGGAAACTTTTAAACTTTCCCCGGCAATCCTTCAAAGCTCCTTGTCCTTGGCTCATGCAGACTCTGTTTGGGGGAAGTCTTGAGATAATTTCCGCATTATGGCTAGTCTGCGGAGCTATTTTTCTCAAAATTTCCCAAGTTTTCCCCCAAAAGGGCCCCAAAATGAGCCTCAAAGCGTCTGAATTTGGCTGGAAAACTGCCGCAAGAAGAGCACCAGTTCTGCAGTAACTTCAAGTGCCACAAACAAGAACCAGCTGCAGACTGTGTGCGGCCAAGTGGGCGAGCCAAAAGAGTTGGCTCGTGCCAATTTTGCCCGCAAAAGAGGAGGAAAAACTCATTAAAATGAGTGCCAAAGAAAAACAACAACAGTTGGCAATTGGGTGCGAACTCGTTTGGAGTGCACACAGTTTTATTGAGGATTTTTTCCTGGAAATTGGGCGGCCAAATTTGTGGAAAAACTGGAGAGAAAAATTGTACACAATTTCAAGCCAGAAAAGTTTGCCAGCAGGAAAATGATGCGGAAAAATTGTAAAATTGTGCACACAAAATTGCTCCATGAACAACTAAAACGAGACATCCAAAAGACATCCAAAAAGACATCCAAAACACGGCTAGAAGAGGGCCAAAAGACGTCTGAAATATGGCCAAAACAAGGCTCTTGGACGAGTCTTTCTGGTGGGCCAAGTGGAAAAAACAAGTGTCTTTCTCTTCTGCTGGTCCTTGTCTCTGTTTTTGGCCCTCCTGCTCGCAGCCTTGTCCACTGCAGACAGTCTGCGGCCGCCCCAAAGCAGCACCACTTGTTGCTCTCGAGTGTGTCTGGCCTCTGCTTCGAATTTTGGCCATTTTTTCCCGCTCGCACTCCCCCTCGAGAGTCGCCCCTCGAGGCCCGGCTCGAGATTGGGGCCCCGGAGGCCTGTCTTCCGTTTGGCGGGCCCTCAGGTGTCACTGGGGCGGCGGGCGCGGGGGGAGGCCGCCTTTGTTTATCTTTTGGGAGTGTGTGTTTTTTCCTCTCCGGCGCACCATTAGAGCCAGTCTGGCGCGCCATCAGGCGGCCCATCGGCGGCCCTCATTCCTGGCCAGCGTGGGCCGATTGTGTTCTGCATTCCTGGCCAAGTATTTGGCCGCGAGGGGCGAGATGAAAAATTATCATTCAACAATGCGCCGCGGGCCGCAAACACTGCACTGTTGTGCTGCCGCAGACTGTGTTTGGGGCCGCCGCACACTGTCTGCGGGCCCTTCACTGTGCGCACCACACTCTGCAGTGCAGCAAGCACGCAGCGGAGGGCGCGCACTGCAGCAAGCACGCAGCAGCCTGCACACAGCTGGCCTTGCAGTGCGGCCCAAACTGGCCGCCTGTCAGCCGCTCGCACAGGTGGCGCGCCCTCAGCCTCAGTCTCAGTCTAAACCTTAGCCTTAGCCTCAGTCTCAAGCTCATCCTTAGCCTCGAGCCGGACGCCCATTTTCGTCCATCTCTCGCCCACTTTTCCACCGGGCAAACTTCCCACAGACGCGCCCCTCCACTGGCGGCCGGCGAGCCAGTGGGAGGACGTCCTAAGGTCCTAAGGTCCCGAAGTCCTAAGGGCCGTCTGCTGAGCGCCCGACTGCCAATTGTGCGCCAATTGTGCTGGGTGCATTGGCAAATGGACGCCTTCGGCCCATTTGCCAACTGCAGCACAAGGCGCCAAGTGGAGGCCAGTGGATACCAGTTGATGCCACTCGAGCATGTGTGCTTGAAAGAGGCTCGAGTGCAAACAAACCACTTGAGCTCAGCGCAAATGGCCGCCAAATGTGTCAATCAAACTGGAGAGGAAACGGAGCAAAAGTCAGCCGAGGAAACAGAACACAAATTTGCCCCTGTCAGCTCGTCTTCTTTTTCCCGTCAATCTGGTTCTCCTTTTTCCTCTCCTTTTCACTTCTCCAATGTGAAGTCTGTCTCTCAGCAAATGGTTCTAATTTCGAGCACAGCTTAGCACTGGCGCGCTGCGGCCCACACAAAATGTGGCCCGAAAATGTGGCTCGAAAATGCAGAGAAAATGCGCTGAAAATGCGCTAAAAATACGCCGAAAATTCAACTTTTTCGCCTCAATTTTCCCACTCGGCGCCAAACAAACGCGCCCACTTTCGCATCCTTAGCCATCGGAGCTTGTCTGCGGAAAATGGGCCCCAATCTGGAAGAATTATGGCCACTTGAGGGCGTCAAATTATTCGCCCAAGAGATCAAGCGGCTCTTGCAGAAGAAGACCAGCGCCCAGCGAGCAAATTTGGCCCGATTTGCTGGGCCGAACTTGCCAAATTTGCCAAATCTGCTCCCAGAGAGTGTCTCTCAAGACAGTTGTTGATTTTTCTGCTGCCTTTTGGCTCGCTGAAATCTCGCTCAATCGTTGCTCGTCTGCCCTCAGGCCTAATGGCCCGCAGAGTGTCCACAATTAGACCCAATCACTGGACACTTTCCAGTGGTCTCAAGTGGCCGCAAATTGCCACAGTTTCTCTCTCTCTCTCTTGCCATTGGCGCTGGCTGGACAGTGGTCTCTGGTCTCTGTCAGTGTACAGACTGTCTCTCTTACACTCTTGCACTTTCCCCGCCGGCGAGTGGCCGCGAGAGTGGAGATGACACACGGGAAAGCGCTCTCTCAGCCAGTCACTTGAGCTCGTCACTCGGACTGAGCTTTCCTGCGGCTTCTCCAGCCTCAAGTCTCCAGTCTTCAGCCGCCCCCTTAGGGTCAACTGGGGCCTGTGCGAGGCGGCGAGACGGCCGTGGCAAGAGACAAGAGGAGGCTGGCCAGAGGAGGAGCCTTTTGGGGGCTCCAGCGGCGAGCAGTGGACAACAATGGGCAACGAGCGCCAAGAGGAGAAGGCAACAGGTGGTGAGAGTGGAGCTGTGCGGAGTGCGCACTACAGCGCGGCCCAAGCAGCAGACGCGCACTGGAGCGAAACGGAGCATTGTTTGCGCGCTGGCGTGTGCAGTGCTTGTCAAAAGTACGGTTACATTTCTGTGTTGCGCTGGGCAGATATTTATCACCGTATTTTTGGCGGATAGTGTGCGCGCGGACGCTTGTCAGCGGCCGACTGGCAGGCGCTGCTTGGTTGCGCGCACAACCCACTGTGACAGTTCAATAGCTGCTGGGGCTGGCCGACCCTTAGCTCTGGTGCATTGCTATTGGGCTGCCAGTGCGCTGCTGCAGTGCACTGTCCACGCAACGCACACTGTTGCACGCACTGGCGAGCTGCAAATGGGCCAGTCTAGGCGGACACTTTTACGACAAACCGAGGCGTTTCGGCGCGGGCCGCCCTCAGCTCGCCGCCGAGGCCAGTCTCTGGCAGAGGGAGAGCCCAAGAGAGGGGGACAGAGGGCCGCCAAAGAGGAGCAGAAGGCCGCTAAAGAGGATTTTCTTTTCGCCACCATGGCCAAAAGAGCCACCAGGAGAGGCCGTTTCCTCTGGCCTGCTCGAGCGCGCCCCTCCACTCGGCCGCATCCGCAGCCCGATCTGATATAAAAAGGCCAGGCAGGTGGTTAACTGAGCCGGCTGGGCACTCGGACGGCGCAGGACCCATGCAGAAGTGCAGCAGTGAAGTGAGTGAGGAGAGCCCGAGGACAAGAGTCGAAAAGCCAATCAACAGGCGCTTGTTGTCGCCATTATTTAGATGCCAAAATGCGATAATAAAATGATATTATAACGCCGCCAACTTGTGATGGCGGCCCGATGATAAAAGTGGCTGCCCCCAAGTGCTCGTTCGAGTTCCCCTCCATAACCTGAGGAGCGTCTCCTCTTCAACTTTTGCTTCTACATTTGCCTCCTCTTCTACATTATTTGCCTCCTCTTCTGCATTTGCCTCTTCGGCGAGCCCCGAGAGGCAGCGGAAAAGGCCGCTCGGGCTCAGGTGAGCGCCAACGTGCCGCTAGTCAAACAGGCCCAACGAGTCGCCGCGAGCTGAGCAATGAGGCCCCAGGCTGGCCACTTATTGAGGCGCGCGGAATGCCTTCTGGCGTGCCCTAAGCTGTGGCGCGTTGTGCGTCTCGTGCGCGCAGTGCGGCTTCTCTGCGCTGAACTGTGCGCGTTCTGCGTACTGCGTTCTGCGTACTGCGTACTGCGCTCTGCGTTCTGCACTCTACGCTGGTCGCAAAGCCAAGTGGACGCGCCCGCCGAGCAGCCAGAAAGTGGCGCATATCTTGGCATGAAATCAACACCGCCCCACAAGCGAGAGCCAGAGAATGTCGCCGGCGCTCAATTGCGGCTTTTCAGCTTCGTTCTCACATCCTCAAACGGGCCCTGCCAGGCCGCCACTGTGCACCTCCACCACTCACACTCCTCCGCCTGCTACTTGTGGATCCGCCAGCCGCACACACACACACACACACAGTTCCACCAGGACACTCTTCCACAGGGCCGGCCCAGCGCCCATCAGCCGACCCTAGTTAGGTCCAAGTGTGTTCAGGGACTAGGCTGGGCCAGAAGTACGCGGCCGAAAGCGGCCAAAAGCGGCCGCCCTCCCTCATCCTCGGCTGCTAATAATTCCAAAACGATTTCAAGCATGACAATTTAATCGCTGGCCCCGCAACCCAGCGCCCATCCACTCTGGCCGGCCAACTCTCTGTTCCGCCCTCCTCCTCCTCCTCCACTCGAGCGGCCCTCTGCCGCCCGTCTCCTTAGGCCTCCCTCTCGCCCACTTTCCTCCCTCTAGGCCAGCCCGAAAGCCTCAAAAGCAACCCAAATGGCCCTTGGGCGAGCACACGGGCCGCCCACTTCCAGCGGCCTCCTCCAGGGGGCGCGCGCGGCGTTCCCCACGGGCCGCAGGGGCGCCGTGCGCATGCGCCCGCTGCGGCTCGCACGCCGCTCGCCTTCCTGCGGGCAAACAGGCAGGCGGACGGGCCGACGCGCACACGCCGGCCCACTTCAGCGCTGCCCGCACAGAGCACAGTGCACACTGTGCAGGACCATTGGCAGCGAACTTGGCCAGCGAATGTGAAAACGTTCGTCGGCGGCAGCCGCTCATTCGCTAGTTGCTCCTCGTCCTGTGCGCACGGCCCACCGTTCGAACAGTTTCCTCGCTCGAGAGGCCAAAACACACACTCACCCAAAAGAAGCACCAGACACACACAGACACTTGCAGACCGGCAAGCTCCAATCCATTAGCTTCCATATTAGCCACCACCAGACACAATTATTAAATTATAATAATAATCATAGTTGTCACCTTGTCTACTTAATAGTTACACCTTGATCGAACATGATCATTCAAGTTACCTAAAATCAACCAGGTTGATCTGTTATTCAAATATAATATCACACAATCGACAACAATCAAGCCGAGCTTCAGATGATAATAGTAATAGTGTGGTGAATCTGCTGGCATTAACAAAAAGTCGTCAATAATCTCTCACTGCTTGATCTCAACCAATCAAACACATACACACACTCGTCATCCATACACCGACGCAGAGCAACCAGTCTCCAAGTAATCATCAATAACCAATGGCCTAGCACATGAAATGAGTCATTATCAAATTGTTAAGCAACAAAATCAATGCCAAAATTCAAGACGAAAATCTAATGATTCAATAGTAATAATTCTAACTCATTTGTCATAGCATAATAGTACACAAGCGTTTTTTAAAATGAAGACGCGATCAAATCAAGACGACCAGAGGCTCTGCCTCCAACAAATGATCAACTTACATCATACACCATCAGCCAGTCATCAACAAAATGATGAATTAAACTCAAGATTAGCACCTCAAGCTAGTGCTGGAGTGCCTGTTAGGAGGCATGATGAAACAAGTGAGATAAGCAAAATCAATTGCGCAAATATTGTCAACAATCAAATGAAATTCCTCTCGCCAATGTCACATCAAACCATCAAGCAACATCATTGTCGTCCAATGTTAAGGTATACTTCTCAAGAATATCTCAAATTCAAATTCCCCCAAGACCAAGTTGAGCCCTCAGTTGAGATCAACCTTCAATCAACTACAAGACGGACCTTGAGGCGGCAAATCAATTCAAGCATCAAAAGATCACACAAGGCAACCAATATGAGAAAGCACCATTATCACAATCATCTAAGTATTTTTAGTTTTGCAATATTTTGTTTTGTATTGTTATCTACATTTATCTGTTGTGCATCAAATAGTCTGCAACAACATCAACTACCTCAAACTGTAATGGCAATCACGTCTACAACAGCATCCTCAACGAACGACAGACGGACAACAGAGATTGATGCTGCTAAGGCAACTAGCGTCAACAATTATAACAATAACAACAGTGATACTCAATTGCAACGAATGTCTGAGGCAAATGAGCAGAGTCAACAGCCAGCCATTGAACGAGTCGCAGAGGCCGAGGCATTGACAGCACCAATTGTCGATCTAAATTCAAACGCACATCCCTCGGTGCCTCAAGCAGCAGCCTTGCAGCAACAAAGCCCTGCAAGATTGTTTGAAGTTTGTAAGGTTCAGATAAGAACTGGTCAACAATTAACAAATCTAAGTCAAATTGTGTTCCAACCAAGCGATACTTGTTCCACTTGGTCGAAAATGATGCGAGCATCAAATAGTGATCTATCATCCCCATCATCGTCAAGCGAATCCTATCCATGGTATTACATTGAACAATTGATTCTATCGCATAATAATCTAAGCGTTCTCCACGATTCCTCTGGCATGAGTCGCCTAAGCAATTTGCTTGACTTGAGGATCACTCACAACCAATTGGCCAGGTGTGAGGAGTCATCATTAAATGGTTTACAACGATTACAGATATTAGATTTATCTCACAACAAATTGATGGCTCTACCAGCTAAATTCTTCCAGCCAGTTAAGCATACTATCAAGAAGCTGAACCTGAGCTTCAATTCAATATCTGTGTTAGTGCCAAGTTTGTTCGATTCCTTGAATCAACTAGAATACTTAGATCTTTCACATAATGATATTACATCCCATTGGGTGAATGATAGATTGTTCAAGAATTTGACCCAGTTACATTACCTAGATTTGTCGTTCAACAAGTTGACAGTATTCAGCTCAGCCGCAACATTCAGCTCGTTGTCATCGTTGGAGACATTGTCTCTGCAACATAATGAACTACGCCAAGTGCCTGAGACAGTGCAACATCTGAGACATTTGTCATCATTGGATTTATCTCAAAATTTCATCCATGATATTACAAATGCTTCATACTTATCAAATTGCCGTCTGTTGTTCAACTTGAATTTAGAATCGAATCTATTGGAAAACATAACTCGTGATGCATTTAGTGATTTGCCAGCTTTGAAAGTACTTAATTTAGCCAACAATCGAATACATCATCTAGACCAACAAGCATTCGACTGTAAGTATATTTCTCTGCTTTAGAAGTGAAATTTTAAGCACTCAAGTTCATTTCATTTACCGCTACGGAGCATTTCATTTCTGGCTTACGAATTCGGTGGCCTGGATTGAACGAAATGATGTTGATCGATATCACGCAACCGAATTGAGCAGAAAGATAAATCCGATCATTTTTTATGATCCCCTGCTGTTTCGGCGTCCTTGTTCTTCGATTGGCCATCGTATTTGATTGTTAGCTTCGCAGAAGCGCTACTCTTTCCTGGAAGCCTGCATTTCCATTCAGCACGCACACAAATGCTCTAACACAGTAGCCGGGTTTACAAGCGGCCTCTCGTTGGGAGATTGGAAAGTTGTAAAAATCAACTCTTATTTTCAAAAATGATGGCTTTAAAGCAGGGAGACCCAAAGATAAAAAAGTTTCGAGAAATCCCCTCTCAAGACCAAAAGCTTTTTACAATCTAGACCATCTCTCTTTTCCTCAATTGGCCAGCTCAGCAGCACATCCTTTAAGCACACTTTTTTTCAGCAAAGATTTCCTCTCTCCCTCTGTCTAACCAACAATGTATATCCTTTCTTTCTTAATGATTTTCTTTTCTGAAAAAATTGCGCACACGAACACAATATCGACCATTTGTCGTCGGTCCATCTGGACAATGAAAAACGAAAAATCAAACAAACAAATGCGCACAACAACAATGGACACAATAATACACCTTGATCATCTGCGTCCACCAAAATAGATGTTCCCGATCTACATGCGCTCAGGTTGGATTCAAACAAGCTCACAGATTTTGGGCAAGCTTTTGTTAATTTGCGATTTCTTCTGATGCTCAATATATCATCGAATAGAATCAATACGTTTGACTATGCTCAGATCCCTCTAGGCTTGCAATGGTTGGATTTACATTCAAATAGAATTGATAGATTGAATAATTTTTATTATTCCCCATCCGCCCAGCAACAATTCTCTGCTAATAATGATATACAACAGCAGCAGTCGATAGCTCAACAATGGCAATCCTTGCTAAGGTTGACTACCTTGGATGCCTCTTACAATCTTATCAGAGAGCTCGATAATACAAGTTTACCTGAGTCTTTGGAAACAGTTCAATTGAACAATAATCAAATTCGAACCATCGCTAGTCATACGTTTTCAAGCAAATCGAATCTCACCAGGATCAATCTGAGCAATAATCAACTGAGCACCATACCGTTCGATGCGGTTAAATTGGTTAGCGCAAACACAAACCACCATCGTGATATCAACCTGCAACTATTTGGCTCTGGTGGCCAGCATCAGAAGTTTGTCGATGTCTACCTGGCTAACAATCCGTTCATTTGTAATTGCAACATGGGTTGGCTAAGTCAGCTACTTTTGGCTTCTTCTAATCTACTTCAAGGAAGTGGATCAATAGCCTCCACAACTGCCCAATCTGGCTTGCTTCCAAAAGATCACACCTTCACGATCACCTACTCAATGATTTTGACACGACAATTGCCTCGCGTCGCCGATGCTGACCTGATCAACTGTCATCTGCCATTTGGACGGCAAACTCCATTCCATGCGGTTGCAAACGTGGCAAACGCAGTTAGTTCGGCTCAAGATCTTCATATATGGTCCCCTGTTCTCGTTGCCAACCAATTGGCTGCCCTCCACCACACAAATGGAGCCGCTGGCGGAACACACCATCCGACAACTACCATCTCAACATCAGCCACAACATCGGCCATTCTCAACTCGCCAACAACGCCCTTAATTTTGAAACAATCTGAATTGCTGTCCAGCGTTCATTTGTGCTCCTACAAGTCTCACTGCTTTGCCCTCTGCTACTGCTGTGACTTCGACGCCTGCGACTGTGAGATGAGCTGCCCGGAAAATTGCTCCTGCTACTACGACCAATCTTGGAGCACTAACATCGTTGACTGTAGCGCGAATAATCAAATTAATGGAGTCTCATCGCAAACAAGGTTCACGCAAATGATGATGGGCGCTAATGGTGGAAGTGGCCACCATCAGTCCAACGGCAACTTGCATCAACATCGACAACAACTATCATCATTTGCAGGCACACAAGCACACCCTGTCAAGTTCATTAATATACCCGAGAAGATTCCAATGGATGTTACTGAGCTCTATCTAGATGGACTAGAGTTACTTCATCTAAGGGGTAACGCTTTGATAGGTAGAAAGAACTTGAAAACATTATACCTCAACAATTCGCAATTGTATTCGATTGAGCCAAAGGCTTTGGCAACGCAGAAATCGTTGCAAATCTTGCAGTTAGACTCGAACATGCTAACTGAGTTGCATGGCTACGAGTTTGAGCAGCAAACTGAACTGCGCGAGTTATACTTGGCCAACAACAGATTGAGCGCCATAGCAAACAACACGTTTGCTCCGTTGAAATCATTGCAAATATTGCATTTGCAAAACAACCAACTTTATCATTTCAACTTTTGGCCTAAGTTTTCCGGCGGCCACAGAATGGTCACGATAAATCTGGGTCAAAATCCGTGGTCTTGTCAATGTGATCTGATCGAGCCAATGCTTCAGTGGCTGCAACTGAATATGAAGTACTTGTATGACAAAAAGTCAATTAGCTGCCAGTATAATACCACTACCGCTTTGCATCTACTTCTGCCATCTCCGACGGCCTCAATCAACATAATTGGTGCTGCCTCCTCTTCCTTGCAAGCCATCAACGAGAACTATCCAATGTTCGACATGAATATGTGTCTGAACTACACCGTGTTTCCATCTGCATTAGTTTCCACAAGCAACCAACAGCCATTCGGTCTGAGCTCAATTAATTCAAACAACAATGAGCAAGCGAACATCAACTCTGCTAATCCCTACAATCCCTTCAAGAGTATGGGTGGGGCGACAAGTGCACAAGATCAGCAAATGTCTTTCTCAACCGCAAGCTCTTCATCATACGATGATCCCTTGTCCGCAAACGGCAGCTTTAGTCCCAGTTTCCATCCACCGCCCAATGATGAGCCTTTCAGCAGTAGCACTTCACGATCGCAACATTTTGATGGTGACTTCAGTTCCCAGCAACAATTAGGACTTGCACCAATGGTAGCTCATGGCACATTGGGTTCTGCTGGGCCGGGCGGTTATCAATTCCCACCACCACAGCAACAGCAGACATCCGGAATTGCTGGTGGAAATCTTCAAAATGGGGTAGGAGTGCAGAGTCGCTACCAGGCGCCCATGTTGACTCCTTCGTTCCTCTTTGGTGCAACGACAATGCTTTGTGTGACGATAATTCTGCTTATATCACTGATACATTATCGAAGATCTATGAGAATGTGGCTCTATTCAAGCCACGGTCTGAACATGTTTGGATCTAAAGGGCACCATCACAAGCATCATCCTGTAGGATCTATCGGTTCTTCCGCAAAGCATCATCATGTTGCCCATCTCAGCCACCAATATGGTCCAGCAGGAGCATCTGCTTCGTCCACTGGATCAACGGGCTCATCCTCAGCAGCATCTTCAAATCTAAGCCAGTCATTGTTCCAGCATCATCAGTCAACAATTGCTAATACCACTTCTGGTCTGGTGACAACTCCATTGATCGTGACGAACAGCAATCAGATACTGAATTCAGCCGCAACTACAACAACAGCAGCAAGTTTCACAGACGACGGCAAACTCTACGACGCCTATCTCACTTACTCAAAATTGGATGAGCAATTCGTGAACGACTTCATTGCTCCCGAGCTAGAGTACGGCCAACCATCGTACAGGTAAGTTTTTAAAATTGATTTTCTCGCCCAAATATCCTCCCCCTCCCCATAGAAGTTGCATATCCGCCCGTAACCGAGTTATGTCAAATGAGATGAAGATTTGGCGTATAATTGATGTTGTTGTCGCTTTTACGCCCGTTGCGCGAGCGCGCGCGGCTCGTTCCGCCTTCCGAATTGCTTCTTCGCCTCTGTGTGAAATTGCTCAGCTTGGTAGAAAAATTCAAGCAGCTTGCCTGGAGGCGCGGCCGTTGCGCTCATCATGCCAATCGATCGGTTCATCGATTGGCAACGGCAGGCCCAGGCGAGCGAAAGCACGTTTACTTTCAGCTTTCTCGAGCAGATGATCGATCGGGCGACTCGAGTTGTCAGGTTCACCATCGAGGAGCGGCAGCGGTTCTGTTGTTTGATGGGACCTCGGCCCAACATTGCCCGACTAATCGCTCCAAACGACATTTGCTATCTCGTTAAACTAGAGACGGGGAGCGGGAAGAAGAGGGGACGGAATAGCCAGGCTGTCGCGCTAGTCACCAGACCGAAGCCAAATCGTGCTTTCGTAAGACGAACTTCGATTCTTTGCCCCCATTCCTCCTCTTTCTCCTGGCACATGAAATAGAGAATACGATAGCGGTAATAGTAGTTGCTGTCTCGCAAGCAATGGGACCAGCAACGGGGCTTTGTATGCCAGTGTTTGCTTTGGTAATCTTATACACACACTTTTCTTATGTGTGTCGTATGTTGTACCCTCGTCTTAGTGTTGGTCTCTGTCGCAGGGATTAATATTTTGTCTAGCTCTGACCAACATTCGGTCGAAACGATCCACGTCTATCTGCAATCTTTCTGGATATATGGTCGATGTATGTTTTGCGCAGGAAAGAGGAAAGGAGAGAGACATGGACAGAGAGAGAGAGAGAGAAGCACTCAATTGTGTTTAAGTTTGAGCGTGATGCAAGCAGGATAGCAAAACAATTGCACTCTTGAAATCGTGTTTCTATTTCTTCCATCACACTCGAGAGCCAAAACTAAAAGAAGAGCCCACCAGGACACTTTACAGCCGATTGTTGTTTCCTGCCGCTCATGCGGATTCAGATGAATCATATCATGCTTCTGATCTGATGCTCTCTCGAGATGAAGAAATCCTCCTTGAATGGCCAAAGCTTTTCCATTCACCAGAGAAGGACCAGAGGTTTGTCTGTTTGTATGTGTGAGTGCGCAAGTGCGTGTGTGTGTATCTGGTCCGCCAGTCTGCCAGATTCATTGAGACAACTGCTCGTTATTTTTTGGATAGCGGTGGCGGCAAACACTTCTAGAGCAAACTCAAGCGAGTGTGACTTCTAAAATTACTCTTACTTGCCCTCTTGCATTGGAACTCCACAGTGCCGCCTCCCATCCCCAAATTGTGCGCTTTAGAGCATGCTATACCCGTGTAGTGTTTCATTTTCGTTGGGCACACACACACACACACACACACTTGGTTCGACTGAAGCATCTCCTCTCCTCCGTTTGGCTCAAATTCACTTGGCAATTATTTATCTTCCTCCAGTCTTCTCACCTGTTTTTTTTCGCAAACACAAAGGCCAGTATTATTCCTATGCAAGAGATGCGAAGACACTACCAGCATAACTTTTGCTCTCTCCATCTCTCTTTCTTTCTTCTATCAAAAGTGCTGCCTCCTCCTCCATCCACTAGGGCGAGCTTCAATTTAAAGGTTTTCCTGAACTAAGAATGATGATGGCCCGCCGCATGCAGCTCCATGGTTGTGCGCCAATCTTGCGCCCGAAATTTGTGTGTGTGTGTGTGAATGCAGATAAAGTATAAATTATGAGGAAAGGAGAAAAAGGACTTGATCTGGCGGTACTTAATGATGATCAAGTTTATGGGTGAGAGACCAAAAGGTAATGGTGAGGGCCAATACAAACAACGCAAGAATTCTTTTATTCTTTGCTTCTTTCTCTTTCTCCTCTCATTGTACTGATGCACTCTTTATACTTCCTAACTACTCTCACTTTTTCTGCCCTGAGCAGAAATCGAACGACCCAAGTCAGATATCCCACCTCGTCGTCTCATTATACCCTAAATATGTTTTGACTTGCTCTGTTTCGCTCTGATTAAATCTCTCGCACCTGACGGAGCACACTTGTTAGTGTGCCAGCGAAGCCAATTGGGCAAGAAGAAGAGAGAGAGAGAAAACACAATGGAGCAGCGAATGGACGCAGACAAATCACGCTATTGATTTTGCTACCTGCATCAGCGAGCCTAGCCCAGCGCGCGGGCAAGGCCACCTATTTGGCCCAAGTGCGATGGATGGATAGGTTCTTGAGTTCCCATTTGACCGTCTTCATGCCCGAGTTTTGTTGGCACGCACAGGCCCAGGCACGCAACAGAAATTTCTTTCTTCCCATTCGCTGGCAGAAGCGTCGAACTAGAAAAGAAGGCTGGAAGGCCAACCAACACAGTGAACGAGAAGAAGAGAAGAATAACTTGCTTTGTTTCGCTTGTGGTAGGCACACTCACCGAGAGGCTGACCAGAGCAGACACTGTCTGCTGCATTGCTGCGTCAACTAGCATTTTGCCGCCGCTTCGTGTCTGCAGCGGCAAGTCTCACTTGTGCCCCAGCACTGACTTGCTGATTGTTTTCTCGCGCCCCTTTTTACGCTCGCTTCGCCGCATTTCATACACGCACGTAACTCTCAACCTTCCTCTCTCTCTCTCTCTCTCCACATTTCCACCGTAATCGATTGACCATTGATTCTGAGATGCCGCATCATTTCATGCTACCAGATGATAATGATCGCCAACAACGAGCCGAGAGAGGAACCTCGCGAGAAAGCGTCCGTGCGGCCACGAGAACAATGGGCCGCCAGCAGCAGGCAGCAGCCCATTGCGCTAACTGGCCCAATATTGATTACACTGCACGTTCACTCTTCGCCTCGGTTCTCTTCTTTCTCCCTCTCGTGTTGTTGTTTTTGCCTTGTCGATCGTTCAATTGATTGGGCAAGCCAACACATAGACACGCACACACACACACGCCCATAGACATTCTACCACCGAGAAGCTTCTCACCAATTGGTCCAGTACGCCCATCGAGGCTCCTATTTCGGCCACGAATTTTGGTTTGGTCTCCGTGCGCTTCAACCAGGCCACAAATTGTCCAATGGGGCGCTGAGCTACGACGTGAGCCTTGACGCACGAGCACTTCTGGACCTCGAATCTAGCAAAGCTCATTAATCTATTTTCTTCAATAGTCTTTGTCCTGGTCCCCAGTTGTGCAAACACACTTACATAACGCGATACAGACTAGACCAGGCCGGCCTGTACTGGTCTGTGGCGCCAACCAGTCGACGAATTTAAACTTCCCATGCGTTGTCGAACCGATTGGGCACTAGTCTTTGAGCTGGACTAAATTAACAAGCCTGCTTGGAAGACTGGCTGTTCCAGCTCGAGCGAGCCTAAAAGAGTGAAGAAGCTCATCATATTAACCCATAATTCTCTTCTCTCCTCCTTCCTCTCAACAATGCGCAACTCACATATATTTATTTATACAAATACACACCGCTCGCAACCATTAATAACCATAATACATCGGCTGACTCAATTGTTGTTCGAAACAACAACAACAACAACAACCGCCACTGACATGGAATTATTGTTATTACGCGCGCTTATTCCAACCGAAACCGCCCCATAACCACACAATCACCACCACCGCCACCGCCATCAAACCTTGGCCAACGTGAACTCGCTCAATTTTTATAACAACTCTAACTCAAATAGAGTGGCGCTTCATTATCGCGATTTGCCAGTAACTACAAACGAATTCTTAACTGATTGCATCGTAGAAACGGCCAACGCTTCGAGAAGAATCATCATGGTGCTCAGCGAACAATTGCTTAGAACGTAAGTACACTCAATGCAATCATTCGAAACCTTTATGCGCTCTCTTTTTTCCTCCTTTTCAGCCATCATCTTCATTTGCAAACATCGATTTTCTTTCTTTTCCCCTCCGCCACTAAGCCGGCGAGATGTTTGCCCACCAGTCCAAGGGATTGATCCCGCCCCCCACTCTCTCCAATTGTTCTTTGCCCCCTACGTGTTTGCCAGAGATTGCTTTGTTTTCATTTTTGAAGGATTCAGATCAGCAGACTTATAAGAAGCCATTGATTGGTGCTGCTGGTGGTGGTGCTGCTGGTGAGACCAAAAGAAGGTGATTTTCTTACATTTCCCCTCCACCACTGTTTGCCTCCCGTGTTAGTCCTCCTTCGTGCTCTAGTGAAGCACACAGAAATGGGAAGCAATCACAGGCTTAAGCGCACCAATTCGTCTTTCCCTTTCCCTCTTGCCTCTTTTTCTTCTTCCTTTTCCTTTTCCTCTCTCTCAACTCTAACTCCAACTGCAACTCATTTTCCAGCTTCAGAGTGATTGTTTTAAGCGGTGGCCGACAGCGCACAGATGCAAACAAACATTACGTAAGCAAACAAATGCATTTATTTCCCTTGAATCTCACTACTGTTGGGCCATTTACTGCGCCATAGCAGAGTGGAAAGGCATATTTTTATGCGCTCTCTCTCTCTCTCTCTCTCTCCCTTTCTTCCACCATTACGTCTCGTTACATGGCAGCCATCCCCTATTGGCATTGCATGTACCTGATGATGGAAGCCGCCAACAAGACAGACCAGTCTGCTGGCCGGCCAACCGCGTTCCCCATTCGACCGCTGGAGGAACAATTTGGATTTGCCAATTTGAATTGTTGTCCGCACACTGCCCCCTCCTCCTCCTTCTTCTCAATCTGGACGGCCATCCGAGCAGTTGTTGTTGCTGATGTTAACCATCGCTGAATTTTTATTTATTGGAAATGCAATTGCACTGAGAACTGCTCACACACACACTCACACATATGCATTGGCGGCATAGGCAAAAAACAAGTGGGTGATGAGAAATTTTATTGTTTCGTCCGCTCGCTTCTTTTCCCTTCTTTTCCCTCTTTGTTTGCCCTTGTGAGCTCCCTAAGGCTTCTTCTTTTCCATACTGCAGTTTGGACGCCGTCAAACTACCGCCGGCACGTTCGACTTTTCATGGCTCTCTCTCTCTCTCTGTCTCAGTCTGCCAGCAGACAAATGAATTCTGGGTGATTTTTCACTTTATTGAGACACTGGCCAGGCTCCACACTCTGCTTATATTCCATATTCGAGTTGACGAGAGGCCATTTGGTGGCTCCTGTTGCTCCTCCTTTGTTGGTGCCGCGCTCCAGCTGACCAAAATGAGGCCTCAACTCATATTAGGCACGAAACCCCAGCTCTCCATTGGTGCGCAATGCAAATGAGCACCGCCGCCATCTCCTGACACAAGTGTGAGATAATACATCTTCTTATATTGGAGCAATTCTTGGCCCATTTTCTCCCCAGAGAATAGACAACTGCCGCTCACCTGAGATGTGAGATTTTTTCCTCTGTCTTTTCTCCTCTTCTTCCCCTTGGTGCAAGTGCCAGTGCCAGTGCCAGTCCTAGTCCCTCTTTCCTAGTTTAGCCCAAAACTCTCTCTCTCTCATTATTTCCCCAAACCGCCAAATGCGCGGCTCTGTCAGTGCGATTTGAGGTGCGACACACACACAAAAATGTGATGATCAGCGAAGGAGAAAACGCGCCCAGATTAAGCCGCTACAGCCAAGATAATTCCGAGCAAAATGGAAAATCCTAATCTTCCGCCTCTCAGCAATGGCTCCTATGCAAAAGCTGTGAGGTGCCTTTTCTCTTTTCTCTTTGCTCCATCTTCTTCTTCTTCTTCTACTTCTCTCTCTCTTTCTCTTTCTCTCTCTCTGTGTCTCGTCCGCTGTGTTGCCAGATTGAATTTGCGGCCAACAACAGGCGAGAGCGCTCCAAGTGATTGAGCAACTTTTTGTTGGAACGCAAATTTTAAATCTGGATTATGGTGGTAGAGGAGGCTGA